>WNGO01000262.1_pt1 | contig 56255 bp, 54 predicted proteins | sample 5400511 | NCBI WGS metagenome assembly WNGO01 (sample SAMN13153380, study PRJNA577476) | soil metagenome | isolation source: 20 cm soil or saprolite under Garry oak tree replicate 2 | place: USA:California | collected 2016-06-15 | reverse complement strand
TCAGATCGAGGGCGCATGTCTCCGAAGCGAGCACGTAACCCGTACCGAGTTTGCCGAGCCACAGCGGGCGGAAGCCGCGCGGGTCGACGATGGCATACAGCGTCCGGCCGATCGTGACGACCAGCGAGTACGCGCCTTCGACCCGCTCCAGAGCATCGAGCAGCTGATCTTCGGGCTCGCGCGCCTCGGAGCGGGCGATCAGGTGGATCAGCACCTCGCTGTCGGACGATGTCTGGAAGATGGAACCCTTGGCGACCAGATCGGCGCGGAGCGAGTCGGCGTTCGTGAGGTTGCCGTTGTGCGCGAGCGCCAGGGGCCCCTCGTGATACCCCGCGAGAATCGGCTGCGCGTTGGCGAGGACCGAGGAGCCGGCCGTCGAGTAGCGCGTGTGCCCGATCCCCACGTCGCCGGGGAGATCCGCGAGCACGCGCTCGCTGAAGACATCCGAGACGAGTCCCATGTCGCGATGTGCGCGGGCCACGCCTGCTCCATCTACCGCGACGATGCCCGCCGATTCCTGGCCGCGGTGCTGCAGGCTGTAAAGGCCCAGATAGGTGACGCGCGATGCGTCGGGAACGCCCGCTACGCCGATGATGCCGCACATCTTGCGATCAGTCTCCCATGCGTCGAGGAATGGCGTTGAAATATACGTCCCGGAGCCGGGTGACAGGCTGCTCCACCTCGCCGTCTCGCACGACGATGCGGAAGGTGCCGTCGCGCGCGCCCACCGTGCCGCAGCGCAGCGCCGGGACGCCCAGCTCGCCGGCCAGTGCCTGCACCGCGCCGGCGCGCTCGGGGGAGCAGGTAATGACGGCTCGCCCGTGGGATTCGCTGAATAACAACTCGTGCGCTGTAAGCCGTGCGCCGTGCGCCGTCAAATCGACGTCGAGGCCAAATCCCGTGTCCTGGTACGCGCCGCCCATCGCGACCTCGGCCAACGCGACGCCAAGCCCGCCTTGCGAGCAGTCGTGAGCAGAGCGGAACAGCCCGCGCTCCGCGCCGGTCACCAGCAAATCGATGAGACGCTTCTCGTCCTCGAGATTCACGCGGGGCGGCTGGCCACCTGAAAACTCGTGACACACCTCCCAATAGGCTGAGCCGCCCAGCTCGGCGCGTGTTTCACCCAGGACGAACACGAGGTCGCCGGTCGCACGCGCGTGACTCGGCACGGCGCGGTCGGCACGCGTGAGCAGGCCGATCATCCCGACGACGGGGGTCGGATCGACCGCGCCCGTCGGACTCTCATTGTAGAACGAGACATTGCCGCCGGTGACCGGCGTACCCAATGCGCGGCACGCGTCGGCGATGCCGCGACACGCTTCGCGAAACTGGTGAAAGACGGCGGGACGCTCCGGGCTGCCGAAATTCAGGCAATCGGTGATGCCGAGCGGCCGTGCCCCCGTGCACGCGACGTTGCGCGCGGCCTCGGCGACGGTCGCCTTGCCGCCCTCGTACGGATCGAGGCGCACGTAGCGGCTGTTGCAGTCCGTCTTCACCGCAATGCCGAAGTCCTCGTGCCGGACGCGGATCACGCCGGCGTCGCCACCGGGCGGAATTACGGTGCTCGCTTGGACGGTGGAGTCGTACTGCTCAAACACCCAGCGTTTGCTGGCGACCGACGGTGAATCCAGGAGCTGCAGCAACGCTTCGGAAGGAGCAGGGAGCACGGAGCGGGGAGCAGGACGCGCTGCGCGAAGCTCGGCGATCCGAGGATCTTCCTTAGCCTCCGGATGATAGACCGGGGCGTCGTCCACAAGCTTCTGTCCGGGAATCTCGACGACGACTTTGCCCTGCCAGGTACAGCGATACATGCCGTCGCCCGTAACCTTCCCGATCGGTGTCGCGGTGAGCTCCCACTTCGCGGCGGTCGCCTGGACCTCCATCACGCGGTCGCGCTTCGCCACGACGAGCATCCGCTCCTGCGACTCGGAGAGCAGAATCTCGTACGGCGTCATCCCCGGTTCGCGGGTTGGGACGCTGGACAGGTCGATCTCGACGCCCACGCCGCCGCGCGCCGCCATTTCCGCCGAGGACGACGTCAAACCCGCGGCGCCCATGTCCTGAATGGCGACGATGTGCCCTGAGGCGATCAGCTCGAGGCTCGCTTCGAGCAGCAGCTTTTCCGTGAACGGATCGCCGACCTGGACCTGGGGGCGGCGCTGCTCGCTCTCGCGCGTCAGCTCCTCGGATGCGAACGACGCGCCATGGATGCCGTCGCGGCCCGTGCTCGAGCCGACGGCGAGGAGGATGTTGCCGACACCGTGCGCGGCGGCCTTGATCAGCTCCTTCTCCTTCAGCACGCCGACGCACATGGCGTTCACCAGCGGGTTGCCGGAATAGCCGGACGCGAAATCGACCTCGCCGCCGAGCGTGGGCACGCCGACGCAGTTGCCGTAGTCGCCGATCCCGCGCACCACGCCCGCGAACAAATAGCGATTGCGCGCCTCGTCGAGCGGGCCGAAGCGGAGGCTGTTGAGCAGGGCGACGGGGCGGGCTCCCATCGTGAAGACGTCGCGGAGAATCCCGCCGGCACCCGTGGCCGCCCCCTGGTAGGGCTCGACCGCGGACGGGTGGTTGTGGGATTCGATCTTGAACGCGACCGCCCAGCCGTTCGGGAGCCGCAACACGCCGGCGTTCTCCCCCGGCCCCTGGACGACCTGCGGTCCCGTCGTGGGGAATGTCTTGAGGACCGGCCGCGAATGCTTGTAGGAGCAGTGCTCGCTCCACAAGGCGGAGAAAATGCCCAGCTCGGGGAACGTCGGCCTCCTGCCGAGCATGGCTTCGATGCGCGCGTATTCTGCGGGTGTGAGGTTGTGCTCCTGCACCAGCTCGGGGGTGATGACGGGCTCGGTCACTTCCGCGTGACGCCCTTGACGACGGCGCGAAACACACGGCCGAGCACATTGGGCGCGGAGGTCTTCATCAGCGCCTCCGCCTCACCGGCGTCGAACCAGACGCCGTGACAATGCGTGCACTGGTCGATCTGGATCCCGTCCCAGTCGTGGGTGATGAGGTCGTACCCGCACTTGGGGCACTTCATGTAGTGCTGCTTGCGCTCCGCCTCCGCAGCGGTCCGTTGCACCGCGGCGCGCTGCTGCCGCAGCAGTTCGGCGTCGCGGCGCGCGAAGTATTCGTCTTCGTTCTTACTCGGCTTGTCGTGGCTCATGGTGGAGATGCTGGAGGTACGATCCGGAGCGTGTCGCCGCCGGGGTTCGCAACCGGAACCCGTCCGGGCGGCGAGGACGACTCGCCGGAGTAGACGTGGCCGTCCCAGCGCACGATCGCATCCACGACCTTGCCGTTCTTGAGTGTGACGACGTCCATCGTGCCGCAGGTGTATTCGCAGCTATTGCGGAAGAAGAGATAGGTGTACTGACCGACCCGCCGGACGGCCAGGGGTGCGGCCCACAGTTCGTAGACCTCGCGCTCCGACATGCCGGGATTCACGGTACCGGTGTCATTGGAGACGTACGGCACGTCGCGGGAGAACGCCTGGCCCGGAGGTGCAGCAGGGGGACGCGGACGCGGCCTCGCCGCTTGCTCTTGCGGCGCGACCACGCGCGTGGCCCCCGTATCCGGCGCGGGACGCGCGGGCGGTGGGGGCGGTGCCTGGGTCGTGGTGCGGCCGCGGAGCTTGTCCCACGCCAGCTTCAGTTTGGCTTTCGCGGCGTCAACCTGGTCACACCCTGAGGTGGCGACCATCAACAGCGCGCATATCGCCAGCGTGCTGCGTCGCATTGCGAGCCTCCAGAGAGAGGAAGACGCGGGCGCCATCCTGACCACCTAGGACCTGCGCGTTACGGCGCTCCGGGTGCGGCATAATTCCTACGACGTTGCGGCCGGGGTTGCAGACACCGGCTATATCGTGCATCGACCCGTTCGGATTCTCGGTGACGTAGCGCAAGACGACCTGGGCATTGGCCTCGAGCTCCGCCGCCGTCTCGGGATCGGCCACGTAGCGCCCATCGCCGTGCGCGATCGGCAGCGTCAGCGCTTCGCCGCGCTCGTAGCTTCCCGTGAACGGCGTGTCGGTTGCCTCGACGCGCACCCGCACGGGGCGTGACAGAAACTTGAGATGCTCGTTGCGCATCAGCGCCCCGGGCAAAAGTCCCGCCTCGCACAGAATCTGGAACCCGTTGCAGATGCCGAGCACGGCCCCACCGGCGCGTGCATGCGCCGTCACCGCCCTGAGCACCGGCGAAAACCGGGCGATGGCGCCCGAACGCAGGTAGTCGCCGTAGCTGAAGCCGCCGGGCAAGATCACCGCATCGGCCTGCTGCAGGTCGGTATCGCGGTGCCAGACGAAGTAGGCGTCCGACCCCGCCGCCCGCGCCGCATCGAGCGTGTCGGCATCGCAATTCGAGCCCGGAAAGACGACTACTGCGACACGCTGCATTCGTAGTCCTCGGTCACCGGATTGGCGAGCAGGCGGTCGCACATCGTGCGGGCTTTGGCGGCCGCTTCTTCACGGGTTGCGGCCTGCACCTTCAGGACCAGATGCTTGCCGGCCCTGACACTGGCGACCTCACCGAAGCCGAGCGCCTGGAGCGCGTGCTGTACCGCCTGACCCTGGGGATCGAGCAGGGCCGCGCGCGGCATCACCCGGATCTCTACCGTGTACGCGCTCATGCCGCGCCGGGGCGTCGGGGGCCGCCCCCACCGCCGCGATAAGTCTGGTCGTTTTCATCGATGACAATCGGACCGGCGATCTCCGCCTCCTCGTCCTCGGCGGGCGCCTTGAAGAAGCCCAGCAGGATGGCGCGCCCTACGCCGTAGAACATGTACGCGATGCCCAGCGGAAACAGGAACACGTCGTGCTTCCAGATGCCGAATACCAGGATAACAACAATCAGCGCGAGTCCCAATAGTCCGTGGGCGGTGCGGAAGCCCGCGCGCGGCAATGTCGGGTAGTGGACGTTGCTCACCATCAGGATCGTGAGGCCGATCATCAGGAACGTGAGCACCAGGTGCCACGGCAGGCTGTGCAGCGACGCGTAGAGCGCGGTTTGCGTGAACGGATAGTAGGTGGCCAGCGTCATCCCGGCGGCGGGGGAGGGCAGGCCGATGAAGTACGCCTTGGCGCGTCCCGCCTGTGTCACGTTGAACCGCGCCAACCGGATCGCCGCCGCCATCACGTAGAAGTAGCAAAAGATCCACGCCGCCGGGCCGCCGTTCACGAATTCGATCTGATACATAAGGAAGGTGGGCGCCACGCCGAAGCTCACGATATCCACAAGACTGTCGAGCTCGGCGCCGAACCGCGTCCCGGTCCCGGAGATGCGGGCGACGCGGCCGTCGAGGGTATCGAGAATGCCGGCGAAGACGATGAACCAGCCGGCGCGGTAGAACTCGCCACGCGTCGCCAACACCATCGCCCAGATGCCGAAGAACAGATTGAAGAGCGTGAACAGGCTCGGCACCACGATCACGACCCGGCGCAGCGGCAGCGGGGGCGGTCTCATGCGTATTCCGCCAGGACCGTGCCGCCGACCCGCACGCGATCACCCGGTTTGACCTTGACGACGGGTCGCGCCGACAGCGGCAGGAAGACGTCGGTGCGGGAGCCGAACCGGATCAGCCCGAGACGCGCGCCCTGGGTGACCCGATCACCCGGCTTCGGGTCGGTGACGATACGGCGCGCAATCAGGCCGGCGATCTGGCGCACGAGCACCCGTCCCCGTGGGCCGCGCAGGCCGATCGACGATTGCTCGTTGTCGAGGCTCGCTTTTTCGGCGGCGGCATGGAGGAACTTGCCCTTGTTGTAGTGCACCAATTCGACGCTCGCGTCCACGGGGGAGCGGTTTACGTGCACGTCGAAGACCGACAGAAAGATCGAGATTCGCACCGCTCGCTCCTTCACATACATCGGCTCGTCGATCTCGGTCACGTGCACGACGTGGCCCTCCGCGGCGGCGAGGATGTACCGCTCACCACGCGGGCCGGGCCGAATCGGATCGCGAAAAAAGGCGACGACCCAGACCGCGACGACCGCCAGCAGCGCGGCGAGCGGCCACCACAGCAGTGCCGCTCCGACCACCAGGGCCCAGGCAGCCGCGATGAACGGCCATCCCTCCCGCGCAATCCTCACTCCAGCTCTTGCCCCGTGATGCGACCATACGCATCGCGATATCTCTCGCTTGTTGCGGCAACAACCTCCGGCGGCAGGGCAGGCGGCGGAGCCTCACCATTCCACTTCCCCTGCTGCTTCAGCTCAGCCAGGTAGTCGCGCAGCGGCTGCTTGTCGAAGCTCGGCTGGCTGCGTCCCGCCTGATAGCGGTCAGCCGGCCAGAAGCGCGAAGAGTCGGGTGTGAGAATCTCGTCGATGACGAGCAGCTCACCGTCCGCCGTGGTGCCGAATTCGAATTTCGTGTCCGCAATGATGATCCCGCGGTCGACCGCATACGCGCGGCCCGCTTGGTACAGACTCAGACTGGCGGTCCGCAGCCGTTCCGCCGGCTGCCGGCCGAGGGCGAGCGCCACATGCGCGAACGTGACGTTCTCATCGTGCCCCGCCTCAGCCTTCGTGGCGGGGGAAAAGATCGGCGGATCGAGACGCGCGCTTTCGGTCAGTCCCCGAGGCAACGGCTCACCGGCCAGTGTGCCGGTCCGCTGGTACTCGGCCCATGCCGAGCCCGAGATGTAGCCGCGCACGACGCACTCGAACGGCACTGGAGTTGCGCGGCGGGTCAGCATCGCGCGACCGGCCAGCTCACCCTGATGCGAGCGGAGCGCCGGGATGCGGGCGACGATGTCGTCGACATTGGCGGTGAGGCAGTGGTGCGGCATGACGGACGCGAGCCGGCGGAACCAAAACGCGCTCATCTGGGTCAGGACAGCGCCTTTGTGCGGCACGGCCTCGCGCATCACGACGTCGAACGCGCTCACGCGATCGCTGGCCACCAGCAGCAGCCTCGCCTCGTCGACTTCGTACACCTCGCGCACCTTGCCCCGGCGCAGCAACGGCAACGGCAGCTTGCTCTGAACCAGTACCCCTCCGGTCATACCTCCACCTCCGCCGCGGCTGCCGCGGGGGCAGCCGCCTGGATCGAACGCATCAGCTCCGGGATCACGCGATCGAGGAACTCGTCTACCTGCTGCGGTGCCCGGCCGACGTACGCGGTGGGATCGAGCTCGCCGGCCGTCGCACGGACACCCAGCCGCTTGAACTCGGGTGTGCGGGCGAGCCGGTCGAGCAGGTTGTCGGCACCTTGCAGGCTCTGGCCGCGGATGACCTCGTGGAGCTGTTGGCGGTCCCCGCCGGCCTTCACGCCGCGCATCAACAGGCGCTCGGTGGCGAGAAACGGCATCCCGCCGGCGACGTGCTCCGCGATCGTCTCCTCACGGACTTCGAGGCCGGCGGCGACGTTGGTGGCGAGCACGAGAATCGCGTCGGTCGCGAGGAACGCCTCCGGAATCACCAACCGGCGATTGGCGCTGTCATCGAGCGTGCGCTCGAGCCACTGCGCCGCCGCGGTGTGCCAGGCGTTGCCCTCGAGCTCGATCACGAAGCGCGCGAGACTCGTCATGCGCTCGGCGCGCATCGGATTGCGCTTGTAGGGCATCGCGGAAGAGCCGACCTGTTCACTCTCGAACGGCTCGAGCAGCTCGCCTTCGTGTTGCAGCAGGCGCAGATCCGTGGCGAATTTCGCCGCCGATTGTGCGATCCCCGACAGCACGGCCAGCACCTGTCCGTCCAGCTTGCGCGTGTACGTCTGTCCGGTGATCGGGAGCACCTGTTCGAATCCCATGGCGCGAGACACGCGCTGGTCGAGCTCGGCGACCTTGCCGTGATCGCCCTCGAACAGGTCGAGAAAACTCGCCTGCGTGCCGGTCGTTCCCTTGACGCCACGAAACCGCAGCGTGCCGATCCGATTGAGCAGCTCTTCGGCGTCGAGCGCGAAGTCCTGCATCCAGAGTGTCATGCGCTTGCCGACCGTCGTGAGCTGCGCCGGCTGGAAGTGCGTGTACGCGAGGCAGGGGAGCGCACGATAGCGCCGCGCCAGCTTGCCCAGCGCCACGAGGACCGCCCCGATGCGCCCCAACAGCAGCTGCATCGCCTCGCGCATGAGCACCAGATCCGCGTTGTCTGTGACGAAGGCGCTGGTCGCGCCAAGATGAATGAAAGGACGGGCGGCCGGCGCCTGATCGCCGAGGTGGTGGATATGCGCCATCACATCGTGACGCAGCCGTCGCTCGTATTCCGCGGCCTTCTCGAGATCGGCATCGTCGAGATGGGCCCGCAGCTGCGCCAGCGCGGCGTCGGGAATCGCGAGGCCCAGCTCTTTTTCCCCCTCCAGCAGCGCGAACCACAGCCGGCGCCACAGGCCGATTCGGCGGCGCTCGCCCCAGAGCGCCTGCATCGCGGGAGAGGCGTAGCGCGCCGAGAGCGGCGAAACCCAGCTCAAACCGCGGCCTTCGCTCGCGCGACCAGCTTACTCCAGTCGGCGAGGAATTGATCGAGGCCGCGGTCGGTGAGTGGATGCAGCAGCAGCTTCTTCAGGACGTCGGGCGGCAACGTGGCCACGTCGGCGCCGATCATCGCCGCGTCAATCACGTGGCGTGGGTGGCGCAGCGAGGCGGCGAGGATGGCCGTCGCGATGTTGTAATTGTCGAAGATGACCCGCGCTTCGCGGATGACCTCCATCCCCTCCTGCCCGACGTCATCCAGCCGTCCGATGAACGGGCTCACGTACGACGCGCCCGCCTTGGCGGCGATGAGGCACTGGACGCTGGAGAAGCAGAGCGTGACGTTGGTCCGGATTCCCTCCGCGGCGAGCCGCCGCACCGCCACCATCCCGGCCTCGAGCATCGGGATTTTGACGACGATGTTGTCGGCGATCTTCGCCAGCTCCTTGCCTTCCTTGACCATCCCCTCGGCGTCGACGGCGACGACTTCCGCCGACACCGGTCCTTCGACGAGCGAGCAGATCTCCTTCAGGACGTCGCGGGGATCGAGGTCGCCCGCCTGCTTGGAGAGCAGCGAGGGGTTCGTCGTAATGCCGTCGATCAGGCCGGCCTGTGCGGCCCAGCTGATGTCCTTGAGGCTTGCGGTGTCGAGGAAAAACTTCATGACGGTGACGCCTCGGCGTAGAGGTCCGGTGGATACTGCACCCCCTCCAGGTACAACCCCTGGGGCGGAGCGGGCGGACTAGCCGCCAGATTATCGGGTGCAGCGAGCAAACGGGGGAAATCCGCCGGCGGGCGCCGGCCGAGGGCGATGTCGACCATGGTGCCCACGATGAACCGCACCATGTGATGCAGAAACCGATCGGCCTCGACCGTGAACGCCATCCCCCCCCCCGCGATGTCCGCACGCGGCGCCCAGTGCGCAAGCGCCACGCGGCATCGGTAGTGGGCGGTGTTCGCGCCGGCCGCAGCCAGGCCGCGAAAGTCGTGTTCACCGACGAGTGCCGCCGCGGCACTCTCCAGGACGCTGACGTCGAGCGATCGACCGAGCGCCCATTCGTACGGCTTGCGAAACGGCGACGCCGCGGCCTCGTCGGTTCCAATCAGATACCGATAGCGCCGCGCGGTGGCGCTGCGCCGTGCATCGAAACCGGGCCGCATCAGATGCACCTGCTGAACCCAAATCTCACGCGGCAACAGGGCGTTGAGCGCCCGCCGCAAATCCGCCGGCTGGGTCGCCCATCGTGCAGCGCCCAGGAAGCTCACCGCTTGGCCGAGCGCGTGGACGCCCGTATCGGTCCGGCCTGCACCCGTCGCAACCGTCTTGTGACCCATCAACCGCTCCAGCACCGCTTCGAATTCGGCCTGGACCGTGCGGTCGACCGGCTGCCGCTGCCACCCTGCGAAGCCACCCCCGTCGTATTGGATCACCGCGAGGAAGGGGCGGCTTGTCACGTCGGGAAAGATGCAACTCGTTGTCACTATTTGACAAGGGTGATAGCCTTAATCCCTCATGGATGCCTCGCCGTTGCGCCGCGCACTCATCGCACTCGCCAATCGCCAATCGCTGTCCGAGGAGCAGACCGCGGAGGTGTTCGGCATCGTCATGAGCGGCGAAGCGACCCCGGCGCAGATCGGCGGCTTGCTCATGGGGCTGCGTGCGAAGGGCGAGACGGCCGACGAGCTGGCCGGCGCGGCGCGCGCGCTGCGGAATGCCATGATCCGCGTCAGCGCGACCCAGCCGCATTTGGTCGACACGTGCGGTACCGGCGGCGGCACCGTTCCCACGTTCAACATTTCGACGGTTGCCGCTTTCGTCGCCGCGGGTGCGGGCGCGGTCGTCCCCAAGCACGGCAACCGCTCCTATACGTCGCGGTGCGGTTCTGCCGACGTGCTCGAGGCACTCGGCATTCGCATCGTGCTCGACGCCGCGAGCGCGGGTCGCGTGCTGAACGAAGCCCGCGTCGTCTTCCTGTTTGCGCCGAGTTTTCATCCCGCCATGAAACACGTGGGGCCGGTGCGCCGGGAGCTCGGGACACCGACCCTCATGAATCTCGTCGGCCCGCTCGCCAATCCCGCCGGCGTCAATCGGCAGGTGATTGGTGTGGCCGAGGCTGATCGCGCCGCCATCGTCGCCGAGGCACTCGTGCGACTCGGCGCCGAGCACGCGCTCGTCGTGCACGGCCGGGTCGGGATGGACGAGATCTCCCCGCACGGCGTCACGGACGTCTGGGAGGTGAAGGACGACACCGTGCGCACCTGGGAGATCGATCCCGAACGGTTCAGGCTGGGGATCAAGGACGTGGATGAGCTGCAGGGCGGGGAACCGGCGGCGAACGCCGAGCGATTGGAGCGAATCCTGGGGAATGGATCGGCGGATCCAGCCGGGCTGGCGGCCGTCCTGCTCAACGCCGGGGCGGCAATCTATGTCGCGGGGATCGCGAGCTCCCTGGCCGAGGGCATCGGCCGGGCTCGCGAGGTGGTCGCCTCCGGAGCGGCGCGCGCGGCGCTCGATCGGCTCCGGAAGGCGACCGCTAGTACTTCCTGATGACGCCGACGACGACACCCTGCACGATCACGTCCCGCTCGTTGATGCGCAGCGGCTGCATCGATTCGTTGGCCGGCTGCAGTCTGATCCAGCCGCCCGGCTCGCGGTAGTAACGTTTGACCGTGGCACCCTCTCCGTGGACGAGCGCGATGACGGTTTGCCCGGTTTCGGCCTGGTTGCGCTCCTGGACGACGACGTAATCGCCGTCTTTGATGTGCTCGTCGATCATGGAATCGCCGCGCACCTTGAGGACGTAGCTGCGGCCGCGCCGCGGCAGGAGCTCATCGGGAACGGCAATCGTCTCGTTACCGGTAACCGCCTCGATGGGATGCCCGGCGGCCACGAGTCCCAGCAAGGGCAGCTCGGTGGCTCCGGTCTGTCCCTTTGGCGGGACGACCTCGATGGCCCGGCTCTCGTTGTGGGTGCGCCGGATGTAGCCTTTGCGCTCGAGATTGGTGAGGTGCTCATGTACCGTCGCCAGGGACTGGAATCCGAATTGGCGCGCGATTTCCTCGAAGCTGGGGGCGTACCCCTTCTCTTCGATATGCTTGGTGATGTAATCGAGGATCTCGCGCTGGCGCCGCGTTACCGGCATGTTGGCTCCCGAATAGATACCGAAACATAATCTACCCGAATAACGCCCGAACGCAAGGATGCCTGGTAACCAGCCCCGACCGACCCTCGACGCTATTCTGGCGGTAACGCGCGCCCGCATTGCGACTCTTCAAGGAAGTGCCGCTGAACTGGAGCGGCGGGCGGCGGCCGCTCCGCCGGTGCGGCTCTTCCAGGCGCCAACGCCCGATGTGGGCCTCATCGCGGAGGTGAAGCGGCGCTCGCCGTCGCAGGGCGCCATTCGAACTAATCTCGACCCTGTGGAGCACGCTGAGGCCTACGTCCGAGGCGGGGCGGTGGCCGTTTCCGTGCTCACAGATGAAGCGCACTTTGGAGGATCGCTCCAGGATCTGGAGCGCGTTGCGGCAGCGGTCCAGGTCCCCGTGCTCCGGAAAGACTTCATCCTGGATGAGCTGCAGATAATGGAAGCAAGGGCAGCGGGAGCCAGCGCCGTACTGCTCATCGTGCGCGTACTAAGCGACCGGTTACGCGCGCTGGCGCAGGCAGCCCGCAAATGGAGGCTTCAGACCCTGATCGAGATTCACACACTGGCTGAGCTCGAACCGGCGCTCGCGGCTGCCCCGGATGCCATTGGGGTGAATGCGCGGGATCTCGCGACGTTCGAGGTCGATTTGCGGCAAGCGGAAACGGTGATCGCGCGAGTCCCTGGCGATGTTCCCGTCGTCGCCGAGAGCGGCGTCGAAAATCGGGCGGATGTCGAGCGGCTCGCCGCTGCGGGCGCTGATTTCGTGCTGGTGGGAACGAGCGTCGCGCGCAACAGCGATCCCGCAGCCGCGGTGCGGGCCCTTGTGGGAGTAGAAAGGAAACCGAGGATTCGTGGATGATTTCACAGGCTAAAGCCTGCGCTCGGCAATCATTGTCCTTAAGGACAGTGTCGGCCGAGCCCACACTTCAGGGTGGGAAAAACACATGAGTGTGATTGACACCAGCACCGGTCGGTTCGGCCCCTACGGCGGCCGTTACGTTCCCGAGACGCTGATGCATGCGCTCGAGGAGCTCGCCGCCGTGTACGATGCGGCGCGCGGCGATAAGCGATTCTGGGCGGAGCTGGACGAGCTGCTCAAGAACTACGTCGGCCGCCCGACGCCGGTCACCGCGGTCCCGAGATTGTCCGCGCAGGTTGGCGCTCAGGTTCTCCTCAAGCGCGAAGACCTGAATCACACCGGCGCCCACAAGATCAACAACACGCTGGGCCAGGTGTTGCTGGCGCAGCGCATGAAAAAGCGGCGCATCATCGCGGAGACGGGCGCAGGGCAGCACGGCGTCGCGACCGCGACGGTGTGCGCCCGCTTCGGCCTCGACTGCGTCGTTTACATGGGCGAAGAGGACATGCGGCGCCAGCGCTTGAATGTGTACCGCATGGAATTGATGGGAGCCAAGGTGGTCCCGGTGACGTCGGGCACGCGGACGCTGAAAGATGCAACCAATGAAGCGCTGCGCGATTGGGTCACCAACGTCACGACGACACACTACATCATCGGCTCAGTGGTCGGTCCCGATCCATTTCCCCGTTTGGTCCGGGACTTCCAGTCAGTGATCGGACGCGAGGCGCGAGCCCAGCTGCTGGAGCAACACGGCCGGCTGCCCAGTACCGTGGTTGCCTGCGTGGGCGGTGGCTCGAATGCGATCGGCATCTTCACCGCCTTCCTGGAGGACACGAGTGTCCAGCTCGTCGGTGTCGAAGCGGCCGGCGAAGGGGTGGCGAGCCGGCGACATGCGGCCACGCTGGGAGCGGGCCGGCCGGGTGTGTTTCATGGAAGCCTGAGCTACCTCCTGCAGGACGCCGATGGTCAAGTGCAGCCGGCGCACAGCGTTTCCGCCGGTCTCGATTACCCCGGTGTTGGCCCTGAGCACGCTTACCTGAAAGACACGGCCCGAGTATTGTATGAAGCCGTAACGGACCGGGAGGCGCTGGAGGCATTCGCCAGCCTCTCGCGGCTGGAGGGGATACTCCCGGCTCTTGAAAGCGCCCACGCCGTCGCGTGGGTGATGAGAAAGAACTGGACCTCTGACGATCTCATCCTGATCAACCTGAGCGGCCGCGGTGACAAGGACGTCGCCATGGTCGCCGAGCTTACGGGAGCAGCGCTCTGACGAATCCCGCGTCCTCTATCCCCGAGCTGGCTCTCCCGCCCTCACAGGTCGAGGAGCTGATGCAGGTCATCAGCAAGGGGATGCGAGCGACGCAGCTGTACCTGCCGAACAATCCCGTCTATCAGCGCGCCGTCGAGAACATTCGCACCGCCTTCCGACAGATCTGGCAGGCCACCGACGATCTCATTTTCGACATCGGCGAGACGGAAATGCGCTGGGAAGATCACTCCATCTACAGCCAGGACCAGCGCAACGAGAGCATCGCCTGGACGCTCTACAAGGACGGCGTCCGTTCGCTCACGTTCAAGCCCGGCGTCGAGGACCTGGAGATCGTGCGCTTTCTGTCGGTGCTGCAACAGGCGAAGAACCTCCAGGCGGACGCGCCCGACGATCTGCTGACACTGCTGTGGGCGGAAGATTTCCAGTTCATCACCTACACGTTCCGGGAGCTGGCGAGCGAAAACGCGGTCCCCATCGAGCGTACGGAGAAGGGGGCGCCCTCGATCGGCGGTGGTGGGACGCCGGGCGGCGACGGCGGCACCGCCGACCCCGCCACGGTGCGCCGTCAGGTGGAGGAAGAGGCTCCCCCGAAGCGGGAAGGGCTGGTGTCCGTCGACGATTTCGACACGACGCTGTACTTCCTCGACGACAAGGAAATCGAGTATCTCCACAAGGAGGTGGAGCGCGAATACGGACAGGACCTGCGCGGCAACGTGCTGGCGATGCTCTTCGATCTCCTCGAGCTGCAGACGTACGGCACGGTCCGCGCCGAGCTGATCTCCATCGTCGAGAACTTCATCCCCTATTTGCTGGGCGCCGGCGATTTCCGGTCGGTGGCGTTCATTCTGCGCGAGTGCAAGGTGATTCTGCAGCGGGCCCGCGAGCTGATTCCCGAACACCGGCAGACGCTGGAAGGGCTGCCCGCCCGGTTGTCCCAGGCCGACGCGCTGTCGCAGCTGCTGCAGTCGCTCGACGAAGCGGCGAGCCATCCCACCGAGGACGAGCTCAGCGAGCTGTTCGGTGAGTTGCGCGCCGACGCGCTCGGTACCCTCATGGGGTGGTTACCGAAGCTCCACAACGAGCGGGTGCGTGCGCTGGTGCAAAGCGCTGCCGAGCGGCTGGCGCAGTCACACGCCGCGGAGGTGCTGAAGGCGCTCGCCAGCGCCGATCCGGCCGTGCAGCTCGAAATGGTCCGGCTCGCCGGCCGGCTCAAGCTGCCGGGAGCACCCGAGGGGATGGGCCCGTTGCTGGAGCGCGGTGAGCGGGAATTGAAGCTGGCCGTCGTCGAGGCGTTGACTACCATCGGCAGCCCCAGCGCGACGCGGCTGCTGGAGAAGGCGATCGACGACAGCGAGCGCGACGTGCGGATTACGGCCGTCAAGTTCCTCGGCCAGCGTGGTCATCGCAATGCGTTCGGACGCATCGAGGCCGCGGTGATGGGCGCGAAGCTCAAGGATGCCGATCTCACCGAGAAGATGGCGTTCTTCGAGGCGTACGGCGCATTGGCGGGCGCCGCCGGGATTCCCGCGCTCGAGAAGATTCTCGTTCCCAAGGGCGGGCTGCTGGCGCGCAAAGAGGATCCCGAAACCCGCGCCTGCGCGGCGATGGCACTCGGCAAGATTCGCGTGCCGGCCGCGCGCGAGGTGCTGCAGAAGGTGGCGCAGGACAAGGAGGCGCTGGTGCGGAACGCGGTGAGTCGCGCCCTGCGCGAAGTCGGGACGGCGGGCTCGTGACGGCACCCGGGGGCAAACGGCCCTCCATGATGGAGACCGTCCAGACGACGGACGGCTTCCTCCGCCACGCCGGCCGCGATTTCCTCATCGTGCTGTACACCGCCTTCCGCTCGCTCAAGCTCTATCCGATCGAGAACACGCAGGTGCAGAAGGCGCTGGACGATCTCGCGGCGACGACCAAGCAGCTGCTCGACGTGGAGCGCGAGCTGGAGATCCGGCTGCAGGGGGAGTTCATCTTCGTGAACTCGACCCGGCTGCGGCTCGATCTCGACAACTACGCCTCGTTCTCGCACATCCTGAACGTCCTCCAGCAGTGCGGCATCGGTGCGGTGCGGATCGACGAGGGCGTCGACCGCAGGCAGATGCAGGTCTTCGTGTCGCTGCTGCTCGTCTACGCCGCGAAGGAAGCGAACCCCAACAAGCTGTTCGAGCTGTCCCAGAAACTGACCGATGGCGGCGTCTCGCACGTCAGCGTCGAGCCGCCGCTCGAGGCCGAAGAGGACGTGGAGGAGGAAGAGCGGCTGAAGGAGGCGGCGAAGCGCACCTATGCGCGCTCCGTCGCCGTGACGAAAGAGGTGATCAACAGCATTCGCATGGGCCGCACCGCCAACGTGAAGAAAGTGAAGCGCGCGGTGCAGGCGATCGTGGATCAGGTGCTCAACAACGAATCGTCGCTGGTCGGTCTCACGACCCTGCGCGATTACGACGAATACACGTTCACCCACTCGGTCAACGTGTGCATCTTCTCGGTCGCGCTGGGGCGCAAGCTCGGGCTCACCAAGCTGCAACTCTACGACCTCGGCATGGCGGCGCTGTTCCACGACGTGGGAAAGTCACGCGTGCCGCTGGAGGTCCTCAATAAGGAAGGGGGCCTCACCGAGGAGGAATGGCGCATCATGCAGGCCCATCCCTGGCTCGGCGTGCTGACGCTGTTCGGGCTGCGCGGCTACGGGGAGATCCCCTACCGCGGCATGGTCGTCGCCTACGAGCACCACATGAAGGTCGACCTCACCGGCTATCCCAAGTCCATCCGGGGGCGGGCGCTGTCGATCTACTCGAAGGTCATCTCGGTCGCGGACGGCTTCGATGCGGCCACGAGCCGCCGCGTCTACCAGACCGTCCCGATTCAACCGGATCAGGTGCTCAAAGAGATGTGGGAGAACCCGCGTCGCGGCTACGATCCGGTCGTGGTCAAGGCGTTCATCAACCTGATCGGCATCTATCCGGTCGGCACGTGTGTCATCCTCGACACCTACGAGGTCGCGCTGGTGCACAGCGCGAACCCCGACGTGGCTCACGTCCATCGCCCGGTCGTCCGCCTGGTCACGACGCCGGACGGCGCGCCGTTACATCCCGGCACCGTGGTCGATCTCTCGCAGAAAGACGCCAACGGCAGTTTCCCGCGCACCATCGTCAAGGTTACGGACCCTGTTAAGTACGGGATCAACGTCAGCGACTACTTTGTCTGACAGCGCCCGTCCCATCGCGCAGCGGTGGCGGGCGCTCGGCAAGTCTCGAGCGCTGATTCCGTATCTCACCGCCGGGTTCCCCAGCGCCGCCGTGTCGCTCGATGCGCTGCGTCGCGTAGCGGCGGTGGGCGCCGACTTTGTCGAGATCGGCGTGCCGTTTTCCGACCCGCTCGCCGACGGCCCGACGATTCAACGCACCACGCAAACGGCGCTCGAGCAGGGCATGACGCTGTCGCGCGTTTTGGACCTGGTTCGTGACTCGGGCGTCGACATTCCGATCATCATCATGACCTATCTGAATCCGGTGATGGCCTATGGTGTGGAGCGATTCGCGCGAGATGCGCATGCCGCCGGGGCTGCAGGAGTGTTGTTGACCGACCTTCCAGCCGGCGTCGACCCGGCACTCGAGCAAGCCGTAACGAAGAGTGAGCTGGCGTTGATTCGGTTGGTGGCACCGACAACCGACGACCGACGACTTGGATCCGTCCTGCACGGTGCAACCGGTTTCGTCTACCTGATCTCGCGCCTTGGCGTCACCGGCGCGCGCGCCACGGTGCCGCCCGATCTCGCGGGGCACGTGCGGCGCATCCGGGCCGTGAGTCGCCTGCCCGTGGCTGTGGGCTTCGGCATCGGAACACCCGCGCAGGCCGCTGCCGCGGCCCGCGTGGCCGACGGTGTCGTCGTGGGAAGTGCGCTCATGGACGCGCTGGCGCAGGGTGGTGTGGCCGCGCTGGAGAAGCTTGCCGGGGAGCTGGCCACCGCGGTACACGCATGAGTGTGACCCGCTTCGTCACGCTCTACAGCCAGGCGCTCGCCTGGGTTGGGTCCGTGCTGCTGATCGCCATGTTGATCGCCGATCCGCGCTGGCTGGGCCAGATCCCCGAGATCGTGGTGCTGTTCGGCTGTGCCGTCGCGCTCCGCGGTCTCACCGTGCCGTTGAGCAAGTACTCCTATCTGACGCAGACCGCGCTGGTCGGCGTCGCCGGCAGCCTGCTGGTGGGCATGCCGGCGACCACGCTCGCGATCGCGGGCGCGACGCTCGTGACCGATTCGTTGTGGCAGCGCAAACCGCTGCGCGTGGCGTGGATCAATCTGGGCCGCGAGACCATTACGCTCGTTGCGGCGTACGGCGTGTATGCCGCGTCGCTGACGTGGCTGGAGTACCCCGGCTGGAACATCGAGCTGCTGCCGGCGCTCGCCGGCTATGCGCTCGCCTACTTCGTCTTCGGCCGCGTGCTCTTCTACTTCAGCCTCATCATCCGCGCGAAGCTGGAGCCGGCCGAGCGACTGATGATCGTGCGGTACGAGGTCATCGCCTATGCGGCGACGCTACTCGCCGCGACGATTTTCGTCGGCGCAGTCGTCGCCTGGTCGTTCGGCGCCTGGATTCTCGTCGGACTGGTGCTGACGTTCCTCGGTCTGCTGCTGAAGCAGATGATCGAGGAAGCGATCTCGGCCGAAGAGCTCAACAAGATCCACGCGATGGAAGCGGTGATCACCGCCAACATCAGCCTGGAGGATTCGTTCGATCGCATCGAGCGGCTGGCCAACCGGCTGGTGGACTGGGGCGATTTCCGCATCTACCGGCTGCACGACGGCGTCATGTCGCTGGTGCATCGCAGCGAACGGGGGCGCGAGGGACGGGGCGAGCCTTCGGAGGATACGGTGGCGTTGCGCCAGGCGGTGGCCGCCAGCGGCGAGACGGTGGTGATCGACGATGTCACGCGCGACAAGCGCGTCGCCGATGCGCCGCTCGAGGTCCAGAGTCTCGTGATCGTGCCGCTCAAGTTCGGCGATCAGATCATCGGGACGCTGGAGCTCGAGCACCACAAGAAGAACTGCTACCGCCGCCAGGACATCCTGACGATCACCACCTTCGCCAGCCAGCTTGCCACCGCCGTGCATATCACCGACCTGCGGCGGCCGCTCGTCGAGACGGTCGAGCGCATGACGCGCCAACTCGCGACGATCGCCCAAACGGCGGAAGCGCTGAAACAGGTGGCGTCCGCCGTTGCGGCCTCGACGGGCGTCATCCGCGAGGGGGTGCGGCGCGAAGAGGGTGAGGTGTCGGGGGGCCTGGAGGCCACGGAGAGCCTGGCGCAGGTGTCGCGCCGCGTCTCGGACGACGGCGCGGGCGCCGCCCGCGCCTCGACCGCCGCGAGTGACGTCGCCAGCCGTAACCGCACCCAGATTCGCGAGGCGATCCAGCGGCTCGTCGCGCTGAAGCTGTTCGTGGGCGAAAGCTCGACCAAGGTGCAGCAGCTCGGTCAGATGAGCCGGCGCATCACCGGCTTCATCGCGTCGATCCGCGAGATTGCAGATATGACAAACCTGCTGGCGCTGAACGCCGCGATCGAGGCGGCGCGGGCCGGGAAGCACGGCAAGGGCTTCGGCGTCGTCGCGGACGAGGTGCGGACGCTCGCCGAGCAGAGCGCCACCGCGGCCGCGGAGGCGGGCGATCTGGTACAGGACATTCACACGCAGGTCGGCGAGGTGGTCGAGCAGATGCGGCGCGGGCAGGTGAACGTGGGAGATGTCGAGGAGCTCTCCGCGGCCGCGCTGGAGGCGCTCGACGCAATCGTCGCCGCGACGGCCGAAGCGACTGCGCACGCCGGCCGGATCACCGCGGCGGCGGGAGAACAGAATCAGGCGTTCGCGCGGCTGCGCGAGCGCATCAACGCGGTGGCCAGCATCGCGGGACAGAACCGGGTCGAGGCCGATGACGTCGCGACGCGCGCGGTGCAGGCCGCCGAGGGGCTGACGGACCTCGAACGGGCGACGCGCGACCTCGAGCAGGTGGCGACCATGCTGCGCGATCTGACGCGCGGCTTCGCCAACGTGGCATAGCCTGACTACCGCACGCACGTACGTGGCTCTAGGATCGAACATGGGCGACCGCGCGGCGCATCTGGCGTACGCCCGGGCGCGCCTGGGCGCCCTCGCGGGCACGCGCCTGCTGGCCGCCTCGAGCGTCGAGGAAACGGCGCCCATCGGCCCGGTTGCGCAGCCGCCGTATTTGAATCAAATGGTCCTGCTGGAAACGAGCCTGCGGCCCGCCGAGCTGCTCGCGCAGTGTCGGACCATCGAAGCCGAGCGCGGCAGGGAGCGGCGCGAGCGCTGGGGCCCGCGCACGCTCGATCTCGACATCGTGCGCTACGGAACCCAAACCGTGCGGGAGCCGGACCTGACGATTCCCCATCCCGAGCTGCCGAACCGCGAATTTTGGCGTCGCGAGATCGCCGAGCTGGAAGGCAAACATGACTAGCATCACCACGCGGGCGCTGATCGAGATGAAGGAAAAAGGCGAGCGCATCGTCGCGCTCACCTGTTACGACGCCCTGTTCGCGCGGCTGCTCGACGCGAGCGGCGTCGACATCCTGCTCGTGGGCGATTCGTTGAATCAGGTCCTGGCGGGGGCGCCCTCCACGTTGTCGGCGACGCTGGATCAGATGATCTATCACACGAAGATGGTGCGACGCGGCACGGAGCGCGCCATGGTGGTCTGCGACATGCCGTTCCTGAGTTATCAGATCTCGCAGGAAGACGCCTTGCGCAATTGCGGTCGGGCGATGAAGGAGACAGGCTGCAACGCGGTGAAGGTCGAAGGCGGACAGCCGATGGCCGCGACGGTCCGCCGCCTGGTCGACATCGGCATCCCCGTCATGGGGCACCTCGGGCTTACGCCACAGTCGGTGCACGCCCTGGGCGGCTACCGCGTGCAGGGCCGCGATGATGCGGCGGCGGGGCGGCTCAAGGCCGATGCAACTGCACTGCAGGACGCCGGCGCCTTCGCCGTGGTGCTGGAGCTCGTCCCCGCGCCGCTGGCGTCGCAGATCACCAAGGCCCTGACGATTCCCACGATCGGCATCGGCGCCGGCCCGGCGTGCGACGGCCAGGTGCTCGTCCTGCACGACATGCTCGGCCTCAACGACCAGTTCTCGGCCAAGTTCATCAAGAAGTACGCGGCGCTGGCGGAGGACGTGCGGGAGGCGGCGCGGGTATTCGCGGCGGAGGTGCGCGAGGGCCGCTACCCCGGACCGGAGCATTCTTTCGGCAAGTGATATTAAATTGGGGTGACCTTTTGGGGGATCGACGCAATGGGGAAGACGGACGACGCAAAGCTCGCGAAGCTGATCAAGAAGAACATGGCGAAGGCCGCGAAGGCCAAACCCAAAGCCCGCCGCCGCTATGACACGACGCTGCCGCCCGAAACCACGGACGATGACATCGAGCGCCGCGACTTCTTTTCGGAGATGAAGAAGCGCGAGTTCTAGTTGCGCGAGCTCTCCAACCTTTCCGAGATGCGCGCGTGGTCCCGCTCCGAGCGCTCTCGCCGCCACACCATCGGCTTCGTTCCCACCATGGGCTACCTGCACGAGGGCCATCTGCGCCTGGTGGACCGTGCGCGCGAGCTCGCCGAGCGCGTGGTCGTCAGCATCTTCGTCAATCCACTGCAGTTCGGCCCGCACGAGGACCTCGCCCGCTATCCGCGTGACTTGCCGCGCGACCGCAAACTGGCGGAGGCGCGCGGCGTAGACTGCCTGTTCGTGCCGGAGACGGCCGCGATGTACCGCGCCGAGCCGGTGGTCCGCGTCGTGCCGGGGGCTCCCGCGGTCGCGGACACGCTCGAAGGCGCCGCGCGGCCCGGCCACTTCACCGGGGTGCTCACCGTCGTCGCCAAGCTGTTCCACATCGTGGAGCCGGACGTTGCGGTGTTCGGCCGCAAGGATTTTCAGCAGGCGATGCTCGTGAAGCGGCTGGTGCAGGACCTCGATTTCGCGCTCACCATCGACGTGGCCCCGACGGTGCGTGAGCTGGACGGGCTGGCGCTGTCGTCGCGCAACACCTACCTGAGCCCCGACGAGCGCCGTTCGGCGCTGGCACTGTCCCGGGCACTGCGCACCCTGGAGCAAACCTGGCGCGGGGGAGAAGCGGATCCCGTCACGCTGCAGCGCGCCGGCCTCGAAGCGATGCATGCGCCGGGCGTGATCCCCGAATACTGCGCGCTGGTGGACGAGGACGTGCAACCGGTGAGCCGTGTCACGGCTCGCACGGTGGCCGTCGTCGCCGCCCGCATCGGCAAGACGCGGCTGCTGGACAACGTCGTCCTCGGGGAAGGCATCGGCGCGGACCCACGGGTCAGCCCGTGAGCCTGCCGCCGTGGGCACAGGTTTCGCCCGAGCGTCGCGCGCATATCGAGCGCGTGGTGGCGTTGCTCGAGAGCTGGGCGGACGCGATGCACGTGCCGGCGCAGGAGCGCGCCAGATGGGTCCGTGCCGGTTGGCTCCATGACGCGCTGCGCGACGCCCCGCTCGGTGATGCCACGGCGCACGGGCCCGCCGCGGCGGATCGCGCGGCTGTCGACGGCGAACGGGATCGCGGCGTGCTCGACGCCGTCCGCTACCACACCGTCGGCGGCCCCGACTGGGATGACGCAGGGCGCATGCTGTACCTCGCCGATTTCCTCGAACCAGGCCGGGACAAGACGGTGGCCGCGGATCGCGCCGAGCTGGCGGGGAGAGTGCCTGCGGAGCGAGACGAGGTCCTTCAGGAGGTGGCGCGCAGGCGCATCGAATGGATGCTGAGGTCGGGCTGGGCCCTGCCCGCGTCGACGGTGGCCTTCTGGAACGCGTTGGTGAAAAGGCGATGAAGGCGTTGCTACTTGGCGTCGCCGCCCTGGTCGCCGGCTGCGGTGGCGATGGAGCTCCAGCGCATCCGATTCCCGGGGACCGCGGTGCGGCGATCACCGTCGAGGTGCTGAACGCCAATGGGCGCGCCGGGGACGCACGCGTGGGGACGCGTCTGCTACGGGACGCGGGAATCGACGTGGTCTATTTCGGCAACGCGTCGGAGCATGGGCTGGACTCGACGCGGATCATCGTGCGGCGCGGCGCGGTCAAGGTGGGTGAGCGCGTGCGCGAGGTGCTGGGGCAGGGACGCGTCCTGGTCGAGCTCGACAGCTCCAGGCTACTCGATGTGAGCGTGCTGCTCGGCGCCGACTTTTCTCCGGGCGCGCGCCTCAACTTCCACCCGTAGCTGGCCGCACGCCGCACTGATGTCGAGGCCGCGGCTGCGCCGCAGCACCGCTTCCACCCCATGCTGTTTCAAGCGACGCTCGAACGCGATCATCTGCGCCCGCGAGCTGGGGGTGAGATCCGGCGCGCCCCCCGGGTGCAGCGGCAGCAGGTTGACCAGTGCCTCGAGCGGCTGCGCGAGCCTGGCGAGCTGATCCGCCGTGTCGAGCGAGTCGTTCTTGCCGCCGATCAGGACGTATTCGAGCGTCACCCGGCGCCGAAACTGCTGCAACGCCGCCATCAGCTCGGGGAGCGTGTACTTCTTCTCGATCGGCATCAGCTCATGGCGCAGCGCCGCCGCCGGCGCATGGAGTGACACCGCCAGACGGAACTGCTCGCTGCGCCGGGCGAACTTCGCGAGAGTCGGCAGAATCCCGACCGTGGAAACCGTGATGTGTCGGGCGCCGATACCGAATCCTTCCGGCTGATTGAGGATCGTGAGCGTCGCGTCGACGGCCTCCCAGTTGAGCAGCGGCTCGCCCATCCCCATGAAGACGACGTTCGTGGGCTTCAGTGCTGGATCCCGCAACACCAGCTCCCGCACCTGCGCCACGATCTCGCCCGCCGAGAGATTGCGCCGGAATCCCATCCGCCCCGTGGCGCAGAACACGCAGCCGAGCGCGCATCCCGCCTGGGAGGAGATGCACAAGGTCCGTCGTTTCCCCTCCGGAATCAGCACTGCCTCGATCGCTTCGCCGTCGGCCAACGCCCACAGAAACTTCTCCGTCCCGTCGCTGGATACCTGATGGGTGCGGAGCGTGAGCCGCGGGAGGGGGAACGCCTCGTCGAGCGCGGCGCGCAGCGGCGCGGGGAGGTCCGTCGCGTCAGCCCAGCGGGCTACAGGTCGTTGCCAGAGCCGCGGCAGCACCTGCCGCAGCCGATAGGCCGGCTCGCCCCGTTGCGTGAGCCATTCCCCCAATGCGTTGCGTGCGGCTTCGGGTGTGAGGCTGAGGAGATCCACGCTCACCGGAATCGGACGTCCACGCCGACCCGGTACGCCGAGCCGAGATCGTTGACACCGGCGTCGCGCGTCAGCGTGATGCGGTATTTGCCGACCGCGAGTCGCAGGCCGGCCACGGGCCGCCACCCCGCCCCGTTTCCGTAGCTGCCTTCGCGAGCCAGCATGGCGTCGAACGCGAATGCTTTCGACAACTCGGCCCCGAGTCCAAACTGATGATCGGCCGTGAATCCGTGCCCAAACGAGATGCCGTAGCGCCCGCGAATCACCGTATTGTTGCTGGTGTCGGGACTCTTCCACAGGCGCGCCTCGATCCCCGCGTACACGTCCTGGGATGGATCATTGGTCTTCAGCGATGAAAAGAAATGCGTCGCGGCGGCGATGCGCAGTCTATCACCGGCGAATGAGCGGCCGGCACCGACATCCATCGTCCAGCGATTGGCGCGGGTAACGTCGAGCCGCGTTTCATGGTAGGCGAGCATGGCGCCGACGCTGGTACCGCCGATGACGCGCGACCAGGTGGTGCCGAGCGCGAACGTGTAAATCGGAATCACCGCGCCGGTCGGATCGGGGCTGTCGACGGTCTGGGTGACATCGCTCAAGCCCACACGGCCGTAAAGAAATCCCACTTGGCCGATGCTGCCGGCCCGCGCGTGGACGGCGGCGATCAGCCCGGTGGCGTCGACAGCCGCAGGCGTCTGGATCGCCTCCATGGCGAGCTGCATGCGGGCACTGTCTTCGGTCTGTGCGGGGTTCCACAGGACTGCGGCGGGACCGATCGCGAGCGCGGGCGGGGTGGCGAGCGTCGTCGCCGCCACACGCCACAGCGTAGTGCCGGTCGCCTGTTGCGACAGCGCGCGGGATTCACCGAGCGCCGACAGTCCAACAATCGCGAGGGCAATGCGTTGCATGCCGAACGTTTACCGCGGCATGTGGCGCTGTCAACTCAAGTCAACTATCTTCAATCGGTTACGGCACTTGGACATACTCCATTGCGGCTCTCTGAACTGCTGACGCCCGACCGCATCAGGGTCCCCTTGCAGGCCCACAGCAAGGAGGGGGTACTGCGTGAATTGGTGGACCTCCTGGTCGGGGGGAACGGAGCCGGGCCCGACGTGCTCCAAGCCGTTCTGGAACGGGAGCGGCAGTTCCCGACGGGTATCGGTTACGGCGTGGCGGTACCGCATGGCAAGACGCCGGCATTGGCGAATCTGATCGCGGTCGCCGGGACGACGCCGGCCCCTGTGCCATATGAAACCGTGGATGGCGAGCCCGTGCGGCTCTTTTTCTTGCTCGCCGGGCCCGAATCGCAGGCGGGCGTGCACGTGAAGGCGTTGAGCCGGATCTCGCGGCTCGTGCGGCGCGAGCCGATTCGTGCGCGCCTGCTGGCCGCCACCGACTCAGACGAGTTTTACAGCATCCTGTGTGAGGCAGAAAGGGGAGGCGCATAAACGCAAGTGTGACTCAGACAACCCTGCGAACCCACCGCTGCGGCGCGTTGCGGAAGGAGCACGTGGGGCAGCGGGTTCGCCTGGGAGGTTGGGTCCACCGGCGCCGCGACCTTGGCGGAATCGTCTTTCTCGATCTCCGTGATCGTGACGGCGTAGTACAGGTCGCGGTCGGACCGGGATGGGCGTCGCCCGATCTCGTCTCCCGCACCCAAACCGTCGGGACCGAGGCGGTGGTCGTGATCGAGGGAGAAGTGGTTGCCCGTCCTCCCGCGATGCGCAACACGGAGCTCGCGACCGGCGACATCGAGGTGCACGCCACGACGCTGCGCGTCGTCGGACCGGCGGAGACTCCCGCCATCCCGGTGGCGCGAGGCAAGGGTGAAGAGCTGCCCGCCGAGGAGCTGCGCCTCAAGTTCCGTCACCTCGATCTGCGCCGGCCCGAGCTGCAGGCGAATCTCATCCTGCGCCACCGGCTGGCGCAGCGCGCCCGCCGTGTGCTCAGCGAGCTCGACTTCCTCGAGATCGAAACGCCGATCTTGACCAAGCCGACGCCGGAAGGCGCCCGCGATTACCTGGTCCCCTCGCGCGTGCATCCGGGCGAGTTCTACGCGCTGCCGCAGTCGCCGCAGATCTACAAGCAGCTGCTCATGGTGGCGGGATTCGACCGCTACTTCCAGCTGTCGCGCTGCTTCCGGGACGAGGATCTGCGCTACGACCGGCAGCCTGAGTTCACGCAGATCGACATCGAGGCGTCGTTCGTCCAGCAGGATGACGTGCTCGCCATTGTCGAGAACGTGCTGGTCGGCCTGTGGGACGAGGCGGGGCATAGGATCGAGCGGCCGTTCACGCGGCTGTCCTGGCGCGACGCGATGGAGCGCTACGGCAGCGACAAACCGGACCTGCGCTACGACTTCGCGATCACCGACTGGACCGCGGCGGTGCAACCGCTCGCTGTGCCGTTCTTTCAGGCCGCCCAGGGCAACGGCGCCCGGGTTCGCGGCATCGCGGTGCGCGGCGGGGGCGGGCTGTCGCGCAAAGACGTCGATCAGCTTACCGAGACCGCGAAGACGCACGGCGCTCCCGGCCTCGCGTGGGTGAAGCGCCAGGGCGAGCAGGTCTCCGGGTCCATCGGCAAGCATTTCAATGCGGAAGCGCTGGGCCGGCTTGGCGTGGGCGACGGCGACGTCGCGCTCATGACCGTCGGTCCCGATCGCGTCACGTCGCCCGCGCTCGACAAGGTTCGTCGCGAAGTGATCCGCCGGCTCGCGCCCGCGCCGAAGACGGCGCACGCCTTCTGCTGGGTTGTGGACTTCCCGCTGTTCGAGCCGGATCCGCAGACCGGCAAACCGGTGTTCGCGCATCATCCGTTTACGTCGCCGCATCCCGACGACGTGAGCAAGCTCGACAGCGAGCCGTTCGCCTGCCGCGCCCTGCACTACGACGCGGTTTACAACGGCAACGAGCTCGGGTCCGGTTCGATCCGCATCACGGATCCCGCTATTCAGCGCAAGGTTTTCACGCACCTGGGGCTGTCGCCCGCGGACATCGACGCGCGTTTCGGCTTTCTGCTGACGGCGCTCGCGGCCGGCGCGCCGCCGCACGGCGGGTTTGCGGTCGGGTTTGACCGGACCGCGATGCTGCTGGTCGGGGCCGGCTCGATGCGTGACGTGATCGCATTTCCCAAGACAACCGCGGCGCGTGCCTTGTTCGAAGGCGCGCCCGCTCCGGCGCGGCCCGAGGATCTCGCCGCACTTCATATCAAGGTGGTGCCATGAGCGACGACGTCGTCCACCGTCTGTCCGTGGAAGGCGTGGATCCGCTGGCCTTGGCCGGCGTGAACGATGCCAATCTGCTCGAGCTGGCGCGCCGGCTGGGTGTGCGCGTCTCGCTGCGCGGCGACAGCCTGTCGCTCGCCGGTCCCGCGGCGGCGATCGAGCGCGCCGGCCCCGTGGCGCAGGCGCTGATCGATCTCGCGCGCATGGGCGAGACGCTCGAGGTGCACGACGTCGAGCGCCTCGTGTCCGACGAAGCCCACGGGGAGCTGGGGCGCCAGGGCGCGGTCCCCGATCCGGTGAAGATCATCCTCCCCGGGCTGCGGCGGGTCATCCAGCCGAAGACGGCCGGCCAGCGCGAGTACCTGCGCTCGATCGCGGAACACGACATCGTCATCGGCATCGGTCCCGCCGGAACCGGCAAGACGTATCTGGCGGTCGCGGCCGCGGTCGATGCGCTCGCGCGTAAGCGGGTGCGCCGCATCATCCTGGCGCGGCCCGCCGTGGAGGCCGGCGAGAATCTCGGCTTTCTGCCCGGCGACCTGCAGGAAAAGGTCGATCCGTATCTGCGGCCGTTGTACGATGCGCTCGAGGACATGATGCCGCGGGAGCGCGTCCAGAAGGCGCTCGAGACGCGCACCATCGAAATCGCGCCGCTCGCCTACATGCGCGGCCGGACGCTGAGCGACGCGTTCGTGATCCTCGACGAGGCGCAGAACGCGACCGGCATGCAGATGAAGATGTTTCTGACGCGCCTGGGCGTGAACTCCCGCGCCGTGATCACCGGCGACAAGACGCAGATCGACCTCTCCAACCGCGAGGATTCGGGGCTGCTGCAGGTCGAGCGCATCCTGCCCGGGATCGAAGGGATCGGGTTCTGCTACCTCGGCGATGCGGACGTCGTCCGTCACCGGCTGGTGCGCGACATCATCCGTGCCTACGCCGAAGACGCGCAGGGTTGAGATGAGCGTTCACGTCCCGACGCGGGAGAGGGTGCGCTACCACGCCGCGCGCTGGGCGTGGGTGCTCGCGCTGGCGCTGGTGGCGCAGGTGTCGTTTCCCTCCAGCGCCGCCGACGTCGCGCCGCTGCTCGAGCCCGGGGCGCGCGCCGACAAGGAGATCATCGCACCGTTCAACTTCGTCGTGAACAAGTCGGAAGACGAGCTGCAGCGGGAGTCGGAGGAGCTGGCGGCCTCCGCCAAGCCGATCTACGAGTTCCGCCAGCACGCCTACGACAGCGCCGCCACCACGATGGCCGCCTTCTTCAGCGCCGTGGACGCGGTGTCGGACCAGGGTCCCCAGGCGATCATCCGCGCCGCCGGCGACTTTGGCGTGCCGCTCTCGCTGCAGGAGGCCGCGTATCTCGCCAAGGGCGGGAAGCGGCGCGCCCTGCAACAGGCGCTCGAGCGGCTGTTCGACCGCACGTTGGCGCAGGGGGTGACGGCGGCAGGCGTGCTGCAGGTGGAGCAGTCGCGTGAGCTGATCGTGCGGCGCGGATCGACGGAGTCGTCGGTACAACGCGATCGGGTGCTCACCTTTGCGCAGTACCTGAATCGGGCCAAGCAGCTGCACCCCGACGCCGGCTCGAGTGTCGGCGACGTGTTGTACCTGAAGCTGGTCCGTCAATTCTTCCGGCCCACGCTGATTCCGAAGCAGCTCGAGACGGAGCGGCGGCGCAACGAGCTGCGCGGCAGCGTCGATCCCAGCAAATACATCGTCCGGGCCGGCGACCGCATCGTCGCGCCGCACGAGGTCGTGACCAACGAAGCGCACGAGCGCCTCGTCGCGCTGCACCAGGAGCTGCTGCGCCGCGGCGCCGCGACGACGTACTCGATCCGCGGCGTGCTCGGACCGCTGCTTCGCGACGCGCTGATCATCTCGATTTTCTGGGTGCTGCTGGTCTTCTACCGGCGCGAGACGTACACCGACCTCAAGCAGGTCGCGCTGATCGGTGGGCTGTTCGCCGTGGTGCTCGGCCAGGCCGGGCTCGTGGCGCGCTTCTATCCGGCGCATCCCGAAGTCGTCTTCATGCCGTTCCTCGCCATGATGATGACGGTGTTGTTCAACGGCCGCGTGTCGATGATCGCCGCGATGATTCTGTCCGTCGTGATCGGGCTGCAACCGGTGTTTCACGACGTGCCCGCGACCTTCCTCTGCGTCGTCGGCGGTGTGACGGCCGCGCTGTCGGTCAAGACGCTGCGCAGCCGCAGCAACTTCTACGCGCCCGTGCTCATCATCGCCGCCGGGTACTTGTGCGGCGCACTCGCACTGGGGCTCGCGAGCGGCTGGCCGATCGAGGAAATCGGCCTGCGCGGTCTCTGGGGCGCGTTGAACGGGCTCGTGTCCGCCGGGCTCACCTTCTTCCTGTTGCCGGTGGCCGAGTCGGTCACGCACATCACGACCGACCTCACGCTGCTCGAGCTGTCGGACCCCAGCCGCCCGCTGCTGCGCCGCCTGTCGCTGGAGGCTCCCGGGACCTACGCGCATAGCGTCGCGATGGCGAACCTGGTCGAAGCGGCCTGCAATCGCATCGGCGCCAACGGGCTGCTGGGCCGGGTCGGGTGCTATTACCACGACATCGGCAAGGTCAAGAACCCGCTGTACTTCGTCGAGAACCAGATCCCGGGCAACAACCCGCACGATCGGCTGAAGCCGCTGCAATCGGCGCAGATCATCAAGGCGCACGTCACCGATGGCCTGGTGCTCGCGGCGGAGGCGGTCCTCCCCGATTCGGTGGCCGCCTTCATTCCGGAGCACCACGGCACGACGGAGATCACCTACTTCCTCGACAAGGCAAAAAAGACCGACGGCGGTCAGGCCCGGAATCCGGAAGACTTCACCTATCCGGGACCGAAGCCGCGGTCGATGGAAACCGCGATCGCGATGATCGCCGATTCCGTTGAGGCCGCGTTGCGCGTGCTCGAGGATCTGACGCCGCAAAAGATCGAGGAAGCCATCGACCACATCGTCCGCACCAAGGTCAACGCCGGCCAGCTGGATGAAGCACCGTTGACGCTGCAGCAGATCGAACAAGTGAAGGCCGCCTTTCTCGTCGTGTTGAGCGGCATGTATCACAATCGCATTGATTACCCGGAGTCCAGTGGTGGCATTGGCGCGGCGTGGCAGCCCCCCCCCGCCCCCCCGGAGACCGCGCGCTCGTCGCGCTGACCGAGTGGGGGGAGGGCCGGGGGGGCGGGGGGGGCTGATGCGGATCGCACAGCGAGTACTGGCGTGGGAACGCGCGCCGGCACGGTCGCACATCGATATCACGCTGCTGTCCCCGGGGGCGATGCGGCGGGCCAACCGCCGCGCGACGCGGGGGCGCCGCCGCGGTCTGACCGACGTGATCGCGTACAGCCTGCCGCAGCCGGACGGGCGACTGCTGGGTGACGTCTACATCTGCCCGGCGGCCGCGGCGCGCGCGGCACAAAACGGCGCGGGGTTACACGAGGAGCTGATCCGGCTCGCCGTGCACGGTACCCTCCATGTGCTGGGATACGATCACCCCGCAGGCGTTGGGCGCACGCGATCGCGGATGTGGCGCCTGCAGGAACGCTACGTAAAACGACTCGTCGCGTAATGCTCACCGAAGCGGCCTTGCGCGTCATTGGGCTCGTCGTCGCCATCAGCGCCGGCGTGTGGGCCGCGCTGCTCGCCCTGGGTGAGGAGGCTGCGGTCGGCGAAGCACTCCACACGCTGGGTGATGCGCCGCCGGTCGCGGCGGAGCGTCGCGTCCCGCTGCATCGCGCCCTCCATATTGCGCGCCTGGCGCTGCTCGTCCTGGGCGCCGTCGCCACGGCGAACGCGGTGGCATGGTGGACCAGGCCCTGGGCGGAAGGCTTGCTGACGCTGTTGCTGGGCACGCTGCTCCTGTTCATCGTTGGCGACGCGCTGCCGCGCAGCATGGCGCGCATCGCGCCGGAGCTGTCCGAAGCCGCCTTGCCGCTCGCCCGCCGCACCCTGGCCCCGTTCGGCCCGTTGCTGTGGCTGCTCGCCTGGGCCGATCGGGGCTTGCACACGCTCGTGGAAACGCCGCGGCCGCTGCAACCCGATCTCGGCGTTGCGCAGCGCGACATGCTGCTCGGCGTCTTCACGCTGGCCGATACGACCGTCGACGAGGTGATGACGCCGCGCCTCGACATGACCGGCGTCGACATCTCGGCATCGACCGAAGAGGTGTTGGACGCATTCCGCCAGAGCCAGCACACCCGGCTCCCGGTGCTCGACGGCTCGCCCGACAACGTCGCCGGCGTGGTGTTCGGAAAGGACCTCGTGCCGATCGCGATGGGCCTCGCGGAGCCGGGCACCCGTTGGCAGACGCTGGTACGGCCGGCGGCGTTCGTCCCCGAAACCAAGACGCTCGACAACCAGCTGCGCGCCTTCCAGGGAACGCCCGCCCACATCGCCATCGTCGTCGACGAGTTCGGCGGCACGTCGGGACTGATTACGCGCGAAGACATTCTCGAGGAAATCGTCGGCGAGATCCGCGACGAGCACGATACCGAGACGGCACCCGCCATTCGCCAGGATGGCGCGCGGCTCTGGGTCGACGGCCGTGTGAGCCTCGACGAGCTGTCGGCCGCGCTCGGCACCACCATCGCACACGCCGAAGTATCGACGGTCGGGGGACTCGTGTACTCCGTGCTGGGCCGGGTGCCGCACCCCGGTGACGAGCTGACGCTGGACGGCTATCGCGTCGTCGTGGAGCGCGTGGAGCAGCGCCGCGTCACGCAGGTCTCGTTCGAGAAGCGATGAGCGTCGCCCTCGCGGTCTTGCTCGTCGGGCTGCTGCTGGCCGGCGTCGCGGCGGCGGTCGGGGTCGCGGCGGCGGCGGTCAGCCAGCATGAATTGACGCGCTGGGTCTCGTATAAGCTGCGGGGCTCTCCCGCGACGGCGAGCGCGCTGCAAAACCCGGGGAGAACGCTGGCGACCGCCAACATGCTCACCACGCTCGGCGTGCTGCTGGCGGCCGGCGCAATTCCCGCCTTGCTCGCGGCCACGACGCCGACGTTCCTCGGCATCTTCACGATCACCGTCGGGGTGCCGCTCTTCATCGGCGCCGCGTACCTCGTGCCGCGCGTGGTGGGCAGGCGGTGGGCAGCGCCCCTCGTTGGACGCGCGGTGCCGGTGATGGAACGGGTCGGGACCGTGCTGTCGCCGTTCATACCTCGCCGTGAGGGGTCCACCCGTACTACCCTCGCGGCTCTGCTCACGAGCACGGACACCGACGCCCTGGCCACGACCGACGAAATGGCGGTCGTCTCCGGAGTACTGGCGTTCGCCGATCGTCCGGTGCGTGAGCTGATGACGCCGCGTACGGCGATCGTCGCCTTTCCAGAGGGCATTCTCACGGCCGAGGCGGCGCACGTGCTCCAGCAGGCGGGATACAGCCGTTACCCGGTCCACCGCGGCTCGTTGGACGAAGTCGTCGGGGTCGCGCATACCCTGGATCTTCTGGGCCGCCAACCCGAGGACCCGATTCTGGTGCGGCCCCCGCTGACCGTGCCAGGGACGATGCGGGCCGCGGACTTGATGCCCGAGATGCAGCTCACCTTCGAGGACCTGCTCAACGATCTCGTCAGCGAGCTGTTCGAACCCACGACGTCGGCCGCCGCGGCGCCTCACGTCGTGGAAGTGGAAGGGAGCACGTCCGCCGCGGAGTTGGCCGACAAGCTCGGCGTGACCCTCAGCGGCGCACAAACGGTGGGGGGGCTGCTCATTCAGGCGCTGGGCCGCATCCCCCGCGCCGGGGAGCGATTCACCTTCAAAGGGCTCGAATTCGACGTGCTCGCGGCCAGCGCCACCCGCGTCGAGCGGGTGGCGGTGCGGCCGGAGCCGGTACGCACCATTGCTCTCGGCGGAGGGTCACCGTGACCGTTCCGGAGGCACCGGACCTCAGGCTCGATGAGTTGAAGGAGCTGGCCGAGCAAGAGGATCTCCACCCGTTCCTGGCGCGGGCCCGCAACGTCCATCCATCCGATCTGGCCGATGTCCTGTCGGCCCTAGAAGAACCCATCCGCGTCCGCGTGATCTCCGAGCTGCCCATTGACGTCGCCTCGAGCGCCCTCGCGGAGATGGAAGCGGCCGAGCACCCCGAGGAGATGCTGCTTGCGGTGGGACCAGAGTATGCGGCGGAGCTCGTCGAAGAGATGCCGACGGACGACGCCGCGGATCTCGTCGCGGAGCTCTCGCCCCGCCAGCGCGAGGCGGTCCTGGCGGAGGTCAGCGATCGCGCCGACGTCGAGCGGCTGCTCGAATACCCGGAGGATTCGGCCGGCGGGTTGATGACCACGAACGTGGTCTCGGTCCGCGAGGACGCGACCGTCGCGGAGGCCATTGAGGCGATTCGGCAACAGAGTGACGAAGACGAGAGCCAGCTGTACCAGGTGTACGCCGTTGGCGCACAGGGACGGCTGCGCGGCATCGTGCCCATCGCGCGCCTGATCGTCACTTCACCCGCACGGCTGGTGCGCGACGTGATGGAGCAGCCGGCCGTGCAGGTGCAGCCGGAGCAGGACCAGGAGGAGGTCGCCCGGCTCATGGCACGCTACAACGTCGCCGCCGTCCCGGTCGTCGACGCGAGCGGCCACCTGCTGGGGCGCATCACGTTCGACGACGTGGTCGACGTGGTAGAAGCGGAGACCACCGAAGACCTCCTCAAATTCGGCGGCATGGAGGCGCTCGACGCGCCGTATCTGAAGGTTGCCTTCGGACGCATGGTCCGAAAGCGCGCCGGGTGGCTCGCCGCCCTGTTCCTCGGCGAAATGCTGACCGCCACCGCGATGGCGTTCTTCGAGCAGGAGATCGCGAAAGCCGTCATCCTCGCCCTGTTCGTGCCGCTCATCATCTCGAGCGGCGGAAACTCCGGATCGCAGGCCTCGACGCTGGTCATCCGCGCCATGGCGCTGGGCGAAGTGACGCTGCGCGACTGGTGGCGCGTCATTCGCCGCGAGCTGGCGGCCGGCCTCGTGTTGGGGCTGGTGCTCGGCGCCATTGGCTTTCTCCGCATTTCGCTGTGGCACGCGATCACCGGCATTTACGGCGAACACTATTTGCTCGTCGCCCTCACCGTGTTCGGAAGCCTGATTGGGGTAGTGACGTTCGGGACGATCACCGGCTCGCTGCTTCCCTTTGTCCTTCGCCGGCTCGGGTTCGACCCCGCCAGCGCGTCGGCGCCGTTCGTCGCGACGCTCGTCGACGTCACTGGTTTGGTCATTTACTTCTCCGTGGCGAGCGTGATCTTGCGCGGAACCCTCCTGTGACGCGCACGCCATCGTTATCCTTAGACATGCGACTCGATGCGGTGCTCGAAGGGCTGGCGCGCGGTGACACCGCCGCCCTCGCCCGTGCTATTAGCCTGGTCGAGAACCAGCACGAGGGCTTCGAGCGCGTGTTGTCGGAGCTCCATGCGAAGATCGGGAAGGGAAACACCCAACGCATCGGGATTACCGGGCCGCCCGGAGCGGGGAAGAGCACCCTCACCGAGCAGCTGGTCCGCGCTTATCGCGAGCGTGACCACAAAGTCGCAGTCATCGCGGTGGACCCCACCAGCCCGTTCACGGGCGGCGCGCTGCTCGGCGACCGGATCCGGATGGAGTCGGTGAGTCTCGATCCGGGCGTCTTCATCCGGTCGATGGCGACGCGCGGCGCCCAGGGTGGTCTCGCCACCACGACCGAAGAGGTCGCGGACGTGCTCGAGGCCTTCGGGTTCGATCGCATTCTCATCGAAACGGTCGGGGTGGGGCAGACCGAGCTGGACATCGCCGCCACCGCCGAAACGACGGTGCTGGTGCTCGTTCCCGAATCGGGCGACGGCATCCAGACGCTCAAGGCCGGGGTCATGGAGATCGCCGAGTTGTACGTGATCAACAAGAGCGATCGCCCGGGGGCGGATAAGTTGAAGCAGGAAGTGGAAGTGATGCTGGGGATCCGGAGGGGCAATGCGTTTGCGCATATCACACCGCACCATAACCCGAGGGTGGCGAAGGGCGGCGGCGGGCGGCGAGGTGAAGCGGCGGCAACGGCTGATTCCTGGGAAGCGCCTGTTTTGACAACCGTCGCCTCGAAGGGGGAGGGAATCGCCGACCTCATCGCCGCCCTCGATCGGCATCACGGATACTTGGCCGGGAGCGGCAAGCTCGAGGAACGCCGCAAGCGCCGGCTGGCCGCGCGGACCCGCGCGGTGGTGAACCGCGCGATCCGGCAATGGGTATGGGATGAGACACACGCCGAGGACCTGCTGGCCCGGAGGCTCGACGAGGTCGCCGCGGGAACGCGGAGCCCCTACGAGATCGCCGCCGAGGTGCTCGCACAAGTCAGGAATGGCAAATGACTATCCAGAAAAAGCCGGTGTATACGGCGGCCGATCTCAACGGATATGACGTGGAGCGTCAGCTCGGGCGTCCCGGCGAGTATCCGTTCACGCGCGGCATTCATCCGACGATGTACCACGGCAAGCTGTGGACGATGCGTCAGTTTGCCGGCTTCGGCAGCGCGACCGACACGAACCGCCGCTACAAATTCCTGCTCGAGCATGGCCAGACCGGCCTCTCCGTCGCGTTCGACTTTCCCACCTTGATGGGCTACGACTCCGACCACCCCCGCTCCGAGGGGGAAGTCGGCAAGTGTGGCGTGGCGATCTCGTCGCTGGCCGACATGGAGACCCTGTTCGCCGGGATCCCGCTCGATCAGGTCTCGACGTCCATGACGATCAATGGCCCGGCCGCCATTCTGTTCTGCTTCTACGTCGCCGCCGCCGAAAAGCAGGGCATCCCGATCGCGAAGCTCCGCGGAACGGTGCAGAACGACATTCTCAAGGAGTACATGGCCCAGCACGCGTGGGTGTATCCGGTCGAGCCGGCGCTCAAGGTCATCGTCGACATGTTCGAGTGGGGCGCGAAGCATACGCCGCTGTGGAATACGATCTCGATCTCGGGCTATCACATCCGCGAAGCGGGCGCCACGGCGGCGCAGGAGCTGGCGTTCACCCTCGCCAACGGCTTCACGTACGTGGAGCGGGGCGTCGCCCGGGGGCTCGACATCGATTCGTTCGCCGCGCGCCTTTCCTTCTTCTGGGACATTCACAACGACTTCTTCGAAGAGATCGCGAAGCTGCGGGCGGCGCGGCGCATCTGGGCGCGTCACATGCGCGAGCGCTACAAGGCCAGGCAGGCGCGCTCCTGGATGATGCGCTTCCACAGCCAGACGGCGGGCGTCACGCTCACCGCCCAGCAGCCGCTCAACAACGTCGTCCGCGTCGCCTATCAGGCTCTCGCCGCCGTCCTCGGCGGTACCCAGTCGCTGCATACCAATTCGCTGGACGAGACGCTGGCGCTTCCCACCGAGCAATCGGTGCAGGTCGCACTGCGCACGCAGCAGATCCTGGCGCACGAAACCGGCATCGCCGAGGTCAGGCGCGTACTTCATCGAGGCGCTCACCGATCAGCTGGAGCGGGAGGCGGAGGCGCTGTTCGCCGAGATTGCCTCGATCGGCGGGGTCGTCCGGGGGATCGAGACGGGCTGGTTTCAGCGCCAGATTGCCCAGTCGGCCGCCGCCTTCCAGCGTCAGGTGGAGCTGGGAGAAAAGGTCATCGTGGGGGTAAACGAATTCCTGTCCGATAACGATCATCCGGTCGAGATTCTGAAGGTGTCGAACGACGCCGAGGAGCAGCAGCGGCAGCGCCTGGCGCGCGTGCGCGCCGAGCGAGACAGCGAATTGGTGGAGCGCCGCCTCGAGGCGTTGCGACAGGCGGCGGAGTCGGATCACAACGTCATCGGTCCCATGTTGGATTGTGCCCGCGCCTACGCCACGCTCTACGAGATCCGTCACGCGCTGGAGCGTGTGTGGGGAGCCTACCGCGAACCGGTGTTCTTCTAGCCATGAACGTACTGCCAGCCGCAATCACCGAGCACGACGCCCACGCCGCGATTGCACGGCTCGTGGCCATCCAACCCGGCAGCCACTGGGTGGTGACCTGCTACCTCAAGCTCGAGCCGCGCGACCGCAGCCGCGGCAAGTACCTGATCAAGATGAAAAACCGCGTGCGCGACAGCGAAGCGTCGCTCGCGCGCCAGGCACTCACGCATCAGGATCGCGAGGTCATCTCCGCCGCGCTCCGTGAGGTCCTCGATTATCTGGAGGACCCCAGCCACCTGCCGAGCGCCCGCGCGATCGCGATCTTCGCGTCGCGGCAGCTCGGCGTGTTCGAGGCGATCCCGCTGCCGCACGTGCATCGCTCGCGGCTGGCCGTCCGGCACGAGCCGCTCGTGCGCGAGCTGCTGGCGCTCGAAGAGGAATTCGGCACCATCCTCGCCGTCGTCTACGATCGGACGGCCGCGCGCTTTTTCGAGGTGACGGCGTACGATTGCGTGGAGCTGGCGGGGCTCGCGGGGATCGAGTCGTCGCGCGCGGGCAAATTCCACGGCGGCACGCAACGCCAGGTCATGGCGCGCGGCGGAACGCCGTCCGGGAGCGCCGGCGAACACAACTATCATATGCGCATCCGCACCGAGAAGCAGCGGCTCTACGCGCAGATCGCGGACCGTGTCTTTCAGGTCAACCGCAGCAAGCCGCTCGCCGGCATCGTCCTGGGCAGCGTGGGTGTGGACGCCGGCGCGGTGATTCCGCACCTTCACAGCTATGTCCACGACCTCGTGCTCGGCGTGGTGAAGCTCAACCCCAAGAACGCGACGCCCGCCGAGGTGCAGGAGGCGACACTGGTGCTCCGAGAAGAGCGGGAGCGCGCCTGGGAACGCGCCCATGCCGACGCGGTCAAGGACGGCGTGCCGCCGGGCTGGGCCGTGAACGGGCCCGACCTGACGCTGAAGGCGCTCACTCGGGGACAGGTGCGCACGCTGCTGGCCGACGGTCACGATGACGATCCTCGCATTGATGAGGCGATCGAAGAAGCGCTGAGTCAGCGCGCGCAGGTGGATGTCCTCTACGACGAAAAAGCACGTCGTGTCGTGGACGGCCTCGCGGCGCTGCTGCGCTTCCGCGCTTGATGACTGCACGGCGCCGGCCGATCCGCATTCTGGTGGCGAAGCCCGGGCTCGACGGCCATGACCGCGGCGCGAAAGTCGTCGCGGCGGCGCTGCGCGATGCCGGGATGGAAGTGATCTACACCGGGCTGCATCAGACCCCGGAGATGATCGCCCAGGCAGCGATTCAGGAAGACGTGGACGTCGTGGGCCTGTCGATCCTGTCGGGCGCTCACCTGACGTTGTTCCCACGCGTCCGCAAGCTGCTCGACGCCGCCGGTCGCCAGGACGTGCTCCTGACCGGCGGCGGCATCATCCCCCCGGAAGACATGAGCGCGCTCGAATCGCAGGGCACCGGCAAGTTGTTCGGTCCGGGCACGCCGACGTCGGATCTGATCAAGTACATCCAGGAATGGGCCGCCGATCATGTCGCTGCGTAGTCACACGCACGACGCACCACGCACGACGCACGGCCGTTCGTGAGTCGCCTCAAGACGCTCAGCGATGAATACCAGCAGCTGCGCGCGCGCCTGGAACAGGGCGGCGGCGCGGAGCGGATCAAACGCCAGCACGATCAAGGCAAGCTGACCGCGCGCCAGCGCGTCGCCGCGCTGCTCGACCGGGACGGTCCGTGGGTCGAAATCGGTCTGCTCGTCGCCTGGGACCAGTACGACGGCCAGGCGCCGGCCGCCGGCGTCGTCACGGGCCTGGGCCGCGTGGGCGGCCGGCCGGTCGTCGTGGTGGCCAATGATGCGACGGTCAAAGCCGGGTCGTGGTGGCCCGAGACGATCAAGAAGATCCTGCGCGCGCAGGAGGTCGCGATGCGGCAGCGCATTCCGATCGTCTACCTGGTCGATTCCGCGGGTGTGAACCTGCCTTATCAAGGCGGCGTATTTCCGGGGCAGTACGGCGCCGCCCGGATTTTCTACTACAACTCGATCATGCGCCGCTATCTCAAAGTCCCGCAGATCGCCGCGGTCATGGGCCCCTGCATCGCAGGTGGCGCGTATCTGCCGGCGTTGTCCGACGTGATCTTCATGGTCGACGGCACGTCGTTCATGGGACTGGGCGGGCCGAATCTCGTCAAAGGCGCCACGGGACAAGTCGTGGATGCGGAAACGCTGGGCGGTGCGGCGACGCACACCTCCGTCAGCGCCGTCGCGCATTACCGCGCCAAGGACGATCAGGAATGCGTCGCACGCATCCGCGAGTACATCGGCCGCCTGCCGCATGCCCCGCCGTCGCCGCGCACCTACCCGGCACCAAAGCGGGACGTGAAAGCGCTGTACGAGCTGATTCCCGTCGATCATCGTATGAGCTACGACGTCCGGGCGATGTTCGAATGCCTGCTCGATGCCGGCCGGCTCGATGAGTTCCAACCGGATGTTGCGCCCGAGATGATCTGCGGGCATGGCGCGATCGAGGGTCGCCCGGTCGCGGTGATCGCGAACTCGCGCGGCGTGATCAAAGGCAAGAAGAAGGCCGAGGCGCCGAGGATCGGCGGCATCATCTACACCGAGAGCGCCGAGAAAGTGGCGTACTTCATCGACAACGCCGACCGCGAGCGGCTGGCATTGCTGTTCCTGCAAGACGTTTCCGGATTCATGGTCGGGACCGAGGCCGAGCATACGGGTATCATTCGAGCGGGTGCGCGCTTCGTCGAAGCGATGGCGACGGCTACCGTCCCGAAGCTGGTGCTCACGGTCAATCACGCGTCCGGAGCCGGTTACTACGCGATGGCGGGGCAGGGGTTCGACCCCGACTTCATCGTGTCCTGGCCCACCGGCCGCATGGGCGTGATGGAGGGAGAGTCGGCGATCCAGGCCGTGTACGGCGCCGACGCTTCCAAACCGGACAACGCGGCCGCGGTGGATGCGATGCGCGCCGATTACGAGCACCAGCTCGACGCGAAGTTCGCCGGCGCCCGCGGCTTTGTCGATGCGATTCTTACGCCCGAGGAAACGCGCGACACACTCGCGTTTCTGCTCGAGGTGTGCACTGAGTTCACCGGCCCCCACCTCGGGGCCTTTGCGCTGCCGAGTCTCACGTGATGATGAAGACGCTTATGCTTGCCGGCCTCGTATTGGGGACGGCCTGCGCCTCGACGAAAGCCGTCGGTCCGAAGGTCACCCCCGCGACGAAGTCGGCAGCACCCCCGCTCCCGACGACGGTGGCCGCGGATGGAAGCCGGACGCCGGTCGTCGATCCCGCCGTCGCTTACATGCTCGGCCTGATGCCGGTGAAGAACACCGGCGTGGATGTTTTTCAAGCCATGCATCCGACCTACGACGGCCGCGGTGTGCTCATCGCCATCCTCGACAGCGGCATCGATCCGAACGTGCCCGGCCTCATTGCGACGAGCACGGGCGCGCCCAAGATCATCGAGCTGCGGGACTTCTCCGGTGAAGGGCGCGTCGCGCTCGCTGCTTTTCCAGCTCCAACAGATCATGAAATGAAGGGTGCCGCCCGGATCGGCCGGCTGACAACCGCGACGACGTGGTACCGCGGCGTCTTCCGTGAGCTGCCGCTGGGCCGGCCGCCCGCGGCCGACGTGAACGGCAACGGCCGCAACACGGACGAGTTTCCAGTCGTGGTCGTGAAGGCGTCGGATGGCTGGGTGGCGTTCCTCGACACCAATCTCGACGGCTCGTTCGAGGACGAGATGCCGTTGCATGACTATCGGCAGGGCCGTGAGACGATCGCGTTGGGGACGAAGCCGCTGACCATCGTCGCGAACTTCAGCGAAGCGGACAGCGCACCGGTGCTCGACCTCTTCTTCGATACCTCGGGGCACGGCACACACGTCGCCGGCATCGCGGCGGGGCACAATCTCTACGACGTAACCGGATTCAACGGCGTGGCTCCGGGAGCACAGCTCATCGGCCTCAAGATCGCCAACAACGCGCGCGGCGGCGTGACGGTCCACGGCAGCATGATGCGCGCGATCGACTACGCGGCACGCTACGCCGCCCAGCGCAATCTGCCGCTGGTGCTGAACATGAGCTTTGGCGTCGGCAACGAGCACGAGGGTCGAGCGGTCATCGACTCGATCGTGGACGCGTTCCTGCTGGCGCATCCCGACGTGGTGTTCGCGATTGCCGCCGGCAACGACGGACCGGGGCTCTCGACGCTGGGGTTCCCCGGATCGGCCGATCTCGCCCTCACCGTCGGTGCCAGTTACCCCGGCGTCTACGCCCGGCCACCGCAGCCCGGCGTCCCACCATCCCGCGATGCGCTCGGGTACTTCAGCTCGCGCGGCGGCGAGTTGGCAAAACCGGACATCGTGGCGCCGGGAATCGCATTCTCGACCGTGCCGCGCTGGGACACGGGCAATGAGGTCAAGGTGGGCACCAGCATGGCGACGCCGTACGCCGCGGGACTGGCCGGCTGTCTCGCATCGGCGCTGGTGCAGGAAGGCCGTCGAGCGAGCGCGGCCGACGTCGTCCAGGCACTCCGTGTGTCGGCGCGCCCATTCAATGGCGCGCGCCTGATCGATGAGGGAGCGGGTATGCCGGTCCTCGAAGGCGCCTACCAGTGGCTCGAGGGGGGACACCAGGGCTCGAGCTATGAAGTGCGCGCCACGACCGGGGTGTCGGCCGCCTTTCGCCGCAACGGCTTCGCGGGCGTCGAGGACAGCGTCGAGACATTCACTGTTCGGCATCGCGCGGGCCTGCGCGCCGCGCAGTTCGCGTTGCACGCCGATGTGCCGTGGCTCAGCGTGGACGACACCGTCGATGCGGCCCCGCGCGCCACCCAGATCCCCGTCACCTATCATCGCAGCTCGTTGACGGCACCCGGCGTCTACATCGGCACCGTCACGGCGTTGAATCCCCGCGACGCGATCGCCGGTCCGTTATTCACCCTGGTGAACACGGTCATCATCCCGACGGACGTCGCGGCGAAAGTCCTGTTCGATGAGCGCCGCATGATCGGGCCCGCCGGAGTACAACGCTATTTCGTGCGCGTGCCGCAGCCTGACGCGACGCTGCGGGTGACGGTGACGTTGCCCGATTCGCAAGGCCAGCAAGCGACGGTACGGCTGTACGAGCCTGATGGCGCACCCGCACGCTCTGCCCCGCAGGATGTCGATATCGGCAAAGAGGACCCCGGTAGCGCGTCGATCACGGTCCGCGCTGAGGACATGGTCCCGGGGGTGTACGAGCTGGACGTCGTCGCGCCGCCTCTGTCAGCGGCAACCGTGACGGTGCGTGCCGATCTCGGTCCCGTCGCGCTCGCTCCCGCGCAGAATGCCGGCCTGGAGGCCTCCAGTGTGCTCAGCGACCAAGGAGCCACGGCGACCGGTGAGGTCCAGTACCACCTCGTCGGCGCCGAGCGGACGTATGCGATCGCGGGCCGCGGCCAGCCGCCAGAGTCGCTGCAGGTGCGCACGCCGCGTTGGGCGAAACGGATGGAGGTGGACCTCGAGCTTCCCCCCGATCTGTGGGACGAGATGACGGACCTCTCCGTGACTGTGTACGACTCGAGCGGTCAACAGCTGCGCGGCGGCAATCAGCCGGTGAATTACGCGTTCGGCCGCATGGGCGTCGCGTTGTCCGATTCAGGGGGGGGCGGGGGGGGCATTCCGTTGACGGTGGAGCTGTATCCGGCATTCGCGAAGCTCCCGGGCCACGCTTGGAAGGGCACGGTCCGCATCCGGTTTCTGGGGCCGGACGAACCCGTGGGTGAGCGTGGCACCGTGTCGGTCGTCGCCGGTGGGCGCCGCATCGTGCGGTTGCCGGCTCCGCCACCGCTGGATCTGCCGGAGGGTTTCAGTGCGCTGATCGAAACCCGCGTGACGACGTCGACGGGCACGATGGCGGCGCGGCGGACGACCGTGGGAACGGGGGGGGGGAGGGGCGCGCGCGGAGCCAGCGAGCAGCGGTGAGCGCTCGTCCGGCGACGGTGCGGGTCGCGGGAGGACAGGGATTCTGGGGTGACTGGCTGGAAGCGCCATACCGCCAGGTCACCGGCGGTCCCGTCGACTATCTCATGATGGATTATCTCGCCGAAGTCACGATGTCGATCCTGCAAAAACAAAAGTCGCGCGACGCGACGCGGGGCTACGCCACCGACTTCGTCGACCAGATGGAGCGGATTCTTCCTACGGTGGTGGAGCGGGGCATCAAAGTCACCGCCAATGCCGGCGGGGTGAACCCGCGCGCCTGCGCCATGGCGGTTGCCGATGTCGCCCGACGGCTCGGCCTGACGGGAAAGCTCACGATCGGGGTCGTGAGTGGGGACGATCTGCTGGCCCGGCTCGACGGGTTGATCGCCCGTGGCCACGATCTCCAGAACCTCGACACGGGGCGGCCGCTGCACGACGTGCGCGATCGCGTGCTCTCCGCCAACGCCTACCTGGGCGCCGCGCCGGTGGTAGCGGCGCTGCAACGCGGGGCGCAGGTCGTCATCACCGGGCGCGTCACCGACACCGGTCTGACGCTCGGCCCGTTGATGCACGCCTTCGGTTGGCCGCGCGATGCGTGGGATCGCATCGCCGCGGGCACCGTGGCGGGACACATCATCGAGTGCGGGGCCCAGGCGAGCGGCGGGAACTGCCTGAGCGACTGGAAGACGATCCCGAACCTCGCCGCGGTGGGCTACCCCATCGTCGAGGCACGCGGCGACGGCACGTTCGATCTGATCAAGCATCCCGGGACGGGCGGGCGCATCGACGTCGCCGGGGTCACCGAGCAGTTGGTCTACGAAATGGGCGACCCGAGGGGCTACATCACGCCGGACGGTGTGGCCGATTTTACGACGATCCAATTGAGTCAGGTGGGCAAGGATAGGGTTCGGGTGTCGGGTGTCAGGGGAAAACCCGCCACCGACAAGCTCAAGGTATCGATCGCCTATTTTTACGGGTACAAAGCGATCGGGACGCTCGTGTATGCGTGGCCGGACGCGTTGGAGAAGGCCAAGGCAGCCGACCGCATTCTGCGCCAGCGGCTCGACGCCCTGGGTCTCAAGTTCGAGGCGATCCTCAGCGAATTCGTGGGTGCGAACGCTACGCACGGCCCGCTGGCGCTGCAGGACGTCGACGCAGCGGCAATTCCCGAAGTACAGCTTCGGGTCGGCGTGCGCTCGCCCGACAAGGCGGCCGTCGATCGGTTCACACGCGAGATCGCGCCGCTCATACTCAATGGCCCACCCAGCGTCACCGGCTTCGCCGGGGGACGGCCCAAGCCGGAGGAAGTCGTGGCGTACTGGCCGGCGTTGATCGACAAGAAGATGGTGGAGCCCGCGGTGGAGCTGATCGAGGCATGAAGCGCAAACTGGTCGAGCTCGCGCATGCCCGCTCGGGCGACAAGGGCGACACGGCCAACGTCGGCCTCATCGCCAAGCAGGCCAAGGACTATCCGCTGCTCGTGAAGCAGGTGACGGCAGCGCGCGTGGCGCGGCATTTTAAGGGCATGATCACAGGTCCGGTGGAACGCTTCGAGCTGCCCAACCTGCACGCCCTCAATTTCCTGTTGCACGGCGCGCTCGATGGCGGTGGCACGATCTCCCTGAAGACGGACGCCCAGGGGAAAGTGTTCTCCACCGCGCTGCTGCGCATGGAGATCGAGGTGAAGCGGTGAGCGATCGGGTGCTGGTCCAGGTCGCGGGCGGGATTCTCACGGCGACGCTCAACCGCCCCGACAAGCGCAACGCGATCGACACGGCGATGATCGATGGGCTGATCGCGGCGGTCGACCGCGCCGATCTCGACGCGGCGGTACGGGTCGTCGCGCTGCGCGGCGCCGGCCGCGACTTCTGCGCGGGGATGGATCTCAACGAGCTGCTCGCGTCCGCGGGCCACACGCTCGACCAGAACCGCGGTGCGGCCCTGCATTTTGCCGAGGTCTTCACGCGCATGCGCCGCCTGCCCAAACCGGTCGTGGCGCTGGTGCAGGGACGCGCCCTCGCCGGCGGCTGCGGGCTCGCTACGGCCTGTGACGTGATTCTCGCCGCCCGGTCGGCGCAGTTCGGCTATCCGGAAGTGCAGCGCGGCTTCGTGCCGGCGATCGTGATGACCATGCTGCGCCCGGCGGTGGGGGAAAAGATCGCGTTCGATCTGGCGGCAACCGGCCGGCTGCTGAACGGCACGGAGGCCGCGGCGGCGGGGCTCGTGTCCCGCGTCTACGAAGACGCGGACTTCGAAGAGCAGGCCGGCGCAGTGCTGCGCGCGCTCGCCGAGGCGAGCCCGTCGGCGCTGGCATTCACCAAGCAGCAGTTCTACCAGCTGGACGGGCTCAGCTTCGACGACGGGCTGCGGTTGGGCGCCGATGTGAACGCCGTCAGTCGCAGTACGCCCGATTTTCGCGCGGCAATCAGCGCGTTTCTCAAAAAATAGCAGCGAGGATGGATATGCGGAATCTCAACGTGCCGATGTACGATCCGGAGATGGTCCGCCCGATGCGGGAGGAGCTGACCCGCTTGGGCTTCGAGGAGCTACGAACCCCGGCCGACGTCGACGCCGTGCTCGCGAGCGAGCGCGCGCCGACGCTGGTCGTCGTCAATTCGGTGTGCGGCTGTGCCGCCCGCAACGCCAGACCGGCAGCGGCGCTCGCGATCCAGCATGAGCGCCGGCCGCCACGTCTCGTGACGGTGTTCGCGGGACAGGACTCGGACGCCACGGCCCGCGCGCGCAGCTACTTCACGGGCTACGCGCCGTCGTCGCCGCAGATCGCGCTGTTCAAGGACGGGCAGCTCGTGTTCATGCTCGAGCGGCGTAACATCGAGGGCCGGAATGCTCGAGACATCGCGGCGGATCTGATGTCCGCTTTCGACCAATACTGCTGACGGTAAGGGACGGTAGATGAGGCGACGGTAAAAGACGGTAAGGGTTTTTACCGTCCCTTACCGTCGTTTTTGTTTTAGAGGATCTTCCCGCGCCGCACGCGGAAGTCGACGATCTGCTGCGTCCAGCTCCACAGCGAGTCCTGGTTTGCCATCGCCACACCCTGCACCTCGTGGCGGTGCCAGCCGTCCATGACCTGTGAGTCCTGCGTCCAGATCTTCACGCGGTTGCGGGGGACGAGCTTTTCCCAGTTCTGCGCGATCGGCGGATCGGCGTACAGTAGCCGGACCGTGACGTTGCGCGACAGATATTCGATCGGACTCAGATCGACTTTCGTATACAGCTCTTTCGGCTGCATGCGCCGCGCACCCGGCATGTCGGGGAGACCATCCGAGAACATCACGATGTTGAGCGGCGCGAGGACGAGGTTCTGCCGCTTGATGTGGACCGCCACCCGCTGGAAGAAGGCGTTGAAATCGGTGAGCGCGTCGACATCGGGGAACCAGGTGCGCAGGTCCCGTTCGATCTCGGCGGGGGTCTTGCCGCTGAGGTCCTGAATCGGATGGAACGTCTTCGGCTGGCCGGGGACATCGCCGCCCAGCGACCCGACGAACACGTCGGTGGCCTGTTTCAGACCACCGAGCCCGTTCACGTGGCCGTAGATGTACAAGGCGGCATACCGTAACGCGTCGTCGAAACGAGGGTTGTTCCGAAACGAGCCGGACACGTCGAGGCCGACCACCAGCGTGGACCTGGAAGGCGGCGCGTTCGCCGGCGGTTTGCAGCCAACCAGAGTAAGGGCTACCAGCCCGACGACGGCGCGCTTCACGGGGCCACCTCGCCACTGACCCGCGCCGGGAAATGGGTCGCGGCCAGGACGTCATCGATCGACTTGAACGGCAGCGTGAAGTGACCGCGGCCCGTGAAGACCACGAACAGGAAGTTGAGCCCGGCCGCGACCACCTGCAGCACCGGCAGCGACACGAGCTCGAACAGCTCGCGCGCTTCTTTGCGGAACCACTCGCGCTCGCCTTTGAGGGCGGCGATGGGACCCTTCCAATAATCGGCCATCGGCGGCGCACTGCCGTGGGCCGCCATGCCCTCGATCACGAGCGGCTGGCGACCCAGCAAAGCAATCAAGGCGGGTGCGCCGAAGCGGCCGAACAGGAACCAGGTCATGCCGCGCACACCGACCCAGCCGAAGAACGCGAGTCCGATCGTGCCGAAAACGCCCAGCTGGATCCCTTGCTGGGCCAGCCACGGTGTCATCGCGTCGACCAGCTCACGATAGAGGAACAACACTTCGAACATGGCGACGGCGATCTCGACCAGGATCATGAAGACGATATTGCCGGTCTGCCTCTCCTTGATGGCCTCATTCAACACCTGAATGCAGGCGAAGCTGCCGGCGATGATGATCGCCAGGAAAATCCACAGAATCAAAATCAGCGCGAAGCCGTTGACCTCGTATCCCGTGAGGTCGGCCAGCAGCTCGCTCATCGTGGGCCGCAGGGTAAAGGTGAAGATCGTCGCCTCGACCGCCGACCACACGATCAACAGGACGAAGGCCGGCCACGGGATGCCGGGGCGACGCGACGTCGCGTCGAGCATCGCGAGCGGCGAAGTGATCGCGCCCTTCAGGGTGCCCCAGACCAATTGAACGCTCAATTTCAACAGTCCCCACACCCAGCCGACGAGCACGATGAGAAACCTCACGAGGCCCGCCCAATAGAACCACACCATCCGCAACGCGTCCCACCACGCCAACGCGATCGACTGCATGAGCGTCACCGAGCGTCCCAGGCGGAAGGGGATCGTGTAGAGGGATACCATGGTGCCCCAGATCCCCGCGATGAACGCCGCGGCCGGCAGCAGCAGCAGGAGGGACATCCCGGCAAGATTCCAGAAGGTCTCGCCCTGGAGCACGAATCCAAAAATCTTCGCCTGGAAGGGGACGATCCACGCCACCCCAGCGACCACCCACTGCACGAGCTGCTGGAGCACGAAACTCCATTGCTGGGTCTGTGCGGCGTTGGCGACAGTCTCTTGCATCGGAAGAGCCCTCCCACGGGATAGGACGGCATGCGCTGCGAGGCGGACATTGTTATAAACGGGACCCGACAAGTCAAGCAAAAGGTGCGTGACGAGCATCACGGGAGCCTTGCGACTTGCGCAAAATGCCCAGTCGAGGCTACTCATCTCCGTGTGCCGGATGACCCCAAACGCTTGATCGTCGTCGGCGACCGCGTCCTGATCGCTCCCGAGGAGGGAGAGGAGCGGACCAACGTCGGCCTGTATTTGCCCCCTTCGGCCATCGAAGGGCGGCAGGTGCAGGGCGGGCGTATCGTCGCCACGGGCCCGGGGACTCCCATGGCCGAACCTGCCAGCATGGACGAGGAGCCATGGAAGATCCACGGCGGGGGCGCCGAAGTGAAATACCTCCCGATGCAGGCCGAGATGGGGGACTACGCGCTGTTCTTCCGCAAAGCCGCGGTGGAAATCACATTCGAAGAGAAGACCTATCTCGTCGTGCCACAGGCTGCGATACTCGTACTCGTGCGAGGAAAGCATGGCTGACATGGGGTGGGCCCGCAGTCGTGGAGATCGCGCCGAAGGGCAGGGACTGCGGCGCGGTGCCTGGTATCGCGTCGTCGAAAACCCGCAAAAGGATTACGTCGTCGTCGACGTGCACCACGTCGAGATTCGGGTTCCCAAAGGGGACCTCGAAATCCAGGGACAGCGCCCCAGTTCTTGGAGCGTCGTCCGCCAGCCACACCTCGTTTGTCCTGGTTGTGCGTCCCGCGCGGTCATCCCCGAAGGCATGAAAGACGCCAAATGCAATGAGTGCGGCCGCGCCTACCCGATTGACTGGAAGGATGCCGGCTAATAAGACGACGGTACGGGACGGTAAATAAGACGCTACCGTCAAAGTTCAGGCGGCACGTACGGACTCGGCGCGGGCACCTTAAGTTCCGGGTCCGCACCTTTCGCACACAGATGCTCCAGCAATTCGATCTGCCGCTTCTGAATGTGCCACAGCTCGTGCCATTGCTTGAACCGCAACGAATCCAGCTTGTCGTGTAGGTCCCGAATCTCAATTTCCGCCATGAGGTTGATCTCGTAGTCCTGATTCGCCTGCATGCGGTCTTTGTGCGCCTGGCGGTTCTGACTCATCATGATCACGGGCGCCTGCAGGGCCGCGAGCGTCGACAGCACCAGGTTAAGAAGAATGAACGGATAGGGATCGAACGGATGGCTCCGCAGCAGCCACACGTTGATTGCCATCCAGACGACGAGAATGCCGCCAAAGATCCCGATGAACCGCCAGCTCCCGCCGAACTGCGCCACTTTGTCCGCCACGCGCTCGCCGACCGTCATCGTCGTCGCGAACTCCTGGTGCACGACGCCGCTGACCCGTCCGCGCCGCGTGATCTTCGAGACGACCGCGTGCTCGATCTCCGAGAGCTTCTGGTATTCCGCCTCGAGATAGCTGACGAACTTCTTGGCGCGATATTGCTCGAGACAGTTGCTGCAGATGCCGCGCTTCGCTTCCCATTCCGGCCGATCCTGCCTGATCAAGTCCAGAATGCGATTCTCCAGCTTTTGCGGAGACGCGAGGCTGCGGCCCTCCACCTGCGCATTGCACAACGAACAGTTCACCTTCGGCATGCGGTCGTCTCCTAAGGCTGCGGTGCGGGCAGTTGCATGTGAAGTACGTGAACGAGGAACGCCCAGCGATCGGTCTGCTCCTCGATGATCTTGGCGGTGGGCTTGCCGGCGCCATGGCCCGCCTTGGTCTCGATGCGGATCAGCACCGGGTCCGGGCCGCCCTGCGCCGCCTGCAGTGCCGCGGCGTACTTGAAGGAGTGGCCCGGTACGACGCGATCGTCGTGATCGGCGGTGGTGATGAGCGTCGCCGGGTAATGCGTCCCCGGCTTCATGTTGTGGATCGGCGAGTACCGATAGAGGAACGGGAACTGGCCCACACTGTCGGCGGAGCCGTACTCCGTGACCCACGCCCAGCCGATCGTGAATTTGTGGAAGCGCAGCATGTCCATCACGCCGACCGCGGGCAAAGCCGCCCCAAACAGGTCGGGCCGTTGGTTCAAGACCGCGCCGATCAGCAGCCCGCCGTTCGAGCCGCCGCCGATTGCCAGCTTGGGCGGTGACGTGTAACGCTCGGCGATCAGGTATTCGGCCGCCGCGATGAAGTCATCGAAGACATTCTGCTTGCGATCGAGCATCCCCGCCTGATGCCAGTCCTCCCCGTATTCGGAGCCGCCGCGCAACACCGCTTGCGCGTACACGCCACCCATCTCGAGCCACGCCAGCACACCGATCGAGAAGCCCGGCGTCATGTTGACGTTGAAGCCACCGTAGGCGTACAGATAGGTCGGGTTCGATCCGTCCTTCTTCAATCCCTTCTTGTACGTCAGAAACATCGGTGCGCGGGTACCGTCCTTGCTGCGATAAAAGACCTGGATCGTCTCGTAGATGGACGGATCGACGGCGATCTCCGGGGCCTTGAAAACGCGCGATGTCCCGGTGCTGAAGTCGTGGCGGAAGATCGTCGTCGGATACAGGAACGATGTGAACGCGTAGAACATCTCCGTGTCGCGCGGCTCGCCGGTCACCTGCACGATCGACCCGAGCGTCGGCAGCGCGACCTCTCCGCGAGGCGTGCCGTCCAGCGCGAACAGACGCAGCTGCGAGTAGGCGTCGTGGAGATAGCGGATCACGAATGTGTTGTGAACGATCTGGGAGCCTTCGATGACGTCGGGCGCCTGCGGGACGAGCTCACGCCACGCGGCGGGCTCGGGATGGCGGGTATCGACGGCGATCACCCGTCCCCGCGGCGCGGTGTTGTCGGTCTGGAAGAAGAAGCGCGGCCCGTCGTTGCCGACGAAGTTGTAGGCCGCGTCGAAGTCGTCGAGCACACGGACGACGGGGGCATCGAGCCGCGGATGCTTCGGGTCGCCGAGGTCCTGGTAGTAGATGCGATTGCGCCGATCGGTCCCCAACCACACCGCGTAGACGGCGTACCGTCCGTCCGCGCTGACCTCGACCCCGAATCCCCAGTCGGGGTGGTCGGGCCGCTCGTAAATCAGGCGGTCGGCGGACTGGTCGGTCCCCAGCTTGTGATAGTAGACCTTCTGGTTGTGATTCAGCTCGAGCAGCGGATCGGCGCCGGCAGCGGGCTCGGGGTAGCGGCTGTAGAAGAACCCCGCGCCATCGTGCGTCCACGCGGCGCTGGAGAACTTGATCCACTTCAGATGATCGCTGTGGTCCTGACGCGTCGCGACGTCCCGGACCCGAAACTCCTGCCAGTCCGATCCGCTGCCCGACGTGCCGTACACCATCGTCCGCCCGTCTTCGGCAAAGGCGAGGATCGAGAGCGCGACGGTGCCGTCGGCCGACAGGGTGTTGGGGTCGAGCAGCACCTCGGGTGCCGCCGTCAACGAGGCCTGCGTGTAGAGCACCGCCTGATTCTGGAGTCCCGAATTCTTGAAGAAGAAATAGCGGCCGCCCTTCTTGAACGGGGCGCCGTATTTCGGATAGTCCCACAGCTCGGTCAGCCGGCGGCGGATGCGCTCGCGTTCCGGAATTCGCTCCAGATACCCGAACGTCACGCGATTCTCCGCCTCCACCCAGCTGCGCGTTTCGGGTGCATCGACGTCCTCGAGCCAGCGGTACGGATCGGCGACCTTGGTACCGTGGTAGTCGTCCACGACGTCGTCTTTGCGGGTCTGCGGATAGGTGACGGTTTGTACCAGCATGAGCGTCGTTAAGAGTAAGGGAGCCATGGCGCGTAAACGTGCCCCGTGCCGCGGTTTTGGGATAGGGGTGACGGGCGCCGACGAGTGCTTCGTGCGTGCATGTCCGTGTTCTCGGGTGGGCTCCACGCGGCGCGTGCGGTGCTCGAGTCGCGATTCGGTCATGCGCGTTTCCGCGTGCATCAACTCAAGGTGCTCGGCCCGCTGCTGGCGGGTCGGGACGTGCTCGCCGTGCTGCCCACCGGCGCGGGCAAGTCGCTCTGTTACCAGGTTCCGGCGCTGCTCGGTGCCGGGCTGACGCTGGTCGTCTCACCGCTCATTTCGTTGATGCAGGATCAGGTCGCAGCCCTACGCCGCCGCGGCATCGCCGCCGCGTACGTGAACAGCCAGCTCGATGCCGATCAGCGGCGCGTCGTGCTCGATGCGGCGATCGGCGGCCGGCTCGCGCTACTGTACTGTGCTCCCGAGCGCCTCCCGTCACTCACGCGCCGGCTGTGTGCCGCCGGCACGGCGGTGGCGTTGCTGGCGGTCGACGAAGCGCACTGCATAACCGAATGGGGCAACGAATTCCGCCCGGTTTACCGGCGGCTGGGGGTGTTCCGCTCGCAGCTGGGCCGCCCCGCGACGATCGCGCTCACCGGCAGTGCGACGCCCGCCGCCCGCGCCGACATCCTGCACGTGCTGCGGATGCCCGATGCCGAGGTCGTGTTGACGTCGTTCGATCGTCCCAATCTCGACTTTCGTGTCTGCCGCGTGCGAGATGATCGCGAGCGTTTCGCGACGATCCGCCAGCGCGTCCGCAACGGGCCGGGAGCGTCGCTCATTTACACGCCAACCCGGCGGCTGACCGAGCTGGTCACGCGCGCACTGCTGCGCTCGAGCGTGCGCGCGGCTCCCTATCACGCCGGTCTCAGCGCCGGCATTCGCCGGCGCGTGTTACGGGCGTTCCTCGCCGATCAGGTGCCTGTGATCGTCGCGACGAGCGCCTTCGGCATGGGGATCGACAAACCGGCCGTGCGGCAGGTGCTGCATTGGGGTCCGCCGCCCACGCTGGAGGCGTACTATCAGGAAGCCGGCAGGGCCGGCCGCGATGGCAAGCCATCAGAGTGTCTCATTCTGTGGCGGCCGCAGGACCTTGCCTGGGGAAACGTCGCGCCCCCGATGCGGCGATATGTGGAAGCAGGCGGGGACCACCGTCACATGATCCTGGCATACTTCGGCGAGGGAGATAGTTGCGGGTAGGGGCGCAGCATGCTGCGCCCCTACGTACACAACCACTCGCTTGAGCCTCTTCTATATTTCACCTCATGCACGACGCCCTCTATTTCTCCGACCACCATCTCCAGGTCCGCGAGATGGTGCGAGACTTCGCCCGCAACGTCGTCAAACCCACCGCCCGCCAGTACGATCTCGACAGCCGCTTCCCGTGGGACAACGTCAAGCAGATGGCGGAGCTCGGACTCTTCGGGATTCCGTGGCCGGAGGAGCTGGGTGGGTCGGGGATGGATTATCTGTCGTACATCACGGTCATTCACGAGCTCGCCAAGGTCGACGCGAGTCACGCGATCACCGTCAGCGCCCATACCACCCTCGGCACCTCGCCGATCATGGATTTCGGCAGCGACGAGCAGAAGCGGCGGTTCGTACCGTTCCTCGCGACGGGAAAGGTGCTCGGTGGCTTTGGTCTCACCGAGCCGGGGGCCGGCTCCGACGCCGGCGGCACGAAGACTACCGCGGTCGATCGCGGCGACCACTACGTCCTCAACGGCTCGAAGATTTTCATCACCCACGCCGGCGTCGGCGAAGTCTTTTGCATCACGGCACGGACCGATCCCCACGCCAAGCGGACCCACGGGATCACGGCCTTTGTCGTCACGAAGGACAGCAGCGATCTCGAAGAGGCCAAGCGCGTCGGGATAGGACACGCCCCCGACCTCCCGAAGAACCGCGGCGTCCTTTCAGGCAAGAAGGAAGACAAGCTGGGCTGGCGCGCATCCGACACGCGCGAGTTGATCTTCCAGGATGCGGTCGTCCCAAAGGAGAACGTGCTCGGCCCCGTGAACAACGGTTTCCGCCAGTTTCTGCACACGCTCGATGGCGGCCGGATCGGCATCGCCGCGCTGGCGTTGGGACTGGCCGAGGGTGCGCTCGAGGAGTCTCTGGCGTATACGTCCACCCGCAAACAGTTCGGCAGGCCCATCGCGAGCTTCCAGGGCGTGCATTTCGCCCTGGCAGACATGGCGACCGAGATCGAGGCCGCCAAACAACTCGTCTACCACGCCGCCTGGCTCAAGCAGCATGGGCATCCGTTCAAGAAGGAGGCGGCGATGGCCAAACTGTACGCCTCCGAGCTCTGCATGCGGGCGACCACCAAGGCGGTTCAGCTGCATGGTGGCTACGGCTACACGACCGAGTACCCGGTCGAGCGGATGATGCGGGACGCCAAGATCTGCGAGATCGGCGAAGGGACCAGCGAAATTCAGCGCGTCGTGATCGCGCGACAGTTACTGGGCGGTCTGATAGATTGACCTAAATTCCCGCTCGTCTTAGGTTTACCCCATGCATTGGTCTCTGGCGACTCTCAGCCGCCTCTCCAATCGAATCATCTCCCTGCCCGTGCCGCGCGCACCAGACGCGGCGGGCGAGTTGGACTATTGCTGGGAAAACCACAGGCTCCCGGGGGGCGGCTGTTTCCCGACGGGGCGCGAGGGTAACTGCTTTGAAGCGCGAGATCCTGATCTCTGGAAGCCCGCGGGAGACCCGCGTGGCTATTCTCGAGGACGACCGGCTTGTTGAGCTCCTGGTCGATCGTCCCGACTCCCACCGTTCGGTTGGCGACATCTATGTCGGCAAGGTCGACGCCGTCCTGCCCGGCATCCAGGCCGCCTTCGTCGACATCGGCGCTGAAAAGAGCGCCTTTCTCCACGCCTCCGACCTGATCGAGTCGGAAGAGGACGAGGATCCCGAAGACCGGGAGCCGGACGACGCTGACGATGAGTCCGGCAATGGGAATGGCAACGGCGGTGAAAACGGTGGCGGCCAGGCTGTAGCAAAGCGGCGTGGCCGGGAACGTCCGACCTCCCCCCGGCGGCGCCAGGCCCCCAACATCGCCGACGAGCTGAAGCGCGGGCAGACGAAGCTCGTCCAGGTCATCAAAGAAGCCATCGGTACCAAGGGACCGCGGGTCACCGCCCAGGTCTCGCTCGCCGGCCGGTTCCTCGTCTACATGCCGTTCGCCTCCAAAGTCGGCGTCTCCCGGAAGATCGAAGCGCGCGAGCTGCGAGGCCGGCTGCGTGACATGGTCACCAAGCTCGTGCCCCCCGACTCGGGCGGTTGGATCATTCGCACCGTGGCCGACGACCTGACGGAAGCGAGCTGCAAGCGCGAGATCGACCATCTCCTCGGCATCTGGAAGAAGATTCAGCGGAAAGCGTCGTCGGGCCGTGCACCCGCGCTGGTGCAGCGCGAGACGAGCCTGACGCGCGGCATCGTGCGCGACCTGCTGTCGGACAACGTCGACCTGCTCCTCGTCGACTCCAAGCTGCTGTACAACGAAGTCGAGCAGTACTTGAAGCAGATCGACCCCGAGCTGTTGCCCAGGGTCAAGCTGTACACCGCCGAGACTCCCCTCTTCGACGAATACGACGTCGAGGCGGAAATCCGCAACCTCTTCAAGCAGCGGGTGGACCTGCCGACCGGCGGCTATCTCATCATTCAGCCGACGGAAGCCCTGATCTCCATCGACGTGAACACGGGCCGCTATACGGGCAAGCGGGACCCGGAAAGCACGATCCTGCGCACCAACCTCGAGGCGGCGCGCGAAGTGGCGCGCCAGCTGCGGCTGCGCGACATCGGCGGGATCATCGTGGTCGACTTCATCGACATGGAAACGCGCTCCAACCGGGACAAGGTGCTCCAGGAGCTGCGCACCCACCTCGGCCATGACCGGGCGCGTACCCGCGCCTTCGCCGTATCGGAGCTCGGCCTGATCGAAATGACCCGGCAGCGCGTGCGGCCGTCGCTGTGGCAGTCGATGACGACGGAATGCCCGACGTGCACCGGGACCGGCCGCGTCTTCCGGCCCGAGGTCGTCGTCCGCCGCATGGAGCGTTCGCTCAAGCGCGCCGGCGCGGACCACAAGGAGCGCCAACTGTCGGTGCGGTTGCATCCGGAGGTGGCGCTCTATTTGGTGGAGCAAGAGCCTAACTTCCTGCGTCAGTTGGAGAAGCAAACGGGGCTCGAGCTCGAGGTGCGCGACGACCCGATGATGAGACTCGACGAATTCAGGATGATGGCCCGCCCGGCAGGACGGGATGTGACGGAGCAGTACGCTGTCGCTTGAAAGAACGTGCCGTTACTTGACGGAAGTACAGGTCCTAATTAGAGTTCGCCGCCCATGACCTACGCGATATTCACCACCGGTGGTGCCCAGTTCCGGGCCGAGTCCGGCGTCACCATCAAGGTGCCGCTGCTCGACGCCAAACCCGGGGACGAGGTGTCGTTCGACAACGTCCTCTTGACCAGCGACGGGAAGAACGTCCAGACGGGTGCGCCGAAGGTGAAGGGTGCCAAGGTCACCGCCGA
>WNGO01000332.1_pt1 | contig 56260 bp, 47 predicted proteins | sample 5400511 | NCBI WGS metagenome assembly WNGO01 (sample SAMN13153380, study PRJNA577476) | soil metagenome | isolation source: 20 cm soil or saprolite under Garry oak tree replicate 2 | place: USA:California | collected 2016-06-15 | reverse complement strand
TGCATTCCCCTCGATCCGCACTACCTCGCGTGGAAGATGCGCACGCTCAACTACAAGACGCGCTTCATCGAGCTGGCGGGTGAGATGAACGCCGAGATGCCGGAGTACGGGGTCGCGAAGGTGGCGGATCGCCTCAACGACGCCGGCAAGGCGGTGCGGGGCAGCACGGTGCTGGTGCTCGGCGTCGCGTATAAGAAGGATATCGACGACATCCGCGAGAGCCCGGCGCTGGACGTGATCCGGCTGTTGCAGCAGCGCGGCGCCAACATCTGTTACCACGATCCCCACATTCCGCATCTTCACGAGGATGGTCTGGACCTGCGCTCGACGGCGCTAACCACCGAGACCCTGAAGGGGGCGGACTGCGTGGTGATCGTCACCGACCACTCCGCCGTGGACTACGCTGCGGTCGCGAAGCACGCGCGTATCGTCGTGGACACCCGCCATGCGCTGCCGCGCGCGGACACGCGCGCGTGAAAGTCGCGGTCGTCGGCACGGGCTACGTGGGCCTGGTCGTCGGCGCGTGCCTCGCCGAGACGGGGAACGACGTGCTGTGCGCCGACCTCGATGAGGCGAAGATCGCGGGTCTCAAACGCAATGCGTTGCCCATCTACGAGCCCGGGCTCGAGCCGCTGGTGTCGCGCAACCAGCGCGAAGGCCGCCTGCAGTTCACCACCGCAGTGGGGGACGCCGTGCGGGGCGCCCAGGTGGTGTTCATCGCCGTGGGCACGCCGCCCGACGAAGACGGGTCCGCCGACCTGACCCACGTGCTCGACGTGGCGCGGACCATCGGCAAGCATATGGACACCCCCAAGGTCGTGATCACCAAGAGCACGGTCCCCGTGGGCACGGCCGAGAAGGTGCGCGCCGAGATCGCGCGCCACACCACCACACCGTTCCACGTCTGCTCCAACCCCGAATTCCTGAAGGAAGGAGCGGCGGTCGAGGATTTCATGAAGCCCGACCGTGTGGTGGTGGGAATCGATTCGGGCGAGGCCGCCCACATCCTCGAAGAGCTGTACGCGCCGTTCGTGCGCACCGGTAATCCGCTGATCTTCATGGACATTCCGTCGGCGGAAATGACCAAGTACGCGGCCAACGCGATGCTGGCGACGCGCATCTCGTTCATGAACCAGATCGCGCGGCTGTGCGAAGTCGTGGGCGCCGACGTCAGTCTCGTCCGCAAGGGCATCGGCACCGACCGGCGCATCGGCCCCGCGTTCCTGTTCCCGGGTCCCGGCTACGGCGGCTCGTGTTTCCCCAAGGACGTCCAGGCGCTGATCCGCACCGGCGAGGAGCAAGGCGTCGCGCTCGACATTCTGGTGGCGGTGGAGGCCGCGAACGCGCGCCAGAAGCGCGTGCTGTTCGAGAAGCTCGAGCGACATCTCAAGGGTGGACTGAAGAAGCGCACGGTGGCGGTGTGGGGTCTCGCGTTCAAGGCGGAGACCGACGACGTGCGCGAGAGCCCCGCGCTGGTGCTGGTCGAGTCGCTGCTCGACGCGGGCGCGACCGTGCGCGTGCACGATCCCGAAGCGATGCCGACGGCGCGCCGCACGCTGGGCGACCGCGTGACCTATGCCGAGCATGCCTACGACGCGCTAGCCGGCGCCGACGCGCTGGCGATCGTCACCGAGTGGCTGGAGTACCGCAATCCCGACTTCACGCGCATGAAGCAGCTGCTGGCCCGGCCGCTGATCGTGGACGGCCGCAACCTGTACGACCCCGACAAGCTCGCACGCTTGGGCTTCACCTACGACACCATCGGGCGGCGGGTGGCGTGCGCCTAATCGTCACCGGCGCCGCGGGATTCCTCGGCTCGCACCTCTGCGACCGCCTGCTCGCCGGCGGCTACGAGGTGCTGGGCATCGATCATTTCATCACCGGCAGCCCCGCGAACGTCGTGCACCTCGAGCGCCATCCGCATTGGCACTTCATGCGGCACGACGTCACCACGTACATCGAGGTCGAAGGGCCGGTCGACGGCGTGCTGCACTTCGCCAGCCCCGCGAGTCCCGTGGACTACCTCGAGCTGCCCATCCAGACGCTCAAGGTCGGCTCGCTCGGCACGCACAAGGCGCTGGGGCTCGCCAAGGCCAAGGGCGCGCGCTTCCTGCTCGCCTCCACTTCCGAGGTGTACGGCGATCCGCTGGTGCATCCCCAGCCCGAGAGCTATTGGGGCAACGTGAATCCTGTGGGTCCGCGCGGCGTGTACGACGAGGCCAAGCGCTTCGCCGAGGCGATGACCATGGCGTATCATCGGTACCACGGCGTGGACACGCGCATCGTGCGCATCTTCAATACGTATGGGCCGCGGATGCGCCCGCGCGACGGTCGCGTCGTCTCCAACTTCATCGTGCAGGCGCTGAAGGGCGAGCCGCTCACCGTCTACGGCGACGGCCATCAGTCGCGCTCGTTCTGCTATGTGGACGACTTGATCGACGGCATCGTGCGCCTGTTCGAGCGCGGCGATCCCGAACCGACCAACATCGGCAACCCCGACGAATTCACCGTGCGCCAGCTGGCCGAACAGGTGATTGCGTTGACCGGTTCCACGAGTCAGATCGTCGAGCGCCCGCTGCCGACGGATGACCCGAAGATGCGGCGCCCCGACATCACGCGCGCGCGCGCCGTCCTCGACTGGGCCCCGCGGGTGCCGTTGCAGGAGGGGCTGAAGCGCACCATCCCGTATTTCCGCACCGCGCTCGGGGACTGAGCCCCTGCGCGTCGTCGTGACCGGCGCCGCCGGCTTCATCGGCTCGCACGTGTGCGAGGCGTTGATCGCCCGCGGCGACGAGGTCACGGGCGTCGACAACTTCGATCCGTATTACGCGCGCGCCATCAAGGAGCGCAACCTCGACGTGCTGCGCGGCGCGGCGCGCTTCCGGTTGGTCGAGGCGGACGTGGCGCGGGATGCGCTGCCCCTCGCCGGCGCGGCCGCCGTCGTGCACCTCGCCGCGCGGCCGGGCGTGCGGCCCTCGCTCGAGGACCCGGCGGGCTACGTCGACGCCAACGTGCGCGGGACCACCAACGTGCTGGAAGCGGCGCGCCGGGGCGGTATCGCGCGGATCGTGTTCGGATCGTCGTCCTCGGTGTACGGCGACGACACGCCCGCCCCGTTCGCCGAGACCGCGCCCGCCGTCACGCCGATCTCGCCGTACGCGGCGACCAAGCGGGCGGGAGAGCTCGTGGCGTACGCCCTCGCCCATCTCCACGGACTGCGCGTCGCCTGCCTGCGGTTCTTCACGGTATATGGCCCGCGCCAGCGCCCCGATCTCGCCATTCACCGCTTCACCGCCGCCGTCGCCCGGGGCCAGCCCATTCGCATGCACGGGGACGGTTCGAGCGAGCGCGACTATACCTATATTACGGACGCCGTGGCGGGCGTTCTCGGCGCGCTGGCGTGGACCGAGCGCGCGCCGGCGGGCGCGTGCGTCGCCTTCAACATCGGCGGCGGCGAGCGCGTGCGGCTCGACCGGCTCATTGAGACGATCGGCCAGGCGCTGGGTCGCACGCCGGTGGTGGAGCGGCACCCCGACCAGCCGGGTGACGTGCGATTGACCGCGGCCGATCTCACGCGCGCGCGCACCGAGCTGGGTTACGATCCGCGCGTGGGGATCGCGGCAGGTATCGAGCAGTTCGTCCGCTGGTACGAGGCGACGCATGGACGTCAGTCCTGAGCATCTGGTTACGCAGGCGCGCGAGCGCTTTCAGCTGCAGGACTATTACGGCGCCATCCACCTGCTCGAGGAAGTGGTGGCCACCGGGCGCGCGTTCGCGGACGCGCACCACCTGCTGGGGTTGTCCTACTCGCTGGTGGGCCAGAGCGACAAAGCGCTGGAGCAGTTCGGCCGCGCCTTGCAGCTCAATCCGCGCTACGTCGAGGCGCTGATCCACACGGGGATCGTCCTCAACGAGCTGGGCCGCGAAGACGAAGCCGCCGCATCGCTGCGGCGCGCCAGCCAGGTCGGCGCCGAGACGCGGGGCGGGTTTCCGGTGCACGTCGCCGCCAAGCTCGCCAACGAGCACGCCGCTCTGGGCGAGGCCTATCTCGAGGCGGGCGGGCTGGCCGAGGCGATCGATCAGTATCGCGCGGCGCTGGGACTCGGACCCGGCTTCCAGGATCTGCGGTATAAGCTGGGGCGCATGTTGCTCGAGGCGGGCCGCGCGCTCGATGCGCGCGAGCAGTTCGGCATCATCGTGACGGAGCGGCCGACTTTCATGGATGCGGCGGTGATGCTCGGGCTCGCCTCCTATCTCGCGGGCGACGGACTCAGCGCCCGCGACATCTGGAATGATTGCCGCGAGCGGCGGCCCGAAGACCCACGGGTGGAGGCGTATCTCGCCATGCTGGAGCGCAGCGACACGTCGGGGGCGGAGCTGGTGTCGTCCGCGCCGCCGCCCGCCAGCCCTCTTCCCGCCAAGGGCGGTCGCAAGAAGAAGAAATGAAACCGCGCCTGCTGCTCGCCCTGGCGCTCGTGGCCGCCTGCGCCCGCAGCGCCGCCGACCACGAAGAGCTGGGCGATCGCGAATACGCGGCCGCGGGCTACCCCGACGCGCTGGCGGAATACCAGCTCGGCCTGAAAGCGAATCCCGGCAGCGCGTCGTTGCACGCCAAGGCGGCGGCCGCCGCGTTCCACACCGGCGATTACATGCTCGCCGCGACCGAGTACCGCGCGCTGGCCGAAGAAGACCGCTCGCGCGCCGATGAAGCGGCGCAGGGACTCGAGCGCGTGGCGCGCGAGGCACTCGCCGGCGGCGATCGCGTGGTGGTCGCGGCCGCGCTGCAGGGCATCCGCGAGATCGCGCCCACCCGGCCGCTGGGGCGGTACGCGCGGCTCGTGGCGTTGGACGCCGCCGACAACGGCGACACCGCCGCCGCCATCGCGCTGCTGCCCGTCGCGGTCGCGGGCGCCACCGACGGCGCGACGCAGGATTCGCTGCTCTACGCGTACGGCCGGGCGGCGGTGCGAGTGCGGCAGTGCGACGTCGCCGTCCGCGCCTTCGAGGGCGTGATCCGACGGCAGCGGCAGCCCGCCGTGTTGGACGGCGCACGCGAGGGGTTGGGCCTGTGCGCCCTGCTCCAGGGACAGCAGGCGCTCCAGCAAGGGCAGCCCGGCGTGGCGGGGGATTGGTTCCGCCGCGCCAGCGCCCCCGGCGCCACGCCCGACGTGGTGCGCGCGGCGTACCTGGGGTTGGGCGACGTCCTCCTGGCCCAAGGCGACATGACCGGAGCGCTCGACTGCTCCGTCTGCGAATTGCCCTGATGAGTGCCGTCGTCGTGCTGGCCGCGTGCCACCACGGCGCGCGCGTGGCGAGCGGTCCCACGCCCGAACAGAACCTGGCGCGCGCCACGCAGGCGTTCCGTCATGGCGACTTCCGGCGCGCGCAGGACCTGTATCAGCGCTTGCTGTTCGATCTCGGTCCCGGGAATCCGCAGCTGCCCGAGGTACGCTACTTCCTGGCCGAGTCGAACTTCCAGCTGGGACAGTTCGTCGAGGCGGCCCATCAGTTCCGGCAGGTGGCGGACCAGTTTCCCGAGAGCCCGTACGCGCCCGTGGGGCTGCTGCGCGCCGCCGACGCCAATCTGCGCAGCTGGCACGATCCCGACCTCGACCCGAGCTACGGCCAGGCCGCGCTCGCGATCTACCAGGAGCTGCAGGGGCGGTATCCGCAATCCGATGCCGCCGGGCGCGCGCGGGTGCACGCGGTGCAGGTGCGGGCGTGGTTGGCCGACAAGAGTTACAAGAACGGCCTGTTCTACCTGCGCCGCCGCGCGTACGACTCGGCGATCATCTATTTCAAGGACGTGATCGCGAGCTATCCCGAAACGCCGCGGGTCGCGGACGCGCTGCTGCGCCTGATCGACGCCTACGCGGCCATCGGCTACACCAGCGAGCTGCGCGAGACCTGCGACAACCTGCGGCGCTACCACCCCGAGGCGGCGGGCCAGGCGCGGGCGTGTCCCGCGGATTCCACGGCCGCACAGTAGCCGTGGAGGCGCTGTTCGGCGGCTCGTTCGACCCCGTTCATCTGGGACATCTGGTGGTGGCCGAAGCGGCGGCCGACGCGCTCGGCTGTCGCGTGCGCTTCCTGCCCGCCCTGGAACAACCGTTCAAACGCGCGGCCCACGTGGCGAGCGGCGCGCAACGCGCCGAGATGCTGGACCGCGCCGTCGCCGGCAACTCCCGGTTCACGGTCGAGCGCGTCGAGCTGGCCCTGCCGGCGCCGTCCTACACCGTGCGGACGCTGCGCGCCCTGCTGGAGCGTGAGCCCGGGAACCGGTTTACGTTGCTGTTAGGAGCGGATGCCGCGCGCGAGCTGTCCAGCTGGTACGAGGCGGAGGCGCTGCCGCGGCTCGCCGATGTCGTCGTGTTCGCGCGGCCGGGCTGGGAGGTGCCGCGCCACGCCCTGATCACGCGGGTGGTGGAGGTACCGGCGATCGCGCTCTCGGCGACCGACGTCCGCGCGCGGGTGGGCGCGGGCGGCTCCATACGCTATCTCGTGCCCGATGCCGTGCGGGAGTACATCGCCGCGGCCGGGCTGTATCGCTGATAGGGGAACGATGCTGAAGACGCTGGTCACGAAAATCACGGGCACGCGCTTCACGCGGGAGCTGAAGCGCATCCGCCCGCTCGTGGACGCGATTCACCACCACGAGGCGCAGCTCAAATCCGCGAGCGACGACGTGCTCAAGGCGCAGACCCAGAAGTTTCGGGGCTGGCTCGCCGAGCGCGTCGGGGCGCTCGCCGCCGACGTCGAGCGCCTGAAGCAGGAAAAGCACGACTGCCCCGACGCGGCCGAGCGGGCCACGCTGGGCCAACAGGTCACGCGGGCGCAGAAACAGTACCGCACGGCGCTGCAGGCCGCGCTCGACGAGCTGCTGCCCGAAGCGTTCGCCACGGTGCGCGAGGCGTGCCGCCGGCTGGTCGGCAGCACGGTCGTGGTCACGAGCCACGAGCAGCCGTGGGACATGGTGCCGTACGACGTGCAGCTGATCGGCGGCATCGTGCTGCACCAGGGCAAGGTGGCGGAAATGGCGACGGGCGAAGGCAAGACGCTCGTCGCGACGCTGCCGCTCTATTTGAACGCCCTCGCCGGCCACGGCGCGCACCTCGTCACCGTCAACAATTACCTCGCGCGGCGCGACTCCCAGTGGATGGGCCACCTGTTCACGTGGCTCGGCCTGAGCGTCGGCTGCATCGACGACACGCAGCCCGCCTCCCCCGAGCGCAAGGCCGCCTACCTCTGCGACATCACGTACGGCACCAACAACGAGTTCGGCTTCGACTACCTGCGCGACAACATGGTCGTGCGGCTGGAGGAGCGGGTGCAGCGCGGCCACCACTACGCGATCATCGACGAAGTCGACTCGATCCTCATCGACGAGGCGCGCACGCCGCTGATCATCTCGGGCCAGGTGGGCGCCGAGTCGGACGAGAAGTACGCGCTCTATAACGCGCAGGTCGTGCAGCTGGTGCGCAAGCAGACCGCGGTGGCGAACGACCTCATCGCCAAGGCCGAGCCGTTGCTCAAGGACGACGCCACGCAGTACGACGGCGGCATCAAGCTGTATCAGGCGCAGCTGGCCATGCCGAAGAACAAGCGCCTCATGAAGCTGCTGCAGGAGCCGGGGATCAAGACCCTGGTGCAGCGCGTCGAGCTCGACCGCCTGGCGGATCGCAAGCAGCCGGCGCGCGACCAGAAGATGCGCAACGTCGAGGACGACCTGTACTTCGTGCTGGACGAGCGCGGCCATTCGGTCCACCTCACCGACAAGGGCGTCGAGACGATGTCGCCGCAGGACCCGATGCTCTTCGTGGTCCCCGACATCTCGGAAGCGGTACACGCGATCGAGCGCGACGACGCGCTGAGCCCGCCGGAGAAGCTCGAGCGCCGCCGCCAGGTCGAGGGCGAGTACGCGCAGAAGAGCGAGATCCTGCACATCATCCACAAGCTGCTGCAGGCCCACGCCCTGTACGAGAAGGACGTGGAGTACGTCGTCCAGGACGGCCAGGTGTTCATCGTCGACGAGTTCACCGGCCGTCTCATGCCGGGCCGGCGCTGGTCCGACGGCCTGCATCAGGCTGTGGAGGCGAAGGAGGGCGTGGCGGTGCGCGAGGAGTCGCAGACGCTCGCGACCATCACGATCCAGAACTATTTCCGCATGTACCAGAAGCTCGCGGGCATGACGGGCACCGCGGAAACCGAAGAGACCGAGTTCTTCCAGATCTACAAGCTCGACGTGATGGTGATACCCACCAACCGCCCGGTGCGGCGCGTCGACAAGCACGACCTCATCTATAAGACGCGGCGCGAGAAATACAACGCGGTCGTGGACGAGATCGACCGCGTGCATCAACGCGGCCTGCCGGTGCTGGTGGGCACGGTGAGCGTGGACGTGTCGGAGACGCTGTCGCGCATGCTGAAGCGGCGGGGGCTGAAGCACGAGGTGCTCAACGCCAAGTACCACCAGCGCGAGGCCGAAATCGTGGCGGGCGCCGGCCAGGCGGGCTCGATCACGATCGCCACGAACATGGCCGGCCGCGGCACCGACATCAAACTCGGCCCGGGCGTGAAGAAGTGCCAGGTGTGCGGCATCCGCGCGCGCGGCGAGGCGGCGTTCGGGCAGGCCAACGAGACGCCCGATCTGTCGCCGGAAGAAATCAAGAAGCTCGACTGCAACGACGATCCGCCCTGCGGGCTGGTGATCGTCGGCACCGAGCGGCACGAGGCGCGGCGCATCGACCGCCAGCTGCGCGGCCGCTCCGGGCGCCAGGGCGATCCGGGCCAGAGCATCTTCTTCCTGTCGCTGGAAGACGACCTGATGCGGCTGTTCGGGTCCGACCGCATCGCGCGCTGGATGGACAGCAGCGGCGCGCAGTCGTATCGCTGCACGGAGTGCGGCGAGCGCCAGGAGAAGCAGACCGAGAAGTGCGAGCACTGCGGCCGCGCCGGCACGCTGGTGGAGGAGCACGAGGTCATTACCCACCCGCTGGTGACGCGCGCCATCGGCCAGGCGCAGAAGCGCGTCGAGCTGCAGAACTTCCAGAGCCGCAAACGGCTGCTGGAATACGACGACGTGATGAACCAGCAGCGCGACGTGATCTACTCGTTGCGCCTGTTCGCGCTCGAGGGCGGCGAAGAGCTGCGCGCCGAGGCGGCGCGCATGGTCGAGCAGGCGATCGAGCGGCAGGTGGACCAGATGGTGGCCGCGACCGACGACCCGGGGCAGTGGGACCGCCAGCTGATGGGGACCGAGCTGCTGCAGAAGTTCCTGCTCTCGGTGGCCGACATCACCGACCCCCGCACGATCAAGAACCGCGACGAGCTGGTGGCCGCCGCCCTCCAGGCCGCGCGCGACGCGCTCGCGGCGAAGACGGGCTACCTCAAGGACATCGAGACCAAGATTGCCGGTACCGGTCTCGCCGAGCAGGTGCTGTCGTTCGAGATGCTGCGCGTCATCGACGAGAAATGGAAAGACCACCTGTACGACCTGGACCAGCTGCGCGCCGCGATTCAGTACCGCGCCTGGGGTCAGAAGGACCCGCTGGTCGAGTACAAGCAGGAGGCCTACGGGATGTTCGTGGACCTGATGCACGACCTGCATTCCACGTTCGCCGAGCGCTGGCTCAAGCTGCAGGTGCAGATCGGACCGCCGCCGGGGCAAGGCGGCCAGGGTGGGCGTACGCTCACCGGGCCGTTGGGTGGACCGCGCCGCCCCGCACCGATGACCGCGACCAAGCCGGAGGCGGACGGGCTGGTCAGTCCCGGCACGGCCACGGGACCCAAGCCGCCGCAGGCTGCGCCGGGAACGCCGGTCCCCGCGAGCCCGTACGCCGGCGTCGGCCGCAACGACCCCTGTCCCTGCGGCAGCGGCAAGAAGTTCAAGAAGTGCCACGGCGCGAACCTCTGAGCGCGTTCCGCATTCTTTAGGTACCGCTGCCGCCGCCGGGGTGGGCTACGTTGCGTCCATGCCCCTGCGCCTCTCCGAGCACCGTGAACAAGACCGTCCCCGCGAGCGTTTCTGGGCTGTGGGGCCGGCCGCGTTGACGGGTCAAGAACTCCTGGCGATTGTCTTGGGAACGGGCTGCGCGGGGCGGGACGCCCTCGCAGTCGCCGGCGACCTGCTCGCGAAGTGCGGTGGCTCGCTGCGGCGCATGGGCCGCCGGCCCGCGGCGGCGCTGGCGCGGGTCGCGGGTGTGGGGCGCGCCAAGGCGGCGCGGCTCGCGGCGGCGCTCGAGCTGGGGCGGCGGGCGGCGCGCGAAGCCGACCCCGCGCCGGCGCGCATCGCCGGGCCCGGGGACGTGCATCGCTTCTACGCACCGCAGCTGCGGGATCTGAGCGTCGAAGAGTTCCATGTGCTGGCGCTGGGCAGCCAGAGCCAGGTGCTGGCCGACTTGTGCATTACCCGCGGGATTCTCAACAGCTCGTTGGTGCACCCGCGCGAAGTGTTCCGGGCGGCGATCGCCGAAGCGGCCGCGGGTATCATCGTGGTGCACAACCACCCCAGCGGCGATCCGACGCCGTCCGCAGACGACCGCTCGGTGACGCGGCAGCTGGTGGACGCGGGCCGGCTGCTCGACGTGCCGGTGTACGACCACGTGATCGTGGGGGGAGAGCGTTACGTGAGCTTCGCGGAGGCCGGTCTCTTGTGACCACCACGGTGCGGTTGCTCGCACCGGAGCTGGCGCGCGCCGTGGCGCCGCAGCGGGACCGTCTCGACCTGGACCTGCTGGCGCGCGCCTACGCCGTCAGCGCGCGCGCCCACCGCGGCCAGAAACGCGAGTCGGGCGCGGCGTTCCTTTCCCACAGTGTGGCCGTGGCGACGATTCTCGCTGAGCAACAGCTCGACGCGACCACGATCGCGGCGGCGCTGCTGCACGACGTGGTGGAAGACTCCAACGTCTCACTCGACGACATCCGCAAGGATTTCGGCGCCGAGATCGCCGGGATCGTGGACGGTCTCACTAAGCTGTCCAGTCTGACGTTCCGCTCGTCCGCCGAGGAGCAGGCGGAGAATTACCGCAAGCTGCTGCTGTCGATCGCCAAGGACGCGCGGGTGATCATCATCAAGCTCGCCGACCGCCTGCACAACATGCGCACGCTCGATCCGTTGTCCGAGGACCGCCGCCGCCGCATCGCGCTCGAGACGCGCGAGATCTACGCGCCGCTGGCGCACCGCTTCGGTATGGCCGGCATCAAGGCCGAGCTCGAGGACCTGGCGTTCAAGTTCCTCGAGCCCGCCGATTACAAAGCGCTGGTGAAGGCCGTGCGCGCCCGCAAGGCCGATCGCGAGGCCACCATCGAGCGGCTGCACGTTCCTCTCGAGACCGAGCTGCGCGGCGCCGGGCTCCCCGACTTCGAGATCACTGGCAGGCCCAAGAACCTGTGGTCGATCTACAAGAAGATGAAGCAGCGCGACAAGCCGTTCGACGAGATCTACGATCTCCTGGCCGTGCGCGTGCTCGTCCCGGGCGTCCCCGAGTGCTACCACGCCCTCGGCGTCATCCACCACAAGTGGACGCCGCTGCAGGAGCGCATCAAGGATTACATCGCGAGCCCCAAGTCGAACGGCTACCAGTCGCTGCACACGACGGTGTTCGGGCCCGCCGGCCAGCTGTATGAAATCCAGATCCGCACGCGCGACATGCACCGCACGGCGGAGTACGGCATCGCGGCGCACTGGCTGTTCAAGGAGGGCAAGGCCCCCGACGAGCTCGACCGCCACCTCGCCTGGTTCCGCCAGCTGCTGGAGCTGCAGCAGGACGCGCACACGCCCGAGGAATTTCTCGAGTTCCTCAAGATCGACCTGTACCAGGACGAGATCTTCGTGTTCACGCCGCGCGGCGACGTGAAGCGCCTGCCCAAGGGCGCCACGCCGCTCGACTTCGCATTTTCCGTGCACTCGGAGGTCGGGCTGCACTGCCAGGGGGCGCGGATCAACGGCCGCATCGCGCCGCTGCACCGCCCCCTGAAGAACGGCGACACCGTCGAAGTCGTGACCAGCCCGCAGTCGCGGCCGTCGCGCGATTGGCTGGCGCACGTGCAAACGGGCCGCGCCCGCCACAAGATCCGCCAGTGGGTCAAGCAGGAAGAGCACGACCGCAGCGTGACGCTGGGCCGCGAGATCCTGGAGCGCGAAGTGCGCCGCCGCCGGCTGGAGGCCGCCGACGAGGAGCGGCTGGCGCGCGCCGCGGAGACCCTCTCCGTCGGCACGGCGGAGCAGCTCGTCGCGTCGCTGGGCGCGGGCGACGTGCCGCTGGGGCAGGTGATCAAGGCGCTCTATCCCGAGGCCGCCAGCGACGACATCCAGGCGCCCAAGCCCACCGCCTTCGGCCGCATGATGCAGCGCATCCGGCTGGGACGCGGCATCAAGATCCAGGGCGTGGACGGGCTGATGGTGCGCTATGCCCAGTGCTGCCAGCCCGTGCCGGGGGACCCGGTCGTGGGCTACGTCACGCAAGGCCGCGGCATCTCGATTCACCGCGCCGATTGCCCCAACCTGCTGACGCTCTCGGCGGAGGCAGAGCGCCGCGTGGACATAGACTGGCAGGAGTCCGAGGGCGAGGTGTTCATGGTGCGTCTCGCGGTGGCGGGCGAAGATCGTCGCGGCCTTTACGCCGACATCTGTCAGGCCATCAGCGAGACCGGCACCAATATCCGGAGCGCCGACCTGTCGTCGCGCGACGGCGCGGTCTTCGGATCCATGCTCGTCGAAGTGGAGAACCAGACCCACCTCAGCAAGGTTCTCAAGGCCGTGCGGAAGGTGAAGGGCGTGACCGAGGTGTCGCGGCGCGACTCGGACGCCCACTCCCTGCCGCCGGTCCATTAAGTTTCCGGGATGCCCTTCGAGCTCGTCTCCCCGTTCCAACCGGCCGGGGACCAACCCCGCGCGATCACGGAGCTGACGGCGGGGTTGGCCCGCCGCGACCGCTATCAGACCTTGCTGGGCGTCACGGGCTCCGGCAAGACGATGACGATCGCCAACGTCGTGGCGCAATTCGGCCGTCCCACGCTCGTGCTGTCGCACAACAAGACGCTGGCGGCGCAGCTGTACGGCGAGTTCAAGTCGCTGTTTCCGAAGAACGCGGTCGAATTCTTCATCTCCTATTACGACTATTACCAGCCCGAGGCGTACGTGCCGCAGACCGACACGTACATCGCCAAGGACTCCTCGATCAACGACGACATCGAGTCGCTGCGGCTGCGGGCGACGTCGTCCTTGATGGAGCGCGAGGATGTGATCGTCGTCGCCAGCGTGTCCGCGATCTACGGCCTGGGCGATCCCGAGACCTACAAGCAGCGGCTCGTGACGCTGGCCGTGGGCGAGCAGCGCGGCCGCGACGTGCTGCTGGGCGATCTGGTGGGGGTCCAATACCAGCGCAACGACGTCGCGTTCGAGCGCGGCACGTTCCGCGTGCGCGGCGACACGATCGAAGTGTTTCCGGCCTACGATGAGCAGGGGCTGCGCATCGAGCTGTGGGGGGACACGGTCGAGCGCCTCAGTAAGATCGATCCCCTCACCGGCGACACCATCGCCGAGCTGCAGCGCGGCGCGGTGTATCCCGCCACGCACTTCGTGACCGAGGAGCCGCGCATCCAGCAGGCAGTCGCGGCGATCCGCGCCGAGCTCAAGGAGCGCCTGACGCTGTTGCGCGGCCAGAACAAGCTGCTCGAGGCCCAGCGCCTCGAATCGCGCACCCAGTTCGACATCGACATGCTGCTCGAGGTGGGGCGCTGCACCGGCATCGAGAACTATTCGCGCCATCTCACGGGGCGCGCCCCGGGCGAGCGGCCGGCCTGCCTGCTCGACTATTTCCCGGCCGATTACCTCTGCGTGATGGACGAATCGCATCAGAGCCTGCCGCAGATCGGCGGGATGTATGAAGGCGACCGCTCCCGCAAGCAGACGCTGGTGGATTACGGTTTTCGCCTGCCCTCGGCGCTCGACAACCGGCCCCTGAAGATCGACGAGTTCATGCGGCTCGTGCCGCGCATCCTGTTCGTCTCGGCCACGCCCGGCGACGAAGAGCTGCGGCTCTCGGGCGGCGTGGTCGTGGAGCAAATCATCCGGCCCACGGGGCTGGTGGATCCCGAGGTCGAGGTGCGGCCGGTGAAGGGGCAGGTGGACGACCTGCTGCACGAGATCCGCCAGCGCGAGAAGAAGGGCGAGCGCGTGCTCGTGACCACGTTGACCAAGCGCATGGCGGAGGATCTCACCGACTACCTGCAGCAGCACGGCGTGCGCGTGCGCTACCTGCATTCCGAGATCGACGCCATCGAGCGGGTCGAAATCATTCGCGGCCTGCGGCTCGGTGAATTCGACGTGCTGGTGGGCATCAACCTGCTACGCGAAGGACTGGACCTGCCCGAGGTGTCGCTCGTGGCGATCCTCGACGCCGACCAGGAGGGCTTCCTGCGCTCCGACCGCTCCCTCATTCAGACCGTGGGCCGCGCGGCGCGCCATCTCCACGGCCGCGCCGTGCTCTACGCCGACCGCCAGACCGGCTCGATGCAGCGCGCCCTCGGCGAGATGAACCGGCGGCGCGCGACGCAGCTCGCCTACAACGTGGAGCACGACGTCACGCCGCGGTCTATCGTCAAGTCGGTGGGCGATATCCGTTTCGTCACCCGCTTCGCCGACGCGCGCAGCGGTAAACCCGACGAGAAGGGCGTGGTCCGGCCCGCGGATGCCAAGGAGCGCGAGGCGCTGATCAAGCTGCTCGAGAGCCAGATGCAGGCCGCGGCGGAGCAGCTCGATTTCGAGATGGCGGCGGTGCTGCGCGACCAGATCCTCGAACTGCGGGCGGAAGGAGATCCTGTTCGCCGTGCGCCTCAACGCGGCCGAGCTCAGCCGGTTCGGTGAGGAGCTGGGCCGGGGTCTCCGGGCCCCCGCGGTGGTTGGGTTCTCGGGGGATCTGGGTACCGGGAAGACGACCCTCATTCAAGCCATCTGCCGCGGCCTCGACGCGCGCGCACCCGCGACGAGCCCCACGTACGCCCTGGTGCACCACTACGACGCGCCGGCGGGACCCGTCTATCACGTCGATTGCTATCGCCTCCGCCACCCTGATGAGGCGCGCGATCTGGGCTTCGACGACATGATCCGCGAGCGCGCGATCGTCTTGATCGAGTGGCCCGAGCGCGCCGGCCCGTGGGCACCGCCGCTCGAGCGGCACCTGCGGCTCGTTTACGATGCGGACGCGGCCTACCGCGTGCTGACGGACGAATGACCGACGCACCCTGGCTGGCGATCGACACCGCGACGGACATCGCGAGCGTCGCGGTCCGCACCGAGGCGCGCTCGGTCCGCGGTGCGCGGCAGCATGCCGCGCGCATCGTGCCCCTGGTGGCCGACGTGCTGGCGCGCGCCGAGCTGTCGGTCGAGGACATCGGCGGCATCATCGTCGGGGACGGACCCGGCAGCTTCACGGGTCTGCGTATCGGGTGGGCCGTGGCCAAAGGCCTGGTGCAGGGGCGACAATTGCCCCTGATCGCGATTCCCTCGCTGTTGGCGGCGGCGCATGCAGCCGGCGTCGAGACGGTCGCGGCATGCTACGACGCGTTGCGGGGGCAAGTGTTCGGGGCGATCTACGCGTTTGACGATGGTCGCGTCCGGACACTGGTTGCGCCCGACGTGTGCACGGTCCCCGAGCTCGCCGCCAGAGCTCGGCGGCCACCGGTGCTCGCGGTGGGCGACGGCGCCGAACGGTATCGCGACGAGATTCTTGCATGGACCGGTCGGGCGCCCGTCGCCCTGGATGCGTTGCCGCCGCTGGCCGCGTCGCTGCTGGCACTCTTGGCCTACGACGGCGCGCGCCGCGGGATTGCCGACCCCACCATTGCGGAGCCCACGTACGGCCGCCCCGCCGAAGCCCAAGTGAAATGGGAGGCCCGCCACGGACGCGCCCTGCCGCATCCGCCCGGCACGAGCGGCTGACACCGCCGCGGTGCTGGCGGTGGAGCGGGTGTCATTCGCGGATCCGTGGCGCGAAAGTGATTTCGCCGACGCGGTCGCGGGGGCCGTGCCGTTCTTCGTGGCCGAGGTCGACGGTCACGTCGCCGGTTACGCGATCGGACGCAGCGCCGCCGACGAGGGTGAGATCCTGAACATCGGCGTGCACCCCGATTGGCGCCGTCGCGGGATCGCCCGCGCGCTGGTGCGGGCGCTGCTCGACGCGCTGGGAGCCGCCGGCGCCCGACAGGTGTACTTGGAAGTGCGGGAATCGAACGCCGCCGCGCGGCAGTTGTACGCCGCCTACGGCTTCGGGGAGATCGGGCGCCGCGCGCGCTACTACCGCCGGCCGGTCGAGGACGCAGTGATCCTACGGGCTGTCGTGGGAGCCGACAGACGTCGCGCGTAAATTGGATCCAAGTGGCGTATGTTTGATTGACAGAACAACTTGCGCCACATATAATGTCCCAGCCCTTGGTGCCCAACCCGCCTAGCGTCGGGAGGTTTGTGTGAGCCGCAGCCTGAACAAAGCCATACTGATTGGGAACTTAGGGGCTGACCCGGAGGTCCGGACCACGAACAACGGTGGCAAAGTGGCCAATCTGTCGCTCGCGACGAGCCGGCAGTGGACCGCGCAGAACGGGGAAAAGCAGGAAAAAACCGAGTGGCACAAAGTGATTTGCTGGAATAACAAAGGGGCCCAGCTGGCCGATCTCGCCGAGAAGTACATGAAAAAGGGCGATCGGATCTACGTCGAGGGGCGCATCGAGTACCGCACCTGGGAAGACCGGGAGAAGCAGACTCGTTACGTCACCGAGATCACCGCGCGGGAAGTGCTCCTGTTGTCGTCACGGGGCGGGGCGGCCGAGGGCGGCGAGTTCGCCCGCACCAAGGCCGCAGCCAAGGTCGCGCCGGACGGCAAGGCGGAGTCGCTCGACGCGTTTCCGGAGGCGCTGGATGAGGAGGACGACGATCTGCCGTTCTAACCGCATCGCGTTGTTCGCTCTGGCGGCGGTACTCGCCGCGCCCGGCCTGCGTGCGCAGGACACGAGCGCGGCCCGCCGCCAGGATTCCGTCGCCGCGGCCCGCGTGCAAGACTCGCTCGCCGCGGCGGCGCACGACACGGGCCTGACGGCGCAGGTGCCGTCGGAGCACACCGTCGCCGCGGGCGAGACGCTGTGGTCCATCGCCCAGCTGTATTTCGGCGATCCGCTGCTGTGGCCCGAGATCTACCGCCTCAACACCTCGATCATCGAAGACCCGCACTGGATCTATCCGGGCGAATTGCTCTCGCTCGCGGGCATGTCCGTCGTCGCGCAGGGCGCCGACACCACGACGACCATTGCGCAGAATCCCAACCCCTCGGCGGCCGACACGGTCAAGGCGCAGAATCCCGCCGCCGACACGGTGGCCGCGACGGCCGTGCCGGCCGACACGCTGCCGCCCGACACCGCGCAGGCGGTGATCGAAGCGCCGCCGCCGCCGCCGCCCAGTGAGACGTACGAAACGGTCTTCGATCATCCGCGCAGCCAGCGGCAACGCGTGCAGGACGTGCTGCGCGCCTACAGCCATCAGCCGTACCGCCCGTTGCGGCGCGGCGAGTTCTACTCCGCCGGTTTCCTGACCGAACAGGAGCAGCTGCCGTGGGCGAGCGTCATCGGCGGGACGGAACAGCCGATGATCCGGAGTCTCTCGGGGCGTTCGACCGCGATGCAGTTCCAGCAGATCGCGGTGCGGCCGCCGTCGCGCGCGTCGTATCACGTGGGCGACTCGCTGCTGGTGGCGCGCATCGACCGGCCTGAGCCGAAGTGGGGCGATGTGATCGTGCCGCTGGGCGTGGCGCGCGTCACCGAGGTCCAGAAGAGCCAGGTCCTGGCCGACATCGTGTTGCAGTTCGGCCGCATCCACGACGGGCACGTCGCCATTCCGCTCGAGCCGTTCAAGGATCCGGGGGAAGTGCGGCCGGCGGCGATCGAGCACGGGCTGGTAGCGCACGTCATCGACCAGCGCGACCCGCACGAGCTGGCGAACTCGCAACAGATCATGTTTCTCGATCGCGGCCGCGCCGACGGCGTCACCCTGGGCGATGTGTTCGAGGTCTACAAGCCCGCGTCGGGTATCGCGGGTGAGCCGGGTGAGGAAACGGTCGTGGTCCTGATGATCGTCCACACGCGCGAGCACTCGTCGTCCGGTCTGGTGCTCAACGTGGTGCGGCCCGACGTCGAGGTCGGGCTCCCCGCGCGCCTCATCAAAAAAATGCCTTCCTGAGTCACGGCCGGGCCCCCGTCGCGGGGCCCGGCGTTTTGCCGCGTGGTTCTCTCCCTTCACCTGATCGCCCTCGCGCTGTACGGCGTGGCGACGGCTTTGGCGCTGGCGCCGTTTTTCGGCGTGGGCGCGCCGGCGCGTGTGGCAATGCTGGCTGCGACCGCCGCGGGCGCCGCGCTGCATGTCGTCGGTGTGTCGCAGCTCTCGGTGGTGGGATTGGCGCCGTCGCTGTCGCTGCTGGCGCTGTGTCTGATCCTGTTGCAGCTCGCCAGCGAGGCGCTGCTGCGGGCGTCGGCGGTGGCCTTGTTCACGGCGCCGCTCGCGGCGGGGCTCGTGGGGCTCGCGTTGCTGCTGGGCCTCGCGCCCGGGGCCGAAGTGGCGTCGGGACGCGGCGCGTGGCTGCTGCTGCACGTCGCCCTCAGCTTCTTCGGCGTGGCGTTCCTCGCGCTCGCGTTCATCTCGGCGGCGCTCTACCTGCTGCAGTTCCGCCAGCTCAAGACCAAACAGTTCGGGCAGGTGTTTCAATACTTCCCGCCGCTCGAACGGCTCGATCGCCTCAACCAATTCGCCCTCGTGGTGGGATTCCCCACGCTCACCCTCGGCGTGCTCCTGGCCATCGGCTACACGGTCCACTTTGCCGGCGCCGTGCAGGTGGACAAGGCGCAGATCGTCTGGGGCATGTTCACCTGGGTCGTGCTCGGGTGGGCGGTGTGGGTGCGCGTGGTGCGGCACTGGAACGGACGGCGCGCCGCCTTCGTCAGCATCGCGGGGTTTGCGGCCGTGCTGCTGGTGTACCTCGCGCTCAAGCTCGCCGCGCCGGGCGTGGAGCGGTTCCTCTGAACATCACCGTTCTCGGCGTGAACCACGTCACGGCGCCGCTCGAGGTGCGCGAGCGCTTCTGGCTCCCGGGCCACGAAGTGCCCGCCGCGTTGCAGCGCGTCCTGGCGGCCGGCGCGCAGGGGGGCGTCCTGCTCTCGACGTGCAACCGCACCGAGTTCTACCTCGCCGACGACGGCAACGGGGCGCCCGCGGCGGTCTGGGGGCTGCTCACGGAGCGGCTCGGCGACGGCCGGCCCGCCGCCGACTTCGGCTACGTGCGGCGCGATCGCGACGCCGTGCGCCATCTGTATCGCGTCTCGGCCGGGCTCGACTCGATGATCCTCGGTGAGTCGCAGATCCAGGGGCAGGTCAGGGAGGCGTGGGAGCTGTCGCGTCCCCACGCGGGGCCCGTGTTGCATCGCCTGTTCCAGTCGGCGCTCGCCGTGGGATCGCGCGTGCGCACCGAGACGGGCGTGGGGATGGGCAACGCCTCGGCGCCCTCGGCCGCCGTCGCGATCGCGGGCAAGATCTTCGGCGACCTGACCGGCCGCGAAGCGCTGATCCTCGGTGCCGGCGACATGGCCGAGCTGGCCGCCGCGTGCCTCGTGTCCGAGGGCGTGCGCGTGTCGCTCGTCGCCAACCGGACTTACGAGCGCGCCCGTGCCATCGCCGAGCAGCTGGGAGAGGGAAGCCGGGCGCTGACCCTGGACGAGGCGTGGGAGCAATTCGCGGCCGTCGACATCGTGATCTGCTCCACCGCCGCTCCGCATGCGATCGTCACGTGGCAGCGCGTCGCGAGCGCGCTACAGGCGCGGCGCCGGCGTCCGCTGTGTATCCTCGATCTGGCCGTGCCGCGCGACGTCGAACCGGCCGTCGGCCAGCTCGAGAACGTCTTCCTGTACGACATCGACGACCTGCAGACGGTCGCGGCCGCAGCGGCGGCCCGGCGGCGCGGCGAGATCCCGCGGGCCGAGCACATCGTCGACGAGGAAGTGGACGAGTTCTGGAGCTGGTACGGCGGGCTCGTGGTCGTGCCGGTGCTGCGCGACTTCCGCGGCCGCCTCGAGGCCGTGCGCGCGGCGGAGGTGGAGCGCGCGCTCAAGCATCTGCCGGATCTCACGGCCGCCGAGCGCCAGCAGGTGGAGCACCTCAGCGAAGCGCTCGTGAATAAATTCCTGCATCAACCGACGGTCGCCCTCAAGGCGGCGGCGCAGGACGGGCGCGGCTACGCCCTGCTCGACGCGCTGCGCCGGCTGTTCGGACTCGAGACGCCAAGGGAGTGAGCATGCGGGTTCTGGTCACGGGCGGGGCGGGGTACATCGGTGGGGTGGTGACCGAGCAGCTGCTCGCCGCGGGTCATCAGACGGTCATCCTCGATAACCTCAGCCGCGGTCACCGGGCGGTGCTCCCGGCGGGCGTGCCGTTCGTGCAAAGCGACGTGGGCGACGCGGCCGTGGTGCGGGACGCGCTCCGCACCCACAAGATCGAGGCCGTGATGCACCTGGCGGCCTTCGCGCTGGTGGCGGAGTCGGTCGCGCACCCGGAGATGTACCAGCAGAACAACATCGCGGCCGGGCGTGTGCTGCTGGACGCGACCTTGGCCGCGGGGGTGCGACGCTTCGTCTTTTCCTCGTCGTGTGCAACCTACGGGCACCCGGCCGTCACTCCCATCACCGAGGACACGCCCCAGCAGCCCGTGAACCCCTATGGCCGGACCAAGCTCGAGTTCGAGCGCCTGCTCGCGCGCGCGGCGGCGGAGCACGGTCTCACGGCCGTGAGCCTGCGCTACTTCAACGCGGCCGGGGCCACCGAGCGCCTGGGCGAGGACCACGATCCCGAATCGCACCTCGTGCCCAACGTGCTGGGCGCGGCGCTGGGGACGAAGCCCCCTGTGTCCGTGTTCGGCACCGATTATCCTACGCCCGACGGCACGGCGGTGCGCGACTACGTGCACATCGCGGATATCGCCGACGCGCACATCCGGGCGCTGAGTATCACGGCCGACGGGGCCGTCGCCTTCAATCTGGGGACGGGCACCGGGCAGTCCGTGCGGCAGGTGCTGGAGGCGGCGCGGCGCGTGACCGGCCGGCCGATTCCGTCCGTGGACCAGCCGCGCCGCCCCGGCGACCCGCCGGTGCTCGTCGCCGCCGCGGAGCGGGCGCGCACGGCGCTCGGCTGGACGCCGCGTCGCTCGGCCATCGAGGAAATCCTCGAGAGTGCCTGGCGCTGGCACCGCGCGCATCCGCGCGGGTATGGGAGTTCCTGACCGGCAGTCTTCTTCCGTCGCGGAGGATTGAGGCGTGCTGCTACAAATCGGGCGGGCGGTCCCCACGACCCCGTGGGAGCTGGTGCTCACGTCGAGTGCCGAGACGAAGTTCGTCCTCGCGATTCTCGTCGCATTCTCGGTGGTCTCGTGGTACCTGATCGTGCTCAAGTGGTGGCAGTTCCGCCGCATGCGGCAGCTCGCGGACCGCTTCATGGCCGAGATCGAGCGCGCGCCGCGACTGGAGGACGCCTATCACGTGGCGATGCGCCTGCCCAGCTCGCCCTACAACCGGCTGCTGCGCGAGGGCGTCAACTTCTTCTCCGAGCTGAAGCCCGGCACCCTGAAGAAGGAAACGGCCGTGCCGACCGAGACGCTCACCACGACGCAGCTCGAGGCGCTGCGCATGGTGCTGGCCAAGGAGATCGGCGCCGAGCGCGACGCGGCGGCCCGCTTCATCCCCTGGCTCGCCACGTTCGGCTCGGTCAGCCCGCTGCTCGGCTTGCTCGGCACGGTGCTGGGCGTGATGGACGCGTTCATCGGGATCGCCGTCGGCGGCTCGGGCAACATCGGGGCCGTCGCCCCGGGCGTCGCGGAAGCGCTCGTCACCACCGTGGCGGGCCTGGCCGTCGCCGTCCCGTCGGTCATGGCGTACAACCTCTTCGTCAACCGGCTGGGCCTGTTCGCCGGTGAGCTCGAAGGATTCGCGCAGGAGATCATCGGCACGCTGGCACGCGAGGGGAGACTGTAATGGCCGGTCTCGTGGGGGGTGGCGGTGGTTTGCGCGGGCACGGCGAGCTGCCGCTCAACGCCGATATCAACGTCACGTCGCTCGTCGATGTGGCGTTCGTGCTGCTCATCATCTTCATGATCACGGCGCCCATCATGCAGGGCGGCGTGGACGTGCGGCTGCCGCGGGCCGCGGCCCGGCCGCTCGAGCCGAAGCAGGGCCTGGTGGTGACCGTCGCGCAGGACGGCAAGATCTACATGGACGAAGCGGTGCTGTCCTACGAGGACTTCCGCGCGACGTTCCCCGCGTTCGTGCGGACCAAACGCCCGCGCGGGGTGTATCTTCGCGCCGACCAACGTGTGCCGTACGGCAGCGTGGTGCAGGTGCTGGCGGTGATTCGCGCCGCGGGTGTGTCGGACGTCGGTCTCGTGGCCGAGCCGGAGCAACCCGGGAAATGACGCGCGGGCCGCGTTGGCCGACGAGCCCGGGGTTGGGGTTCGCAGGGACGCTCGTGGTGCACGGCGCCGCGGTCCTGGCCCTTGTGGGTGCGTCGGCTGCGCCCACGCGCGAGCCGCCGACCTACGCGGTGCACCTCGTGGCCGGGCCCGACGTCGCGGTGGACGAAAAGCGCGCGCCGGACGCCATCTCGCGACCGGCGGAAGAGCAGCCCGCCCCGGCGGTGCAGACCAAGCCCGCGCCCAAGAACACGGCGTCCAAAGCCGCCCCGCCGCCCAATGCGGATCAGACCACGCGCGAAGCGGCGCCGCGCACGACGCCCAAAGCCCCGCGCCTGCCGGGCGAGGCGCCGTCCACGGGCAACGACGTCGCGACGGTGAGCACAGAGGGGATTGCGTTCCCGTTCCCCGAGTACTTGTCGAACGTGCAGTCGGAAATCCTCAGGCGCTGGCACCGCAGCACGGAGGGGTACTACGCCGAGGTGTCGTTCTTCATTCATCGGGATGGGTCCGTGACCGGTACGCAATTCGTGAAACGCTCGGGCAACTTTGCCTTCGACCTGGACGCGATGGGCGCGGTTGAAGAGGCGGGCCGGATCAAGGCGTTCGGCACGCTGCCCGACGGCTGGCAGTCGGACGTGCTGTTCGTGCGCTTTTACTTTGCGCCGAGGCAGCAATAGTGATGCGACTCGCGATCCTGGCCGCCTGCTTGGTGACGCGACTGGCCGCCCAGGATACGTCGACCATCGATCGCGGCGTCCGCATCGGCATCATTTACCGGCCGGGCGTGCGCCCGGGCGTCGTGGTGTTGCCGGGCCGGCCCGCGGCGCTCGACTCGATCCGCGCCATCATCGCCCGCGATCTCGATTTCAGCGACCGCTTCGAGGAAATCACCCTGCCCGGCAGTGATTCGCTGCGCATCAGCACTCGGCCGCCGGCACCGCGTCCCGGCACGCGCGCGCCGGCGGGCGGCGGCGCCCAGACGCTGGGACCCAACTATCCGTTGTATCAGGCGCTGGGCGCGGACTTCGCCGTGGACGTCGCCGCGGCCGGCGACACCACCGTCGTCACGGTGCACGACGTCGCAGCCGCGGCCGTGCGCCGCAGCTTGCGCGTCCACCTGCCGCCCGTGAAGGATCCGGGCTTCCGCCTGGCGGTGCACCGCTTGTCCGACCAGGTGGTGCAGGGCGCGCTCGGCGCGGCGGGCATCGCGGCCACACGTGTGCTGTTCGTGCTCGAAGGGAAGGTCTACCGCATCGACCAGGACGGCGCGGAGATGACGCTCGTGTCGTCGTCGGACAAAGAGGCGATGTCGCCCGCGTGGTCCACCGACGGCCGGCGGTTTTCCTACATGGAGTTCTGGGCGGGACACGGCGAGCTGTTCCTGCAGGATGTGGCGCCCGGCAAGCGCGCCCCCGTGTTCTCGACGGGGAAGGCACTCGACTTCACGCCGGCGTTCTCGCCCGACGGCAAGACACTGGCGTTCAGTCGCGCCACGGAGGAAGGCACCGACATCTACACGGTTAACGTGAAGGACAACTGTTGTTTACAGCGCTTGACCGTGGGTAAGTTTTCAGACAACTTGTCCCCGACGTACAGTCCCGACGGCCAACGCATCGCGTTCGTCTCGACGCGCCCGGGGTTGCCCCAGGTGTATGTCATGGCGGCCGACGGGACGGACCAGCAGCTGTTCGCGCCGTTCGATTACGGCGTCACGGGGTCGTCCAACGCCCCGGAGTGGTCGCCCGATGGACAGTCCGTCGCGTTTCACCGCGACGTGGGCGGCACGCTGCAGGTGTTCGTGTTGGACGTCCGGACGCGCACGGTGCGGCAGCTGACCTCGGTGGGACGCAACGAGGATCCCACGTGGGCCCCAGATAGCCGCCACCTGGCCTTCGTCTCCGACCGCGCGGGCTACCGGCAGCTGTGGATCATCGACCTGGAGACGGGTCGCATCCGGCCGTTGCTGCAGCGGAGCGGCGCGCGGCTGCCTTCGTGGTCGCCGCGGTTACCCGAGGGCACCGCCGTCAACCCTTGAACCCTTAGCGAGAGTGAGCCCATGAACCGTTTGTCGATGCTCGTCGTCGCCGGCTGCGCCGTGGCCGTCGTGTCCGCGGCGTGTGGTGGTGCGAAGCCCGTGACGGCGCCGACGCCGGTCGCCAACGATTCGCTTGCCGCGGCCGAGCGCGCGCGGAACGATTCGATCGAGGCGGCGCGGCAGGATTCGATCCGCCGTGCCCAGGAAGACAACGAGCGCGTCAATCGCCAGCGGTCGGCGGATTCGCTCGCCGCTCTCGGGCGGGCGACGGAAGAAGTGCGGACCATGCTCGCCACGATGATCCACTTCGACTTCGATCGCGCGACGCTGCGCCCGGAGGACACGGGCGTGCTGGACGACAAGATCAAGATCCTGCAGGCCAATCCCAACGTCCATATCCGCGTCAGCGGCCACTGCGACGAACGCGGCTCCGACGAGTACAACCTCGCGCTCGGCAACCGCCGCGCCACGGCAGCCAAGCAATACCTCGTGAGCCACGGCATCGACGCTGCGCGCATCGAGACCGTGTCGTACGGCGAGGAGCGGCCGCTGGCGCAGGGTCACGACGAGTCCGCCTGGACGCAGAACCGCCGCGCTGAGTTCGAAATCACCGCGGGCGGCGACGCGCTCACCAAGCCGTAAAGCCCATGCGGGTGTTGCGACGGTTTGCGCTGTGTCTGTGCCTGGGGCTCCCGGCCGGATGCGCCCTCAAGGGCGACGTTCGGAAAGTCGAGCTCCAGGTGCAGGCGTTGCAGCTTGAGCGGGCGCGGGCCGACACGGCCCAGCGCCAACTCGTGGATTCCGTCCTCGACGTGCTGGCGGTGGTGCAGCGGGCGCTCACCGCGCAGCAGGCCTATCTCGTGCAGCTGCGCGGCGACATGCGCACCGACCTGCTGAGTGTGCAGCAGCAGCTGGTGACGCTGCAGGAGCTGGCGGGCGTCAGCCAGCAGCGGTTGTCGGAGATGCGCTCGCAGCTCGAGCAGCGGGCGCAGCAGCCCGTGCCGGACGTGAGCGCGGGCGGGCAGCCGGCGGCGGGCGGTGCGCAACCGCCGGTCGGTCCGTCGGGCAACCCGGCCGGGCCCGGCCCGGGTCAGATGTGGGATGTGGCGATGCAGCAGTTCCGCGGCGGGCGCTACTCGACGGCGCGGCTTGCGCTGCGGGAGCTGTTGCGGGTGTTTCCCACCGACGAGCACGCGGCCGACGCGCTGTTCTACGTGGGGGAGACGTTCGCGCAGGACACGCCCGATTCGGCGGCGGCGGTGTATGGACAGGTCGTGAAGCAGTTCCCCAATTCGCCGCGGGCGCCGTCGGCGCTGTACAAGCTGGGTCTCCTCGCGGAGCAGCGGAACGACAAGGCGGGCGCCCGGACGTTTTACAGCCGGGTGATCGCCGGGTATCCGCGCTCCGACGAGGCCAATCTCGCGCGCGACAAGCTGCAGCGCCTCGGTCGCTAGCCGGTCGGGCGCATGGCGGAGCGCGACGCCCGCGGCGAGATGCCGTTCCTCGACCATCTCGAGGAGCTGCGCTGGCGGATTCTCTACAGTCTCCTCGCGATCATCGTCGGCACGCTCGTCGGCTGGGTCGTCGTGGAGCACGTCGACATCATCGGCCTGCTCATGCGGCCGGTGGCCCCGCTGCTGCACGACCAGAAGCTCGTCTTCACGAGTCCCACCGAGCCGTTCTTCATTACGCTGAAGTTCGCGTTCGCGGTCGGCTGCCTGCTGGCGTCGCCCGTCGTGGTCTATCACGTCTGGGCGTTTCTGGCCCCCGCCTTGTACGTGAAAGAACGCCGCGTGATCATGCCCGCGTTCTCGGTCGGCATCGTGCTGTTCCTGGCCGGCGCCAGCGTCGCGTACCTGTGGGTGCTGCCGCGCGCCCTCAAGGTCCTGTTCAGCTTCCAGAGCGCCGCGCTGACGCCGTTCATCACGGCGGACGCCTACTTCGGCTTCGCCGCGCAGATCTGCATCGCGTTCGGGCTCATCACCGAGCTGCCGCTCGTCGTCATCATCCTGGCCTCGCTGGGGCTCGTCACGCCGCAGTTCCTGACGCGCCACCGGCGCTACGCGCTGGTGCTGTCGGCCGTGGTCGCGGCGCTGCTCACGCCGCCCGACGCCGTGTCGATGCTGCTGATGCTGCTGCCGCTGACTCTGTTATACGAGGTGAGCATCTGGTGCGCCTGGGTGGTGACGCGCCGCCGCGCGCGTCGTGAAGCGAGCGCCGCGGGTGCCACCGGGGCCACCACGCTGTTGCTGGTGCTGCTGCTGACGCTCGCGGGCGGCCTGTCCGCGCAGGGGGGCAAGCCGCCGCCGCGGGACACCACCCGCGCCGACAGCCTCGGCCGCCTGGGCCGCGCGGCGCCCACGCAGCCGATGGACACCGCGGCGGCGCACCGGCTCGGCCTGCCCACCGGGCCTAGTCGCTCCTTCCCCGCGGCCGACTCCGTCATCGACTCGCTGCTGCGGCTGCAGGGCTTCCAGATCACGCGCTACGTCGCGGACACGCTGCTGGTGCGGGGCGACAGCCAGGCGATGTCGTTGTGGGGCGGTGCGTACCTCGAACGCGACACCACCCGCCTCGAGGCCGATTCGATTCATTATCTGGAGAACAGCTGCCGGCTCGACGCCGTCGGCGCGCCGAAGCTGTTCGATCAGGCCACGGTGCTGGTGGGGGAGGGCATGCGCTACGACACCTGCATCCGTCGCGGCACGGTGACCGAGGCGCTGACCGACTTTCAGCAGGGCGGCGCCACCTGGTTCTTGCGCGGCACGCTGGCCGTCGACTCGGGCTCCAGCCGCGTGTACGGCGCCAACAGCGAGATCACGTCGTCCGACTGGCCCGTGCCGGAGTACCACTTTTCCGCCAAGCGCGTGAAGTGGCTCAACAAGAGCGTGATGGTCGCCCGGCCCGCCGTGCTCTATATCCGGGACGTCCCGATCGTGTGGATGCCGTTCCTGCCGATGGATATCCGCTCGGGCCGCCGCAGCGGTTTTCTCGCGCCCGGCTTCGGCCTCAACGATCTGGTGCGGCCGACGCGCAGCTACCAGCGCCACGTCGCCGATCTGGGCTATTACGTCGTCATCAACGACTACCTCGACGCCCTCGCCTCGCTGGACTGGTACGCGGGCCGCAATGTGTCGCTGCGCGGCCAGATGCACTACAAGTGGCTCGATCGCTTCGTCAGCGGCAGCATCGGGTACACGCGGCTGAGCCAGCTCGACGGCGGCGGGGGCACGTCCAGCCGCATCCAGTGGAGCCACGCGCAGCGCTTCTCCAGCCGCTCGGGGTTCAACGCCAACGTCGACTACGCCACCAGCGCCAACGTGGTGCAGCGCAACTCGCTCGACCCCAACCTCGTCGTCGCGTCGTTGGGCTCCTCGGCGAGCTACAGCAAACAGTTCGACTGGGGCACGCTCAACGTGGGCGGCTCGCGGCACCAGGAGCTGGGCAACGGCCTGGTGACGCAGACCTTTCCCACCGTTACCCTGACCCCGGCCGCGGTGAACGTCGGCGACGTGCTCACGTGGTCACCGTCGTTCTCGATCAATAACACGCAATCGTTTCATAACAACGGCGGCGCATTGCTGGTCGGCCCGCTCGACACGCTGCACACCTTCTTCGACAATCGCGCCACGGACATCGCGGTCGGCACGCCGTTGCGCATCGGGCGGTGGAACTGGTCCAACAGTCTGACGATCAACGATCAGACCTCCAACGCGCGGCGCGAGATCGACATTCCGGATTCCACCGCGCCGGGCGGCGTACGCCACCAGCTGTACACCCGCACCTTCAGCACGGCGGTCGACTGGCAGACGGGGATCAACCTGCCGCTGGTGTTCGCGGGGTCGTGGAAACTGCAGCCCGGCGTGGTGATCGCCAACAGCACCACGGGCGGCCCCTTCATGCTCCGGAACCAATTCTCCGGCGGTCAGTTCGTGACCCAGGGGAAGCGCCTTGCGTTCACCGCCAGCATGGCGCCCACCGTGTTCGGCTTTTTCCCGGGCATCGGTCCGCTGGAGCGCATCCGCCACTCGATCGCGCCGTCGATCAGCTACTTCTTCGCGCCCGGCGCCCGTGTGCCGGCCGCCTACGCGCACGCGCTCGACCCGGCCGACACGACGCTCAACGCCAAGAGCGACCCGCAGCAAACGATCAGTCTTGCCCTGTCGCAGAACTTCGAGGGCAAGCTGCGGCCCGCGGCGGGCGACACGAGCGGGCAACCCGGACGCAAGATCAAGCTGCTCTCGATTTCCACCAGCGGCGTTTCCTACAACTTCGAGCAGGCGAAGCAGCCGCACCACACCGGCTGGACCACGTCGACGCTGTCGAACACGTTCTCGTCCGACTTGCTGCCGGGATTCAACCTGCAGATGACCCACAGCCTGTGGAAAGGCACCGTGGGTACCGACAGCGCACGCTTCGATCCGTTCCTGACGGCGGTGAACGCGAGCTTCAATCTCAGCGCGCGCACCTTCCGGTCGCTGGGCGCGCTGTTCGGCCTCGGCGGCGGTACGGCGCCGGCCGCGAGTCCGCAGCCGGCGGTGACGCCGGCACCCACGGGACTGGGTGGCGCAACGGGGTTTCCCACGCCCGGAGCGTTCGGCGGCGGGTACGGCGGCGGCGGGCAGGGCTTCTCACTCGGCGTGGGGTTCTCGAGCACGCGCCAGCGTCCGACCCCCGGTGTCGTGGTCCCGAAGGCGGGCCAGCAGATTCTGACGCTGAACGGCACCTTCAGCCCGACGGCCCACTGGAACGCGAGCTGGAACACGCGCTTCGACATGGGGACGCGGCAGTTCCAGGATCAACAGGTGAATCTGGAGCGCGACCTGCACCGCTGGCACGCGACGTTCAGCTTCACCAAGACGGCGACCGGCAGCTTCGCGTTTTCGTTCTTGATCAGACTGCTCGATCAACCGGATATCAAATTCGACTACCGCCAACAGTCCTATGTGCAGTAAAAGCACAGTCCACAGCTGACAGTCTGCCGTTAAGTTCGCTGTCCACTTCACGCCGTCACTGTCCGGGCCAAGTGACACAGGCCCCGTCCGCGCTAAGGCGTAACTAGCCGTCTGCTCGTCACTTGCAACCGGGCACATAGCGTGCATAGGGGAGCCGCATCTGCTCTCAGGGATCCTATATGCGTTCGCGTGCTCTGGTCCTCGTGCTCGTCGCGCTGGTGGCGGCGGGTTGTGAAAACAAGACGCTGTTTCTGTCGGCGCTGCCCGCGCCGGCGAACCTCGCCTACCAGCTCGAGCCGAGCGGCGATCCCAACCAGCCAGCCGGCATTTTGCTGGTGTGGGACGATGAGACCGACCCCGCGCTCGCGAGCTATCGCATCTATTCGCGCGGCTCGAGCAGCAGCGATTGGGGGCTCCGCGGTGAGACCACCTCCAACACGTTCCACGATAACGGCGTGCCGCACCTGCAGTACTACGTCACGGCCGTGGACGTGGACGGCAACGAGAGCGATCCCAGCGCCGCGGTGACGGTGGACGAGCGCCTGCAGCTCGACCGGCCCGCCTCGTTGAGCTCGATTTCACTCAATGGCGCCATCGACCTGCTGTGGGCCGACAACGCCTACACGTCGGACCCCGGCCGCTTCAAGTGGTACCGCATCTATAGCACGGGCTACAACCTCGACACCGGGCTGTGCGGCGCGAGCTGGTTCCTCGAAGGGACCACGGTGGCACCCGAGTTCCTGTCGGGGGCGCTCGACGACGGCGTGCCGCGTTGCGTCGGCGTCTCCGCCGTGTCCAGCGAGGGCTACGAGAGTCTGTGGTCGCCGCTGCGGCAGGACACGCCGCGGCCCGACGCCCGCAACGTGCTGGTCTGGGCGTACCAGGCGAGCCAGCCGCAGTCGGGCTTCCGCTTCTGGAACGACGGCAATCACGACGGCCTGGCGCAGCCCGCCGAGCTGGGCGTGGTGGCCGACGGCAACCGCACCGACATCGACTTCTGGATCTACCGCGACCCCACGGACTCGTCGCTGTGGATCGTGCCCGAGTTCTCGGGGACCAGCGTGCGGACGTATGCCTCTTCGCCGCTCGCCGATCTGACGTCGATCGACTTCGCGCCCGATTCCGGCTACACCCGCGACATGATCGAAGCCGTGCCGGGCTACGGCTACGTGTTCCAGATCATCGAGGGCCAGACGGTGCGCTACGGCGCGCTGCGCGTGACGCACGTCGGGCGCGATTACCTGATCTTCGATTGGAGTTTCCAGACCGACCCCGGCAACCCGGAGCTTCAGCTCCGCGGCAAGCTTCCCGTCGCGCACGCGACGGGTGGGACGGTCGCAGGCGCGATGTAGTCCTCGGGCGCCAAGCTGCCGCCGGTTACCGGGAGGAGTGGCCAGGGACTGTTGACCTGGCCACTCTTTTTCTTTCAACCACTTACAACTTGGCGTCTTGCAACCTGCAACTGTAAGTTTCGGGATGCCGCCCACCATCACCCTCGACGGCCGCTCCCTCACCATCGCCGACATCGTTGCCGTGGCCCGCGGCGGGGCGGCAGTCGCCGTCGCCCAGTCCGCGCTGGCGGGCGTCGCGGCTTCGCGCCGCACCGTGGAGGCGGCGCTGGCGCGCGGCGACGTGATGTACGGCGTCAACACCGGCTTCGGCAAACTCGCGTCCGTGCGCATCCCGCCCGATCAGCTGCGGCAGCTGCAGCTCAATCTCATTCGCAGTCACGCGTCGGGCGTCGGTGAGCCGCTGCCGGTCGAGGCGGTGCGGGCGATGATGCTGCTGCGCGCCAACGTGCTGCTGCGGGGATCGAGCGGCGTGCGCGCCGCGCTGCCCGAGCTGATCGTGGCCATGCTCAACAAGAAGGTGCATCCCATCGTCCCGTCGCAGGGCAGCGTGGGTGCGTCCGGCGATCTGGCGCCGCTGTCGCACCTGGCGCTCGCCATGGTGGGCGAGGGGGCTGATGGCGCACGGCTCGGCGCCGCCGGACTCAAGCCGATCACGCTCGAGGCGAAGGAGGGCCTCGCCTTCGTGAACGGCACGCAGGCCCAGACCGGCCTCGCGGCCCTGCTGGTGCGCGACGCGTGGGTGCTGTGGCGCACGGCGCACGCGGCGGCGGCCGCGAGTCTCGAGGCGGTGCGCGGCACGCCCGTGCCGTTCGACGCGCGCATCCACGACGCGCGGCCGCACGCGTGGCAGCAGCGTTCCGCGGCGCTGCTCCGCGACCTCCTGGCCGACTCGGAAATCCGCGAGTCGCATCGCGAGAACGACCCACGTGTGCAAGACGCGTATTCGCTGCGCTGTACGCCGCAGGTGCTGGGGGCCGTGGGCGAAGGCATCGCGTTCGCCGACCGGATCGTGACGACGGAAATCAATTCCGCCACCGACAATCCGCTGGTGTTCGGCGACGAGGTGCTGTCGGGCGGGAATTTCCACGGCCAGCCGATCGCGTTGGCGCTCGACGTGCTGGGCATCGCGCTGGCGACGCTCGCCGGGCTCGCCGAGCGCCGGCTCGAGCGGGTGGTGAATCCCGATCTCTCGTCGGGCCTTCCCGCCTTCCTCGCGCGCCAGCCGGGGCTCGAGTCGGGCTTCATGACCGCGCAGATCGCCGCGGCGGCGTTGGTCGCCGATACGCGCGTGCTGGCGACGCCCGCGAGCGTGCAGTCGATCCCTACCGAAGCGAACCAGGAAGACGTCGTGCCGATGGGCATGACGGCCGCATGGAAGGCGGAGCGCATTCTCGCCGACGCGGCTCGCGTCGTGGCGATCGAGCTGCTCGCCGGTGCGCAGGGCCTCGAGTTCCTCAAGCCGCTGCGGCCCGGCACAGGCGTGGCGACGCTGTATGCCGCGCTGCGCCGTGAAGTGCCGGCCCTGGACCGCGACCGGCCGATGAGCGACGAGATCGAGCGCGTGGCCGCCGGCGTGCGCGCCGGGACATTCGATCCCGCGCCGGAGGGTGGGTGAGCGGCCCGCGCGTCGTCCGCGCTGCCCGCGGGTCCACCCGCACGTGCCGCGGCTGGGTGCAGGAGGCGGCGCTGCGGATGCTGATGAACAATCTCGACCCCGAGGTCGCCGAACGCCCGCAGGACCTGGTGGTGTACGGCGGCACCGGCAAAGCGGCACGCAATTGGGCGGCCTACGACGCCATCGTCCGCACGCTCACCACGCTGGCCGACGACGAAACGCTGCTGGTGCAGTCCGGGAAACCCGTGGGCGTCTTCAGGACCCATCCCGACGCGCCGCGCGTGCTGATCGCCAATGCCAACCTCGTGGGCCGCTGGGCGACGTGGGACGTGTTCCGCGAGCTCGAGCGCCAGGGCCTGATCATGTACGGCCAGATGACGGCCGGCTCGTGGATCTACATCGGCACGCAGGGAATTCTCCAGGGCACCTACGAGACGTTCGCGGCGGTGGCGCAAAAGCATTTCGGCGGCTCGCTCGCGGGGCGCATCGTGCTCACCGGCGGACTCGGCGGCATGGGGGGCGCGCAGCCGTTGGCGGCCACGTTGAACCGCGGCGTGTGCCTCGCGGTCGAAGTCGACCCGGCGCGCGTGCAACGGCGGCTCGAGACGCGCTATCTCGACAAATCCACCACGCAGCTCGATGAGGCGCTGCGTTGGTGTGAGGACGCGCGTCGGGCGAACACGGCGCTGTCCGTGGGACTGGTGGGGAACTGCGCCGAGGTCCTGCCTGAGCTGGTGCGCCGCGGCTTCGCGCCCGACGTGCTCACCGACCAGACCTCGGCGCACGACACGCTCAACGGCTATGTGCCGCCGGGGATGTCGCTGGCAGCGGCGGCGACCCTGCGCCGCGACGACCCCAAGACGTATGGCGCGCGGGCGGTTGAGGGAATCGCGACGCACGTGCGGGCGATGCTCGCGCTGCAGCGCGCCGGCGCGGTGGCGTTCGATTACGGCAACAACATTCGCACGGTGGCAGGCGACGCGGGGGTCACGGACGCATTCCAGATCCCGGGCTTCGTGCCCGAATACATCCGGCCGCTGTTCTGCGAAGGGCGCGGCCCGTTCCGCTGGGTGGCGCTGTCGGGCGATCCCAAGGACCTGCATCGCACCGACGACCTGGTGCTCGAGCTGTTCCCGGAGAACGAGCACCTGCGCCGCTGGATCACGCTGGCGCGCGAGCGCGTGGCCTTTCAAGGCCTGCCGGCGCGCATCTGTTGGCTGGGGCAGGGCGAACGCGCGCGCTTCGGCCTCGCGCTGAACGACCTGGTCAAGAGAGGCGATCTGTCGGCGCCGATCGTGATCGGCCGCGATCATCTCGACACGGGATCGGTGGCGTCGCCGTTCCGCGAGACCGAAGGCATGAGGGACGGCTCCGACGCGATCGCGGACTGGCCGATTCTCAACGCGCTGCTCAACGTCGCGTCCGGCGCGTCCTGGGTGTCGTTCCATCACGGCGGCGGCACGGGCATCGGCACGTCGGCCGCCTCGAGCGCGTGCTGACCAACGATCCCGGGATCGGGGTGGCCCGGCACGCCGACGCGGGCTACCCCGCCGCCCTCGACACCGCGCAGCGGCACGGCATTCGCCTGCCGATGCGCGAGGCCTCCGACTGAGCACGCTGCTGGTCGGCGCGCGGCAGGTGGTCACATGCCGCGGCCCCGCGAGCGCGCGGCGCGGGTCCGCGCTCGCGCAGCTCGAAGTGCTCAGCGGCGATCCGGCCGTGCTGCTCGAGGGCGATCGCATCGCGTGGGTCGGCCCCCGCAAGGAGGCGCCGCGCTCCGCGGGCACGACGGTCGAAGTGCGCGGCGTGTTGTTTCCCGGCTTTGTCGATTGCCACACTCACGGCATTTTCGGCGCGCCGCGGTTGGACGACCACGAGCGCCGCGCGCTGGGCGAGGACTACAAAGCGATCGCGGCGGCGGGTGGCGGCATCCTGCAATCGGTGCGCGACGTGCGGGCGCGATCCGAAGACCAGCTCGCGGCGCTCGCCCGCGAGCGGCTCACCACACTGCTCTGGCACGGCAGCACCACCATCGAAGTGAAGTCGGGGTACGGTCTCGCGACCGACGCCGAGCTGAAGCAGCTGCGCGCGGTGCAGCGCGCCGCGCGCGACGTGCCCGCGACGCTGGTGCCCACGTTCCTCGGCGCGCACGAAGTGCCCCCCGAGTATCGCGGGCGCCGCGCCGAGTACGTGCGCCTGGTGTGCGAGGAGATGCTGCCGGCGGTGGCGGGCGAGCGCCTGGCGCGCGCCTGCGACGTCTTCTGCGAGCCGGGCGTGTTCGACGTCGCGGACGCGCGCACTATTCTCGCCGCGGCCCGCCGGCTGGGGCTCGACGGCAAGCTGCACGCCGACGAGCTGGAGGGCTCGGGCGGGGCCGAGCTGGCGGTCGAGCTGGGGGCGCGCTCGGCCGATCACCTCGCGGCCGTGTCACCCGCGGGGATCGCCGCCCTGGCGGCGAGCGAGACGGTGGCGGTGCTGCTGCCCGCCACGATGACGTTCCTCGGCCGGCCGCGGCAGGCGCCGGCGCGCCGCCTGATCGAGGCGGGCGCGGCCGTGGCCCTCGCCACCGACTTCAATCCCGGGTCGTCCCCTACCATCTCCTTGCCGCTCGTAATGGCGCTCGGCGTCGGTCAGCTGGGCCTGCGCCACGCCGAAGCTGTGCTCGCCGTCACCGTGAATGCGGCGGCCGCCCTCGGCTTGGCCGCGGACCGGGGCCAGATCGCGGCCGGATTCCGCGCCGACCTCGTGGCATTGAGCGTGAGTGATTGGCGCGAGGCGGCGTACTGGATGGGCGCGAACGTCGTAACCGACGTCTGGACAGGAGGTTCGGCTTGTCCCAGCCCGGTGGCGCGGGTATCTTTGGGCTTCAATGTCGAAGCTTGAGAAGCTGAAAGAGAAGGCCAAGACCCTCGAAGCGAAGGATTCGAAGGGGGCGGTCGAGGCGTGGCTGGAAGTCCTCAGCGTACAAGATGAAGAGGCGGATCCCAACCCCGACCTCTCGATCTACAATCGCGTCGGCGATCTCTACGTCAAGCTGAAGAATCCCGGCGACGCGGCTGATTACTACGACAAGGCCGTCGACAAGTACGCCGAGCAGGGTCTCCACAACAACGCGATCGCGATGTGCAACAAGGTGCTGCGCAACGCGCCGGGCCGGCCCACGGTGTATCTCAAGCTGGCGAAGCTGTACGCCGCCAAGGGTTTCATGGCGGAGGCCAAGCAAAATTTCGTCGAGTACGCCGAGCGGATGCAGAAGGCCGGCAAGATCCAGCAGGCGTTCTCGGCGCTGAAGGAATTCACCGACATCTCGCCGGAGAGCGACGATCTCCGCAAGATGCTCGAGGAGCATTTGAAGATGTACGGCGCGCCGGAACGCCGCTCGATGGCGGGCGGCCGGCCGAGCAGCACGTTACCGCCGATCATCGAGCCGCCCAAGGACCCGCGGCGCAAGACGTCGAGTCTCGTGTTCCTCGACCTCGACGCGCCGGCGGGATCCAAAGCGGCGGCGCCGGCGGCGAAGGCCGCGCCCGCCAAGCCGGCGCCTCCGCCCGTGGTGGAGTCGATCCTCGAAGAGCCGACCGCCGAGCCCGACACGAGCCTGGAGATCGAGACGACGTCGCTCGTGGAAGAGACGGTCGACGCGTCCGGTGGCGCGCTCGACGGCCTCGAGATCACGAGCAGCGACTTCGGCAGCGTGCTCGACGAGGCCGGCGACACGCCGTCGTTGCGTGACGAGGTGTCGGCGGGTGAGGTCGAGCCGCTGGCGGGCTTCGAGCCCACCGAAGAGACCGTGGACGGCGTGGACGCGGGCGATCTGGGCCTGATCGATATCGACGAGGAGCCCGAGCCCGAGCCGCCGCCCAAGCCGGCGCCGAAGGTCGCGCCCAAGTTCACGCCCAAGATGCCGGCCCGGCCGTCGGCGCCCACGCCGAGGGTCGGACCGCCGCCGCGCGTGGGCCCGCCACCGAAACCTGCGGTCGCCCCGAAGGTGGGGCCGCCGCCGAGGGTGGGGCCGCCGCCCAAAGTGGGGCCGCCGCCGAAGCCTGTGCCCGCGCAGGCCGCTCCGCCGGCTGCACCGCCCAAGCGCAAGACGGTGGTGGAGATTCCGCCGCTCGAGCTCGAGACCGACTTCGAAACGACCACGGCCGAGACCGGGCACGACGTCGACGACGAGCCGCTCGCGATGGACGAAGGCGGGGCGACGCATCCCAGCTTCATCACGACCGAGGACGACACCTCGCTGGCGCCGGGAGGACGGCGCTCGGGCTTCATCGACATGGGCGTCGAGGGCATCGTGGCGCAGGGCGACCAGGCGGGCTCGCTGGTGTTCGACAACATCGAGCCCGACACGGCGGCGACGGGCACCAGCATCGACGAGCTCGAGGGACGCGTCGCCGACAACCCCGACGACCCCGAAGCGCACCAGGCGTTGGGCGAAGCGCTGATCGAAGCGGGCAACCAGGATCGCGGCGTGGAAGAGCTCGACATCGCGACGGCCGGGTTCGAGGCGGCGGACAACCTGCAGCAGGCGCAGGACCTGGTGGACGAGATTCTGCGGGTCGACCCCAACAGCGTGCGCCATCGCCAGAAGCTGGTCGAATTCGCGTTCAAGTCGGGCGACAAATCGAAGCTGATCGACGCGTACGTCGAGCTGGCGGACACGCTGCTGCGCGGCGACCTGCCGGACAAGGCGCGCTCCGTGTACGAGCGCGTGGTGGAGCACGACCCCAAGAATCAGCGGGCGCGCTCCGCGCTGGCCATGCTGTCGCCCGTGGTGGTCGCGCCGGCCGACAAGAAGACGGCGGCGAAAGACGCCAAGATGAAAGTGCGCGACGAGTCCGCCGACGGCGCCGACTACATCGACCTCGGCGCGATGATGCTCGAGGAAGACACGCCCGAGCGCGACACGCGCATGACCGTGGAAGACGAAGAGCCCACGGGCGACGAAGAGCAGGACTTCCAGGACATGCTGGCGCGCTTCAAGCAGGGCATCGACGAGAACATCGCCGAGGGGGATTTTCAGTCGCACTACGACCTGGGCGTTGCGTTCAAGGAGATGGGCCTGCTGGACGAAGCGATCTCCGAGTTTCAGAAGGCGCTGCGCGCGCCCGAGGGGAAGCTGCGCACGTCGGAGGCCCTGGGCGCCTGCTTCTTCGACAAAAAGGCGTACACGGTGGCGGAATCGATTCTGCGCCGCGGTCTCGAGCTGCCGGCCGAGAACGACGAAGAACGGCTCGGCATTCTGTACTGGCTGGGCCGCGCGCTGGAGGAGCAGGGCAAGGCGCGTGAGGCGCGCGAGCTGTACGGCCGCGCGTTCGCCGTGAACATCCGGTTCATGGACGTGGGCGAGCGGGTGAAAGCCCTCGCCAAGGCGAAGTAGCGTGGGCCCCCAAGTCACCCGCGCGTCGCTGCGCGATATTCAGCTCCCGGTGGCCGCCGAGCTCGATCAGGTGGCGGGCGAGCTGCGCCGCATCGTGAGCGCCGACTTCCCGCTTATCGCCGACGCCAACGAGCACTTGCTGCGCATGCGCGGCAAACAGTTCCGGCCGACGCTGCTGCTGCTCAGCGCCCGCGCGTCGGGCGCGGAGCATCCGCGCGCCGTGACGCTCGCCGCGGTGGTCGAGCTGATCCACCTCGCGACACTGGTGCATGACGACTCGGTCGACCACTCGGTGCTGCGGCGCGGCATGCCCACGATCAATGCACTGTTCTCGCACCAGATCGCCGTGATCATGGGCGATTACCTGTACTCCCGCGCCATCGTCGAGCTGGTGCGCCTCGCCGACCTCGACGCGCTCACCGTCTTCGCCCGCGTGACCAACGAGATGACCGTGGGCGAAATGCGGCAGCTGCAGGCGCACGACAAAATGGCCTACTCCGAAGATCAGTACGATCACCTGATCCGCTCCAAGACCGCGTCGCTGCTCGCGGGCGCGTGCGAAGTAGGTGCGCTGCGGGGGACGCCGCCGCATCGCCAGGCGCTGGCGCGCTTCGGCATGCTGCTGGGGATGGCGTTCCAGATCACCGACGACCTGCTCGACTACACCGAGCCGGAAGCCGTGACCGGCAAGCCGTTCGGGCTCGACTTGAAAGAGCACAAGGTCACGCTGCCGCTGATCGCCGCGCTGAGCCGCATGGCGCCGGTCGAGCGGCGCAGCGTGGCGCGCCTGATGGACACCGCGGATCCCGGCGATGACCTGGTCGCGGAAGTGATCCAGCTGGTGAGCGCCGCGGGCGGGCTGGAGTATGCGCGGCGCCGGGCGGGCGAGCTGGCGCTGCAGGCGGAGACGGAGCTCGAGGCCCTGCCGGCGTCGCCGGCGCGCGACGCCCTGCGCGACGCGATCGCGTACGCCGTGGAGCGGCGGAGCTAACGCGTGGCGCGCGGTCCCCGCCGTCCGCTATTTTACCTGGGGGTGCTCGCCACGGGATTCGTGCTGGGCGGGTTCCTGCAGTACCTGCTGCGGCGGTTTTTGCCGGAGAGCGCCGCGAAGGAGTTCTTCACGACGGCCGTGACGCCGACCCTCGGGCCGGCGCACGTCGATTTGATCGTCGTGTCGATCACGCTCGGACCGATCGGGCTCGATGTGTCCCTGTTGTCGCTGGTGGGGGTGGCGATCGCGTATTTCGTCGCCCGGTCGCTCTTCTGAGACGAGGCGTCCATGTTCGGTGACCTGTCGTTCAGCCACATCCTGATCCTGCTCTTGATTTTCGTGCTCGTGTTCGGCGCGCGACGCATCCCCGAGATCGGGGCGTCGTTGGGGCAGGGGATCAAGGAGTTCAAGAAGAGCCTGCGCGACGTGACCGACGATCGCAGCGAGCAGCGCAACGTGCAGGCGCCGCCGCCGGCCTCGGGCGTCCCGCCCGTGAGCGGCGGCGACCCCAAGCGCCTGAGCCAGTAACGACCGACGCGCCGTGCTGGGGAATCTGAGCGGCGGGGAAATCCTGCTGCTGCTCGTGATCGCGCTGCTCGCCTTCGGCGCCGAGCGCCTGCCCGAAGCCGGCCGCGCGGTCGGCAAGGGCCTGCGCGAGTTCCGCCGGGCGCTCAATCAGGCGCGGGATGAAATCGAACGGCCGGGAGAGGCGCCACCCGCGCCGCCGTCCCGGCCGCCCCGCCGCCTGCTCGACTGACCAACCACGAGCTCATTGCCCGGGCTGTTGCTCCTGGGCCTGGCGCGCGATCTCCTTGCGCCGATCCACGATCTTCGCCCGGGTCTTGAGCGCCGCCAGGTACTGCTGATAGCGCGCCTGCCGCGCCGACTGAATCAGCGCGTCGCGCTGCTGATTGCGCTGCGCCAGCCAGGCCGTCGAATCGGCCATTTTCCGCCCCAGCGACTCCACCACGTAGAACCCGTTCTCGCCTTCGATGAGCGGGCTGCGCTGGCCCGGGCCCATCCCGAACGCGGCCCCGATCGCGACCGGCTCCGCCTGCAGCGCCGGCGGCGGCGTGAGCCGCGTGAACGGACCGTAGGTCACCACCGGGACGCCCAGCGCCGTCGCCGCGCGCTGCAGGTTGGGTGCGCCCTTGAGCTTCCCGTAGAGGTCGACCGCCTGCTGGCGGGCCACGGCCTTCTTCTTCTCGTAGCGCGCACCCGCGACTGCCTGATCGCGCACTTCGGCGAGCGGCCGCACGCCGGCCGCTTTGAGCGAGTCGAGCCGGAACACGTAGAAGGCGGGCGTCGCCTCGATCACCGGGCTCGTCTCGCCGACCTTGGTCTGGAACGCCCACACGCTCACGTCGGGAATCACCCAGCGCCCCAGCGTGAAGCGGTCGCCGTCCACCAGGCGATGGCCGGTGGAGAGTGGCACGTTCAGCGCGCGCGCCGCGTTGTCGAGCACGTGGCCGTCGGCCTGTTCGGCCGCCACGCGGTCCAGCGTATCGGCGCGGGCTTCGACCGTGTCGCGGTGCGGACCCTGCAGCGCGATCGGCACGAGGATGTGCCGCACGCGCACCGAGTCGTGCCGCACGGAGTCGATGCGGATCAGGTGGTAGCCGAAGCTCGACAGCACCGGCGCGGACAGCTGCCCGATCTTGAGGCCCTGCATGCCGGCCGCGAACTGGGTGTCGAAGCCCTCGCCACTCTTGGGCCACCAACCGAGGTCGCCGCCCTGGCGGGCGCTCGCCGAGTCGGACGATTCGCGCTTCGCCACGTCCGCGAACTTGGCGCCGCGCGCGAGCTCGGCGCGGATGGCCGCGATGCGCGTCCGCGCGAGACTGGAATCCTGCGCCGTGGGATAGCGCGACAGCGCCACGAACGACAGCCACGCGACTGCCGGGCGGGTGAAGTCCTTCTTGTGGTCTGCGTAGTAGGCGGCGATCTCGGCCTCGGTCACGACGGCCGCCGAATCGGGCACCTGCTGCGGGCGAATCGCGACCGCGGCGATCGTCGCCGAGTCGTGCCCGTCGCGATAGATGCGCCACAACTTGGCGTCCGAGATGTACACGTCCGCGGTGACGTATTGGATCAGCTTCACGAAGGGGATCTGCTCGCGGTACTGCGCTTCGAGCGCCGCCAGGAACTGGGGATCGGCGCCGGACTGCAGGTAGCGCTCGTACTTCGACGGATCGAACTGGCCGTTGGTCTGGAATTCCGGCAGCTGCATGACCTGCGGCGGCGGTGACGAGCGCGCCGCATCCACGATCTCCTGGTCCGTCACCGTGATGCCGAGGCGCTGGTACTGCTGCCGCAGCAGGATCTCCTGCTCCAGCTGCTCGGCCACCTGGTCCTGAATCGCCTGGTCGTCTTCCCTGGTGCGGGGCGTCGTGCCGTTCTGGCGGCGGTACTGGTCGTAGGCCTGCTGCACCCGCGCCTGGAACTCCTGCTGGCTCACGGGACGCCCGTTCACCGTCAGGACTGCGTTGCCCCCGGGACGGAGGATGTCGAGCACCTGCCCATAGGCGAGCCAGCCGATAAAGCTGATAGCGAGGATCCAGAAGACGTATTTCGAGTACTCGCGCATCGCGCGCATCACCATATCAGCCTGGCTCCGTCGCCAAAGGGGAGGGAAGGGGCATAAGTCTAAAAACGACAACGACAAATGACAAGCGACCGAGCGTCGCGATGATTGACAGTGCGGCCGGCCAATCGGTATCTTGGTTCAATTCCCACAACCACTTAGGCGCGTGGCCTACACCAGCGAGATCGAGAAGCTCGAGCGACGCTACGCCGAGAACCCGAAGGGGCGGAATTTCGCCCCCCTGGCGGACGCCTATCGTAAAGCAGGACAACTAGATCAGGCCATCGAGCTGTGCAAGAACGGCCTCGAGCGCCACCCCGACTACGTCTCCGCCTACATCGTCTACGGGCGCTGCCTCGTGGACAAAAAGGACGATAACGGTGCCGACGAGGTCTTTCACAAGGTGCTGTCCCTCGATCCCGAGAACATCATCGGGCTGAGGGTGCTGGCGGAGATTGCCGAGCGCAACAGCCGGTTCGACCAGGCGGTCGTATGGCTGTCCCATTTGCTGAACGCCGACCCCATGAACGGGGACGCGGCCGAGGCGCTGGCCCGCATGAAGACCAAAGCGGCCGCGCAGCCCACCCGGACGGTGGAAGGGCTCCAGGAGGAGCCGGTGGCCACGCTGGTGCCGCCGGCCAACCCGCTGGGTCTCGAACGGGCCTCCGGCGAGACCACGATTCCCCTCGACGCCGCCACCGCCGCCCCCAGCGATCTCGAGAAGTTCGACGGCGTGCAGCTCAACGCGAACAACGATGTCGCCAAGGCCGACGGGCTGGAGCTGCAGGAGGAAGTCGAGCTGACGTCGGCCATCAGCGACGCGCCGCCGCTCGAAGGGCTGGCGCGCACCCAGTACGAGGGCAGTGGCGCATTCAAAGTTGATTTGCCGCCCCCGCCCCCGCCCCCGCCCGCGGCGCCGGTGCCCGAGCCCGAGCTGCTGGACGAGGACATGCCGACCGTCGACCTGCCGCTGATCATGCCGGACGACGTCTCGGCGCCCGCGCCGCGGCGTGGCCCGCCGCCGCGGCCGGCGCCGCCCCCCGAGCCCGCCCGCGTGTCTGTGCCGCTGCCGCTGCTCGATCTCGAGCCCGCGCGCCCGCGCGCCACGGACGACGACGGCGCGGCGGATGCCGGTGCGCTGTCGCAAGTAGAGCCGGTGCTCACGGAGACGATGGCCGAGCTCTACCTCAAACAGGGCCACACGACCGACGCCTTGCGGGTCTATCAGGCGCTGCTGCTGCAGCGCCCCGGCGATGTCCAACTCGCCGCGAAGATCGCGCAGCTCTCGGGGCAGGGGATGCCTGCTCCGGCCGCGGCCACGCCGCGGCGGCGCAGCGGCCCGGGCAGCGGCGAAACAGTGGGCTCGTTCTTGAAGGGCGTGCTGAGCGGCCGGCGCGTCACGCCGCCGCCCGCACCCGCGCCGCCGCCCGCGGCGACCCGTGCCGCCCCGCGCGCCGAGTCGACGCTCGATTCGGCGTTCAGCGGCAGCGCGGAGGCGGAGGCACCGGCGCAGCAGGTCGGCAAACCGTCGCGGCCGGCCGACGACTCCATTTCGCTGGACTCGGTGTTCGGCGACGAGGGTGGACGCGGGTCGGAAGCGGCCGCGGCGGCACCGCGACCGGCGAGTGCGTCCGGCGGCTTCTCGTTCGACGATTTCTTCGGCGGCAACGCGCCGGGCGCGGCACCCCCGGCCGCGCCCGCGGGTACGCCGGCGCCGCCGGGCGCCCATCCGGACGCCAAGGCCGCGGCGCCCCGGGCCTCGAGCGGCCGCACCCGGCCCAGCGGCGAAGACGAAGGCGACCTGGACCAGTTCCAGTCGTGGCTCAAGGGTCTCAAAGGCTAGTGCACATCGCCGTCGTGAACGGCCCCAATCTCAATCTCCTGGGCGAACGTGAGCCGGAGCTGTACGGTCGCGCGACGCTGGCGGAGGTCGAGCTGGTCACGCGCGAACGCGCGCGGGAGTTGGGCGTGGAGTGCAGCTGGACGCAGAGCAACCACGAAGGCGAGCTGGTGGAGGCGATTCAGCAGCTGCGCGGCCACGCCGACGGTGCGGTGATCAACGCGGCCGCCTTCACGCACACGAGCCTGGCGGTGCGCGATGCGCTGCTCGCGGTGCGGGTGCCGTTCGTGGAAGTGCACCTGACGAACATCTTCGCGCGCGAGCCGGAGCGGCGCCGGTCGGTGCTCGCCGATCTGGCGGTGGGCGTGGTGACGGGATTCGGCGCCGAGAGTTACCGGCTGGGACTCGAGGGTCTGGTCGGCTACCTCGCGTCCCGCCATGAGCGCTGACCGGCGGCACGCCCGCCAGGAAGCGCTGGTAGGGTTGCTCGAGGCCGAGGGGCTGGATGCGCTCCTCGTCACGTCGCTGGCGAACATCCGGTATCTGACGGGCTTCAGCGGATCAGCGGGGCTCGCCGTGTTGACGCGGGCCGGCGCGCTGCTGGTGACGGATTTTCGCTACGACGAGCAGGCGCGCGCCGAAGCCGGCGCGGTGGCGCGGGTGGAAGTGGAGCGGACCAGCGTATGGGAGCGGCTGTTCAAAGCACTCGCGACCCTGGGGCCGCTCGAGCGGGTCGGCTACGAGGCGCACGCGCTCACCGTCAAGGATGCGGAGCGGCTGTCGCAGGCGGGGCGCGCCTGGGCCTGGTCGCCCGCGGGCGAGCTGGTGGAGCGCCTGCGCCAGCGCAAAGACGCCAGCGAGATCGCGGCGATTCGTGCGGCCGCAACGCTCGCCGGCGACGCGTTCCGCTTGACGGCCGCGGAGGTGCGGCCGGGCCTCTCGGAGCTCGAAATCGCGGGCGCGCTGGAGCGGCATCTGCGGCGCTTGGGCAGCGAAGGGCACCCGTTTCCCGCGATCGTCGCGTCGGGCCCGCGCTCGGCGCTGCCGCACGCGCCGTCGAGCGCGCGGCGAGTGGCGGCGGGGGAGTGGCTGCTGCTAGACTTCGGGGCTCAAGTGGACGGTTACTGCGCGGACATCACGCGCACCGTGGTGGTGGGCGCGCGGGCGACCGACGCGCAGCGCACGTTGTACGACCTGGTGCAGACGGCGCAACGGCGGGCGCGCGAGGGCGTGCGGGCGGGCATGACGGGCCGTGAGGCGGACGCCCTGGCGCGCGACGTGATCGCCGCGCGCGGGTTCGGCGACGCCTTCGGGCACTCGACGGGGCATGGCCTCGGCCTGGACGTCCACGAGGCGCCGCGTCTGGCGCGCACCAACACGGAGCCGCTGCCCGTGGACGCGGTCGTGACGATCGAGCCGGGCGTCTATTTGGCGGGGCAGGGCGGCGTACGCATCGAAGACGACGTGCATCTCGGGGCCGGCGGTCCGGTCCTCCTATCCGACGGCGCGACCGAGCTGCTCGAGGTTGCGACGTGAGCGGGGAAGTGTCTATTTCGGGTAACTCATGAACCTCGATATCATCACCCGGCTGGTCCAGATACTGAAGGATGCGCCCGAAGTCGGCGCGATCGAGATCCGGCGCGGGTTGTTCGGCGTCTGGTCGTCGGTGCGCGTGTCCAAAGCGGGGCACAACACCGACCACGTGGTCGTGGCGCAGGCGGGTGTCCCGTCCTCCCCCGCCCATCCCCGGCCGGGGGAGGGCGGGAAGGGGACGGGGGATGGCGCTCTCCCCGCCGCCCCCGCGAGCCAACTGCTCGAGATCAAGTCGCCGATGGTGGGGACGTTCTATTCGGCGCCCGAGCCCGGGGCCGAGCCATACGTCAAAGTCGGCAGCCGGGTCTCCTCGGGCCAGGTGGTCTGCATCATCGAAGCGATGAAGATCATGAACGAAATCGAGTCGGAGCTGCACGGGGTGATCCGCGAAGTCGCTGTGGAGAACACGCAGCCCGTGGAGTTCGGGCAGGTCCTTTACCGGGTGGATCCCAATGGCTGAGCAGGCCCCCGCCGCCGGCGCGGCATTCAACTTCAAGGCGGCGATCGCGGAGATGGTGCGGCGCAACGGCTCCGACCTGCTGCTCAAGGTCGGCCGGCCCGCCACCGTGCGCGTGAACGGCGAGCTGGTGGGGCTGGACCAGCAGGCGCTCAAGCCCGAAGAGCTGAAGTCGCTGGCCGAGCAGATCATGACGCCGCGGCAGGTCAAGGAGTTCGCCGAGCACAAGGAAGCGGACTTCGCGATCGGCGTGCCGGGCGTCGGCCGGTTCCGCACCAACGTGTACCAGCAGCGCGGCACCGTCGCGTTCGCGTTCCGGGCGATTCCCTACGAGGTGAAGACGATCAAGGACCTGTCGCTGCCGCAGGTGCTGGAGGATGTGGCGTTGCGGCCGCGCGGGCTGGTTCTGATCACGGGCATCACCGGCTCGGGCAAGTCGACGGCGCTGGCGGCGATGATCAACCACATCAACTTGAGCCGCCGCGTCAACATCATCACGATCGAAGACCCGATCGAGTTCCTGCACCGCGACAACCTGTCCAACATCTCGCAGCGTGAGGTGGGCAACGACACGCTGTCGTTCAACTCGGCGCTGCGGCACGTGCTGCGCCAGGACCCCGACGTGCTGCTGATCGGCGAGATCCGCGACCAGGAAACGCTGGACACGGCGCTCAAGGCCGCCGACACGGGCCACCTCGTGTTCTCGACGCTGCACACGACCGACACGACGCAGACGATCAGCCGCGTGATTTCATTTTTCCCGCCGCACCAGCATGACGAAATCCGCCACCTGCTCTCCACGGCGCTGCAGGCGGTCGTCTCGCTGCGCCTGGTGCCGCGCAAAGACGGCAAGGGGCGCGTGCCCGCGGCCGAAGTGCTGATCAATACCGCGGCCGTCGCCGACAACATCCGCGACCTGAGCAAGCAGCTCAGCATTCCGGACCTGATCGCCGAGGGCTCGATCCAGTACGGCATGCAGTCGTTCGACCAGTCGCTGTTCCACTGGTACCAGCAGGGCGTGATCAGCTACGAGAGCGCCCTGTTCTACGCGTCGAATCCGAGTGAGTTCGCGCTCAAGCTTTCCGGCGTGGACTCGCAGGCGAGCCGCGCGTTCGGCGGGTCGGCCGGCAGTGACGCGGGCAGCATCGAACTCACGCCCTGATGTTCAAGAAAGTGCTCATCGCGAACCGCGGGGAGATCGCCCTGCGGGTGATCCGCGCGTGTAAGGAGCTCGGCATCGGGACGATCGCCGTGTACTCCGAGGCGGACCGCGAATCCCTGCACGTGCGCTTCGCCGACGACGACGTCTGCATCGGCCGGCCGCCCTCACGCGACAGCTACCTCAACATCCCGCGCATCATCGCCGCCGCCGAAATCACCGGCGCCGACGCCATCCATCCGGGGTACGGCTTCCTCGCCGAGAATTCCGAGTTCGCCGACATCGTGGCGACCTCGAACATCACGTTCATCGGCCCGAGCGGCGAGCAGATCCGCCAGATGGGCGACAAAGCCGCCGCCCGCAAGCTCGCCCAGAAGCTCAAGGTGCCCACGGTCCCCGGCTCGCCCGGTCCGGTCGAGGACGCGGACGCTGGGCTCACGGTGGCCGAGAAGATCGGGTTTCCGGTGATCATCAAAGCGGCAGCCGGCGGCGGCGGCAAGGGCATGCGCGTGGCGCCCGACGCGGAGCAGTTCTCGCAGGCGTTCAACCTGGCCAAACAGGAAGCGCTGGCGGCGTTCGGGTCGGGCGAGGTCTACATCGAGAAGTACCTGGCGCGGCCGCGGCACATCGAGATCCAGATCATGGGCGACAAGCACGGCAAGGTGATGCACCTGTGCGAGCGCGACTGCTCCGTGCAGCGGCGCCACCAGAAGCTGATCGAGGAAGCGCCGAGCCCGGCGCTGTCGCAGGAGCAGCGCGAGGCCATCGGCGCCTCGGCCGTGCGGCTCGCGGGAGAGATCGGCTACGTCGGCGCGGGGACCATCGAGTTCCTGCTGGACGAGGACGGGTCGTTCTACTTCATGGAGATGAATACCCGCATCCAGGTGGAGCATCCCGTCACCGAGATGTGCACCAACTTCGACCTGGTGAAGGAGCAGATCCGGGTCGCGGCGGGCGAGCCGCTGACGCTGGTGATGAACGGCAACCGGCTGCGCGGCCACGCCATCGAGTGCCGCGTCAACGCCGAAGATCCCTACCGCAACTTCCAACCGTCGCCGGGGCAGATCACCGCGTACCATCCGCCGGGCGGTCCCGGCGTGCGGGTCGACACGCACATCTACGCCGGCTACACCGTGCCGCCGTATTACGACTCGCTGCTCGCCAAGGTGATCGTGCACGGCAACTCGCGCGGCGAAGCGCTGGCCCGTATGCGCCAGGCGCTGGACTCGTTTATCATTGAAGGCGTGACCACGACCATTCCCTTCCTCGCCCGCGTGATGCGCCACCCCGATTTCGTGGCCGGCACCATCGACACGAAGTTCCTCGAGCGTAACCCCCAGCTGCTCCAAGCGCCGCAATGAAGATCGACGTCTACTTCACCCCGCTCGGCCTCAAGGAGGATGACCTTGCCGGCCGGGGGGTCGTCGTCATCGACGTGCTGCGGGCCACGACCACGATCGTCGCCGCGCTGGCCAACGGCGCCAAGGCGGTGGTGCCCGCCGCGTCGTCCGAGGAAGCGGTGCGGCTCACCGCCAACCTGGCGAAGGAAGGCCTCCTGCTGGCGGGCGAGCGTAAGTCGCTCAAGATCCCGGGCTTCCAGCTGGGCAACAGCCCGCGCGAGATGACCCCGGAAGTGGTCGCGGGGAAGACGATCTTTTTCTCCACCACGAACGGCACGCCGGCGCTGGTGGCGGTGGAAGGCGGCGCGCCCGTGCTGGTGGGCGCGGCGGTGAATTTCACGGCCTTGGCCGAGCGGGCCCGCGCCGTGTTCGTCGAGCGGTCGGATCTGGCCATCGTGTGCGCCGGCCGCGACAAGCAGTTCGCGCTGGAAGACGCCTACACCGCCGGCCGGTTGATCAAGGCCGTGAAGAAAGGCGTGCCGCCCAAGCAGCTGCAGCTCAACGACGCGGCCCAGGTGTCGCTTGCGCTCACCGTGCGCTACAAGAACTGGCGCGATGCGCTCGAGAAATGCGATGCCGCGCGCCAGCTCGCCGAAGTCGACCTCGCCGCCGATGTCGCGTTCTGCGCCAAGGCCGATCGTTTCGCCGTCGTCCCCGTCTACGCGGACCGCCGCATCACGTGAACCGCAAGGTCCGCCAAGAGCTCACGGGCGTCGCCGCGCTGCTCGTCGGCCTGTTCATGGGGCTGACTCTCCTCCCCTGGCGCACCACGGGGCAGGTGGGGCTCGTGGTCGGCGGGTTTCTCTGGCATACGTTCGGAGTCGGCGCCGCGGTCATTCCGGTGCTGGGCATCGGCTGGGCGCTGGCGGCGTTCGACCGCCTGGGCTCCGTCTCGACGCTGCGCGCCGCCGCGCTGGGCGCCGGCCTGATCGTCATCGCCCCCTACTCGGTCGCCATCGTGACGGGCGTGCACATCATCCCCGCCGACTACTCGCTGTGGACTGGCCGCGAGCGCCTCGTGGGTATGGTGCCGGCGTGGATCGCGGGCGACGTGCACTCGGCCGTGGGCACCGCCGGCGGCATCCTCGCGGGGCTGTTCGTGCTGTCGGCGCTGGGCATCGTGACGATCGGCTGGCATCCGCTGATGATGCTGAGAGGCGGTGAGAGGTCAGCGGTAAGCGGTAAGGAAAAGATCCGCAAGAGCACGGCGAAGGGCCCGACAGCGAAGTTCGAAGAGGATGCGCCGTTCGAGGTGGTGGCAGTGCGCGTCGATCCCCCCGCTCACCTCTCACCACTCACGCCTTCCACGAAGCCTCGGAAGTCGAAGCCCGCTCCGCCGCCGCCGCCGCGTCGTCCCGCCCCGCCGCCACCCGAGGGCGTGCTGTTGCCGCCGCCCGAATTGTTGACCGCCCTGTCGCAAGACGAGCTCGATCCCGGCACCGCCGAAATCGACGCCATGGGGCAGCGGCTGGTGCAGACGCTCGAGACGTTCGGCGTCGGCGGCACGCTCGCCGACCGCACCATCGGTCCGGTGGTGACGCGCTACGAGCTGGAGCCGGGGCCGGGCGTGAAAGTCGGCCGCATCGCGGGGCTGGCCGACGATCTGGCGCTGGCGATGAAAGCGCGGTCGTTGCGCATCGTGGCACCCATTCCCGGAAAGGCGCGCGTCGGCATCGAGGTGCCCAACCCGCGCGCGCGCATCGTCACGATCCGCGAGCTGATCGACAACGCGCGCTTCCGCGAGGGACGGCGCATCCTGCCGGTGGCGTTGGGCCGCGACCTCGAGGGCCAGGAGGTGTACGACGACCTGGCCAAGATGCCGCACTTGCTGATCGCGGGAGCGACGGGGTCGGGTAAATCGGTCTGCATCAACACCATCATCACCAGTCTGATCTATTCGTATCCGCCCGAGCGGCTGCAGATGCTGATGGTGGATCCGAAGATGGTGGAGCTGTCGATGTACGGCGACCTGCCGCATCTGCGGCTGCCGGTGGTGACGAGCCACCACAAGGCGGCGACGGTGCTCAAGTGGGCGGTGGGCGAAATGGAGCGGCGCTACCGGCTGCTGCATGCCAACCACGCGCGCAACGTCGGCGATTTCAACAAGAAGGTCGAAGAGAAAAAGCCGCTCAAGGGTCCGCGCGAGACCCTCGCCACCCAGGCAGGCATCCAGAAGGAGCTGCCGCTGGACGGCGAATACACCGACGGCATTCTGCCCTACATCGTCGTGATCGTGGACGAGCTGGCGGACCTGATGCTGACGGTGCAAGGCGAGATCGAGACGCCGCTGGCGTCGCTGGCGCAAAAGGCGCGCGCCATCGGCATCCATCTGCTGCTCGCGACGCAGCGGCCGTCCGTGAACGTCATCACCGGCTTGATCAAGGCGAATTTTCCCTGCCGCATCGCGTTCCGCGTGTCGGCCAAGGTCGACAGCCGCACGATTCTCGACCAGAACGGCGCCGAGACGATGCTCGGCAACGGCGACATGCTGTTCCTGCCGCCGGGCAAGAGCGAACCGATGCGCGTGCAGGGCGCCTACATCTCGACCGAAGAGACCGAGAAGATCATCGACTGGTATCGCGCCCGCAAAGCGGCGGAGGCGACCGCGGGCGTGCGCGCGGCGATGGAGCAGCAGATCGCGGCGATCGAGGCGGCCGAAGCGGCGGAGCGAGGCGGCGGCTCGGGCGAGCCCGGCGACGCGGGCGATCGTGACACGCTGTTCCGCCAGGCGGCCGAAGTGTGCATCCAGAACCAGCTCGGCTCGACGTCGCTGCTGCAGCGCCGCATGAGCATCGGCTACGGGCGCGCCGCGCGCATCATCGACCAGCTGGAGCTGGCGGGGATCCTGGGGCCGGCCAACGGCTCGAAGCCGCGCGACGTGCTGGTGGGGTTGGAGGAGCTGGATGAGATCTGCGGAACGTGAGGCGTTGTCCGTTGTCGGTTATCCGTTTTCCGTAACGGACAACAGATAACGGATAACGGACCACGCCGTTGAGTTGAAAGGGTACCGCCTGCGTATTTTCGGTGCGTAACCTCTGTCGGCGCGCCGTTAGGTTGCCGGCGTGAAAAGCGGCCTGCGCAGCGATCCGGCGGATTGGAGCGACGAGCGGCACAAGCGCGGGCTCGCGGCTGAAGAGCAGGCGATCGCGTATCTGCGGAGCCAGGGGTGGATCGTGGTGGCCCACCGCTTCCGGGTCGGGCGGATCGAGATCGACATCGTGGCGCGGCGCGGCAGCGTGGTGACGTTCGTGGAAGTGAAAGCGCGCTGGGGCGACGGGTTCGGCAGCCCCATGGAAGCGATCACGGGCGAGAAGCGGCGGGAGCTGGTACGGGCCTCCCGGGCCTGGGTGGACCGCTTCGGGCAGCCCGGTGACATCTACCGCTTCGACGCCATCGGCCTGCGCAACGGCAAGCTCGAGCACCTGGAAGACGCCTTTCGTCCCGGCTGGCGCTGAGCCGAGCTTCGGTATATATTCGGGCTCAACGAAAGGGGGCCCGTACCCATGTCGAGGAACACCATGGCAGCCGAAAAGCCAGAGACCAACAGCCTTTCCGACGAACGCCGCAAGGCGCTCAACCTCGCCATTACGCAGATCGAGAAGACCTGCGGCAAGGGCTCGATCATGCGGATGGGCGCGGATACCCGGGTACGGGTGGACGCGATTCCCACGGGCGCCATCAACCTCGACGCCGCCATCGGCGTGGGCGGCATTCCGCGCGGCCGGGTGACCGAGATTTTCGGCCCGGAATCGAGCGGCAAGACCACCCTCGCCCTGCACGTGGTGGCGGGGGCGCAGCGCCAGGGCGGGGCCGCGGCCTACATCGACGCGGAGCACGCGCTCGACGTCGAGTACGCCAAGAAGCTGGGCGTCAACATCGACGACCTGCTCGTGTCGCAGCCCGACACCGGCGAACAGGCGCTCGAGATTACCGAGATCCTGGTGCGCTCGGGCGCCGTGGACGTCGTCGTGATCGATTCGGTGGCGGCGCTCGTGCCCAAGATGGAGCTCGAAGGCGAGATGGGCGATTCGTTGCCCGGCCTGCAGGCCCGCTTGATGAGCCAGGCGCTGCGCAAGCTCGCCGGGGCCATCAACCGCTCGCGCACCTCCGTCATCTTCATCAATCAGCTGCGCGAGAAGATCGGTATCATGTTCGGCAACCCGGAGACGACCTCGGGCGGCCGCGCGCTCAAGTTCTACGCCTCGGTGCGGCTCGACGTGCGACGCATCGCGCCGGTCAAAGACCGCGAGCTGGTGATCGGCAACCACGTCCGCGTCAAGGTCGTCAAGAACAAGGTCGCGCCGCCGTTCCGCCAGGCCGAATTCGACATCATGTTCGACGAAGGCATCAGCCACGAATCGCTGCTGGTCGACATCGCGGCCGAAGCGGGCATCATCGAGAAATCGGGCGCCTGGTACGCCTACGGCAAGGAGCGCATCGGCCAGGGGCGGGAGAACGCCAAGCTGTACCTCAAGGACCACCCCGACATGCGCGCCGAGGTCGAAGCGCGCGTGAAGGAGCAACTCGGCATGAAGCCCCCGGTCGAGCCCGGCCTGCCGGACGAGGAAGCCGCGGCCTCCGAGGATTGAGTGCCGGTCGTCACGGGACTCGCCCCCGATCCCCGCCAGCCGGGTTACCGGCTGCTGGAGGTGGATCGGGGGCGTTTTGCGTCCCTGCCGGCCGAACAGCTGGCGCCGCTCCGGCTCGAGGTGGGCACCGTGCTTGAGCCGGCGACGCTGGCGCGGCTGCAGCAGCTGGCCGACGCCGAGGGCGCCCATCGCGCCGCCCTGCGCAAACTCGCCCTCCGCCCCCACGCGCGCGCCGACCTGCGCCGCCGCCTGCTGCAGAAACAGCACCCGCCCGCCGCCGTCGACGCGGCGCTCGAGCGGCTCGCCACCCGTGGCCTGCTCGACGACATCCGCTTCGCCGCCGAATACGCCACGACGCGCGCCGGCCGGGGGCGTGGCCCCGCGCGGCTCATCGGTGACCTGCTGCGCCAGGGGATCGAGCGGCGCGTGGCCGAAGCGGCGGTGCAGCAGGCGCTGGCGGCCGAAGGGATCGATCCCGCCCGCCAAGCCGTGGACGTGGTGGCGAAACGGGCACAACAGCTGGCCCACGTGCCCCTGCCGGCTCGCAAACGCCGCCTCATGGCGTTCCTGGTGCGCCGGGGCTACGCCGGGGCGAACGCCAGGATGCTGGTGGACCAAGCATGCCGACAAGAGGTTAGTTCGTAGGCCAACACCTTGGATTCCCCGGGCCATGGGCCCGGGGTTAACCCAGCCGCGTCAGTTGCTGGTTCTCGGTCACGTCGTTTTCCCCGGGCCATGGGCCCGGGGTTAACCCAACATCACGTGGCATACGTGGCGGCGCGAGCGGGCCGTGACCGCAACCGATGTGCCCACTGTGGCGGCGGCAATCCTCGCTGCGGGTGCCCGAACACGGGTGCGGGTGCATGCTCAGGCGATCCTCACTGACCACGTCCATATTCTCGCCAGTTACCCGCCCGACTCCACACTCAGCGCGTTTGTGCGGGATGCCAAGTCTGAATCGGCTCGACGCGTGAATGCCGTGCGCGGGCCCGGGGCGTTGCGGTGGTGCCGCGGGTTCTATGCCGGGTCCCTGGGCCGCGGGCAGATCCGGGCTGCGCGACTCTATGTCGCTACCCAACACCGTCATCACCCGGAGCTTGTGCCCGCTCGGGTGGGTTAACCCCGGGGCCACGCCCCGGGGTTACGCACGGCGCGGGCCCCAGGGCGCGGGCAAGCGTCCCACACACCCTTCCTCTTTTCCCCGGGCCACGGGGCCGGTGGTTAACCCACCCGAACCACCATTCTCCAAATTTCTCCCGCCCCCATAACCCCCGTCCCGCTTTATATTTAGCCCCATGAAGTCCGCCGACATCCGCCGCAAGTTTCTCGAATTCTTCAAGGCCCGCGGGCACCAGGAGGTGTCGAGCTCGCCGTTGGTGCCGGCGGATGATCCCACCCTGTTGTTCACCAACGCCGGCATGGTGCAGTTCAAACGCGTGTTCCAGGGTCTGGAACGGCACGATTACTCGCGCGCCACCACCTGCCAGAAGTGCGTGCGCGCCGGCGGCAAGCACAACGATCTCGAGCAGGTGGGCCATACCGCGCGGCACCACACGTTCTTCGAGATGCTCGGCAATTTCTCCTTCGGCGACTACTTCAAGCAGGATGCGATCGCCTACGCCTGGGAGTGGGTGACCTCGAAAGAGTGGCTCGGCATCGATCCGGCTCGGCTCTACATCTCGGTGCATACGTCGGACGAGGAAGCCACCGGCCTGTGGAAGAAGGTCGACAAGCACCTGCCGATCTTCGCCCTGGGCGACAAGGACAACTTTTGGCAGATGGGCGACACCGGGCCGGCGGGGCCGTGCTCGGAGATCTTCGTGGACCTGCGGGGCCAGCGGAAGGGCGAGCTCTCCACCGGGCAATTCGAGGCGCTGCAGGACGCGGGGCACGTGACCGAGATCTGGAACCTCGTGTTCATGCAGTACGATCTCCAGAAGGACGGCTCGCGGGTGCCGCTGCCCAAGCCGTCGGTCGATACCGGCGCCGGACTCGAACGCATCAGCGCGGTGCTGCAGAACGTGCCGTCGAACTTCGACACCGACCTGTTCGTCCCCTTGATCGAGCGCGCCGTCGAGGTCGTGGGCCGCCCCTACGAGCGCGGGCCCGAGGGCGCGCCCTACCGCGTGCTCGCCGACCACGCGCGCGCGGTGGCGTTCCTGCTGGCCGACGGCGTGTATCCGTCGAGCGACGGCCGCGGCTACGTGCTGCGCCGCATCCTGCGGCGCGCCGTGCGCCACGCCTGGGTGCTGGGCCGCCACGAGCCGACGCTGGTGCACATCGCCCTGCGCACCGTCGAGCTGATGGGCGGCGTGTACCCCGAGCTCCTCGCCAAGCGCGAGCACATCGAGAAAGTGGTGCAGGCCGAGGAGGAGCGCTTCCTCGAGACCATCGCCGGCGGCTTGCGGCGGATGGAAGAGATCAAGGGCGCCACGGTGATCACCGGCGAGGACGCCTTCAAGCTGTACGACACCTACGGCTTCCCGCTCGATCTGACGCAGATGATCGCGGCGGAGCGCGGGCAGAAAGTGGACGCCGAGGGATTCGAAGTGGCACTGGCGCAGCAGCGCCGGCGCTCGCGCGCGGCGCGCGCGGTGGGCACGGGCGGTGCGGCGCCCGCCGTCCCTGTCGCCAACGACGGCGCCTGGATCAAGGTTAAACCGAAAGCTTCTCAGCGATGGATCGGCTACGAGGCGACCAAGGCGGAGACGTCCGTCGTCGAATTCCGCCAGCAGGGCGACCGCGTGGAGCTGGTGCTCGAGGAGAATCCGTTCTACGCGCAGTCGGGCGGGCAGGTGAGCGACACCGGCGTGGTGAAGGGGCAGGGCTGGGAGCTGACCGTCGAAGACGTGGAGAAAGTCGACGGCAAGAGCGCCGTCGTGGGCACGTTCGGCGAGCCGATCGAGCCGACGCCGGTGCTGGCGCAGGTGAACGAGACGCGGCGCAAGAACATCGAGCGCAACCACACCGCCACGCACCTGGTGCATGCCGCGTTACGAAAAATCCTGGGCCCGCACGTGCGCCAGGCGGGTTCGGTCGTGGCCCCCGACCGCCTGCGCTTCGACTTCTCGCATCACGGCCCCATCGCCGACGACGTCCTGGCGACGATCGAGGAAGAGGTCAACGCGCACGTGTGGGCAAACGCGCCCGTCACGACGCGCGAAATGAAATACAAGGACGCCCTCGGCACCGGCGCGATGGCGCTGTTCGGCGAGAAATACGGCGACCTGGTGCGCGTGGTCGAAGTCCCGGGCGTCTCGATCGAGCTGTGCGGCGGCACGCACGTGGCCGCGACCGGCGAGCTGGCGCTGTTTCGCTTTACGCACGAGACGGGCGCCGCCGCGGGCGTGCGGCGCATCGAGGCCATCACCGGCCCCGCGGCCTATCGCTACGCGCGCGAGCTCGAGGCGCGGCTCGACGAAGCCGCGGCGCTGCTCAAATCGACTCCGGAGCACTTGGCCAAGCGTGTCGAGGCGATGCTCGAGGAACAAAAGAAACTGGAGAAGCGGCTGGAAGACATGTTGCGCAAAGGCGGTGCCACCGATGCGGGTGAGGTGCGGGAGATCCCGGGAGGTCCGCATCTGCGCGTCGTCACGAGCGACATCGAGGACAAGAATCAAATCGCCCTCATGATGGACACGTTCCGGACCAAGTACGCGAGCGATGTGACGGTCATTTTGCCTCCGGCCACAGGCTCGCAGCACAGTATTCACGTGGGTGTCCCGGATGCTCTGTTGCCCCGGGTGAAAGCCGGTGAGTTGGTGCAATTCATCGTGTCTTCCACTGGCGGACGGGGCGGGGGGCGGCCACACTTTGCTTC
>WNGO01000093.1_pt1 | contig 56312 bp, 53 predicted proteins | sample 5400511 | NCBI WGS metagenome assembly WNGO01 (sample SAMN13153380, study PRJNA577476) | soil metagenome | isolation source: 20 cm soil or saprolite under Garry oak tree replicate 2 | place: USA:California | collected 2016-06-15 | reverse complement strand
TGAACTGGACCACCCCTCCGAAACGCCGTCCAAGTCTTCCGAACGCTTTCCCGCTCCCGTCTATGCTGAAACCGTTCTGGCCGTGAACTTCGAAGATGCCAAGAAGTATTTTCTGGACGCGCTGCTCGAAATCCACTCTGCTCACACCTTAATGCTCGCCCGCCAAAACATTATTCCGACGGCGGATGCCCGTCTGTGCCTTGAAGCGATCGCCCGTCTCGATCGTCCCAAGATTCTGGCGACGCGCTACGACGGCCGCAGCGAGGACCTATTCTTTCACGTCCAGGAACTGTTGGTGCAAGCTTGCGGCGAAGAGGTGGCGGGCAAGATCCACACCGCACGCAGCCGCAACGACATCGATCTTACGATGTACCGCATGTGCCTGCGTCGTGAAATCCTGAGAATTGCGGAAGAAACCGCGGACGCACGTCAGGTGCTGATCGATCTCGCCGCCTCACACGTGGGAACCATCATGCCCGCCTACACGCACACGCAGCCGGCCCAGCCGACCACGCTGGCTCACTATTTGCTTGCCGCCGTTGAATTCCTGGGTCGCGACATCCAACGATTGCGCGCCGCTTTTGCCACCATTAATCGGAACCCCCTCGGCGCCTGCGCCATTACGACGACTGGCTTTCCCATCGATCGCGATTATACCGCCCGTTTACTGGGCTTTGAGGGGCTGCAGGTAAATTCCTACGGCGCCATCGCGGCGATCGATTACCTGCTAGAAGCGGCCTCCGCTATCGCCGTGCTAACGCTCAACCTGGGAAAACTCGTGCAGGACTTGCTGTTGTGGTGCACGGAAGAGTTCGGTTTTCTGCGCTTGAGCGACGCTTACATCCAGATCAGCAGCATCATGCCGCAGAAACGAAATCCTGTGGCTTTGGAACACGTGCGCATTCTGGCGAGCAAGGCATTCAGCCAGGCTCAGGCCGTGTTCAGTTGCGCGCACAATACTCCCTTCGGGGACATCGTGGACAGTGAGGATGACCTACAACCGCTGGCGTTTTCCATGTGCGCCGATGCCGCGCGCGCGCTCCGCCTTTTCTCCGGCACTATGAGCCACGCCGAAGTGGATCGCGAGCGGATGCGCTTCCGGGCTCGCGGGAGTTTTCTTTGCGTTACGGAGTTGGCGGATACTCTCGTCCGGGAAGAAGGCATCAGCTTCGGGACGGCCCACCATCTGGTAGGCGCGGCTGTCCGCGCCGTTGGCCGCGAGTACTCTCCCGAACGAGTGGTGACCGCAATGAAGGGTCTCGCAGCCGAAATGTTGGGAAGAGAACTCAATAAGCCCCGCGAAGTCTGGATGCGGGCGCTCGACCCGGAGCATTTCATCAGCATCCGAAAGATTCCAGGCGGCCCGGCACTCGAAGCTGTACAACCGCAGATCGCAACCGCCCGGAAAGAGCAAGCAGAGGCACAGGAATGGCGCGACGCCAGGCGGTCCTTACTAGAGCGCTATCCTCAACTCATTCGCACTGACACCGAGGCACTCAACAGCGCCCCTCGATGATCGCGTCAGCGGTTCGCTCATCTCATCCTTGTAAGGAGCGAATATGTGAATCATCCGTATGCTATGCCTTTCGAATGCGTGACAATCTATACCTGCCGCCGCGCGAGAGTCTCGCTCAGCAGTAAAAGCTTTGGAAGTGAACCTGCGATTTCGTGATATGGTTTGATTTTGGCAGGGATGAGAATCGCTCAGGCCTGCATCTTCCGGCCCTGACGGCACCACCGATTCAATGGATCCAAGCTTTCTCTCGCGAGCCGCGCGCTGCGCGATCAATACAATCTCTCGTTTGCTCGGTTTGGCCGCGCTGTTTCTGATCGCCTACGCGGGCACACTCTCAGGCAACGGCGATTCTTTTCCCGTGAATTACGTCTCCGGAACTCTGATTCAACTCAATGATAACGGCGCATGGTCCTGGTTTATGGATCCGCGCGTCATCGTGGATGACGGCAAACTGATTGTGGGTTCGGTGCGCGCGATCGGCACGTTCCAATCAGGCGCTTCTGACCCACGCTGGGGGAACGTCGAAATAGCGGTCTACGACATCGCCGCAAAAAAGACCGCCACAATTGTTCTGCATCCGCATCTCGAGCAAGACGATCACGACGCGCCCGCCTTCCTTGTGCGGCCCGACGGTCGATACATCGCGATGTACTCGAAGCATGCCGCCGAGCGAAAGATGTATTACCGCATTTCCGAACCTCACAATGCGCTCGTTTGGGGCCCCACGCTGAGCGTTGAAACGCCCGGTTCCGACGCCAAGTACGCCGGCAACAACGATACCTACGCCAATCCGTTTCGCCTGCCGGACGGGCGCATAGTCAATTTCTATCGCGGCTTCCATCATGAGCCTAATTACATGGTTTCGAAGGATGAAGGCCAGACGTGGATCTATGGCGGCCATTGGCTCTACGGTAAAGGTGGCTATAGCCCGTACCTGAAGTATGCGGACGACGGCAAAGGTACGGTTCATTTCGTCGCCACCGAGGATCATCCTCGCAATTTTGACAATAGCCTATATCACGCCTATTTGCGGAACGGCACCATCTACCAATCAAACGGGACGCCCGTCGGCCCGTTGAGCACATCGACGGACGCCAAAATCGCCACTTGGGAACTCACCAAGATTTTCCAGGGAACTCCGGATAACGTCGCGTGGATGATTGATTTGGAATTGGACCGCGCCAGCCACCCCTACGTGTTGTTTTCTTGCCAAATCGATGGCCGAGGTTTGCCGCGTGGTCAGGGCGGCATGGACTTGCGGTATCACTACGCGCGCTGGGACGGCGCCGCGTGGCATAGTGAGGAAATCGCTCACGCGGGCACGCGACTATATCCCGGCGAAGACGACTACTCGGGTTTGGGCGCGCTCGATCCCAAGAATCCCGACATCGTTTACATTTCGACCGACGCCGATCCGGTGAGCGGCGCCCCACTCGTCAGTCATGCGGACCACCGCAGACACTACGAACTGTTTCGGGGTACGCGCCAGCAACACTCCGGTAAATGGACGTGGACTCCGATTACGTGCAACTCTAGCTACGACAATCTCCGCCCGGTCATTCCCAAGTGGAACGACCCCAGAACCGCGCTCGTCTGGATGCGCGGCTCCTACTCCAACAACCACGGAGAATGGACCACCGCCGTAGTCGCGGTCATCCTTCCACCTGTCTGATTTCTGCAACTCTTCAGACTCTTAGTTAACAGCCAAGCGACCAACTTAATCATCAAGACATCGAATGCTGCACTTCGAGTTTGGGCAGGACCGGTTGGCCCAACCGCATCCGTTGCCTGCCTTAGCGTTAGCCAACATGTTCACAACATTCGCGAGGTTCACGGAGGATTCCAAAAATCACTCTCGGATCACTCTCGTTTTTTCTGGGTTAGCTGCCCACAGTCGAACGGTCTGCCCTTTACGCAAGTTTAGACATGAAAGCCACACCGGTGGGTCTCCAGCCTTCTCCAATACCAGACGGCGAGGAACCAAGGGCTTCCGTCACTGGCGGACAAACGTTCTCACGGGGCAATAACACATTTTTGAGCGATCCGGCGGACCAAGAGGAAACTCTTCCGAAACCGACCACCATCTACACTGATTTTTCTCATCGATTGCACGCCGGATCACGACAGGCGCGTGATTCCAGGGAATCCATCAAACCCACAATCAAAGCTCAAGATTCGCTCGATTCCGTGGTGTTCCATGACGGCCAGATGCACGGCATCACGCGCAGACATTTGTCGATGCCCCATGACAATTTCCTTTGCGCGCTCTGCTGCGGCAAGATCAACGGCCAGCACTTGGTCGGCAATACCGAGCAAAGCGTCGAACACAGGTTGGATGGCGTCCCGCCGACTGATAGCGATGTAGCGGTGTAGTATCTCTTGCAGGACCTCGGCATCCGTAACCAGGCGTTGTCGATCGCCAACCAGCTTTTCGAGCAGTCGCTGTGCGTCGGCCTTGTGAGGATGAGGCGCGCCAACGAGATACATCGGAATGTTCGAATCGACCAGAATCATGGCCGGGTACCGACACCGTATCCGCTCTCGATCTCCGCCAAGATGCGGTCGATATCACCCGAGGGGTAATCATGTCGTGCTGCCGCGCGGATCACTTCGAGCTTCTTGCCGACATCCCCTAAGGGTTCACGCCGACGTGCTAGGTCGAGTGCTTGTCGGACCCACTCGGCGATCGACAAATGACGCGAGCGCGCCATGCGCTGAATTTCACGGTATTCGGGATCTTTCACAATCACTTGCAGTCGTTTAGCCATGGCATGAGTCTATCTGACTCATCGACATGAGTCAAACCGACCACGGAGATAGGACCGCTTAGACCGAAGCGGTTGACCCCCTGCACCGCTTAGCGGAAGGGCGAGCATTTATCGTCCCGCAGGTATATAGCCCCCGAGACCTAAGTACCTATAGTTAAAAGACTTGTCGAAGTTCGTCATGCAATTTTGTCCTTCTGGGGCCGATAACCGAGTCCGACTCTCCTCCCAGGGTTTTGGACACCTGCAACATTGTTATATGTCTAGTTCTGGCCGCCATCTTATTCATATCCCCTCATCCTCAGGACATTGGACGGCTCACCTCGAGTTTGGGGCAGGACCGGTTGTCCTCGACCTCCTATTCCCTTCCAACGTTCACGACCGTCACCCGCTGCCGTCCGGTACACGCACCCGGCGGAATGGGATTGCACTAATATCAATCTTGAGTGTTTTGTTTTCGTTTTCTGAATCCTCCTGCGTGGCGTAAATGCCAAAAATCTTGGCAATCTCCTTAAGGGCTACAAGTTGGGTGCCATAATCTTCAAATTTCTCCCAAAATCCCTTCTTGGGATTCCATCGCCGTCCCTGCGCCCCCGATAGATCTCTCAGTTTTCTCGCAACAAATACTTCGTCGATCTCTTCCTCTCGCAAGGCAGACTCATACGTAATTTCCTTTTTGACGACTCCTGGTTCTTGCGACTTGGGCTCGCTTCGATTCCTTCCGTCACTCCATATCATGGCCGAAGTAAGGACCGCTCCGACCTTTCGTGGCAGCAAACGCAAATTCTCACCCGCCCGGTCGAGAAACAAATTCACCAGATGCGTTAAATCGCCGACGCGAACGGAAGAGAAGCCCTCCTGAAGGTGTATGACGGAAAAAAGTGCGCGCAGAACCGCGTTCTGCGGGGGATCTAAAGGTTCTGCAGGAATGCCATAGCCAGATTCAAAGAATTTGAGCAGACGCAGAGATCGTTGAACGTCCTGCGCTTGAGCAGCCGAAAGGGCAGGAATTCGATTGTGCACCCTGGGTGCACAAGGCTGGCTCGATGCCTAGGGAGGAATTCAAACAGGAGGTCGTGCGGCATCTGACCGGGCAGGAATCCGAGCCACACGAGATCCTAAGAGTGGGTATTTCGCAATCTGATGCGGGAGTAAGAAATGAAGAGTGGAACAAACGAAACAGATTCAGGCGGGAAAGTAGAGACTACGCGGGGCGGAGACGGAAGACTAGCAGCAGGAGCACAGATTTAGCAACAACCGATGATGGCTCATCCGTAGGCGATGCACAAACTACATCGGAGTAGGTCCTGCCACCAGAGAACGGGTATGGGAACACTTTATGTGGCCCTTCTCCATCAGGTACGCACAAAGGGCATGCCTCCAATGGGGCATCTCTCCAAGGATTTGAGAGGCTTTATGATTGTCCAAGACCGTATAAGCGGGGCGGAGCGCTGCCGTAGGATACTCCGCACTCGTGACCGGAGTCACTTTTGCCCCTATCCCGGCTTCTTCGATAATCTGCCGTGCAAATTCATACCACGTAGCTGCTCCGGAATTCACGACGTGGTAGATGCCATTCGCCCCGTTTTTCCTCAACAGATCCATGATCACCCGTGCCACATCCGACGTCGAAGTCGGCGACATGGTGATGTCATTCACGACCCGGACCTCACCCGATTCTTTACCTTTTTTCAGAATCGTCTCGACAAAATTTCCACCTTTCCCGCTCGATCCCGCAACACCAAACAGCGACGCCACGCGCATAATTAGGGTTCCATCGCCGTGCTCCCGTTGCGCCAGCTTTTCGCCCATCAGCTTCGACGCGCCATAGACATTGAGCGGACTGGCGCTATCCATCTCCGTATACGGCCGCCTACTCTCTCCGTCAAAAATGTAGTCAGTGCTGATGTGCACAAATCGCACTCCGCGAGCCTTACAAGTCTTTGCCAAAACTCCGACGGCATGTGCGTTAATATGGAAAGCTTCGGTTGCGTGTCCTTCAACCTCGTCTGTTTTGTGATAACTCGTACAGTTAATCAGGACATCGAATCGGTGCTGCGACAGAATCGCAGGGATAGACACCAAATCACAGACGTTCAATTCGTTCCTACAGAGCGCCACCGTTTCGATTCGACGCCCAGTCTTAGCAGCACGGATGATGTCGCTGCCAAGCTGTCCGTTTGCTCCCAGGACAGCGACAATCATATGCGGACAATGCCTCCGTACATTTCCACGTCACTGATGATTTCGTGCCAACGCGTTAGCTCCTTGTACCAATCCAGCGTGATGGTCTGCGGCGTCTTTTGCAGCGTCCCGCTCTCCAGCGCCTGGTAGACCTCCAGGGCGCCTTCCCTCGCTCCAAATTTCGCTTCGAATCCCAGTATTTGAATTTTGTCGAACGCCACCTGGTACGATCGTCGGTCCGGATCGCCGTACCAATCCACCTGAATTTTTTTGGGCAGGCACCCAATCACAATCTCCGCCAAAGGCCCGACCTGATAATTATTGCGGTTCGCGCCCACGTTGAAAATCTCGCTGTTCACTTGGTTCGCGTCCGCCTTCAACAGAAAACAAATCGCCGCCGCCGCATCCCGGACGTGCAGCATCGGCCGCCATTGCGACCCGTCGCGCATTAACGGAAGCACACCGGTTTTCCACGCGCCGTACGTCATGCCGTTAATCGCCAGATCAAAGCGCATCCGCGGCGAGTAGCCAAACACCGTGGCTTGGCGAATCGCCACCACGCAGAATTGCCCATCCCCTAGGGGCAATATGCCCTCTTCTGCCGCACGATTGGCTTTCGCGTACGTCGTCAGCGGGTTCGTCGCGCTCTTCTCGCTGACAGCATGTCCGTTGGCCTGGAACCCATACACGCTGCAGGACGACGGCAGGATGTACCGCCGCACTCCCATCTCCTTCGCCAACTTCGCCGTGCGCACTCGCGCCTCGCAGTTAATCTCCCACGTCTCCTTCTGAAACAATTCGCCGCTGGGATCGTTCGAAAGCGCCGCCAGGTCCACCACCCCTTCGATCCCCGCCAGGTGTTCCGCGCGGATCCTCCTAGAGTCTTCTTGCACGACTTCGATTCGTTGGTCCTCGACCAGTAAATTTTTTCCAAAAAAGTAGCGGTCCAGGGCCCGCACTTGATACCCCTGCTCCAACAGCGTCGGGACAAGCGTCGTTCCGATGTACCCTCCCGCGCCCGTGACCAATACTTTTGCCATTAGAGTTCCTCTCTCACTCAAAATAAGTTTGCAATTCGTGGAACCGCGACTGTTTGCGATCCTTTTCGGAAAGAATTGCGTCCCCTTCCACGATGGGCCAGGCAATTCCCAGGTCCGGGTCATTCCAGAGTATGCCGCGGTCATGCTCCGGCGCGTAGTAGTTCGTCACCTTGTAAATCACCTCGGTGTTCGCTTCCAGCGTGCAGAACCCGTGCGCGAATCCGACCGGCACCAGAAACTGGTTCCACTCTGTTGCGCTGATCACCCGCGCCACGTGCTTCCCGTACGTCTGCGACGCTCGCCGTAAATCCACCGCCACATCGAAGATCGATCCCCGAATCACCCGCACGAGTTTGTCCTGCGCGAACGGCGGAATCTGGAAATGCAGCCCGCGCACTACGCCGCGCTCCACCGAAAGCGAATGATTATCTTGAACAAATTCCAGGTTTACGCCTAGTGCGCTGAGCCCGGCCTTGCTGTAAGTCTCCGAAAAAAAACCCCGGTGATCGCGATGAATCCGCGGCACGATCATCTTCAAGCCCGCAATCTCCGTTTCAAGCACTTCTACTGTTTTCACTGCCGTGGCGCCCATGAAACCTCCCCTGTTTGTCCTAATTGAGTTCGGCGTGCCATCTCGGTGAGACCGACCGGAAGGGGCGAAGCCCTTTCTCTGCTATCGTGCCGAGGCCGCTGCAAGTTTCAGTTCTTCGGCCAGCAGCACTTTCTCGCGTACCATCTTTGTGGCGCGCCAGAGCGATTCGAATGTTCCTGCATCCGTCCATCCGCCTTCAATCACGTCGTAGCTCAACCTTCCTTCATGAAGATAGGAATTGTTCACGTCCGTGATTTCAAACTCGCCCCGTCCTGAAGGCTTCAGCGTCCGCACGCGGTCGAACACCGTTCCATCATAGAAGTACACGCCGATCACTGCGTATGGCGATGCTGGCACTCTTGGTTTTTCCTCGATCTTCACAATGCGTTTGCCTTCAAATACCGGCACTCCGAACCGCTCCGGATCCCGCACTTCCTTCAGCAGGATCAGTGCTCCATCCTTCTGCTGCTCGAACTTTTCCTTCGCCCCCCGCACGCTGTTCTCCAGGATGTTGTCTCCCAGGATCACGCAGATTCTTTCGCCTGCGGCAAACGGTTCCGCCAGCCGCAATGCATCCGCAATGCCACCTTCGCCTTCCTGATAGGCAAAGCTGAGTTGCTTCAGGCCGAAGTCTTTCCCGTTACGCAGCAACCGTAGAAAATCTCCGGCGTTGTTGCCCCCGGTCACAATCAGGATGTCCTGGATTCCGGCTTCAACTAGGGTCTGTAGCGGGTAATAGATCATGGGCTTGTTGTAAATTGGAAGAAGATGTTTATTGGTCACGCGAGTGAGTGGGCTAAGCCGGCTCCCCGACCCGCCTGCGAGCACAACGCCCTTCATTTGAGTCTCCTTTAATCGACTAGCAATGGTCCGATCAACCTAGTTCTCCGTGTCAGTCGATAATTCCAAGACAGAGTACGTAGGCGGCTCTAACCTTGAGCTCAATTAGATTAACCGGAAAATCTGACAAGCCTGCGGTGCCGCAGATTAAGAACGAGCTATTCGTGACCGGCCGCTGCTCGAAAGTGACGTTCAGAAAGCAATTCTTCTTCATTCTGTTTTGCTCTGTTGTCATGAAAAGTATACTCAGAAACAATCTCTTTTATCTTCGACCGGATGGGGGCAGCACCATCTATCGACATTGAGGCACGAAGTTCGTTCAGTTGACGGCACAACTCCGCCCAATTCCTCAAATCCCCGCTGGTTCGCTTAATCTTTTCGCATGATGTGGATATCACATTTTCATACTTATAGAAAAGTTCCTCGGTGAGCTTTTCGCCCTCACGCAGTCCAGTGAAGTGGATTTCCACATCTTCCTCGGATTTGCCGGAAAGCCGAATGAGGCTGCGCGCGAGATCGAGAATTCGGACGGACTCGCCCATATCCAAAACCAGGATATCTCCATGGTGGCCAATGGCAAATGCTTGTAACACCAAGGCCACCGCCTCTGGAGTGATCATAAAAAAGCGTCGGATTTCCGGGTGCGTGATGGTAAGCGGCTGATGGTTCCCAAGTTGTTCCTTCAACACTGGGATTACACTGCCGCTCGAACCCAATACATTTCCGAACCGCACCGATACGCAACGCATGCCGTTCACCGGTCGCGACGATATGATCAGCTCGCAGATTCGCTTGGTTGCACCCATCACGTTGGTTGGATTCACAGCCTTGTCGGACGAAATCAACACGAAGTTTTTGCAGGCTGCCTCTGCCGCCAGATCCAGCAAACTCATGAGCCCGAGCACATTGTTCTTGACTGCCTCCTGAACGTTGGACTCCATCATGGGCACGTGCTTATAAGCCGCGGCGTGGAAAATAACTTCTGGCATAAATTCGGAGAGCAGTGCGCGCACGCGTTCCGCATCGCAGATATCCACGACGCGAAACGTCAGCTGGGCACCATTCTTATGCTGCATTAGGCTCAAGCGCAGAAAAAAGAGTCCCGTCTCGTTTTGATCGAGGCAAACCAGCTGAGCCGGGCTGTAATCAAGGATCTGGCGGCAAAGCTCTGAGCCAATTGAGCCGGCCGCTCCGGTTACAACTATTGTTCGTCCGGTAATCTCCCTGCGGACTGCTTCCAGGTCGATTTGCACCGGATCCCGCCCCAGCAGGTCTTCGAGACTCACCTCTCGCAGCTGACTCACGATAATCTGACCTGCAATGATATCTTTCAATGCAGGAACGGTTCGTAAACTTATTCTCGCGCGGTTGCAGCTTTCAACAAATCTTCGCATCTGGGCGCTTGTGGCGGACGGTACAGCAATAAGCACTTCATCCGCCGGTTCAGTTGAGAGAACTTCTGCGAGTTGATCCACGGTACCAAGAACTCGGACATTGTCAATCCATATGCCTCGCTTGGTTAGATCGTCATCCAGGCACGCGACAGCGACATAACCACTCCCCGGCCGCCGGAGTTCGCGCAGGATGGCTTGCGCGGCAGAGCCCGCGCCGATCAAGATCACCCTCTTTAGCGGAGAAATGTCTTCACGCACTGACTCGGCAAACGTTCGAGAAAGCAGCCGCACGCCAACCAGCAAACCTGTCGTAAGCAATGCTTCCAGCACATAAATGGTGCGTGGGAAGGCCGTGATTTGGAACGTGAATCGCATCAAAACCCAGAACAGAAGCGAACCGGTTGCAACAGCTTTCAGAATGTCGATCCCGTCTCGGAATCCTGCGTATCTCCACCAGCCGCGGAGTAATCCGAAATAAGCCACTGCCGCTAGCCGGGTCACGAGAAGAATGGGGATAGCAGCAAAGAGGATGCTACGGTACTCCAAAGTGAAATCAAACCGGAGCAACCACGCAGCAAGCAATGAGCAAATAATCAAGCAACCCTGGAACACTGCGATGAACCAGAGCCTGTATCGCAAAAGCATCGATGGCATTTTATTAGTCATAATTTTGTGGCTTGAGTATCCCAGCGCAAATTCGTGCGTTCAACTACATGCGCAAAAGGCCTCTTGTGTCGGGAAGTCGTTAAGGACTCTTGGACGCGTACTTGCTCGCTTCTTTACTCAGTCCTTTAGGTGTCGGCTGTGTTCTGAGCTACTTAAAAGTGTGATTCTATGGAGAGTGGTTACCATCTGGCTGCGCGTTTCCTGCTAGCCGGGGAAACAATTTCCCCGTAGATTTGCCAGGTGTATTAAGAACGAGCTGTTTGATACGCGCGTTGTCGCGTCCCTCCAGGCCGCGCAAACGACTAATTAGGAGGCTGAAACGTAACGTATGCAGAAACCACTTCCACACGAGAATGTTCACTTTAGTCCGCGGCTGCAGTTCTCAATGCCCCGGCACCTGAAGTGAAGAAGTCACGGATGGAGGCGACGGTAACCTCCACATGTTTCGCTGTCGTTTCTGCACTCATAGGTAGGGAAATGACTTCCCTGCAAATGCTCTCAGTCTCCGGAAGCCCGGGATTGTCAAGACCGAGGTCCTTGTGCTCCCACATCGGCTTTGGCCAATGTACTAACGTTTCCACACCTTGCTCTGTCAGGTGCTGACGCAACGCAGCGCGTTGTTCGGTCCGAATCACATAGTTCTGATAACTATCGATGTACTCGTCACCCCGGAAATGCGGCAGGCGAAGATCGGCGATTCCCTCCAGTCCCTCGTGATACAACCTAGCGATTTGGCGGCGATGTTCGATCCACTTAGGCAGGTAACGCAGTTTTACATCCAGAACTGCAGCCTGAACGTTGTCCAGCAGTGCCGTATAACCGTGATGATGGAACTCACCGGTCTGTCGGTCTTCACCGTTGAATCGAACAAGAGTCACAAATCGAGCAACTTGGGGATCGTTCGTCGTAACAGCCCCGCCATCTCCCAATCCACCCAGGGACTTAAACGGATAGAAGCTAAAACAGCCAGACAATCCAAATGAACCCGTCCTCTTGTCCCGGAATGTGGCGCCCAAGGCTTGTGCTGCGTCTTCGATGATGGCAATTCCGTGTTTGTCCGCAAGCGCCGCAATTCGGTCCATCTCACACACCCGCCCATTCAGATGGACTGGAATAACTGCTTTCGTCTTTGGTGTGATCGCGGACTCGAGCCTGTCAGGGTCAAGGTTGTAATCTTCCCGGACGTCGACAAGAACGGGCTTAGCACCTGTGTGAACGATGGCGGATACGGTAGCTACAAAGGTGTGTCCCACGGTGATGACTTCATCGCCGGGCCCAACGCCGGCAGCCAGCAGGGAAAAATGCAATGCATGGTAACAGCTGTTTACTCCGATTGCGTACTTTACCCCGACGAAGTCCGCCAGGTGTCGTTCGAAATCTCTTAACTGCTGTCGAAGAACCAAATCTCCCTTCGCAAGAGTGTCTGTAATCGCGAAATCTATCTCTTCTTTAATCCTGCGGTAGTGTTCCCGGGGATCAACAAATGGCACACGATATGACAAGTCCTTGTCCTCCTTCTTGTCCTGCCGAGGTAAATTCGCCAGAACTCTTTCTCACATCAAACTTTGGCGATCGACGCCAGTGCCTGCACTTTTTCAAGCTTCGCGCAGATGGCCAGCGCTATCGCTTCTGGAGATAGGCCATGGCGATGTCGAATGTATTCTTGTGAACCGACGAAAGAAGAGAATTCCGAGGGCAGGCCAAACCTCTTGAATGTCAATGGCGTTTCCCAATTTTCTGCCAAGAACTCCGCAACCGCGCCGCCCAAACCACCCAGCACACTGTGCTCTTCCAGTGTAAAGAGCGCGCCAGTTTCCCTGACCGCACTTTCGATGGCCGAGGTGTCGATGGGTTTCAAAGTGTGCATGCTTAGGATCCGTGTTTGTACACTCGCACTGTTAAGTATGTCTGCGACCTGCATCGCGGTTCCTAGCATTCCCCCCGTGGAAATTAGCGTCATGTCTCTACCTTTACGCACCTCAATCGCTTTTCCCAAAGCGAAGTCGATCCGGGCCGGGTGAATCTTTGCCTCTCCCGCACGTCCCAATCGCAGATAGCACGGACCCGCATGTGCCATCACCGCTCGCGTGGCGGCCTCTGCTTCTACGGGATCCCCGGGAGCTACCACGGCCATTCGGGGCAAGGACCGTAGGATGGCGAGATCTTCGGTCGCATGGTGACTCGCGCCAAGTGCTCCGTAGGCCAGGCCCCCTCCCACCGCTACGATCTTTACGTTGGCATTGTGATAGCACACATCATTGCGCACTTGTTCTAAGCACCGCAGAATCGGGAAGTTAGCAATCGAATACGTAAATACAATCTTTCCACTCAGGGCCATGCCAGCCGCGATTCCAGTCATGTTCTGCTCAGCCACGCCGGCGTTGAGAAATCTAGTGGGGAATCGTCGGGCAAACTCTTCGACGACTCCGAACCCGAGATCTCCCACAACCAGGTGCACACGTTCATCCTGTTCGGCTAATTCGACAAGTGCGCGAAAGAAAGCTCCCCTCATTCCTCCGCTCCTAACTCCGCCAATGCCTTGGCCATCTCCTCTTGGTCAGGAGCGCGATAGTGCCAAAGCAAATTGTTCTCCATGAAGCTGACCCCTTTCCCTTTCACCGTATGCGCAACCACACAGGTAGGTTTGTTCGTCTCTACTGGTACTGTCGTCAATGTCTCCTCAATCTGCGCGACGTCGTGACCATTGATTTCTCGGACTCCCCAACCAAATGCTCGCCACTTCTCGGCGAGCGGTTCAAGATCCAACACTTCTTTCACAGTCCCGAGGCTCTGAATCTTGTTGTAATCGACGATCGCGATGAGGTTGTCTAGCCGATGATGTCCCGCAAACAAAACTGCCTCCCAGGTCGAGCCTTCGTCACACTCGCCATCACTCAACATAGCGAACACGCGATACTTCCTGCCGTCGCGCTTACCTGTCAGAGCCATTCCGCAGGCGATTGGAAGTCCATGTCCCAGCGAGCCCGTAGACACTTCTACTCCAGGTATGCCCGTATGCGTGACGTGGCCGGGAAGCCGTGATCCGTCTCCATAAAAGTCGTCCAGCCATTCCCGAGGGAAAAATCCGCGCTCGGCTAACGTGACATAAAGCGGCGCACAGGCATGTCCTTTGCTGAGGATGAAGCGATCCCGTTCAGGCCAGTCCGGGTGAGCGGGGTCCACTCGCAGAATCTTCGCGTACAGGATCGCCAACAAATCCGCCATGGAAAACGCCGAACCGACATGAGAACTCTTGGCTCGATGAATCAGTCTGAGCGTTCTTAAACGGATTCGTCTGGAAAAGCCCTCAAGGTTATTTTCACAACCGCTACTCGGTTGCATTCCACCACTCCTGTCCCCGGTTGTCCCCTGGATTATTCAAGGACTGCGTACCCTATATATGGATCCCATTCGAGGCGCCGAATCTTCAGACTATTCACGGCGAGACTATCCAGGAGTGCTTTGGTTTCCCCCGGCCAGATTGGATTGTCCAGCTCGTCGAATGCTAGTACGGCACCTTTGGGCATTCTCGGAACGATCTGTTCAAGAGCTACCTTAGTAGGCTCGTATAGGTCAAAATCCAAGAATAGTAAGCTCACCAGTAAATGCGTGTTCCGTTGCACGAACTCAGGAATGGTTTTCGATGCGTCTCCAGGGATCAACTCAACCTTTGGCATATGACCAAGAAAGCGATCTTGATCGTACACGCGGATCAGTTCCAAAAGTTCGTCGTAACTTGTAGTTTGAAAATCCCCTGGCGCGGCGACTCCTGCGCTACCCTGGTCTTCATCGCTGACCGAAGGAAATCCCCCAAAACTATCGAATCCGTAGATTCGCCTCGTCAAGTTTTCAGGCTCAAGAATTGAGCTCAGCTTTGCCCATGCCATCACACTAAATCCGCGAAAGACACCGCACTCGACAATGGAACCTTTGACCGGCAGGATCAGCTTGAAGATCTCGTACATCGCCAGGAAGCGCTTCAAGTGCTGTCGCCGCACGTACTTCGGGAAATTCTCCAGCTTCGTCTCAATCCGGTCAGGGCAATTCACAAAGATGTTTTCTAGCGACTTGCCAACTTCCAGTTCTGTCTCCGTCTTAAACGACTTCATCAGCTCGCTCCTGGTTTTTCGCTCGCACGCTTTGAACCACTATCATGCGAGGGTTCTTGAACTGGGCCCGCCGTCTATCTTGTGGCCAGATTCCGCCCGCGCGGGTCGCAACACAACCGCCTCCAGTGTCTTCCACAGAATCTGGCAATCCAGCCAAAGGGATTGTTTTCGCACATACTCCAGACTGAGTCGCATTTTTTCCGGATGGATTTTTTCAAAGTAGTCCTTGTCCGGATTAGCGCTGCCTCTCAGAATCTCTCCCTCATCGAGAAACCGTACAGATGCATAGTCGGTAATGCCCGGCCGCGCATTGAGGACGGTCCGCTCTTCTTGCGTGTACATCTCCACAGCCCAAGGGACCTGCGGTCTTGGCCCAACTAAACTCATCTCGCCGGTAATCACATTCAAGATTTGGGGTAGTTCATCTAGTTTGTACTTCCTTAAGAATCTTCCGACACGTGTCACGCGCGGATCGTCTTCAGGTGTCGAGGCTCCACCAAGTTTTTCCGCATCTTCCACCATGGTCCGAAACTTGAAGATGCGAAATGGATTTCCATGGCGGCCAATACGTACTCCGCGATAAAAGAGCGGCCCGCGTGAATCGAGCTTGATCGCCACCGCCACCGCCACTAGTACCGGCGCTAGCACAACCAACCCGAACATTGAAATTACAAAATCCAACGCACGTTTCATGACCGAAGTAATACTCCCCTTTATCGCGTTGCCTCAGCCAACTGAACCTGCGCCTCACCGTCAGCATTCGACCCTAGCAGCACACGCTCCAGTCGTTCGGCCAGCAGTCGAATGTCATGATGCTTCAGCAGATACTCCAACCCGTTTCGCCCCATTTCGATTCTTTCCTCGGGCGTCAGAGATACGAGGTGCAGTACAGCCTCAGCAAGCGCCGTCGGGCTCTCCGCGGGGATACTGACTCCCGCCCCCGCTTCCTCAACCGGATTATTTCTGGAATTCACGGCATAGATAATCGGCCGTCCAGACGACATATAGTCGTATAGCTTATTAGCGCTAATCCCGTATTTCCGCAGCGAGGCTAGTTCCCGAATGTGAAACAGGAACGCGTCTCCCTCGCTCATTACCTTTCCAATCTCGGACTTTGGCACCTGCGGCCGGAATTCCACCGACTGCAAATTCATTTCCTCAACGCGTCCGACAAGACGGGAATTTTCTGCCCCGCTTCCGACAATCACGAACCTTACTCGCCGCTCTTCCCGCTGCTCCAGGATTTGAGCCGCCTCCAGGATGACGTCCACGCCGTGGTATCTCGACTGTCCCCCAAGGAACATCACTGTAAATAGCGGTTCCTTTGCCCCGTCGTACGGCTTCAGCGCCTCAAGCCGCGAAAGGTCTACTCCATGAGGAATCCAAACAACTTTTTCTTTCGCGATCCCCAGCCCATTCGTATACTCATGCGCGAAAGGCCACAGCATGATGGTCTTCTCCGCCTTCCGGTACAAAAACTTCTCAAGAGCTCGCAACATCCAGGCAATGGGGTTCTTGGGAGAAAGCGCGCCAATATCAATCAAGGCTTCCGGCCATAAGTCCGTCACTTCGAAGAAAAATCTTGATTTCTTGGCGACCGACAAGAAATAGGCAGAGAGCGCTGCAAGCGGATGTACGGTCACGCCGATAATTGCGTCTGGCGTCTCAGAAGTCCTTCGCCCCGCGCGAAACACCCTCCACGCAAACGAAGCAATGTTTGCCAGCCGCCGCCAGCCATTCTGGCGATAGGGAAACGTCTTTAACCATACGAATTTCACGCCGTTCCAGTTCTCTTCGCGCTGCGTTTCTCCCCCCTGTATCCGCTCTTCTTTCAGGCTGTAATGACTGAAACCAGCTGCAAATATCGTGACGCGATGTCCCCGCTGAACCAGTTGCCTGCTCAAGTCGAACGTCCGCGTAGCCGGACGGTCCGGCGTATCTGCGTAGTGATTGATGATCCAGATGTTCATCCTGCAGATTCCTATGAAGCTCTGAACTTTTCCAGGACCGTTACCACTTGACCTGTCAGAAATGGCATTAGCTTGTGAACCGCGAAATAGGCGAAAGGCACATGCTTCGAAAGAAACCGCCCAACTGGTGGGATTAGTGCTCCCCGAAACGTCCGCTGCACTCGCGTCTGCTTCCCCACCTGATAAAGCGCCGCGATTCTCTTCCGCGATACTCCCTTGAACTCCTTGCTGCCCGGCTTCGAATACCTCCAGTCGGAAACCAACAGGATTCCTCCCGGCTTTGTAACCCGTATCATCTCAGACGCGATCCGCCGCGCCACGTCGTCATCCGTAAGTTGCAGAAACATCATGGATTCCATAGCAATGTCGAAGGTCCCGTCATTGAATGCCAGACTTGTCGCATCGGCGCACTCAAAGTTCACCAACGGATTCGTTGCCTTGGCCTGAATTATTTTGTCTTCCTGAATGTCCACTCCGGACAAGTTCGCAGGTTCAAACCCGAGCCGCAGCAGAACCCACAAACTATCGCCTTCGCCGCAGCCTACATCCAGGACTCGCGCCGATTCGGGACTGGCTTTGATCCACTGCATCGCCCGCACCATTGCCGCATCCCGCGCCAGAGTTTGAAACAGCACCTCCGCATTGTGGAGGAGGTCATTCCGGCCCACTCCCTTTTTTGCGTTGTACTCCCGGTAGCACTGTGCCGTCGCCGCCCGCAGCGCATTTGCTGAGCCACGTGTTTCAGTTTTTGGCATATTTCCGATCGCGTCTACGAATGAGGAGTTTTGGCCACCGACCGCGGAGTCTCGCAACCCACCACAGCAATGCCTTAATTATGCGTTCGGAGTTCCCGCCATAAAGAAGACAGAAAAAACTTGTTACTTCCTTGCAAGGAAACAAATATGCCCACTGAAAATCAGTTTAGCTGCATTCGTCCAACGGTGCCCTTTTCGCAGAATTTTACCCGCCAGGCCGATCATGGCATTCAGCGGTGACTCGTGCATGAACCAGAATTCGAAAAACCTCGGAGCTCCCAACAGGCGCCTAAACGCGAGAGTTATACCGTCGATTCCTGGTCTAACCTCGACTAGGCGAAGCCCCGCTTCCTCGATCAGGCAGCGAAGCCCGTACGGCGTGTAATTCCAGAGACTTCGCGAGTGGTATGGCTCCAGGCAAGAGGTAGAACCCAAAAAGTAACCGCCGGGCTTCAAAACACGCTGCACTTCTCGCAACAAGTCTTGCGGATGCCTGACGTGTTCGAGAACCTGCTTTGAATAGACCGCATCGAACTCGGCGCAACTGAATGGAATATTCACTCCGTCAAACGAATAGAACTCTGCGTCATTTCGGCTTCGGGCTCTTACCTCTGGGGACTCTTCAATATCAAGTCCAATCCACCTAATTGAAGGGTCCACGGCTCGAAAGTCGTCGACACTACCACCAGCTCCACAACCTAGGTCGACAACACGCTCGACTTTCTGTAGTTTGTCGACCAGCAGTTTGAGATAGTACTCGGATGAAATCTGCCGGCTGTGGTCGTTTGGAAGGCAACCGTCTAACAATTCGAACGTGTGATTCCACCTCTCCCAGGATTTACACCATTCCCGCATTCCATGACGGATTGGTAGAGGCGCTCCATCCGGCTGGCGTTCTCAGACCATTCGTAATTCCTCAAAATGAACTCTCGACCGGCCGCACCCATTTCTTCACGGACTTTCCCGTTTTCAATCAACGTGGAAATTGCTTCGGCTGCCGCCGTAGCTTCGCGCCGCCGAACGATCAGGCCAGTAATCCCATCCCTGACGACTTCGCCCATCCCCGGTACATCGGAGATAACCACAGGCAATCCACAGGCCGAGGCCTCCACAACAGCAACACCGAAGCTCTCGCTATCCAAAATCGAAAGCGCCACAAAGACGGAGAGTCTATTCAATACTTCTGGGACCTTATCATGCGGAATCGAGCCGAGAAACTCCGTTAATTCTTCTACGCCACATTGCTTTGCCAGCCGTGATAACTTGTCTTTAAGGGATCCCCCTCCTGCAATCACCAGGCGCAATTTTCTTGAGCCTTTGTACCTCGTCACTAAGAGTGCAAAGCAACGTATGAGATACTCGATCCCATACTTCTCCTCCAAAGACTTCACGGTCCCGATAACAAACTCCTTCGGATCAGGAACACGATGATTGCTGGGTGCAAATACGTCGCAGTCAACGCCAAAAGGGGTCACAGTTATAGGCCGTTTACAAAGTTGGCGCGTGTGCTCTGCCATGAATTCACTCGTGGAACAAATGTGGTCCGCGCTCGCCAAATTCTTCTTGATGAGCAGACGATGGATGGGTGACTTGAGCGGAATATCAAAAACATCGCTTCCCCACACCGAGAGAACATAAGGATGAAACCGTGCCAATCTGCCCAGGGTTCCGTATCCCGCCGCGTAGTGAGCGTGCAGAAGATCAGGCCGAACCTTTGTGATAATAGACTTCAATTGGTCAGTCACTGTGAAATACCGCAGATTCGAAACCCGGCGCGTTCTTAGCTTGTGGATAATTGCTTCCTGCGCGATTCCACGAGGGTCCTCGAACGATACAACGTGAACTTCGTTGCCCCTGGCACAAAAATAGTTCACCCACTTTGCGCTATGCGGGTTGCTCGCGTTTACCAACAAGCATATTCTCATCTGACTTCGCGAATTCACTGAAGTTCCAACCGAATCGCGATATACAGTCGACGCAAATACCGTAGCAGCACCATTTTCACTCGTCACCTATGAACCCGTCTTTAGCGAAACCCTGCCCGCAAGCCGAAAAACTCCTTCCAGGTCACGGTGCAACCACGAGAGAAGCCACCCCACAGCCGCGCCAATAGTGACGCGCGGGTCTGACAACCCCAACGCCCGCAAGAAATGGGACCGTGAAACTTTCCATCGGCCTTCAAGCATACGCAGTCGACCCAAAGAAAATTCCTTTGCGCGTTCGACGGGGAGCCAGCTCTTCTCAATTGCTTTTCGGTCGGCTTCCGTGAGCCCAAAACCGGCATCGGCCATCAATTCCTTGCGGAATTTCTGCGCAACTTCCAACATTTCTGGCATAAACCGCGCTGTCGCTGAGCTAACATGCATCCTTCGGTAACCTACGACCTCAGGCGTGTAATAAAATTTGCCCTGGGTACTGAGTCTGACGAAAGTCGGAAAGTCCACATAACGCTGACCCGGCACATACTGAAACCCGCCGATCGCCTCTAACGCGGAACGACGGATCACCACCGTAGACGCTGGGATCAGCGAATGTCCGTAATACGTGAGCATGTAAGGAGCTGCCGCGGGAGGCGGATCATTAAAAAGGACTCGTAGCGGTAGGCTCATGCGTATGCGCGCCGTTCGACTAACCCTTCTCGCCAGATGGCCGTCCACGTCGATTTCTTGCATCTCGCCGTAAGCGAGCACGACCGAGTCATCCTTAAAAGCTGAAACTAGCTTTGACATCTTATCTTGGGGCCAAAGATCGTCTCCTTCTAGGATGGCGATGAGTTCACCCCGGCAGAGGCCGAGCGCATAGTTGTATGTATGCGCGAGAGCCTCTATTCCCGCATTCTCTTGATGGTAATAGTTAATCCGGGGATCCGAATAACTCTGGACGATTTCCGCGGTCCTATCCGTAGACCCGTCGTCGATGATGACTTGTTCCCAAGCCACGCAGGTCTGTGCCAGTAAGCTCTCAATGCAGGGTTTGATGAATTTCTCGTGATTGTACGCCGGTGTGATGACGCTCACTGTCGGAAGATCTGTCATTCTGACGCGTCCGGAATCAACTCACGCTGTAACCTTCCCCATCCGCACTCTCTGATCGACTCCCGGTTAAGCTCGCGCGCGGCGCCAACGGCTATTGCGGTCATAAGCCAAAAGAGAACCTGGAACTGTGGAATCCAGAATATTGTGTCGACGGCGTTGTGAATCATCGAGGCGAGTATTCCAACCCATGTAGCTACATGGACGGCATCGAGCGAGAAACGCGCGAGTTTATAGAATCGCCAAAGGGAAGCAATCATCAGAGCAAAGATTGGAACAGAGCCTAGGATACCGGACTCAGCCAGGGTCTGAAGGTAGGTGTTATGTGCCCCTAGCTTGCTGTTACCATATCCAATTTCCCTGGAATAGTTCACGAACTGCCCCGGACCAACGCCAAGGATGGGGTGCTGTTGAAAAACGCTGATTGCCTTGTGCCACAACTCAGTTCTTGATTCATCCCCAATAGAGATTTTATTTTCGACGAAATCATAAGCCCCTAGCACGATCTCTTGGGGAAAGACGGCCACAATAAAAGCCATAAATACCAAAACGGCGATGGCATGTTTTAAGCGAAATCCAGAGCGATATATCAGCCGTAGGCTCAATAGAACAGAAATAAGAAGAGCTGTGATCGCACCCCTAGAAAATGTTACAAGAAATCCAGCGAATCCAAGGAGTACAAAGATGCCATACCAAAGTCTCTCGTGACCGCGCGAGCGATAGAAGTAAACTCCTCCTAGGGGCAGCAACATCATCAGATAGCATGCAACATAGTTGCTTGCTCCCAGCGGCGTAACGACGTCGTCCTTGATTTCGCCTATTGTGTATATTCCCTCACGGGCGCTAGCGTAATACGACCAGAGGGTCGCCAGCCCGGCCACACCAAGGCATACTGGGACGCACCAGGCATAGATACGCTTTTTCTCAAGCAACGCATAGAAAAGAAAACCGAAGAGCAATGCCTTAATGGTGATCACGCTCTTGAGAATGTCCGAAGGATTGATAAAGGCTCCAAAAGTCTGAAGGAGTAAGCACGCCAACACTAATCGGTTCATTAATCGGTCCGAAAAAGCGGGCCAGTCTAGCCAGACAATTCTTTTGCAAAACAGAAGAAGCAAACAGACGTCAAAAAGTAGTAAAACCGGTGTCCGGCCGGCGACATTTATGGATATACCGCCGACGACTAAAGAAAGAATTAACAGGCTTTCGGGGTTCATTGTTCTAAGAGCGCGGATGTTCGTAGCCGGAAAATGGTCTCGACCTATGTAGACGGCGATACCAGTGATAAATGCCAGCAACAATACCATCGACCAGCGAAGGAAACATAACGGTTGGCCGATTCCGGGCTCAGTGCGGTCTCCGCGCAACAGCAATTACGTACCTGGGCTGCATCAGCAGGGCGGCGCGATAGGGTTGTACTTCACTATCTGAGTCCTTCGGCATCCCGCCAAACGCCGTCGGCATAGCGGCCGGAGGGGGTTGTCTTCGAAAAAGGCTCTTGGCTGTCTCCATCAGTTGGAGTGCATGCAGGGCTCGGGAAAGCAGGCGTTGGCCCGCGTACAGCAGATGATTCGTGTTCTGTTGCCCAAAGAGTTGTACATCGACGAAAATCGTCTCGAGCGCGCGCCTAAACTCGCCCATGGTGAATTCGTGCAGGTGATACGGGTTTTTAGGCGCCCACCGGCTCATTGTGTGATTCGGTGTCGAGCAAACCAGTACGCCGCCGGGTCTTAGCACGCGATGGCATTCCGACAAGAATTTCAGCTGATCCTTCAGGTGTTCGATCGTTTCAAACGAGACCACGACATCTATGGAACTGTCGGGGATGCAAAGATTCGTGGCGTCACATTCTTCAAACTGGCAACCCTCGTATGCAGCCCGGGCATAGTCTATGGCTGGACGGTCAATGTCTAGCCCGAGGCAGCTGTGTGCGCCCTCCGTGAGAAGGTAATGCGTTCCAATTCCCGTTCCACAGGACACGTCCAGGACCGCCTTATCCTTCACGAACCTGCTCGCAAAAACGTACCGTGCCTCATGCTCCCGAAATAAAGGTTCCGAAACCTGCCCCGGCACAATGCGCTCACCCGTGAAGGGGAGAGTCGGAGATGTAAGTACGCTACCAAGATTCGTCTTGCCTGCGGCATCTCCGGCCATGCTCGGACAAGGAGCCATTGCTATGGGTTCTTCAGACATGGTTACGTGGCACCCCCGCTTTCACTGCATTTCGCAAAGGATCGATGAGGGTCAGAATGGATTTCCGGTCTGCGTCGTCAAAAACGTACTTCCAAATGGCCAGTGCAAACACCACCAGCCAAAGGCCGGTAAGACAAATCACAATCTGGAGAGAATTCTGCAACGCCATCTTGGTGCCAAGCAGCGCCAGTCCCAGAGTGCTCAAAGCCGCGAGCCCCCTTAGAGTCCCTCGCCCGAGCATCAAGCGCGGCGAGAGCGAAAATGTTCGCCAGGCCATCAAAATCAGTAGGAACACCTCGACGACGACGCGGATGGACCAAGCCGTTGCCGCTCCCACAATCCCTCCCTGGCGGATCATCAACCATGCGAAAACTGCGTAAGGGGCCAGCTCAATTACAAAGAGTTTCGCAGTTGTGTCCGGGCGCCCCAGCGCTTGTAGAAAGCAATATGGCACGTGCGCGAAGCAGTTGATAAAAACGCCCACCGACAGAATCTGGAGGACCACGGTGCTCTTTTCCGCAAAGTCGTGGCCCAGCCAAAATCGAGTAATTTGCCCCGCAAACAGGAACAGAACCAAACTGATAGGAGCCAAAACCAGGAAGAGGTATTTGATCGACCTGGAATAGAGCATCTCCAGTTCCTTTTTTCGCTCGGTCCCGAGAGTGCTGCAAGCCGGGAAGACTGTCGCCGTCAAGCTGGACGGGATCATCCACAGCTTTGTGACCGCCTCGAACGGTGCAGTGTAATAGCCCACCATCGCTACTGGAAGCGCCGCGCCGATAAGGAAGCGGTCCATTGAGACCAGGATAGGATTCACGATATTCGCGACCGTGATCCAGCCGCCGAATCGCAACAATGGACGTACGGCGGCGTGTTGCAAAGCGATGCCATGGCGCAGCGCGGGCATTACACGTAGGCAAAACGACAGGTGAACGGCCCAAACGACAATCCGTCCGGCAACCAGCGTGCCGACCACAGCAACCAGGCTTTTCGAAAATGGCAGGACCAGCAGCGGCCCGGCAAACGTGAACACCCCCAGCGGAACCCGCAAAGCGTTGATCAACCCAAAGCGCTGGTGTGCCTCCAACAACCCGCGCAAACCGGCAGTGGTAATTACGAAAGGGATGGAAAGCGCCAGCAGTCGGAACGCTTGCAACATCTCGGGCTCCAGCGCATCGGGCACATTTAACGCGCTATGTACAAGCCATGGAGAAATCAGGAACACACATGCGGTTCCCGCGAATCCCAGCAGCGTCATTAATAGAAGAGACGTCCAGACCAGCGAGGGGATCTCCCGCTCTTTCCCTGCCCCAAGTTTCTGCGCCACCAGTTGCGTCAGCGCGCGGCCCAGCCCCAGGTCAAACAGGTTGGCGTAGCCGATCAGCGCCCACGCCAGCGTCAATACGCCAAAGCGGTCTGTGCCCAATCTTCTTATAAGGATCGGAATGCAGAAAATCGCCACCAGCATCGGCGCGCCGTTGCCGAGCAGGTTCCAAACCGTGTTTCTCGCGAGCAGCCTCCCGCTGGTTAAGTGCCCGTTATGCCCTTTATGCTCATTCTCCCCGTCATGTCCCTTATGTCCATTAGGGTTGCTTGGCGTCTCGGCCATCTCCGCCGTTTGCGGAAGGGTCGCAGCCTTCGACGAGGCGCTGTCTTCGCGGGATGGCATGTCCTTCATGTCCTTGATTTCAGGCATCTTAAGCTTTTTATTGACTCGTACCGTACTTATGTGTTATAATCAGTCGTGTTTAGCAGCCAGAACCCTCGCCAAACCACGCCATCTTCTCCCGCTTTGCGTTCGCCCGTCTCTGCCACCTTGTTTCCCCTTCAACCTCTTTGTTTCTATACTGTTGCGCACTCTCTTTGCATTCATCGTTCTTGCTGCAAAATGTGCCCTTTAGAATCAGCAGGTTGCGCACTCTTCTGCGCGGCTTCTCGGAGCAACTTGCTTCTTTTCAATTGGTTCCGCACTCTTTGCGAAAAACACCCTGGGGTGGGGTATCCCCTCTATCCAATTGCCGGCCGCACATCGGCGATATCCACATCCACGGCCACCGATCTCTCGATCAGCCCCAGGGAAACGATCACGCGCGTGCCGCTCTTCTTGCGCCTCAGCACCCCTTGAAGCCCCGCGAAAGGTCCTCCGGTTATCCGCACGTGCCGGCCAACCGTCAGGAATGGATGAGGCTTCGCGCTCAAACTCTGCGAAAGGCCAGACCGCATGATTTCCATTTCAGTGTCGGGAAGCGCCGTCGGTTGTCCGTTAAATCCGACCAGCCGCACTACGCTCGGAATTTGCAGCACCCGCAACCGGTCGCGCAGGGCCAGCCGCACGAAAACATATCCTGGAAACAAGGGCAGTTCCAACTGCACCCGTCTGTCTTTCCACCGCCGCATGGAACTGTACAGCGGCAGAAAATGTTCGACCTCGCGCGTCCCCAGTTCCGCCGCAACAGTTTTTTCATGCTGCGCCCGCGTATACGCCGCGTACCAGTGTTCTTCCTCCCAACCCTCTGGCAGCGCAATCGCGCCGGAGTACGACGCTCGTTTGCTACCTGTCGTCACCACCGTCGAAGATGCCATATCAAAACTCCAGATGCAGCTTCGCCCCGTCAGCCACGGGGCCGAATCTTACTTAACCTGCTTACTTACAACACGTTACAGACGATTCGAGGCTACTTGCCCTTCAAATCGCTGTCCCGCTCAAAATCCTTTTCCGCTCGACTCTCTGCTCCCGCGTCCGCACTTGGCCCCGCTCCGTTGGCACTCGCTCCATTCGAGTGCGCCCACGGAATCCGCGCCTTCAATGTCCCGGCAACTTCCTGCAGCAAAACTTTGCGCGGATCTTGTCCGGTCTCTTTCCAACGCGCCGAGCCCAGCACCCAAACCACGGACATGGCGAACGTCAGAAATGTTCCGAGAAACATGATCGTCAAACGCGGAGGAAATGATTTCCTTTCCGGAATTTTTGCCGGATCGAGCACTTTGACGCTCGGTGTTTCCTTCGCCTCTTGCACTTTTGCGAGCTCGTATTGCTCGGTCAGCAGTTCGTAGACCGTTTCCTGGATTTTCGCGCGGCGATAAAAGTCCGCGTACTTGGCTCCGAGCAGCGGCAGGCTCTTGATGGTGGGATAAGGTAGACCCCCGCCGGCCTTAGCAGCGGATGGATCGCTTGTCTGGTCAGGGGAGGCGCCGGCGCCCGTCGCCCCATTCGCCTGCGTACCACCGAGCTTTTCGAGTTGCTTGCGAAGTTCACCAACGCGAGCGTTCAAAGAACGGACGCGGGAATTATTATCGGTATAGATTTGGCGAAGCCCCTCGAGCTGCGATTGCGCGGCGATCATCTCGCCCGCAATCGTGCCCGCCGCGTCTAACATCGCCTTTCCTTCTTGCTGGATGTCGAGAGTATTGTTCTTGCTGGAGAATTGAGCGAGTTGGTTGGAGGCATCATCCAGGTCGTGTTTCACGACCTTTAGGCGCTCCTCGAGAAACTCGCGTTCACGGTGCGCGGAAGAAGTGGAGAGCTCGGAAACTAGCGTATTCAACTGGTCTACATAGGCGCCGGCTAACGCTGCGGCCCGCTGCGGACTGTGGTCTGTCACACTAATCGTGATGATGCCACTCTTCCTGTCTTCCGAAATTGATGTGTTTTCATCCAGTTTCCTCCGCGCATCCATGACGAGGCTCGCGCCGTAAACCTTTTTTAAATCAAACTGTTCGATGAGGCGGTCTTGCGAGGTCTGACTTCGCAAGACACCAATAAACAGAGCACCCGAACTCTTCAGTCCCAACAAATCTCCAGCCACGGCTCCTAAGCCACCGCCGGCCTTCGCCGCCATGGCGGCCATCATAGCCATGCCCGAAGTGGATTGCGGATCAGGCGGCATAAGCTGTGTGGTCGACGTGTAGGATTTCGGAATCAAGAACGCGACTAGAGTCGAGACGAGCAGACCGGCTGCCACAGCCCGAAAAAAGAACCGGCGGCGTCCCCAAAGCAGACGTAACTGTTCCGCTTGCCACTCGCGTGAATCCTCAAGCGGCATTGGCGGCGGCGAAACCTCTCCAACGAGCGGTTGCGGTGCTTCAGTCTGCTGTTTGGTGGCCGTGTGCGTCACGTCTCTCCCTGGCTCAGCTGTTTCCTTCCATACGACAATCGCGCCCGCTCACTTCCACGAACGAGGCCACAACGTGAGCTGAATTGAAGTCGTCACGTTCGATCTTGGCAGCGGGTCCAACACTGGGTAGTTCCACTTTTCGTATTGCACGGATCCTGAAAACATCAGTGTGGAATTCAACCAAAAATCTGCTTTCACGCCTCCGTCGTTCAACGTCCCCCCCTGAGGAAGATACAGAGTGCTGAGTTTCTCGTGCCGGTAGTTGACTTGAATCTTGTTGCGTGAGCTGAACCAGTACGTGCTCCAAGCCTGTCCGCCCTGTCCAGCGCGTCCCAACCAACTCCCCATCAAGTTGCCGAGGTTCGTGTAAGACCCATCTGGGTAACGATGATTTATGTAAAAGCATCCATCACAGCCTGGGAAATCCGGTGGAACCGTTGAGCCACCTTCGACTCGCAGGTCGAGCTTGGAAAGGCCGGGGAAGTGAGAAAGATAAAGTCCGCCGAGGATGGCTGCCTTGCGGGGATATGCCAACGGGGAAAACTCGTCTTCGTTGAATGCCTCGCCGTAAAAGGTGAGCCAGTTTCGCAAACCAGGGACACGGTAACTGAAGTCCGCGCCTGAGCGACGGTCCCCTGGGTCTTCTGGGCTGCCCTGGTGCAAGCCGCCATTGCTTATGGAGTAGCTCTTAAACAGAGTATGTAACGTCAGCGGAGTCGGACCGCCCGCGAAAACCGTAGTGAAAGAAACACTGAATTCAAAATTAGGTGTGGGCTTCAGGCTGATCTTCTGTCCCTGGAAGAAAGGCTGCCGGTCCAGAGAATGACCAAGTTGCCCGACGAGACCGGTGTCGGTTTGGAAGACAAACTGGTGACCAGCGAATTGTCCGAGGAACCACTCGACGCGTATCGGTCCAAGCCATCCGGCAATGCCGGGGAGCTTGAATGGTGAGACACGATTGATTCGAAACATGCTCACTGGTTCAGCGTTGTCGCTGAACATCAACGGCCCGCCTGCCATCGGTCCCCACGAGAGGCTCTGCTTTCCGAAAGAGAGCTGCCAATTCTCAAAGTTCATACCGACGTAGGCATCAAGCAATCGAAAACGATCAATTGCTGGGATTGGCGTTCCCGGAGACACTGTGGGAATACTATCCACTGAGTTAATGAATTGCAGCGCATGGGAGGACAGGGATGGACCAGACGGAGCATGCTGGAACTCGCCGCGAATGTAGCCAACCCAACGCCCAGATGTGGTCCACGCGGATATACCATCGACGGAGTTGAACCCTTCCTGATACGGCCTGCCGAAATCATTAATGACCGTCTGCCCGAAGTGATTGCCGTCCGTAAGTGGCTCTCCGGAGATTCCCGTCACTCGCGCGTAGACAGATTCGACGCGTCCGTGAATTCGTCCGTCGCCACCTTTTCCTTCCAGTTCATCGCGGAACTCCGTTTCGAGCAGGAGATATATCTTCTCCGCCTCAGGTCCGCCGCGGCCTCCTCCATCTATCGACTCAGAAGCTTCTTGCAAAAGGCGAACGCACTCATTGCGCGTCCATGGTTTCATCCCGGCGAATCCGCTGTCGATCAAGCCCATACCTGCGAGACGATCGAGGGCCGGGTAGATCCAACTGTCGAGTGGAACGTAGGGCGAACCCTGATTCGCCGGAGAGTACGTTCCATCGCCGCGAAAGAGTTGGCTGATCGATCGCCATTCGCCGCCGCCGAGTTCCGAGTCGTGATGGCGGCTGTAAATGTTCTGAGCGACGAGATTACCGATCACGCTGCCGACAACCACGTCCGATGGAAAGTGTTGGTGCGCCTTCACGCGCGAGACGCTCACCAAGGAAGCCAGGCCGTACGCCATGATCTTGGTAAAAGGACCGGGATATTCGTGAGCAATCACACCTGCCACCGACCATGCAGCAGCGGCATGTTCCGAGGGGAACGACGTGCCACCGCTCTGAAAGAACGGCCCGCTGCCATCGCCCTGGTATGGTCGTTGGCGCCGCAGCGTGTACTTGAATGACTCGACTGCCACCAAGCTGTTCAAAGCCGCTTCTCCAGCGAGGAAGCCGGTCTCGCTCCAATGCTCATTGTGGCTCACGTGGCCCATCACCCACATTCCCCCTGCGCCACCTACAAGGGCTGCCACACCAGCGTTTGATAGGGTCTTGTAATGACTAATCGTCGTGGGGTTCTGAGACAGATGCTTGCTGAAATCGCTGTCCGTCACGAAGAGTCCGGCCGTGATTCCGCTGAGCGGAACAAGCCACTCCGTATCGGAGAACCGAAGCCTCGCAGGACTCGTCCAAATTTCTCGCTGATCTCGCACAAACCTTCCTACTAATCCTGTTCGGGATCCGTCAGACGTATTCTTCACAGCGTTCGTATTCTCTTCCGCCGGCACATCGGCCTTTGAAGGAGGGCTTTCCTTCACCGGCACTGGAGCAGTTTCCGATGCGGCTGGCTGCGTCCCTTGTTCTTGTGCGTGCAACACACTAGCCTTCCCAAAGCTGAACAGCAGCGTTGTTCCCAGCATCGCGACGATGGGCCCTTTGTTCATTCGTCCTCATGGAATAGCAACGGCAGCAACCAATGCAGCGGACGACGCGATTTGTGCAACGGCCAGAACATTCTTGAGCGTACTGCTGCCCAGAACCGGCTTCTCCGGCACCACGATCGTGTCGCCCGGACCCATCGTCGCCGAGAGCACACTTCCGGACCAAAAACCGCCCTGCTTTCCGCCCGTGACCGAGCCGTCGGAGCGGATGATGAAAATTGCGCCTTTATTTGCAAGCTGTGTCGGACCGCCCGCGCGAGAGAGATACCAGCCGGAGTTTCTTCCCGGTGAGTAGGTGAGGGCATTGGCGTTGTAGACTTGCCCAATGACCAACACAGCGCCGGGCTGCTTGGGAACTGTGAGGGAGTCGCCGGCGCGAAGTTCAATGTCATCTGTGGAGCCCGCAAAGTCTTTTTGGTCCGGACGAAGATGGATAACTAGCCGTCCGGATACGGGAGCTTTTCGAAGTGCATCCAAGACGCGCTGGCGCTGCTGGAAGGCTGCCTGTTGCAACGCCGCTTCTTCCGTTCCGCTCGTGGATGCCGAAGTCTTCACGACCGTGGGGTCCTGCTCGAGGCGTTGGATCAGCTCCTGGCGGCCGTGTTGTTGAAGTTCCCGAACTTCGTTCCGTTCGAATACCGCTGCGCGCGGATATGCTGTCGGGAGCAGCCCGCCGGCACGTTTCACTAGTGAACTCAAATGTTCGCCCGGCCGGATACCGTAAACACCCGGCTTGCGAACCTCGCCGCGAAGCGTGACCGTCGCGCCGATGTCATTCCAGCCAGCCTGTTGGGGCACGGTCAACACATCGCCATCGCGGAGCGCCAGATTCTGGTCTTCTTTTCCTGCGAGCGCAGCAGCCAGATTTAAGTCCTGGTGTCCCGACGGTGTACGCTCTCCCGAAGAATCGTGGGGGATCGCATAATGCGTGAGGTCTCCCGCATCGGGGTTCGCACTGCGCAACAAGCCGCCAGCGGACTGCACTAAGTCGGCAACGCGCATGTTGGCTGCGAATGGATAACGTCCGGGCCGCGCCACGTCGCCTCTTACGTACACGCTTGCCGGCGAAACCTGTTCCGGATGACGATGGACGAGAATCCGGTCGCGCGGCTGAACCAAAACATTATTCAAGGGATCGCCCGCGAGTGCGTCGTTTAAGTTGATGCTAAAGACTCGCGTGGCCCCATCCGGCTGGCGTCGGAAGAGCTGTGCCGAGTCCAGCCATGCATCCGGCGTTACGCCGCCGGCCTGAAAAATTGCATCGCGCAAGTGCTGCTGGCCTGATGTGCGATAACGCCCCGGCGCGCGGACTTCCCCGGTGACTAGCACCTCGGGATCCGGCTCAAAGTCGAATCGTCCGAAGATGCGCACGGTATCAAGAGGTTCAAGCTTCGGAGCCTTATCGGGATGTTCGAGAGCAGTTGCCAGATCAAATGTCTCGACGACCGGATGGTAATCGGGAGCATGCAGCCGAATGATCTCGGCATAACGGGTCGAGGGTTCAGGAAGCAAGTCAGCATAGGAAGTCACGAGGTCCGTGAGCTTCATCTCTGGCCTGTAAGAGTAGCGGCCCGGCCGCAACACGTGCCCTTGGAGATAAATCGACGCGGAGTTGTACGGCGCGATCGGGAAAATGTGTATCTCGTCGCCATCATGGACGTCAAAACTGCTCATCTGCGTGCGAACAGCTTCAGAATCCGTGGTGTCGCTGATTTCGACGCTCATCATCGTGCGCTTTTCATGCGCTACTAAGCGCTGGACTTCAATGTGCCGCAGCGCAGCGGCGGGGAGAATTCCTCCGGAAAGATCGAGTACGTCGAGAAGCGTTTTCTCATTGCGCAGTTCGTAGATTGCGGGGCGGCGCACCATGCCTTCTACAGTCACGATTGGACCAAGCGGTGGAATCATCAGAGAGTCGCCGTTCTCGAGTCGTTGTAAATCCCCGCGAATGCCGTGGAGCAGTAGATCGTAAGCGTCCACCTCCTCGATCAACTGCTTTCCACGATAGTGTTGTAGCCGTCGCAAGGAACCCTGCGGTGTCACACCGCCGGCCACAAAAAGAGCATTCAACGGAGTGGAAAGCGAACTCACGTCATACGCACCCGGCGAAGTGATATCGCCGACGACGTACACGCGCACCGACCGCAGCCGGAGCAGTGAAACGTCTGCAGAGACGTCGCGAAATTGCGTTCTGAGAGCACGCTGAACGATTTCCTGCGCCTCTCCAAGTGTTCGCCCAGAGACCAGGACTGGCCCCACTTCCGGGAGCGCCACACGCCCTTCGCGGTCCACCGTGCGGGGCAGACGTTGTGAAACTCCTCCCCAAAGGTCGATAGAAAGACTGTCGCCGGGTCCAACTACATAGCTCGGTCCAACAGGAAGATCCATGGGGATGTAATCCGGATTTGCTGCACCCTTGCGGAAAACATCGAGGCCAAATCTTTCAAGAGGCCGATTCGTCGTGCTCGCCTGCACATAGAGGTCATACAAGGAAGGCAAATCCGCATACGGATTCGGCCGGCGCACCATTCTCACCGGCTCTACTGCAGCGGCGCCGGCAGTTGCGGAATTGCGCCCACCTGGGTACCGTTCCGAGTTCCGGCCCGCCCGTGGCATCGCGGTGTCCGTCGACAATTGGTTTGACTGTGACAATGAGAGCGACTGAAGATCTGGCTGCGTGGCTTGCGGAGCCGAGAGATTGTCGCCGTTCCCATATGCAAGCATTCGCGACATGCCGTTCAGCGTTGGATTCGTATCGACACGCGCCGAAGTGAGCATGGTTTCAGGGGAGCCTACGCTCGGCGGATATCCCGGGCGTTGGTCTTCCACTAGCGTTGTGCCATCTGGGCGCGTTGTTTGGTTGGGCGAAGCTTCATCCGCCCTTTGGAGCGGCGCTTGTGAACGTGGGGCGCGCGCCGGTGTAGTCGTGCCCGACGGCAAATTCTCTCGATCCTCCCCGAGAGAGGATGGCACGGCACAATCCGGGACGTTCCGAGGATCACATGCGGCCGTGCGGCCCGCAGTTGTAGTTTCTCCCAAATTGTCGCGGCGCTCGGCGGCACGAGCGAGAATTTGCGCCCGCTCCTGTCTTACGAGCTTTTGCTCTGCTTCAAGATCGGAATCAGGATTCAACCGCGGAACGAGATAACCGTACCTTTGGAGTAGCCGTGTTGCGAGCACGCGGGCGCGCAGGTCTGAGCGCAACCGTTCAGCCACAGCCGTATCAGTCAGATCGGACTCTTCCAGAATTTGCCCGCTCACTCCCGCGTCCTGCGCGAGAAGGCGCTTCAGCTCGACCATCAAACCAGCCTCTTTGTTGACGACTTCGAGAATCTGGTCGGCTGAGGCCGCAACCCTGTCAAGGTTGTCGGAGATGATGTCCGGTGAGTGCGAAGGCACACGCGCCGGAGTTTCCGTTCCGGAACCTTGCGGGGAACTCCCACGGGATTGCTGCTGTGCATGAGCCTGCGCGCAAAACAAAACAGCCAAGGCTAAAAGAGCGAACAGTTTGTGAAATTTTTTGTAGTCAAACATAAATTCTCCCCCAGGGCCGGGCATGAAATCCTTCAAATGGCTCCATTCGCGACCATCCTGCTTCGCATCGCGCTCAAAATCCCTTCTTCAGACGCTTCGATATCGTTCGAATGAATACTGAGTGAGGCCCAGTAATAAACGATGGAGTTCCTCTCCGGCGCGACTGCTATGACACGCACCTCCGGATGCTCGCGGAGCAGCTCGTCACAAATGGCCGGCCTTTTGCCGGGGTGGTCAAGGGCGATGACCACGAAATTAGGCAGAGTTCTCTTTACGCTCTCGGAAATCTCCGACTCGTCGCCAACTTCCCCGACAATCTCGATGTCAGGTTGATCGGCAAACGTCGTGAGTATGAGCTCTCGCATGAGCCGAGGGCGATTCGCTACGAGGACCCGGATAGCTTTTTCCATTGCGTTCTCCGCGCGCGGCTAGTTCGGCCCACCAAGGCCGGGCCGTAAGTGTCCCTTTTTTCAGCCAGTTAGAGTAAGATTCAAAAAATGCCTATGTTGAGTGACCGGTACGCCTTGGGTCATGTACTAAGCTGAATTTGATGGATACCAAGAATGACCCCTTCCGCTGTACTTAGTCCCGTTTTGGAACTGGCGGCTAAAGGTTACAGTCGTGCCGTATTCTGTCGTATTTAAGCTGACAAGCAACTCTTTCAGAGCCAATTCGGCATTACTGCAATGCGGGAAAGCTATACAATTACGTCTTCCCAGATAGGTAAACTTTGCGCTCTCGTCTCTCAGAGAACTATAACGAATCGATTAATTTAACTTGACTCTTTTGGGAGTGGAGTCTACCTTGTATCCCCTACCGACCATGACTAGGTCATCTGGTTTATGGTGACCGGGCCATCGTTCCCGGTCGGACACCCAGCATCCGAGGAAACAATGGAGCCCGTGAGCGAATTCGTCCTCTGTTCCTCTATCCGTGTTTTTTTGATGATCGAGAATCGTCTGCTACGTGAAGCGCTGATTCGGCTCTTGCGCAAGCGCTCCGATCTTGTGGTCGTCGGCGACGACGGGCCAGGCGACACGACCGCGTCTCAAGTACATGAAACTCCATTCGACGTGCTTCTCATCGACTCGTTCCAAACCACATGGCCTGCCGCAAAGATTGCTCAGGAAACTGGAGGACACGCCGCTTATAAAGCCATCCTCATCGGCATGGAACCTGACGAAGAGCTATTCATGGCGGCAGTCCGTTCCGGGGTGATGGGTTATCTGCTGAAAGACGCTTCGGCTTCCGAACTCGTAGCCGCTGTGCGCGCCGTCCACCGAGGGAAGGCCGTCTGCCCTCCTGAACTCTGTTCCACGGTATTCCGCTTCGTTGCTCATATGATCGAAGAGATGCCAGTCAAGCGCGTGGCCCCGAAACCGGATCTTACTATACGTCAGCAGCAATTGATGGCTCTCGTAGCCAAAGGCCTCACCAATAAAGAAATCGCCTCTCGCTTGAACCTTTCCGAGTTTACGGTGAGGAATCACATCCATCGAGTTCTGAAGCAACTGGATGCCGGAAGCCGAAGCGAGGCCGTGGAAGCCATTCGCGCCCACGGCTACGCGATCAGTTCATAGCTAATTCCGCGCACCTTCCCATCATACGAAGCCGTCTCAGTTAACCTCGCGAGCAAGTTGTCGCGTGATTTCGTGGCATTAATTTTTTTGCTTGACAGTGAGACGCTATCTCATATTATGACACGCATGCCACGGCCTACCCTACGCCAGTCTCCCTATCGGGTACAGGTGCTCGATCGCGCCCTGGCAGCGCTGGAGATATTGGCGAATCGTGACGGAGAGTGCAGCCTAGTGGACCTTTGCACGGAGATGAAGCTCCACAAAAGCACGGTGCATCGGCTTGCTATGGTGCTGGAGCAGCACCGTCTTGTGCACAAGAATCCCGACACGGGCCGCTATCGGTTGGGGCTTAGACTTTTCGAATTCGGATCCAAGGCCATTGCCGCCTTGGATCTTCGCGGGCGCGCGCGGCCCTATCTCGATCGCTTGCAACGTCAATTCGGAGAGACCGTCTTCTTTTGCATTCTCGACGACGGCCAAGTTTTTTACGTGGAAAAGATCGAGTCACAACAGAGCGTGCGCACGGCGTGCACGGTGGGGAGCCGCGCGCCAGCATATTGCACTGCGGTCGGCAAGGCCATGCTTGCGGAGCTTGCGGAATCGGAAGTGAATGATGTCGTCCGGCGCTGGGGGTTGAAGGCGGTTACGGCAAATACGATCACGACCGCAACGGCGCTGAAAGCCGAGTTGAAGGCTGTGAGGTCGCGCGGCTACGCGATCGACAATGAAGAGAAGGAGGAAGGACTTCGCTGCGTCAGCGCGGCGGTACGCGGCCATTCGGGGAAACTGTTTGCGGCCATGAGTGTTTCGGGGCCGGCATTCCGTATGACCAAGGAACGAATTCCAGAGATCGGCCAGGCAGTGATGCGGGCCGGGAACGAGCTGTCCGCAGAGCTGGGGTATGAAGGTGCGCCGCTCGAAGTTGTACGCAGGGCAGCGGGGTAGTCTGGTCTGCGAACCGCGCCCGGCGAAAGCCGGGCTTTTTTCAGGGGTAGAACTTAACTGAGATGTTGTCTCGCAATGCAGTATGCATAGTGTTGAGTCAGGAAGCCTTTTCCTGATTGGTGATAACCGGGGTGGGAAGCAGAGATCCTTATTCTTGAAGGGGGTGTTCTTGTGAGAACGAAACTGTCCAAATCAAACCAAGTTGTTCGGCGCGGTGAGTTTCTCGGGTTTGTATGGAAGGCTGCGGTGTTTATGTTAGCGGCCATGTTGGCGACTTGCGTTATCGGCACAACTTCAGCGCAGAGCATCTTCGGACGTATCTCTGGAACCGTCACAGATGCGCAAGGCGGTGCGGTTGCGGGCGTGAAGATCACCATCGTCAATGAAGAGACAAAACTCGCAAGGCAAACGACCACTGACTCCAACGGGTACTATGTGGCGACGGATCTGCCCGTGGGCGTGTACAGCGTGACTGCCGAGCAATTCGGCTTTAAGATCACCAAAAAAACGGGGAACGACTTGGTGGCCGGCGCTCGCATGAGCGTGGACTTGAACCTGGTGGTCGGTGAGGTCTCGCAAAAGGTCGAAGTAGCCGCCACGTCTGAGACGATCAATACCACGTCCGGCGAACTGGCGCGAGTCATCGACTCGAACCAGGTGCAAACCGTCGCTTTGAACGCGCGGAACTACATGCAGGTGCTTTCTCTTACCCCCGGCACGGCCCTCACCGTAGATGACCAGCTTAGCTTGACCACCAGCTTGGCCATCAACAATCAGTCGGTCAACGGCAACCGTCCCGATTCGAACGCGCTCTCCGTGGACGGCGGCTTCAACATGGACTCGGGTTCGAACGCCAGCCAAGTCAACAACGTAGGAATCGACTTCATTCGCGAAGTGGCCATTAAGTCGTCAAATTTTTCGTCGGAATATGGCCGAAACTCCGGCGCTTCGATCAACGTAGTAACGCGCAGCGGGGGTGACTCTTACCACGGAACGGTTTTTGAGTTCATTCGCAATGAAAAACTCGATGCGAAAAACCCTGCCCCGGGCGCACTGAAGACGCCCTTGCGTTTCAACGACTTCGGGTGGGATTTCGGCGGCCCCATCAAACGCGGCAAACTGTTCTTCTTCGCCGGTGAGGAGTGGAAGAGGATACGCCTTACGGCAACGCCGCAATCGAGAACTGTTCCCACAGCAGCTGAGCTGACAGGCGACTTCAGCGCGTTACTTGCCTTGCCGACTCCGGTGCAACTCCACGAGCCGGGCAAGCCCACCACTCCCATTCCCGGCAACCGCCTCGATCTCGATCCGAACACGCCGCTTACAACCGACGGCAAAGCGATTGCCAAGATCTACAGCACGATGACGGCGCTGGCCAGTGGGCTCTCCCCTTTTCCTGCCGGCTCCGCGAATCCGATTGCCCTCATCGCGACTTTCCAGCCTAACAACCCGTTCAACTGGAGGCAGGACCTGGTTCGTCTCGATTATCGCCTCAACGACAAACACAGTCTCTACGGGCGGTATTTGCACGATAACTTTGACCTAGTGGATGGCTTTGGGACCTTTGTCGACGGCGGAGTTTTGCCGACAACGCCAACTCATCGGCTTCGCCCGGGGTATGGCATTCAACTCGGCGAAACCTGGCTGATTACGCCACAAATCGTGAACCAGGCAAAGATCAACGCTTCTTGGAACGGGCAGCGAATTCCTCCAGCAGGTGTCAACTGGCAACGGGCTACGTACGGGTTTGCTTTCCCGCAGCTGTTTCCCGGGGGACGATTCCCCGACGGAATTCCCGACCTCGGCTTCACGTCCGGAGGGGGCATCATGCCCGCCATCTCGGGTACGCAAGGTCCGGACTTCTCGCTGCTATCCCCCACCGTAGATATCGCTCCAGCGGATGACATCACCTGGCAGAAAGGGGCTCATACGTTCAAGGCGGGAGTCCTAGTGGTCCGCAACCGTAAGGACCAAAACGGACGGTCCAGATACAACGGCCAGGTTGCGTTTAGCAACAGCGCGACGAACACAAACACGACAGGCACCGCCTTTGCGGACGCCCTGCTCGGAAATTTTCAATCCTACACGGAGGCGTCGGATGACCCAATTGGGCACTTCCGGTTCACGGACATAGAAGCCTATGTTTACGATTCCTGGAAAGTTACGCGCCGTCTTAGCCTCGAGTTCGGCCTAAGGTGGCAGAACGATGGGCCAACCTACACACAAGCGAATAATATCGTCAGTTTTGATCCCAGCAAATTCGATCCGGCGCAGGCCGTCACGCTTAATTCAAGCGGCACCGCGATTGACACCACGAAAGGGGGCAATCGACTCAATGGCTTGGTGCGCGCAGGCGCCGGCGTACCGGCTGACCAGCTTGTCCGTGTGCCCAATGGGAATAGTCCCACCGTCCTGGCGGTGCCGGCAGGTGCCCCTCGTGGCTTCTACAATGCAGAGAACCTGTTCGGGCCGCGCTTCGGTTTTTCCTATTCACCGTTCAGCGACAACCGCACGGCAATCCGCGGCGGCATCGGCCTTTTTTACGATAAACCCGAGGGCAACATTATTTTCTCGCAGCTCAACATTCCGCCGTTTATCCAGTCCTCGACATTTCAGAACGGCAATTTGTCCAACCCCTCCGGTGGCGCCGCTGGGGCTGCGTCTCTCTTGCAGGTCAGCGCCATTGATCCTAATTTGACTCCTGCGCGAACCACTAACTACAGCTTGGGCGTACAGCGGGAGATGCCATGGGGTGTTCTCATGGAGGTTTCCTACGTAGGCAACGAGCAACGGCATATCCTGCGTCAGCCGGACGTCAATCTGCCGACGTTCGCTCAGCTTCAGGCGAATGCGGCGCTTCCCGCCCCTTTGCCGCTTAACAGCTTGCGTCCTTACCAGGGATACCTCCCGATTCGCATGTATCTGAGCGACAGCACCGCCAACTATAACGGGTTGCAGGTTTATGCCACGAAACGGAAGGGCGACTTCATGGCCACGGTCAGCTATACGTGGTCGAAAACGCTAGCCGACTCCAGCGCTCTTGGAGCGAACCCCGATAATTGGCGCGATCGAAGGTACAACTACGGCGTTGCAGATTTTGACCGCAGGCACGTGTTTGCCTCAACTTATTTCTACGATTCTCCGCTGTTCCGGCACCGGGGCGGGTTCGTCGGCACCGCGCTTGGCGGCTGGCAACTAAGCGGCATAACTCGCGTTCAGTCTGGACCGCCCATAACGATTCTCGCCAATGCTCCGCTCGGCAACACGACTGTAAATGGTCGGCGCGCGAATCGTGTTGCTGGCGTTTCGCTGGCCCCGACGGTCGCTGGTCAATGGTTTAATCCCGCTGCCTTTGCTAACCCGTCGCCCACAAGTCCGGGAACAGACAGCGTGGGCGGCTTTACCGGTCCCTACGTTTTCGTGACGGATCTGTCGTTGCGCAAATACTTCAAATTGCCCAGAGAAAACATGGGCCTCATGTTCGAGTCAGACTTCTTCAATATTTTCAACCGCGCGAACTATTCGCTGGGCAGCCTGGGCAATGCGTCCTTGACGGTCGGCTCCGGTAACTTCGGAAGCTTTGGAAGCGCCAGCAACCCGCGCAACGTGCAGTTTGGATTGAAGTTTAACTTCTGAGCGAAGCGGGCCGGGGCGGGAATCTGATTTCCGCTCCGGAAGCCCACACCTGGCGGCCACACTCTTCCTGAGCAGATGGTGTCCGCAATTTGGGTTCAGCTCTTTGAGTAGCAACCGAACTCAGTTTGAAGCGCTGGCCGCTGGAAGGCCAAAGGAGTACTGCATGAGCACGCAAACACAGGTCGCCTCCGAAAAAATGATCTTTCGAAAGACGAACGCGCACACCGGGCGTCAGATCTCTGTGACCCCACAGAACAGCACCATGCGGCACCTTGCTTATGGCCGCATCATCATGAATGCTTCAATGCCTGCTGCCACTTTCTCCACAGGAAACCGGGAAACAGCCCTGATCTGCCTGTCGGGGAAAGCGCTCTTGAAGACAAGCGAGCGCGAATTCGAACTCGGGGCCTATGACGCGATTTATGTCCCGCGGGACAGCCAGATTGAACTGAAGACGGAGAACCAAGCGGACGTAGCCGAGTTCTCCGCCGAAGTCGAACACCACTATCCTCTGCAGCTCGTTTCCTATCAGACTGTTTCAAAGGATTCATCCTTGCGATTCCTCACCGGCGGCCCCGGAAACACGCGCGATCTGAATATTCTGATCGGCAAGAATGTGCAAGCGGGCCGCCTTCTGATCGGGTTCACATTCTCCGAACCCGGAAACTGGACAAGTTGGCCTCCGCACGAACATGCCAAAATGCTGGAGGAGATGTATGTGTATTTTGCTATGCCGGAGCCGGCCTATGGAATTCAACTCGTATACAACGACACGCAATATCCGGAATTGCTGACCGTTGTGCGCGATGGCGATGCGGTCTTGATGCCCAGCGGATATCACCCGAACGTGTCCGTGCCAGGACACCGTATCGGGTTTCTTTGGGCCATGGCTGCCCACCGCGAAGTTGAGGACCGGCAGTTTGGCGTCGTTAATGTTCAGCCGGCATTTCAGCAGGGTGCATCCGGACTGGAAGCAGCCCGAAAATAAAAGCAGTTCTTCGAAATGCCCGCTCAATCTGAAAGCGTGAATCGTGAGCCTCGAAGCGTTCCAATTGAACGGGAAGAACGCCCTCGTAACTGGATCGCACAAGGGGCTCGGCGCGGCCATTGCCGTGGCCTTGGCAAAGGCCGGCGCCAACGTAGGCTGCCACGGCCGAGATCCAAATCCGGGCGCGGCCTGCGAGGAAATTCTTGCCGCCGGCCGCAGGACGTTCTATTTCTCCGGAGATCTGGCGGACGCTAAGGTGCCCACCGATCTCATCGAAAAAACAATCGCAGAGTTTGGCTCCGTCGACATCCTTGTGAACAATGCTGGAATGATTCGAAGAGCTCCTGCAGCGGAGTATCCGGCGGAATTCTGGAATGAACTGGTCGCCGTGAACCTTACCGCGGTGTTTCGCCTTTCACAACTCGCCGGCCGGCACATGTTACAGAAAGGAACGGGCGGCAAAATCCTGAATATTGCTTCTCTTCTCTCCTTCCAGGGAGGGATTCTTGTTCCCGCTTATGCAGCGGCGAAGGGCGGCGTCGCACAGCTAACAAAAGCTCTTGCGAACGAATGGGCTTCCAAAGGAATCAACGTGAACGCGATTGCGCCGGGATATATGGCCACGGACAACACCACCGCATTGCGAAGTGATCCCGATCGTAGCCGGCAGATTCTGGACAGGATTCCTGCGGCCCGGTGGGGCCAGCCAGGCGATATCGCAGGTGCTGCGATATTCTTATGCTCATCCGCCAGCGACTATGTGCACGGACATGTCCTTGCCGTGGACGGGGGCTGGTTAGCACGTTAAGGAAGCGTGGCTTAAGTAGATGGAGTGAATTGGAGAAATGAAATGGACGCGCAGACAAGAACATTTCCTGACTTCGTGGTGGTAGCGCATGAAGATGGCAAGGAGTCAGCTCCGGAAAACGGGTTGAAACGCCGCGTGCTTGCCTATAACGACAAATTGTTTATTGCTGAGCATGACATGGCGAAAGGTTGGGTTGGAACCGCGCACAGCCACCCGCATGAGCAAATCGTGTACGTGGTGTATGGGCATCTCAAGATTACGTGCCAAGGAAAGACGGTCGACATTCGAACGGGTGACACCTTCGTTGTGCGCGGCGGCGTGGAACACGGCGCATCCGCAATCGAGGACTCTCGCGTCGTCGATGTCTTCACGCCGTGCAGGGAAGACTACATCCGCTGAGGCGCATTGCGGCTGATCGACCACGAAATGCAGAAAACAATACTCCATAAGGTAAAGTCGCTCGGAATACTTCTCGTCTGTCTTCTCTGTGTGACTTGCGATTCGTTCGCACAAACATCTACTGATAAGGCTCAAGTCCAGACTTCGGAACTCGATCAGCAAATCCGAGATTTTCTGCGGAAGGAACTGACAGTCCATGTTTCCGATATTAAGACCCTAGATCCTCCTCCGGACCGCGTTGTTGGTGCACTGACGACCGGAGAATTTTCCTGGGGGACATTCATGCGAGCCCTCGGTGCCTATTCGGAGTTTGCGGGAACGAAGACGATTGCGGGCCACGATGTTGCCCAGATGATCGGGAAAACGGCTCAAGTCGAGTTGAGCTATGGAGGAAAAACCTGGGCCCAGCTGTATGCCGCGATGGCTCTCGAAAGTTTCGGGACGGACCTGAAGCACAATGCCTTGTGGCAAGGGTTGTCCTCCGCGGAGAGAGAAGCGTATCTCGGCTTGCTTGACCCTGGCCGATTTTATGATGCAAAGAATCACAAGCTAATCCATCTGCCCGAGAATTACTTTGGTGTCGCAGCTCGGATTGCGACGATTGGCTACGAACTCGGCCTCAACAAGGATCGCACCTCCCTGGATGACCTGCTGAATCGGGCGGCATCACAATTCACCGGCGGAGCCCTGTTTGCTGACGATGCGCTGCCGACCGGCCGTTACGACCGATATTCCAATGAGTACGCCAGAGCCCTCTATGATGCCGCGGAACGTGCGGGCCGTGAAGACCTCATGAAGGCCATTGCGCGGTCGCTAAAGGAACAGATGAAACTGTGGTGGGATCTGCTGTCGCCGGACGGCTACGGTTATTCCTGGGGACGCAGCCTCGGGGCCATCAGTTATATGGACACCATGGAAATCACGGCATTCGTCGCGAAGTACCCTGAGTTTCGCCCAGCGCCGCTTCCGCAAATTGCTTCGGCGTATTACGCTGCGTGGCGATGGCTGCGGAATGATTTCAAGGACGAAACTCATCTTCTCTCGGTCTTCGCGTTTGGCCGGGGAGACTACAGTTACATCACGCGAGAGCGTGAGTGGCAGCAAACCACAGCTTTTTTTGGAAAGGCTATTGGCGCGCATCAGGTGTTCATGAAGGCATTGGAAAAGGAAGGCCTCACGAGTCTTCCTTCACAACCGAGTTTCTCCAATGTGGCGCGCTTTGTCTATTTCCGTAACGATTCCGGAAGAAAGTTTGGCGTATGGGTGATCCGCCAAGGAGAAATGCATTTTGCATTGCCGTTCGTGACCGGGCCGAAGGCTGCGACGTCCGATTATGAGCCAGCTCCGCACGGCCTGTTTGGCTTCGCCGTGCCAGTGGAGAAACTCTATCCCTGCCTCGTCCCGTTCCTGGAGTTGGAAGATGGGACGACAATCGCTGCCGCTGATGGCACCGACGAAATTCATCCGTCCGCGGATGGGAAAAGTATCACGGCCTCATGGAAGAGATGGGTTGTCGTCGGTGCCAAAGCGGGCGAAACGATTGATCCGGGTCTCGTGACGGAAGTTACGTGGTCGCTCACAAAGAACGGTCTTCGTCGATCGGAGGTCATCACACCATCCAAACCAGTGATGGTCCGCCGTCTGTGGATGGCGGTGCCAACTAGGTCGAATCGCATCAAAACCTCAGTTGTAGAGAATGTTCGGAGCGATCGGCTGATATCCAAGGAAGGCACAATGGAGGTTCGCGTCCTTCATTCTGATTGGCCGGTTCAGATTTCTGCTTTTGCAACTGGTGATGACCCAATGGGCCGTGGAGATCGCGGCGCGATTCCTTGGCACCTGATCTTAGAAACAACGCAGAACCTGGCCTTCGCACCAAGTGCCCCGCAGAGGTGGGACATTGAGTTTTCGATTCTCGGCGATACGCACTTCTAGCATTCCTAGGACTGGATAGAACCGGCTAGGCGCTGTTCGAGTTCGACGCGAAAGATTAGTGAATGTCTTCTTCTCGCAGATTGCGAACCTCACTGCTACGTCGCAAAGCAGTCTAACGTCCCAGATACATGACGCACAGGATGCTTTCATTCACCAACAGAATGAGGAGGTTGATGCGCGTAAGACTCAAGCAGAGCACGAAGCCTACGCCGTTTCTGATCCGATCAATCCACAGTATTCATATTAGAACTGCGGCCACTACTAAGATGAGGATGCTCATGAAGACATATATCGCCGCCCTTGTACTGATACTCGGGATTTCCGTCACGGCGCAGATGAAACAGCGCGTCAGCGGTGTTGAAGCCGAGCGTCAATGGCATGAGGAGCAAGAATTAGGGGACCTATATAAGAGAGCAGCGGCGAGCCGTTTCGTTGTTGTTGGTACAGTGTTGAAGGACAGTCCGATAGGCCAGAGAGGAAAGCAGCCTTCGATTGATGACAACGTTGCGGGAATACTTCATTCCATAAACATTGATGAAGTACTATGCCGTCAGGAGGATCTTGCTGGAGGTCCCGTCAAGAGCTCGACGCTGACTCCACAAACCATTAACCTTTTTGTTCCGTTGAACCCTGCCGTTGAGGATCGGCACTTGCGTAAGGAAAGGCTCTCAGCAAGGAGGCGCTATCTCCTTTTCTTGGTCATGCCAGATCAGGCCCAGCAGAAGTTGTGGACGGACTCATTAATGCTGGATCCCCAACTGGCTTATTATCGCGCCGAGGAATTGTCACGAGGAGTAGTTCCGCTATTGGACCCGACCGCCGATAATTCCAGCCTCCCGCAACCACACGTGCTCGAAAAGGTAAGACGGTTATGCCGCGCAATGCGACCTTCAAATCTCGACGACAAGCTAGCAGCACTCAATCAACTGGTGGCTTCGCATGATCCCGTCATGGAGAAAGAGGCTCAAATTGCGATAAATGCACTACAAGCTCCCGAGTAAGGACACGGGTCAGAAGCTTGAGATGAAGGCCTCCAATCAACTCGTGCGCTGGTTGATCCCGAGCATTGTCTGGTTTGTATCTCTAAGGTGCCGTATGTTTCGACCGGAACGATGGAGGAGTTCCAGGTACCGCCTCGCTGATTTATGTACTGCTTCACGAGAAGGTAGCGGTTTGATTTTTCTATCAAGTCCTTTTTGTCTTGTTTTCTCCGAATGCTATGTCTGACAACCCCGCCTATGACAGGCGACGACGTCAGTGCGCTTCAGCAAGCCCTCGCGGCAAACGGAGCGAATCTCGTTGTGGATGGCACTTTCGGCTCGGACACCGACACCGCGGTGCGGCAATTTCAGCAACAGCAAGCCATCGACACCGACGGCATCGTCGGCGCCGCTACCCGCTTCGCGCTCGGGCTGTAGAGCTTGGCCAGCCTCTGTCATTTTCCGACGCAATGGACGCGGCCAGTACGTGTACAGCGCAATTATCTGAGCTAACAAATACAGAGGGTTCCTGAGAAATTGCGTCATATGGATCTTGCGTCCTCTTTAGCAGAGACTGTAGAGCAACTGGCGGGAAAGCTGGGATTCAAATTCTGCACCGGACCAATGCACGAGGGATCAGATTCATCCGATTCGACTGATATAGTTCTCATTCGAAATTCATTCATCCAGCATGCCCCTTGCCCGCGTCGTTGCGATGCCTCTTCCCATCCAGCCAGTCTCTTACGATGAGTGAGATGGTCAGCAAACCGAGTGCAACCAATGCAGCCCCGCCGAGGAGCTGGGCGGTTTGGTTCGCGTCCTGGCGCAAAACTGGTCCATAGAGAAGGACCGCGCCCATCAACAGGAAGACGCTCGCTGATGTAAGACCCAGAGTGCTTAGCGTAGGGATCGCTCCGCCGGTGGACAGGACCTCAGCCTGGCAGACTCAATGGCTATGCCCTGCTCGTGAAAATTCAGCTACCAAAGTTGCATCCTTGTCTAACTCTCTTAGAACGGGTTCGCTATAAACCTTCTTCATTTCCGCACCGCAACAGCACCTGGGATTCGACGACCCCTCGATTGAGGCTTTCCTTACCTCAATCTCCGCCCTGCAGTCCTCGTTCTGGCAACGATACCGCTGCCCGGTCTGCATCATCCTCATTAATCCCCCTCTGAGAACCGGCTGACCTAGAAATCTTATCCATTCCTTTGGGCCAGGTCGGTTCGTCCAGGTTTCCTGCTCACGATTGTGACCAGAGAAAATTCACGGAAGACAAATGAGGAACGGGCCATTCACGATTCCGCAAGAAAGGAGAATGTGAAGCTACGGAAATTAGAGAGTTGGCGTGTGCGGGCATTAAAACGCGAATCTCATACATCCTTGATAGTAAGGTACTTAACGTTTGGCCTCAGCTCGAGACAGTCCTCCGAGGCGGCCATCCGCGAGGTCCGTACCGGGAGACATGCCGACCGCATCTTTTCCTCCCGCGGTTCTCCTTGACTGGTGGCCGCTCATCCGTGTTACCGCTTCAAACGCCGGCGAATCAAAGATTGCTCGGAAAGCCGAACAGAACAGGGTTGCCCTTCTGGGAATCGAAACTTCTGTCGGATCAGGGACCCTCTCTTGCAAAGGCGAGGCACCGTGGGCCGTCGTACTACAGTAAGGTCTGTTGCTGTGATGCGAATCGCCGGCCACGCATGAGCATGCATAGCCCAGCCCCTCATTTTCTTCCCCCTGGGTATCCGATCCTCGCACACGCAAACTACGAACGGCACACGATTCGGAGCTGAGAGGGACACGCTGCTTCGTAAGCCGAGCGCGCTGCTGTCCTTATTCCCGTGGAGGGCAAGAGTCAGAATTGCATCCTGAGGATTGCAGATCAAGAAACGCCGCTACGCATTGACAAATATTGCAGCAAGCGCACGCAATACCGCGTTTCCATACTCCCAAACGAGCTATGAGGAGTCGCGATCGATGCCGCGCCATGAAGAGTTGTTGCGATTTGTGCATCCATACTGCCGCCAGCGTCAAGTACTTCTTCTCGATTGTGGTTACTATCCTAAGCAACATTCGTAGTGAGGTCCGACCCCGTGGGCACTTCCCTAAGCTGAACTCGCAATGCGGAGCCCGTCTCAAAGGACAGGTTCCTATCCCAAAACAAATACTAGTGGAGGAAAGCATGCGTTTCAAAAGAATCGAAGTCTGTTTATCCCTGTTTGGAAGTTTGATTCTATTAGCAGTGCTCAGTACTCGCGCGCCTGCCGCGACAAATAGTTCCCTGCTATCAATCAATACTGTAGCGGATGGTGGCGAACCACCGCCACCGCCTCGCCCACTTCCGCCCAGTCAAGTTGCCGAAACCACGCCAGTCTTCGTAGCGGATGGCGGTGAACCACCGCCACCGCCTCGCCCACTTCCGCCCAGTCAAGTTGTCGAAACCACGCCAGCCTTCGTAGCGGATGGTGGCGAACCACCGCCACCGCCTCGCCCACTTCCCGCGTCGTCACTTTCGTGGCTATCCGTCTAACCATTCAATGGAGGGGGAAGGCGCTCGGAACCTTCCCCCTCTTTTTGTGTTAGCATTTGGCTTTTCAGCGGGTGGCAGAAAATGTTCTCCTTGGCTATCTGGTTTCTGACGCTTGTAATTGAGGGCCTGCTTTTGGTCAGAGCCGTAACCGGAGGTTTCGTCAGGAAGTACATACTCTTTTACAGTTACCTGGGTTGGGTTCTCGCCCTATCCTCGGTGCGACTTATCATTTACATCGCCCGGCCGGCATACTACAGGGATTTCTATTGGGATACTCAGCCCCTTAGTGTCCTGATGGGATGTGCGCTGGTATGGGAAATCTATCGGCAGGCGTTGAGGCGTTACGCGGGAGCTGCCCGGATGGCATGCAACCTGCTCCTCTTCCTTCTGCTCATGGTATTCTCAAGAACTCTGATCAATGCATGGAATGGTTCGGGCTGGTGGCAGGCGGAAACCACGGCCGAACTCGAGCGAAACATGCGCACGGTCCAGGCGATGCTACTGATCGCCTTGATCCTTGTCCTTGCCCATTACGCAATTCCATTAGGGCGCAACGTCAGAGGTATGATTTTAGGCTACGGACTCTTTATCAGTACAAGCGTGATTGATCTCACTCTCCGTCTGCTTCTTGGGGATTCGTTTCAGAAACCTTGGCAGTATCTACAGCCGATATTCTACTTGGCGGCGTTGACCGTTTGGGGCCTCAGTTTATGGTCTTATCAACCTATTCCGTCGCCCGCCACGGAACCAAGAATTGAGGCAGACTACCAGTTTCTCGCAACAACAACACGGAAGCGGCTTTTCCAGGTGCGCGCATACTTAGCGAGAGCGATACGTCCATGATTGGGGCTTGGCCATTCCTGGCTTTTGGCTTGCTGCTGCTGGTCCTGGTCATCCTTATGCTCCAGCGAGCCATTCCGTCAGGGCATGACGCGGCTGAATCGTCTGAGGAGGAAGCGACCCAGGCTGCTCTTTACGCGGAATCCTTTCCGCAACCGTTGGCGCACAGAGTATTTGGATCAGAAGACTGGGACTTCATTGCTAAACAGGACATTCCCGGGCTAAAACGGCTCTTCCTTCAGCAGCGCACGGTGCTCGCGTTGTCTTGGCTGCGGGCTGCGCGGGCAAACGCGACCAAGTTGATTCGTGTTCATTCCGCGGCGGCACGGAAAAACTCGCTGCTGGAGCCGTTTGTTGAATTGAGGGTGATCGCGGATTACGTCGGTTTTCAGATGCTTTGTCATCTGATCGCATTAGTGATCCGGCTTCGCGGGCCAATGACGATGAGGCGCCTGGTGGCATACGCAGATGCTTTATCTGAGCGGCTCTACGAAGTCGCAACAAGAGTGTTGCCAGCAAGGTTGGCGTACGAAAACAGCAAGCGCGAGCCGGCTCCTCCAGGTGCCCGGAGAGCGAAAGGACGATAGTGCCTTAAATGTTGGGACGATTCAGCTCCATGGATGTGGAAGCTGCGCGGGAAGACCTGAAAAACCGGACTCTCGCGAAGATCAGTCTGGAGTTCGCCCGGTTGATCTACCTCGCGTCGACGCGGGATTACAATACCGGGCGTTACTATCACGACGGCCTTGCATTCCGATTTTCCGAAGCTTTGGCGGCCCAGGCCTTGTCGGACGCACACAAAGAAGCCTTCGAAGATCTGGCTCTGAGCCATCTGGAACATCTTGTGGATGAACTGCACTCCTATCTTCGTTCCGTGGGCGCGCAATCGAGCGAGGTCATCCAAGTCTGGGAGAAACTGGAACCATACCGTGTCGCCGTGCCCTGCGAAAGCGATCCGCTCACGAAAAGATATTTTTTGGGGAACGTTAAGATCGCTTTGGCAATTGTAGAGTCTCGCGAGCGGGCCACTCGATAACGTCGGCAATTCGCATGGCGATCCCCGTGACTTGTCCGACGATTTCTGCATCGGTTCCGTAGAGGAACTGCCGGACACCGCAGGGAGACAGGGGATGGGGCACAAGAACAAGCTGATTGCCCTGTAGCTCACACCAGGAACACGCATAGCCGTCGCGGAGCTCAACGAAGTACACAGGCCGTTCGAATTCCGTGCGCCACTTGAAAGACTGCACCCTCTTGAGTCTCGGATCGATCTGCACAAACGTTCCGGGCCTCAACATTGGCCATAGCGTGTAGTCGTGGAGGCCGACGTAGCCATAGTGCGCATGTCTGACGTCCAGATGCTGGATTAAGGAAATCGGAACTTCTCCCCAAGTCTCAATCATCCTTGACAACAGATTCGTGTTCTCCAAGTTGAACCCCTGGTCAAAACGCACCGGAAATGAAACGGAGCGATCGCCGTCGTGTGCCTCAATATTCGTCAGGTGCGTCTGTTCAAGGGGCATGGCAATCTGGTGCTTGCCAATCTTTTGCAAGTCCACGCCGAAAAGCAGCAGGAGGTCAGCGAACTTGACGTGATAGATCGTGCTGATGCTGTATAGCTTGTAAATGCTGGGTGTTGCTTCGGTGTTTTCTATTTGAGTGAGCCAAGCATTGGAAATATAGAACTCATCGTTGCCCTCGGCTTCCGCGATTCGTTGGCTTTTTTCGGTTACGTCCCTTGTAGTAATCCCCAGGCGGGAACGCAGCTCTTTGAGTTGCTCGCCGGGCCGCACTGCAATGGCCTCTTCCGTGATTTTGCGCAGTCCGGTTGTGGACAAGACTCTCTTCATGGTGCCACCGCACATTCAGAGGCGATTTTGGCTTTCACCTTGCCAGATTCCTGGCTCGGTTTCTTGTCGCCACTCTGGATTTAGGTCGATCGCGAGCTAGCCATTGTAACAAAGCGGGTCCTCCCAGTCCTGAGCGAAACACTCTGCATACCTCCGATTCGGGCCCTCTGGAAGCACTTGGTTCATGAATCTTGCGCAACTTGGTTGGCACGAGCCATACTTGCACGCGAGCTGGCCGTGGTCAAGATAGTTACGTCTCTCTCAGAAAGACGCCTTCCTAAGCATCCGTGCAGGGGCGAAAACCTCGAATGAGAATCTACAGATCACAGACCTGCCTCAGACACCTTCGGCAAATCCTTCTGAGCCCTGATCTGGAAGCCGGGCAGACTAACGGGGACGGAACTAAAGGAGATCCGCAACTGAACCCTGGTGTTGACCAAGTCGAATTTCCTGCGGGATCCGAAAGGAGGTTCGGTGGGTTGCGGAAGCAAACCGAGCGATCTTATAGGGCTTGGGAATTCTCTCCAAGCCAACCCCAGGACAATGAGTGGCAGTAAAAGAGCAGCCTACACGCCGTGCGCCATTTTCTGGACCATGAGCAGGAGCAGCCTTCGGTCATCGGGGTTCATCCGTGCTACAGACCTCGTCAACTTCTGAAAATATCGAGCCTCTCTGCCGTGAAGTCCCCATATTGGGGACCTTCCGCCATCGCCACTCGAGGTCCGTACAGCAAGAGCCTGCCAGCGTTTCGATGGCGGGAACGGTATGACCATTTTCGACCCTCGAGATGTAGCAGCGAAGCAGACCTGTGCGCTTTTCAATGTCCCCCTGTGAGAGATTTTTCGCTTCGCGTAACTCTCTTAGACGGTCACCGATAATCATTAATGTCCCCCTCCTCCAAGACTACGCAGAACTATTTGCTTACACCTTCCATATACCATGTCAAGATGAGAAAGGAATTGGCCAGAGGGGGAGGGCTCCCTTCATCAGGGAGCCCTCGGAGCGCAATCTGATTATTGGTGACCTCTATGCGCTCCAGATAGTGGATATATATATTGGGTTGCGTCAGTCGGGCAGGTGAAAGAGAGTTTTGGTTGCAAAACCAACCAGGTTGTAGCGAAAACAGAACACTTAAGGTTTAAGTACTGTTGTGGCGCGGTTCGGCTTGAAGGATTTGAGGAAGGCTCCGAGTTCTTCGTATTGATCCGAGGCGATGTAATCCACACCCGCTCCGGCTGTGGCTTCCCAGCGTTTCCGAACTGCTTCCCTTGAACCAAAGTTGTAGGAGCTGAACCAGCCGTTGCAACTGAGCTCGTGTTTGGTAGCTCCATCGAGGGTGTAAAAGCGAATCCACAAGTTGTTGGAGTGCGCGTAACGAACAAGCTGTTTGAGGCGCGATTCTTTTTCCGGAGTCCAGTTGCCCGCTTTGGACTGGCCTTCCGGTTCGACGACGCGCCAACTGTTATTCCACCAGCGGTGATAGTTGTCGCCGACATTCGGCGCTAGCACTTCCGGCGGCGCCGAGGGGTCATGCGTGTTGGTGTGCACAGCTCCAAAAACGAGCAACTTTCCGCCTTCGGCGACCTGATCGTAGAAGACGACTTTTTGCGCGTCGGACTCACCAGTCAGGACAAGGATGGGATGGACTTCCAGCGTTTCCATCCGGTCGATGGTGCCGGCGCGTTGAGCAGTGGTGAGCCAATCCTGGTATTGCGACAGCAACTGCCAAATCGCAGCGAGATGTTCCGGTTCCTCCGATTTGAGATCGAGATTCAGCGTGATTAGCGGCCAATCCCCATGATTTCCGTCGCGCAAGGCTTTTTCGACGATGGGCCGAACGCGTTCGAAAAAATACTCTCGCATCCCCGGTTCGGTTCCCGTCGGCGGGGCTCCATGACTCACGAACGAAGTCACCGTGCCCGTTCTTGGGTTTTTCGCCCAGAGCAAGTCCTGCTCGATGGCAAGGGGAGTGCCCGCTGAGAGAGCACGGTCGATGCGATCGGACCACCATTCGTAGTAGGGATAGCAATTGTGCGCGTCGAGGAGAACACGAGTGCCGGGACGGAGAGGCGCAGGCGAAGAATCCAATAGCGTCGCAGAAGGAAACAGAAACAAACTCAGGGGCAAGGCAAGAGCCCGCAAAAACCGAATGCGCATCAGGAGTCTCCTGCAGCGAATGAGTCTCAACGAAAATTCAATATAAACGATTTTGACAAGCGAATGGAGCAAAACCGCAGAAAAAACCCCCGGAGAACTTGGCCTTTCCTATTGATCGTGAAGGTTTTCCTGCCCGTTGCACTTTTGCTCGGCCTACCTGTACTCGTGGTAAGTGCCTGGGCGTCTCGCTTCAGAAAGCACTGCGCTTTATGATTTTGGCTACCCTCCATACATTTTCCATTACAGTGGATCGCATAGGCCGAACGTTATACTTTAGAATGGAGGAGTGGGAGAGCGGTTGAAACCGGCGGTCTTGAAAAGTTAAATCGCTGGTTCGCTATCTCGTAGAAAATTCAACTAAATTCCTTTTGCCAGCTGCAAGATAGCGACAATTTCCGTTCTCTGCATTTGCTCCGTTTTTGCTCGTTTTGGGCCAGTTTTAGTGACAATTTGGTGACACTCAAGCGTTTCAACATCCCGCGCACGACCGGCTTGCGCCCGAGATGTGGCTGAGCGCGTGAAACCGACGTTGCTATGCGGACAAACCTCACGCACTTTTGGCGATGTAACCGAAGGATCCGAAGATCGACTAATCCTGCCCTCTGACCCTTGCAGCCCTGTTTAGCCTGTAGGAAGTGCTCCTTCCGCCGGCCTCTTCTTGTTCAATCACACCTGCAGCAATCAGCTCTTCGATGTCTCGAAGAGCGGTTCGCGAGGAAGTCTTCGTTATTTTCATCCACTTGTCTCTGGTTAGTTTTCCCTCGAACCCGCTGAACAGTTTATTCAGGACTTTCTTCTGCCGGTCATTCGGAGAGAGATTCCTTTTCTTCAAATCCTGCCAGAACAATTCCTTTTCCAAAGCACTGTCTGAGATTCGCCTCGATTGTTCGATGGCTCGATCCAGACACCCAAGAAACCATGTTAGCCATTCCGTGATGTCCAACGATCCAGCCTGGGTCTTCTCAAGAACGTCGTAATAGCCTTTTCGTTCTTCAAGGATTTGCGACGACATGCTGTAGAAGCGCTGAGCACTGCCATCCGATCTGGCTAAGCACATCTCGGCGATGGCTCTCCCAATTCTCCCGTTGCCGTCTTCAAAGGGATGAATCGTAACGAACCATAGATGTGCTATTGCGGCCTTCAAGAGCGGATCTTGCTGCTCGCTGCCGTCCAACCACTTGAGAAACTTTCCCATCTCGCTCTCGACTCGTCTAGCCATGGGTGCAACATAGTGAATCTTGTGGCGGCTGATTGGCCCTGACACAACGTGCATCGGATCCTGGCTGTCGTCCCGCCAGGCGCCGACTTGAAATTTGTCGCTGGTCGTACGAACTCCCGGAAACAAATGGCCATGCCAGTCGAATAGGCGTTCCTTTGTCAGCGGCTCCTTGAATTTCTGCGTCGCGTCCAACATCATCTCAACGATACCATCGACATATCGATCCTTGTGGACCTTGAGTCCTCCGACCTCCAGTCCAAGCCTGCGAGCGAGAGACGAGCGGACATTCTCTGGATCAAGGACTACTCCTTCGATCGCGCTGGATTTGATCGTTTCTTCCGTCAGCACCTTCAGTGTTGCGGTCCACTGTGAGGCAAAACCGTAGCCCCGCATCTTGCCGAGCAATAGTCCTTGACGCAATCGGACTCCAGAGAGCAATGGGACAAGCGTCTTTGCGTCCGACGTAAATCCAGGCCAATCAATGAGTTCGTGGATATATTTTCTCGCCATAATCTCGCCGTCAATCTCGCCACAACTGCATTATTTCTTGTCACAACGCCGTCATCTAATCTCGCCATATTCTCGCCATTTGTCTCGCCAAAGTCAAGTCTCTCGTCCACATAGCGAGAAACCTTGTAACCACGAGCTGGGATGACGGCGACTGCGCCGATCTGAAACTCGCCGAGCTCCTGCGATCCAGGCGAATTCGCGGGACCTTCTATGTTCCGATCAACTACCGGGAGCGACCACTCGACCACGGCCAGCTGAGAGGCTTGGCGTCTGAGGGCTCAGGAAGTTGCTCCTTGCAAGCCGGTCCTTGAGGACATCATCGGAAGGGAAGTTCGGTTGTTCTGCTATCCCCGCGGTCGCTACGATGCCAGCGTTGTGCGCGCCCTCCAGGAGGCTGGGTATTGGGGCGCACGCACGGTTCGCATGCTGGCAACGCGGCCGGCCTGTAATCCTTTCGAGATGCCCACAACTTTGCAGATTTTCCCGCATCCGTCGGTCACTTACCTAAAGAACGTCGCAAGCGCCCCGAGACTTGAAAGCTTGCAAACGTGCCTGGTTCAAATGCCCCGCCTTGGGAGTTGGCTCGAACTAGGGAGAAAGCTCTTTGATAGAGTTTTGGAGAATGGTGGAATCTGGCACCTCTGTGGACATTCCTGGGAGGTTGAGCGGCTCGGCCTATGGGATGACCTCTGCGAAATTCTGGATTACGTCGGCCGGCGAGAAGGTGTTAGCTATGTCCCGAATTGTGCGCTAGTGCCAAGCTCAGCCGATGGCCTCCTTAAGCAGGAAAAACATCTAGAAGATTTTCCTGGTTCATATTGAGTATCAGGATCAACGGGTTTATAACCCGAACTGCTCGGTAGCGTTGTCCCGTTGCCAGATCTTCGGAGTAGAGGATCGATGCGCCTGAACTTTCAGCAGCCTGAAGAATAAGTGCGTCCCAAAAAGAAGTCTTATAACGCAACTCGATATCCAGTGCCTGCAGAACAGATTCAGGGGTGTTGGTGACCACCTCCCACGTTGCGTAATCGCGTATCAGAAGGCGAACTTCGTCCACCGGCAGGGGGTGGCTGATTTTGCGTCGAAGGTTAATGCACAATTCTTGTAAAACCTGTGTGCTCAATACTCCTTGCCCCGAATCCCAGAGCTGTTCCAACAACATTTGAGCGCGTTGGTGCTTGACTCCAGCTGAACGGTCATGCGCGTACACCAGAATGTTGGTATCGACGAAGCACTTATCGCTCATGGAGCTCATCCCGTGAGCGAGGGGGTGTCCAGCGCAAGTTAAAACCCCTCCGAAGACGGGCCAAGGCACGCCTGCGCGCCTGATGATACCCCTTGCGCTCGCGCACTGCCTGCTCCAACCGGGTAGCACAGCGAGAACACGAGCTTCCCGCAAAAGTTCCGCTTCGATTTTCAATGTAACATTGGTCTTCATATTTGCACCTATTCACGTGCAGCACTATTCTACGTGCTTAGCTCGGGGAGATCAACGGCAAGCACAGCCCGCCGTGAGTTGCGGATTGTGGTCCTCGACTCACCGAGCAGTTTCGAAAGCGAACTCGCTGCACTGGGAGGTGTCGAAGTCATTCGCGATCTGAAGAAAGCGAAACAGGTTTTCCCTGGCGTTCGTGACTACCCCGGAATGGATCGATGCCCTGGCACCCAAGCTCGCCCCTAAACCTAAGGCGGAAGGCGACGCCATCGTTCGTAAGCACAGCTGGGGCCAGCGGAAACCACCCCGCTTGTGGACACAATCTTTGTGTCCACGAAGACCATCCTGCGTACCTACCCACACTCTGGCGAAACGGCTGTGGATTGACGCTTACGACGCTCTGACCATGGCCCATCCTTAAAATCCTTAACGCTCTGTGCAACAGGTTGCCAATAAGTGTAGTAGAATCAACGTGGAGGAGTGGCAGAGTGGTTGAATGCGGCGGTCTTGAAAACCGTTAGACTCGAAAGGGTCTCGGGGGTTCGAATCCCTCCTCCTCCGCCACTAAATACAATATAGCTTTGGAGTTACAGTAGAAGGATTGCCCTTTCGATTGAGGCGAGTGATTGCGCGGCTCCTTTTGTCCCAATCTTATCCCAATAGCTTTACTGCACTGCCTGATTCGCGGCGTCAAGCTCGCTAAATAGTTCCTCGACGTGCGCCATTCCGTTCGCTGTGACTTCCGGCACGTCCTTAATGTAGTGCGCGAGAGTTGTGTTGACGCTGGAATGCCGTAACAGCCCCTTGGCTGCCATCGGATCGTGGGTTATCGCGGTTAGCTGCGTTGCGATGCCTCACGTAATCGTAGGTGATCTTGTGAAGTAGAATGATGAACTTCACGAGGTTCGTGTACGCTTGCTGCCAAAAGGGTTCTTTGCCCTCGCCAAACAAGTTGGGTCGTGGGTTGCTAGCACCCAAGAAGAAGCAATGAATTCGGCCAAATTTAGGAGGTTTTCGCTGACAAGCTGCATGATTGCGGGGACAGTACTGTTTTTCGCCGCCTTCGGCCCGGGTGGTTGTTCTGACGCAGGGAATTCTGCCTCTAATCCGGGAGGAGACGGGAGTGGAGGGGGAGGCGGCGGCCAAGCGAACCCGTCCCAACCATTGCGGTCCTCGACCCAGCCTCCGTGGCTACGGGTGGGCCAGACTTCTACTTGACGGTCTATGGAAAG
>WNGO01000078.1_pt1 | contig 56871 bp, 57 predicted proteins | sample 5400511 | NCBI WGS metagenome assembly WNGO01 (sample SAMN13153380, study PRJNA577476) | soil metagenome | isolation source: 20 cm soil or saprolite under Garry oak tree replicate 2 | place: USA:California | collected 2016-06-15 | reverse complement strand
AAACTTCTGGTTGGACCCTGCCACGGACGCGTCGTGAAATTCAATACTTGCTCTTCACCTGGGCGGGCTTCTGCGCCTACTGTGGGGCGAAAGCAAAGCGCCCACGAGGCCCTTAAATACTTAACGTAGTAATACTAGGCTTCAGAATCCTGAGCTATTTCCTTGATCCGCCGGTATTCGCCATGGTTGCACGCGGCCGCGATCCACTTTGGCAGAGCCGACGACTGTGCGCCACCGTTACCGAATGTTGCTCGACGCGGTATCGGCGTCGATGCTTACATTTGGGTCAACGATCTCGATGCTTTGTACGCGGAGTTGCAGGGTCGAGGCGCGAAGATTCTCGAGCCTCCCACCGTGCGCGTCTACAAGTGTTATGAACTATTGGTCGAAGATAATTTTGGTTTTCGCCTCTGCTTTTCGATGGATACGAGTTCGCTGGCAAGTTGAGAGTCTGGCGGGATGAAGAGCCGCGGGGTCGAGTGAGAAGCACGCTCCTGTGCTAAAATAGGAGTTCCCGCAATCCACAGGGGGCTGGCACCTCATGAAATTTGGAGTCGTCGTTTTCCCCGGGTCCAATTGCGACCACGACGCGTTTTACGCCTTCGGGAACGTCCTGCAAAAGCCCGTCGAATTTATCTGGCACCAATCCGAAGACCTCGCAAATTGCGACGCTGTCATTCTGCCCGGTGGATTTTCCTACGGCGACTATCTCCGCACCGGCGCCATCGCGCGGTTTTCTCCGGTGATGAAGTCCGTTGAGAAATTCGCGAAGAGTGGAGGCATGGTCCTGGGCATTTGCAACGGCTTTCAGATTCTTTGCGAAGCCGGCCTGCTCCCCGGCGCGATGATGCGCAATAGCGGCCTGCGATTCATTTGCCGCCACGTCCACATCCGCGTCGAGCAAACGGACGCGCCGTTCACCAACGCTGCGCGGAAGGGCCAAATCCTCAAGATGCCCATCGCGCATTCCGACGGCAACTACAATTGTGATGAAGCCACGCTAGCCGGCCTCGAGAAAAATCGCCAAGTCATTTTTCGCTATACGACTCCCGACGGCTCCGACGACAACGCCGGCAATCCCAACGGCGCGGTTCGCAATATCGCCGGAGTCTGCAACCGCGAGCGCAACGTCGCCGGCCTCATGCCCCATCCGGAGCGGGCCGTTGAATCGGCCCTCGGTTCCAACGACGGCCTCGTGATATTCCGTTCCATGGTTGAAGCACTCGTCGGGGCTGCAAAGGCCACAGCTTGAGAGCGGCACAAACTTGCGAATTCAGAGTAGGGGCACGATACATCGAGCCCCTACGGCTCCTAATTCTAGCAATCTTTAGCCATGGCCACCGCTAGCACCGAAATTCGAGTTACTCCCGAAATCGCCGCCGAGCACGGCGTAACGCCCGAGGAATACGCGCGCATTCAGCAAATCCTGGGCCGCGACCCGAACATCACGGAGCTGGGCATCTTCAGCGTGATGTGGAGCGAGCACTGCTCGTACAAATCGAGCAAAGTCCACCTGAAGCGTCTGCCCACGCGCGGCAAGCTCGTTGTGCAAGGCCCTGGCGAAAACGCCGGCGTGGTGGACATCGGCGACGGCCTTGTCGCCGCTTTCAAAATCGAATCGCACAATCATCCGAGTTACGTCGAGCCATTCCAGGGCGCGACGACTGGCGTTGGCGGCATCCTGCGCGACATTTTCACCATGGGCGCGCGCCCCATCGCCGTCCTCGATTCGCTTCGCTTCGGCGAAATCACGCCGGGCAAGAACACGACCGCAGAAGACGCCGCGAAAAATCGCCGCATCCTCGATGGCGTGATCCGTGGCATCGGGAGTTACGGAAACTGTTTCGGCGTTCCCACGGTCGGCGGCGAAGTTGCCTTCGAGCCTTGCTACTCGCAGAACCCGCTCGTCAACGCGCTCGCTCTGGGCATCGCCAAGAAAGAAGAAATTTTCCTCGCCAAAGCGAAGGGCATCGGCAATCCGGTGATTTACGTGGGCGCAAAAACGGGCCGCGACGGAATTCACGGTGCATCGCTGCTCGCGTCCGCTGAATTCACCGAAGAATCGAAGCAGAAACGCCCGAACGTGCAGGTCGGCGATCCGTTCATGGAGAAGTTGCTGCTGGAGGCCTGTCTCGAAGCCATGCAGACCGGCGCAGTCGTCGCGATTCAGGACATGGGCGCCGCCGGCCTCACGTGCTCCACAATGGAAATGGCCTCGCGAGGCGGCACCGGCATCGAAATAGACCTCGCCAAAGTTCCCCAGCGCGAAACGGGCATGACGCCCTACGAAATCATGCTCAGCGAATCGCAGGAGCGCATGCTCCTGGTCGCCGAAAAAGGCCGCGAGCACGAAGTCCTCGCCGTTTTCAAGAAGTGGGGACTCGACGCCGTTGTTGTCGGCCAAGTTACCGATGGCGGCATCGCTCGCATCAACAACAATGGCCACTTCGCCGCGGAAATCCCGGCGCATCCGCTCGCAGAAGAAGGGCCAGTCTACAATCGCTCGATCGCTGCGCCCTCACAACGGATCGAAACGGAAAAAGATTGGTTCTCTTTCGCTCCCGAAGACACGAACCTCACTGCGAATTTCGTGAAGCTGCTGGCCGCACCCGCGATTGCCTCCAAGCGCTGGATCACCGAGCAGTACGACACTAGCGTGCGCACAAACACGCTGGCGGGTCCAGGCGCGAGCGACGCGGCTGTGGTGCGGATCAAGGATCCGAAGTCGGGAGCGGTGAAGCGCGCCTTCGCGCTCTCTACTGACGGCAACGGCCGTTGGTGCCAGCTCAATCCGCGCGTAGGCGCCATGCATGCCGTCGCCGAAGCTGCGCGCAACGTGGCGTGTAGCGGAGCGCGTCCCATCGCCGCCACGAATTGCCTCAATTTCGGCAGCCCGGAAAAGCCCGAAGTGATGTGGCAATTCAGCGAAACTATCGACGGCCTTGCCGAAGCCTGCACTGCACTCGGCACACCCATCACCGGCGGTAACGTCAGCTTTTATAACGAGACTCTCGGCAAGTCGATCTATCCGACGCCCGTCATCGGAGTCCTTGGCATTCTCGAAGACGCCTCCCGCGTCCTGAAAATCGCTTTCCGCAGCGAGGGCGACGTGATTCTGCTGCTCGACGGCGCCCGCGATCCGGCCCCGACTGGTCATTCCGAGGGCAGCGAGGAAGCTCTCTTCGCCCGCGAATTCTCCTCCTCCGAATACTCCAAGACCATCTCCGGCATCGTCGCCGGTGAACCGCCCGCCATCGACCTCGCCGCCGAGAAACGCCTCCAAGATTGCCTCGTTGCGCTCGCCGCCGAAGCCGCCGTGCAATCCGCACATGACGTCTCCGACGGCGGCCTCGCCGTCACCCTTGCCGAATCCTGCTTTGCTTCCGAGTCTTCTCTTGTAGGGGCGCAGCATGCTGCGCCCCATCTCGGCGCGGTCATTACCATCAAGAATTCTCCCCTGCCCGCCGAATCCGTTCTCTTCGGCGAACGCGGCGCCCGCGCCGTTGTTTCCGTCTCGCCCGCAAAACTTGCCGGCGTTCTCGAAATTGCGAGACAATACAATGTGGCAGCGCGCGAGCTCGGCAAAGTCATCCGCGGCAAGGCTTTCCGCATCCAATATGAGCGGAGCGCGGTGATCGACAGCCCCATCGAGACTCTGCGCGACGCCTGGGCCCATTCGCTCGAACGAACGCTAACCGCAAAATGAGTCAAAAGCTCGCTTTCGCCGACGATCGTTTCCACGACGAGTGTGGTGTCTTCGGCGTCTTTGGCCACCCGGAAGCGTCGAACCTCGCGTATCTCGGCCTTTACGCTCTGCAGCATCGCGGCCAGGAATCCGCTGGCATCGTTTCCAGCGACGGCAAAGAGTTGCAGGTGCACCGCGCCATGGGCGAAGTCGAAGAAATTTTCCAGCCCAGCGTGCTCGCGCAACTCCCGGGCAGCCTGGCTATCGGCCACACGCGCTACTCCACTGCGGGCGACAAAGGTCTCCTCAACGCGCAGCCCATCATGATCGACTGCAACAAGGGCAAAGTCGCCCTCGGCCATAACGGCAACCTTACTAACGCCGCCGAGTGGCGCCGCAAGCTCGAGCATCGCGGTTCCATTTTCCAGACCAACAGCGACACCGAAGTCATCGTCCATCTCATCGCGCGTTCGCAGGCGCGCAATCTTTCCAGTGCTCTTGGCGATGCGCTCAATCAAGTAGAAGGCGCCTACTCTCTCCTGGTCCTCACTCAGGACGAACTTTACGCCGTGCGCGATCCCCGCGGCTTCCGCCCCTTGGTCCTTGGAAAATTGACCACGCCCGGCGGCTTTGTCTCCTGGTTGGTGGCCTCGGAAACTTGCGCTTTTGATCTGCTGAATGCGCAATACGTCCGCGAAATCGAGCCCGGCGAGATGGTACGCATCTCCAAATCCGGCATCGAATCCATCCATTTCGCGCCAGAAAAGCAGCTCCAGCAGTGCATTTTCGAGCACGTCTATTTCTCTCGCCCGGACAGCATCATCTTCGGCCGCTCCGTGAACGAGAGCCGCGAAATGCTTGGACGCCTGCTCGCGCAGGAGCATCCCGTGGATGCCGACATCGTCGTGCCCGTTCCGGATTCCGGCGTCCCCGCGGCCGTCGGCTACGCGCTCCAATCAAAGATTCCCTTCCGCATGGGCCTGATTCGTAACCACTACATCGGACGCACTTTCATCGAGCCGTCGCAAGCCATCCGCAATTTTGGCGTAAAGCTCAAGCTCAATCCCATTCGCGGCTTGATCGAAGGCAAGCGCGTAATCCTCGTCGACGACTCCATCGTGCGCGGCACCACGAGCCGCAAAATTGTCCGCATGGTCCGCGAGGTCGGCGCAAAAGAAGTCCACGTGCGCATCAGTTGCCCGCCGACGATTTCCCCGTGCTACTACGGCGTCGACACGCCTACTCGCGAAGAGCTGATCGCTTCTTCCAACACGCCGGAAGAAATCTGTAAATTCCTTGGCGCCGATTCGCTGGGCTACGTTTCTCTTCCGGCTTTGCGCCGCGCGGTCGGTGATACCGCGGGCAAGTTTTGTACGTCTTGTTATACGGGTATTTATCCGACGGATCTGGTGCAGTTGGAGGTGCGCGAAAGCGCCGCCAACGGCAAGTCCGAACATATCCGAGGCAACGACGGTGAATCCGCGTCCGCAGAGCGGCCGGTGGTGGTGGAACGTGAAAGCTGAAAAAAAGAAAAAGCAGGAAGAAGCAAATTTGCCCGTCAAAACCAAGATTCAGCGCGAGATCATCGCCTGGTTCTGGGTTGGCCTCGTCTTTCTGCTCATTAACGGCACAATCGGCCAGGCGCGCGTCATTCCCTCCGGTTCGATGGAGAACACGCTGCTCATCGGCGATCACCTCATCATGAGCCGCATCGGCTACGATGCCGGTGTGCCCTTCACCAACTGGCACGTGCCGCTGTGGCGCTCTCCCAAGCGCCAGCAAGTGATTATCTTCAAGCCGCCGTTCGCTCCGGACACGCCGGACTACGTGAAGCGCGTCATTGGGCTGCCCGGAGACACCATCGACATCCACGATGGCGCCGTGTGGGTCAATGGCCAGAGACTCACTGAAAAATACACTATGGGGGCAAGCGAGCCCTACGATTTGCACCCGCCGTACAAGGTTCCCGCGGACTGTTATTTCGTGATGGGCGACAATCGCGGAAATTCCTATGACAGCCGCTTCTGGGGCTGCGTCCCGCGGAAGGACATCATCGGAACACCGGTCATGATTTACATGTCGCTGAATGTTTCGCCGGAGGCTTGGGAGCCGGGACAGATTCGCGAGCGGTTTTTTGCCTACGCGAATGCCTTACTGCATCCCCGAGTCGTGCGCTGGAGCAGGATTTTCCGGACATTCTAACGTCGTCGAAGAGTCGTCGTTCGCAATAGCCGCCGCGATCCCCCATGGCGCTTCAATGAGTTCCTATCGGTGACTGTCGCGGCAGAGTACGCCCCGGTAAAAAAAGAGCGGAAACGGAAGCGAGCGGGTCTTTCATGAAATATGCCGATGCCGGAGTGAACATCGCCGTCGCGGATGACGCGAAGCAAAGAATTCGCCACCATGCCAGCCGCACGTTCACTCCCGGCGTTCTCGGCGGCATCGGCGGCTTCGGCGCGCTCTTCGCGCTGGACCGGAAAAAATGGAAAGAGCCGGTGCTGGTTTCCAGCGCGGACGGTGTTGGCACCAAGCTCAAAATCGCCATGTCCATGGGCGTGCACTCCACCGTCGGCGCCGACCTTGTCAATCACTGCATCAACGACATTCTCGTCCAGGGCGCCGAGCCGCTCTTTTTCCTCGACTATCTTGCGATGGGCAAGCTTGAGCCCCAGGTCGTCGAACAGCTCGTCGAGGGGATGAGCCGTTCCTGCCGCAAAGCCGGTTGTGCCCTCATCGGCGGCGAGACGGCGGAGATGCCCGGCTTTTATCCGCCCGGCGAATACGATCTCGCGGGCTTCATCGTTGGCGTTGTCGAGCGCAAAAATCTTCTTACCGGCAAGTGCGTCCAGCCCGGAGACGCTTTGATCGCGCTGCCGTCAGCCGGCCTGCACACCAACGGCTATTCGCTGGCGCGCAAGCTGGTCTTTGAAGTCGCAAAGCTGAAGCCGGATACCTATGTCGCGGATGTCGGAAATAAAATCGGCGCGGAATTGCTGAAGCCGCATCTCTGTTATGCGCCGGCTCTGAAGAGTATCGTCTCACGCGGCTGGGTTTCTGCCCTCGCCCATATCACCGGCGGCGGCATCCCGGGAAACTTGCCTCGCGTGCTGCCCAGCGGCGTCAAAGCCGAAATTGATCTGGCATCCTGGCCCGTACTGCCGATCTTCAAATATCTCGCCAAACTCGGGAAGATCGACGCCGGCGAATTGCTGCAATCCTTCAATATGGGCGTGGGAATGATTCTCGTCGTCCCAGCGAAAAAAGTGAAGTCCGTGGAAGCCGACCTCAAGAAGCACCGCGAAAAATTCTTCCGCATCGGCCGCATTGAACGCAGCGAATCCGGCAAAGCCCGCGTCAGCTACTCCGGCTCCCTCAACCTCGGATAAGGACATGCCCGATTCTTTGCAGGCGCCTCGCTGGTTAGCAATTTCTAGTGCGCCACATCTCTCAGAACGTCCACAAGCACATTCGTATTTCTATTGAAGACGACGATATGCGCGCCAATCACACCGCGCCGATATTCCGCCGGAAGTGGCGGCAACTGGCGCTCAAGCTCCACGGGGCAGGCCTCTACGCGCTTCTGCAGGCCCGGCGGCATGGCTTGAGGTACATAGGGCGATGTGCTTAGCATAGGGCTTGTCCGTGATGTTTTCCAGCCACGCCCGTCGATCCTATGCTCACTGGAAGAACTGTCCGGACGTCGAACCTTACAAGGATTCCCCCAGCGAACCTTTAGGAGGTATGCCGTGAATTCTCTGCAGTCAAACCTTGATCTTTTAGCTGCGCGAGTGAAAGAACTTGAAGCTTCGAATCACCGCTGGAAGTTCGTGAACGCGTTGCTCCTGCTCTCCGGCGTATCGGTCCTTTTGATGGGCGCGAAGCCCGCTGACCGCCTCGAGCCTAACGTCATTCGCGCTGGCTCGGTCGAAGCCCAGGAGTTCATCTTGAAGGATGAGACTGGCCACGTTTATGCACGCCTGAGCCTGAACCCCTCATTCCCGAAAGTAACGCAGAAAGGACGCACCTACCTTTTTCCGAGTGATACGTTTCCGGGGGGCGAGGCGGCCCTTCAGTTCTACAATGAAAAAGGCGAAGTGCTCTGGACCGCACCTTCGATGGGCGGAGCACAATTTTTGCCCGCAAGATAAGCAGCGGTGACTTCGGACAGTTCCACTCAGTGATGGCGTGACATCGTTTGGATCATGCGCCTGGCGCACGAGGGAAACTCTTCTACTGCCGCGCGCTTCTTTCCGCAGGCGTCCAAAACGGCAGCTTCGTCGGCACAAACTCGACCGGCACGTCTTTCACAAACGTTTTCATCCACCTCACGCACTCTTCCATTCCTGCCTGTTCGGAAGGCACGTGCCCGATCACGATCAACGCCTTCTTCTTCCCCTCACTGACCGCATCCGCGGCATACTCCACGGTTTCCCATTCGCGGGTTTCGCCCACCAGCAATACTTCCACGTTGTCCATTTCTAGTGCGTGTGTCTCCCGTTCGAACCCCGCCGATCCCGGGCTCAGCGCCAGCCTCGTCACTTTCATCTCCGGATTTCCCACCACGCGCATCACCGGCGTATTCAGCCGCTTCGCCACATCCGCTGCCAGCTTCTCCAGTGTGATTTCTGGCACCGTGAACAGGTGCGGATTTTCCCCGCTCTGATATTTCTCCCAGCCCAGGGCCTGCACTATGCCCGCCAAGATCCCGTCCGGTTTTCGCAAGTGCCAGTGGTCATGGAATCTCCAGACCACCAGCCCATTTTTCTCGATGAACGCCCGCTTCTCCTTCCATACGGGGTCGTTCTCCTCCATTCCTTGCGGCCGGTCTAGGTGATTGTAAAACGTAGGCTCGTGCGTGATGACCAGGTTTTCCCCGTTTGCCGCCGCTCGTTGCAGAACGTCCATCGTTGCCATCATCGTCACCGCGATCCCTGTCACACGCGCGTCCGGATTCCCCGCCTTAAATGTGTCTACTGTCTCCGTTTTCCAAGGGACGCCAACGTGTTCCTGGATCGCCGCTATCACCTCCCGTGCCGTGGGGCGCTTTTCCTGTGCCTCAGTTTGAATGCCGTACGTCGCGGCTCCGACCACCATCGCTCCAGCCAAGCCTGTGCCCAACGCCCCGTTCAGCCACGCCAGCGCACCGGACGTCCGTTCTGTTTTCCACGTTGGCCCCATGCTTCTCTCCTCTCTGCGCTACTGTTTCTCTTCTCCCCCCGCATATTCCGGATTCTTCGCGGGGCCTCGCAATTTCATCTCCTGCTGCACACGCGCCAGCCACTTTCGTTCTGTTTCAAACTGTTCGATCATCAGGCCGACCATCCACACCGCCTCGTGATAGGGATGTCCCACTTCCCTTAGGATACTGTCGAGCACTTCTTTCTCGCGTGCAATTTCCCCTCCTAAGAATTTCCGCCGCCGTTCGAGTTGTTTCTCGAAGACTCCCGGCTGCGCCTGCCACGAAAGCGCCATCCAGGTGAGAAATGACGGTCGCTCCCGCTGCGCAGTCCACTCTTCTCGTTCTAAAGCCTTCGCGAGCGCCACCCGGCCCTTCGCCGTTGTCTCAAACGTGCTGCGCTCCGGTCCCCCAGCAGGTTTGTCCGTCTCGGCGGTGCGAATCAGCCCCGCGCGGGCCAGTTTTTCCAGGGAGTAATACACTTGTGGTCGCGACAGGTTTGTCCAATCTCGTATCTCGCGTCTTTCCAGCTCGAGATTCGCCTGATACCCGTGCATCGGCCGCTCCGCCAGCAGACTAAGCAGGACCAGGTCCGGAGTTGTCAGCGCCAATTTCCTGCCCGCTCGCGCGGATCTTCTCGGTCTCTCCGCGTTCCTCTGCGCCCTCGGCGTCTGTGTGTTTTCCTGCCTCTTCATTTCTTCCCCGCCTTACGCTTCCTGCTCCAATACCACCACTCACATTGCTCGGCGGGCAGCCGTCGATTTTTTGCTTGCGCTACCGCCGCGCAAAACACGTCCAGCACGCAAGGATCCTGCCGCTGGCCGATGAGGCGATTCAGCCTCTTATACAATCTTTTCGGATTCTGCCGCGCCAGTTGTGCGACGCTGCGAATTCTTAGCAGCTCAAAGTCGCGTAGCATCGCCGGGCCGATCGATATCAAGTCCTCCAGTCGCCGCGTGCTTTCTGCCATAAAACCTCCTTGACTTCGCTCTGTGCTGCCCGTATCCTCAACTAGTCTAAATTAGACTAGTTGTCTTGTCAAGGGAGACTTCTCGCCATGCGCTCATTTCTCACGCCTCTCGCCGCTCTCGTTCTTATCTTTGCCTCTGTTCGTGCCAATCCATCTCAGGAGATCAATTCATGAACGTCAAACGCATCACTCCAGTCCTGCTGGTCAAGGAGATCGAGCCCATTGTCCCCTTCTGGGTCGATCGCCTCGGTTTCACGAAAACCATCGAAGTTCCCGAAGGCAACAAACTCGGTTTTGTCGCTCTTCAGAAAGGTGCCGGCGAAGTGATGTACCAGACTTACGCAAGCGCGGAGAAAGATGCGCCCTCATCCATGTCCGCGGATGCCAGAAAGGGTCCAACGTATCTCTACATGGAGGTCGACAACCTGGACGCTGTGCTCGCTGCCATGAAAGACGTGAAAATTGTCATGCCCGTCCGCACCGCGTTTTACGGCATGCGCGAGTTCGGCGTCCAGGACCCCGGCGGCCACTTCATTACTTTCGCTCAGCCCGTCGCCGCACCGCAGCACTAACGCGCTTTGTCAGCCAGCCTGGCCCAGACAAGGCAAAGTACCCTCTCTCCGTACCAGCCCCTGTACTATTCAGGGTACCGGTACAAGTAGGTTTGACAGGCCACCTGCGCGAATCTACGCTTGTGGGCATTGCGCTTCGTTTTCGTCCAGAGCAGCAGCCGCCTGAATCGATTTAAACCTCAGGCCTGCTAGTTCGATCAGCGAAAGGAATTATGTCTCAAGGAAGATCTGCGTTCAGTGATGCTGCGTCCAGAGCGGTGCTCGATTCCGCGCCCGAGGGAATACTCGTCGCGAATCGCGAAGCCCGAATCGTCCTCGTGAACGCGCAAACGGAAGACCTTTTCGGCTACGGCCCGGACGAGCTGCTCGGCGTGCATTTCGAGGTCTTGCTGCCCAATTATTTCGGGAGGAACACGAGCGGCAGATCGCCGGTTACACGCGCGCTCCGGGACTCCGGCCCGGCCGGGTAGGGCTCGAGCTTCGAGGTCTGCGCAAGGACGGAACGGAAGTCCTTCTTGAAATAAGTTTATGTTCCGTGGACGTTCAGGACGGACCTCTGGTGTGCTGCATCTTGCGGAAAATCCCCGCTCCCAAGTCAGCGGACCATCCCTCTCGCGAAGTGGAGCAGCGCTTCCGCCTTATGGTGGAGAATAGCCACGACATTCTCACCATCCGCGACGCCGACACCCGCGTCCGTTATACCAGCCCGTCCATCCATCGTGTGCTCGGTTACCGGCAGGAAGAAATCATCGGCTCCACCGGATTCGAGTTGATTCACCCCGAAGATCGCTCCAACGTCGAGGCGGCACTGAACGAATTCTGGAAGACTCCCGGCGCGCGGGACTCCATTCAATACCGCGCCCGCCATGCGAACGGCTCCTGGGTCTCCTTGGAAGTCGCCGCCTACAACTTGCTGGATCATCCGGACATTCAGGGCGTGGTCATCAACGGCCGCGAAATTACCGAACGCGTGCAGACGGAAGCCGAAAGGGAACGCACCATCGCTGAATTGCAGGAGGCGATCTCCAAACTGGATACCATGACGGGCCTCCTGACCATCTGTGCTTCTTGCAAAAAAATCCACGCTGAAAATGGCAGTTGGCAGCAGATCGAGTCCTACATTCGCGATCGCTCCCAGGTCGAGTTCTCCCACACTATGTGCCCTGAGTGCTCCCTGCTCTGGTATCCCGACCACTACCAGAAATAGCTGTCGCGGATCACTGTTTAGTAGGCGTTGGCAGTGGCGGTGGCCTGCGCTCGATTTCCGTCGGCACCGCGATCGAACGAGCACCATTCTTTCCCACGGCGCGCACGGCAAAAAAGTGATTGTCGGTCGATACGCCTCTCAAAACCGTTTCGCCTGGCGCAGCCGCGAAATCATAAACCGTCCACCGCGGCTCGCTGGTCTCCCGCCAGAGAATCTCGAATCCCGCGCGTTCGGCATCATCTTCAGCCGACCACGACACTTTCGCATCCGGCGTCACCGCTCCCATGAGTCTTGCTTTGCTCGGCGGCGCCGGAGCCAGCACCAGTTGCCGCAGCGCCTCCGCATTGTCCCGCGCCACGTCGCCCATAAACGTAAAGTTGAGATACTTCTCGAAATCTCCGTACTCAATTCCGTTTTCCGTGCGCGGCGTCTGGTGCTGGTGATTGTAGTCTTCCAGCGGCTCCGTGAAGCGCACAGCCGGAAGCCCCGCTTTGTAAAAGGGGTAGTGGTCCCCGCCGCGGCCGTAACGGTCCACGCGGAAAATCATTCGAATCGCCCCGCGCCCATCGATCTCTTCGATGGTCCGCGCCAATTCCCGCGAAGGCGAATCCGCATCGTCGATCTCGCCATTCCCGGAAAAAAGCCGCACGCGGTGCGGCGCACCAGCCGCAGGATCGGCGCCCACAATGTCGTCGTCCAGCATTCCCCCCACGGTGTAGCCTTGTTCCTTCACCCAATCCACTAGGTGCGTGCTGCCAAGCAGGCCCTGCTCCTCCCCGGATACCGCCGCGAAAAGTATCGTCGCGCGATATGACGCGCCGCCCTTCGCTCGCGCCTTGCTCAGCAACCGCGCACACTCCACGCTCACCGCCACACCCGATGCATCGTCGTCCGCGCCCGGAGCATCCGCCTCGGGGCCCATCACATTCGATGGCCGCGAATCAAAATGCCCTGAAACAATAAAAATCGTCTTCGCCAGCTTTGCATCACTCCCCGGAAGAATCGCATAAACATTTTCCAGCGGAATCGGCTTCCCCGAAGTCCGCTCCGAAGTCGATTCGAACTTGTCGACCACCACTTGCAGCTTTCCCCCGGAATCCTTCGCGATCTCATTCAATCGCGCCACGATTGCATCCCGCCCGCATCCAATCCCGCGCTTCGGGTCATCCCACGAAGAAAGCGTCAGTCGCGTCCCGCACGCCACCAGCTTCCCGATCAGCGCCCGCATCGACTTTTCATCCACCGATGTGCGTGCCACTTTGCCCGCCGGACGCGCCAAAATTTTCGGCTGCGGCTTTCCCTTCGCGGGCTCCGCCGGATCCCGCGGGGCCACCTGCTGCGCCACCGCCGGAATCGTCACAATCGTCACCAACGCCAGGAACACAATCCTCGCCATTCCCCTGCCAACTCTCTTTTTCTGATTCGTCATTGTTTGCACTTCCCAAGTTGGATTTCCTGCGAATGAAGTTGGCATTCTACCCCGAATGTCGCCATTCCTTGGAGTAGCGCACCCTGTCCGCCCGCTGTTGCGATGGCCAAGCATGAGTCTTCTTTCCTGAAATTGACTTCTAACCCGATACTCTGGAATCATTCCGTGCGTACTAAAGACCATTGGTGGTGTCGCCTCAGGACCTTCCGCGCACACGCGCGTCTTGAGTAATCCTGAGAAGGAACTCCGGCATGGTAGCTGGCATTCGCACGCGCGACCTGCGCAAGGTATACAACTCGGTGCCTCCCGCTGCCGCCGGCACAGGAGGCTTCTCGTTCGGCGCTCCGAAAGCCAAGGGCAAGCAGCCCAGGCCGGAAATCGTCGCGCTCGACGGAATTTCCCTCGATATCTTGCCGGGAGAAATTTTCTGCCTCCTCGGCCCCAACGGTGCCGGCAAATCCACCACTGTTGGCGTTCTTACCACCCGCGTTCGCCCGACCAGCGGCCAGGCGTTCATCGGCGAGCACGACGTCTGGCAGCAACAGGTTGCCGTCAAACGCCTGATCGGCGTGGTCGCCCAGCGCCCCAATCTGGATTTTTCGCTGACCGCTCGCGAGATCCTCACGTTTCACGGGGCCTACTTCGGCCTTTCCTCCCAGGAACGCGCCAAGCGCGCCGAAGCCCTCCTCGAACGGTTCAAGCTCACCGACCGCGCCGACCAGATGGTCCGCGGCTTTTCCGGTGGCATGATGCAGCGCCTCTCGATCGCGCGTGCCATGATGCACGACCCGCAAGTGCTTTTCCTCGACGAGCCCAGCGCAGGCCTTGACCCGCAAACTCGCTTGCTCCTCTGGGAAATCGTTCGCGAATACAACCAAAGCGGCAAAACAATTCTCCTGACTACGCACAACATGGAAGAAGCCGACGCGCTCTGTAAACGCCTCGCCATCATCGATCATGGCCGCGTCATCGCTTTGGGAACTCCCCAGGAGTTGAAGTCCTCCGTTCCCGGCGGCTACTTGCTTCGCCTCCGCTTCGGCTTTTCTTCTCCGGACCTGCTCCAGCGTTTCCGCGGCTTGGCCGGTGTCAGGGAAGTGCGCGCCACGGACGGCAACGGCGCTGACCTGTACGCCGACCGCGGCGGGTCGCTCGTCGCGGAAGTCGCCGCTTTGGCTTCCGGCGCCGGCGTGGAGTTGTGCGACGTGCACATCTCCGAGCCCAGCCTGGAGAATCTCTTTCTTCACCACACCGGAAGGAGCTTGCGCGAATGAACTGGAAAGCCTTTTTCGCCATGCTCGCCCGCGACGCACATGTCGCCCGCCGCAACTTCGTGGCGCTGCTCTTTCAAACGTTTCTGCAGCCGCTGATGTTCGTTTTCATCTTTGGCCGCGTCATGGTCGGCAGCGGCTACATGCCGCCGTCCTACAAAAGCCTGCTGCTCCCGGGAATCATGGCCATCTGCATGGTGGGCACCGGCATTTGGGCCGTAGCCATGCCCCTCATCGCCGAATTTCAATTCACGCGCGAGATCGAAGACCGCCTGCTCGCCCCCATGGAAATTTCCTGGCTCGCCATTGAGAAGGTCGTCGCTGGTTCGCTGCAAGCGCTGGCCGCGGGCCTCATGGTTATTCCCGCAGCATGGCTGTTGCTTCGCCCGGGCGTTGACCTCCACGTCCCCCATCCGCTGCTTTTTGCGCTTGTAGCCCTGCTGGTGGCTCTTTTCTCTGCCACTGGCGGCCTCGCGCTCGGCTGCAGCATGCAGCAGACCCACATCGGCTTGATGTTCAGCCTGATTGTTGCTCCCATGATTTTTTTCGGCTGCACCTACTATCCCTGGAGCGCGCTGGAAAAATTCCCTGTCCTGCAAAAAGCCGTGCTCGTAAATCCTCTTGTTTACGCCAGCGAGGGCCTTCGCGCCACGATGATTCCCCAGTTTCCGCATCTGCCTTTGCTCGCCGTCGTCATCGGCCTGGTCTTTTTCAACGCCTTGCTGCTCATCACCGGCCTTCGCAACTTCCACGGCAAGTCCGTCACCTGAGCTCGCCACAACCGCCGATCGGAGAAAGCAATGAAATTCCCAAAGATCGTGTTCTGGGTTGCGGGCATCTGGGGCTTTCTCGTCCTCACACCGCTCTACTTTATGTTTGACCTCATCGGGCGTAATGATCCGCCTCCCATCACGCATCCGGGATTCTTCTACGGATTCGTGGGAGTCGCCTTGGCGTGGCAGCTCGCCTTTATCGTCATCGCGACAGACCCAGTGCGCTTTCGGCCCCTAATGATCCCTTGCATCCTCGAAAAAGTCGGTTGGAGCGCAGCCGTCATTGTCCTCGTTGTGCAAAGACGAATGCACAAGTCCGACATGGTCTTTGCCGGAACGGATCTCTTGCTCGGCGTTCTCTTTATGGTTGCCTACTTCAAGGCTCCTTCCCGCGCACCGAGTAGTCTATAACCCGAACTCTCTTCCCCTGTTTTGTCGATTCCGTCGCTTGTGCTAACGTTTTTCGTTTATGAACAAGCGCATAGGCGTGCTCTTAAGCGGCCGCGGCTCGAACTTCCAGGCTCTCGCGGAAAGCGTCGCGGCAGGCCGCATTCCGAACGCGGAAATCGCCATTGTCGTCAGCAATCGCGAAGGCGCACCCGGCATCCAGCGTGCCGAAGCCCGCGGCATCAAAACGCGCGTAATCCCTTCGAAAGGCCTCGAGCGCGAAGTCTACGACCGCCAGGTCGCCGCCGTCCTCGACGAGCACCAAGTCGACCTGATCTGCCTGGCCGGATACATGCGCCTGCTGTCTCCCCTTTTTGTCGCCAAATATCCCAACCGCATCTTGAATATTCACCCGTCGCTGCTTCCGTCGTTCCCGGGCCTCGAATCGCAGCGCCAGGCCCTCGAATATGGCGTAAAATTCGCCGGCTGCACCGTCCATTTCGTCGACGAGAATCTCGATGCTGGCCCGATTATCTTGCAGGCCACCGTTCCTGTTCTCGACGGCGACACGGAGACATCCCTCTCCGAAAAAATTCTGAAGGAAGAGCATCGCATCTATTCCGAAGCCGTTAACATTGTCCTGGAAGGAAAATACGAGATCGCCGGCCGCCGCGTGCTGCGGAGCAGCTGAATTCAAATTATGACGCCAGCAAAATTCAAACCCGTCGAAGAACAGCTCGCCTACTTGAAAAAAGGAATCGCTGAAATCATTCCTGAAGCCGAGCTGAAAGCCAAGCTCGAAAACTCCCTGAAAACCGGCAAGCCTCTGCGCGTTTATCTTGGCGTGGACCCCACCGCCCCCGATCTTCACCTAGGCCACACCGTAGTGCTGCGCAAGCTGAAGCATTTTCAGGACCTTGGCCACACCGCCGTTTTTCTGATTGGCGATTTCTCTGCGATGATTGGCGACCCCACGGGCGTATCGGAAACGCGTCCGCCGCTGACGCGAGAACAAGTCGACGCCAATGCCAAAACCTATCTCGAGCAGGTCTACAAAATCCTCGAATGCGAAAAAACCGAAGTTCGCTACAACAGCGAATGGCTCGGCAAAATGTCCGCCGAGGATATCGTTCGCTTGTGCTCTCACTATCGGCTTGCCCGCATGCTCGAGCGCGAAGATTTTCGTTCCCGGCTGGACAAGAATCAGCCGATTTCCGTTCACGAGCTTCTGTACCCACTTCTGACAGCGATTGATGCTGTCAAATTGCTGTCCGATGTTGAGCTGGGCGCCACCGAGCAAAAGTTGAATTTGCTGGTGCACCGCGAGATCCAGCGCGAATACGGCTTACCCGGGCAAGCCATTCTGACCATGCCGATTCTCGTGGGCCTCGACGGCCAGCGCAAAATGTCCAAGAGCGTCGGCAACTATGTCGGCATCACCGAGCCGCCGTCCGAAATGTTCGGCAAGATGATGTCCATCCCTGACGAGCTGATGTGGTCTTACTACGAACTCCTCACGGACCGCGCGCCGCAGGAAATCGCGGCACTGAAACAAGAAGTGGCCGGCGGCAAATTGCACCCTATTGATGCAAAGATGCGCCTCGCCGAAGAAGTGATCTCAGGCTTCCACGGTCAAGCCGCAGCTCGCAAAGCCGCCGAAAATTTCCAGCACGTTTTTCGGGACCGGCAGGCGCCTGTCGAAGCGCCTGTCGTGAAGTTGCCGAAGGGGCCGGCAAAGAAACTGACTATGTTGCTTGTGGATCTGAAACTCGCTCCATCGAAGGCCGAGGCGGAACGGCTGATCAAGCAAAAGGCTGTGGAAATCGACGGCGCAACCATCGAAGATCCGCGCAGGGACATCGATTTGACCAAACCCACAGAATTTCTCCTCCGCGCCGGGAAAAAGAAATTCCTACGCGTCGTCGTCGAATAACTCCGCCACATTTCCCTAGTTTGTCATTCCGAGCGAAGCGAGGAATCTCTCTTGGCATCATCCGCGACTTGCCTAGTGAAGTGTTTCCACTAGCAACTGAGCAACATGCTGCGCCACCGCCGGCGCCGCCGTCAGCCCCGGTGACTCCATCCCCACCAGATGAATCGCCTGCGGTACCTTGGGATCGCGCGTAATCACAAAATCCGCGATGCCCTTTCCGCCCGGCGGCACAAGCTTCGGCCGCAGCCCCGAATACCCAAGCTGCAAGTCCTTCTCCTCGATTTCCGGCAGCAGCGTTTTAGCGCTGTGCGCGAAATCCGCAATGGGCAACCGGTTCTTCTCGTAATTGTCTTTCCCCTCCACGTACGATGCCGTCGGCCCCAGCAGAAATGTTCCCCACAGCGTCTTCGTGAAGTGCACGCCCAGACTCAACCCATCGCTATGCGGTAGAGGATAAACAAGATTGTTGATTAGCGAGGAACGCGGTCCGCGCACCTCGCAGTACTCCCCGCGTACCGGATATATCTTCCACGAACGATTCCCCAGCATCGCGGCCACTTCATCCGCATAAAGCCCCGCCGCGTTGATCACGCAGCGCGCCTCAATCGTTTCATTCTGCGCGTCTTCTTCGTCGCCGATGCGCAGCCCCACGCGAATCGTTTCGCCGGAAGGCGCCAGTGAAACCACCTGCGCGCGTGTCACAGTATTTGCTCCCTGATTGGTCGCCACCCGCGCGTAGGCGTGAACCAATTCTTCTGCCGAAACAATGCCCGTCGAAGGCACATCCAGCGCCGCGACGCCTTTGATGTGCGGCTCGCGTTTGCGAATCTCGTCCGCCTCAATCAGGCGCAATCCCTCTACGCCGTTGTCTTCACCACGTTTTTTCAGCGCCGCAAGCTCCTCCACTTCATGAACATCCGCGGCCACCACCAGCTTTCCGCAATGGCGAAACGGCACGTTGTGTTTTTTGCAGAATTCATAAGTCAGGCGATTGCCCTCCACGCAAAACCGCGCCTTCAACGAATGTTTCGGGTAATAAATGCCGGAATGGTTCACGCCGCTGTTGCGCGTGCTGGTCGCCATCCCGAGCTTCGGAAATCGCTCGACAAGAAAAACATCTTGCCAGCGTTCGGAGACGGCGCGCGCGATCGCGCATCCAATCACCCCGCCCCCGATAATCAGAATGTTGGCCTGGTCCATGAATTCAGGATATAGAAAAATGGTCCGCCTGGAAATTCGGACCCTCGAAGCTTCTCGTTTCTGCTTACAGCGCCCTCAATAACTACTGATCGCCGCCGACGGCATCAAAGAACGAATTGCAGGCCACCAGCCGCGACTCCGTCCCGTCGTGCACCGCATAAGAAGCCTGCTTGTTCGGCTCATATCCATTCCGCCACAACGAGGCCGCTCCATGCAGGCCATCCTTGTTGATGGCATAGAAATAAATATGAAACGTCCCGAGCTTCTTCTTGTCGTTCTTGTAGTTGCGCGCAATGCGTGCCATCGCTTCGAGGCAAGCGTCGGTCGGCGATTTCCCCTGCCGCATCATTTCAATAATGGTATGCCCGCCGGAAATCTTGATGTTTTCCTCGCCCTTGCCCGTCGAGCCCGCCGCGCCCACTTCATTGTCCACGCAGCAGCCCGCGCCAATAATCGGTGAATCCCCAACGCGTCCAGGAATTTTCCAAGATAGGCCCGAAGTCGTGGTGGTTGCGGAAATGTCGCCGTTCGAATCCACCGCCATGCACGGAATCGTACCCGTCGGTGGATGTGCAATCACACGCTCTGCGTACGCGATTTTTTTCTGGTCCCCGTCGAAGAGTGCCGAAATATGTTCCTTCCATTCCGGCGAATCGATTCCCGGCCGCCAGTTGAAAGAAGTCTTCGCCTTCCACGCCAGCCAGATCTTGCGCGAATGCTCCGTGAGCAGATTCATCTCCTCGAATCCTTCAGCCACCGCAAATCGGCGCGCCCCATCCCCGACGATCATCACGTGATTCGTCTTCTCCATCACCGTCTTCGCCAGCCGCGAAACATTCTTGATCCGCCGGACGCTCGCCACGGACCCTGCCCGGTGCGTCGGCCCGTGCATCACGCTGGCGTCCAACTCGACGTCGCCCTCTTCGTTCGGCAATCCGCCATAGCCAACCGAGTCGTCGTTCGGATCGTCCTCTACAACCGTGACCGCCGCCACCACCGCGTCCAGCGTGTCGCCGCCCTTCTTCAGAATGTCCATGCCCTTGTCCAGCGCATGCAGCCCGTTGGCGCTGGAAATAATCAGCGGACGCTTGCCCTGCGCCGCCGGCGCGAGATTCGAAAGAGCTGCAGGGTCGCTGCCATTCGAACGCGTACCTCCAAACAATTTGCCAGCGCTGGCAACAGCGCTCCCCGCCAGCGAAGTCAAAAAAAATTTACGCCGCGACCAAAGTTCCATGGGAATCCCTCCTCAGCATGCGCACCGCAATATACAACACTTGCCCGTCGCTGGCCGAACTGTCGAAAAGAACGCAATTGTCGAAAGCTTCGTCCCCCAAGCCATTGCAATCCCCCCGGAACATTTCCGCAGAACGAACGTTCCTACTCCGGAGACGCGGCGCGAGTCTCATCAAAACACGTTGACGCGCCAAAACGCGCGGGAGACAATCGCGCACTCCCTATGATTCGACTGGACAATGTCACGAAAGAGTACGACCTCCCTCCCGGCCAGCCGGGGCAACTGGTTGCCGCCGAAACTACGACGCTGAAAATGATCTGCGGCCTAATGTTGCCCACCGCCGGACGCATCACTGTCAATAATATTGACGTCGAACAGGAACCGGAGGAAGCGCAGCAATACATCGGCTACCTGGCCGACTTTTTCTCCGTCTACGATGACCTGAAAACCTGGGAATACGTCGAGCACTTCGCGCGCGCCTACAAGCTCGACCCCTCGAAAATTCCCGCGCGTGCCCGCGAAGTCATCGCCGTGCTCGGCTTGGAAACAAAGTACGATGCATTCGTCGTCGGCCTCTCTCGCGGGATGAAGCAGCGTCTGGGAATCGCGCGCGCCATCGTTCACGATCCTCCGCTACTGGTGCTCGACGAGCCGGCCTCCGGCCTCGATCCCAAAGCTCGCCTCGAGCTCAAGGACTTGATCCGCCGTCTGAATCGCGAAGGCAAAACCATCTTCATCACTTCGCACGTCCTTTCCGACCTCGAAGAGATTTGCACCTCGCTCGCCATCATGGAAAAAGGAAAACTTCTGCGCGTCGGTAAGATTGCCGACGTGATGCGCGGCGCGGGAATGGCCAAGCGTGTTCGTATGCGGCTCGCTGCGCCTGGATTCGCCCTGGGGTCCTGGCTTGTCTCTCAGCCCGGTGTCAGCGAAACCAAAGACGACGGCCTCGAAACCGAATTTGTTTTTCCGGGAACGGGTGCCGAACTCGCCGCGCTCCTGCGCGATGCCGTAACCGCGGGAGCCCCCATTTGCGGCGTCGAAGAAAAAGTGGAAACACTCGAAGCGCTCTTCTCACGGCTTTCCAGCGGAGAAGTAATGTGACCGCCGTCTGGAACAATCCGGAATTCATTCGCAACGTGCGTGCGCAACTCCGCCCGGGGAATGTGTTTGCCACCGCCTGCATTGCCGCCGCGATATCCATTGCCGGCGGTTTCGCTCTTTCGCACGAGGAAGGGGATCCCGCGGGGGCGCGGCATCTTCGGCTTTGGACATTACCTGGCCGGCGCCGTTGCTGATTCTGGGTACCGTGACCGCGGGCATTATCGTGATCCTTGGAATCAGCGAAGGACGCGATCCCCAGCTCGAATGGAACAGTAGTTTTGCGTTGTTTCGGTCTCTTTTCTTTGCGGCCTGGATCGTGCGCGACGTCCAGTTCCTGCAATGGACGAGCCTGCGGCGCGGGAAGCACACCCTGGTAATGGGAATTCTTTTTCTCGTCATCTTCTACGTCTGCGTCGCCATTTTGCTGTCCGCGTTCGGATTTTTCACCGCCGCTGAGCGTGTTCCCTTTACGGCTTTTTTCTTGCCGCCGGCCGTTTATCTGCTGGATCACTCGGCCTGGGTTCAGCGGCCCGTAATTTGGGCAGCCGCTATTGTTGCCCAATGGTTTTTGGTAGCGGTTTTTATCCGGCTGCAGAAGCAAACCATAAACGATTTGAATGCAGCCGGCGAAGCCCCGGCCGCTTCACCCTTGCCGGCGCAGACCTAGAAATTCTAAACTGGCAGCCGCGCGGGCTTTGAGGGGAATTCGCCTTCCCACCGCGCAATCACCACGCACGCGACGCAATTGCCGAGAACTGTTACCGCCGTTCTGCCCATGTCCATGAGTTGATCGATCGCAAAGAGGAGAAACAACGGTTCCATCGGCAAGTGAAAGGAAGTGGCCGCGCCAAAAACAATCAGCAGCGAAGCGCGCGCCACACCCGCGGTTCCTTTGCTGCTGATCAAAAGAGTCAGAATCATTAAAACTTGCTGCCCGATGCTGAGGTGCAGCCCCGCGGCCTGCACCACAAAGAATAATGCCAGTGATTGATACAAACTCGCGCCGTCCATGTTGAAGCTGTAGCCGGTAGGGAGAACGAACGCCACGATTTCGCGCGGCACTCCAAAGGATTCCAGTTGCTCGATCGCGCTAGGCAGAGTGGCCTCAGAGCTTGCGGTGGCAAACCCGATCGTGACCGGTTCGGCGGCAGCGTTGATAAATCGCTTGAGGGGAATGCGCGCCCACAACACAATCGGAAGCAAAACGCAGAAGATGAAAAAAGCCAGCGCCAGGTACATGGTCGCAAGCAACTTCGCAAGCGGCAGAAGAACTCCCAAGCCCAAGTGACCGACGGTGTAAGCGACAGCGCCGAAGACTCCGAGCGGCGCAGCGTACATCACCAGGTTCGTGAACTTGAACATGGTCTCCGAAAGGCTTTCCGCGAATGCGAGTATCGGGCGGCGCTTCGAATCGGGAACCATAGCGAGCGCCATCGCGAAGAGCACGCTGAAAACAACAATTTGCAGAACCTGGCCTTCAGCAACAGACTTTGCAATGTTCTCCGGAAAAATGTCTGTGATGAGTTGCGTCGCGGTGTGCGGCGAAACATTGAGCGATTGCGCCGTCGCCGACGGCGGCAAGTGGACACCTTCGCCGGCGCGGCTGATATGAATCGCCGCGTAACCGATGAGCATGGCGATGGTGGAAACCAATTCGAAATAGATGAGCGACTTGATGCCGAGGCGACCTACTTTTTTCAAATCAGAGTGGCCGGCGATCCCAACAACCAGGACGCCGAAAAGCAGCGGCGCGATAATCACTTTGATGAGGCGGAGAAAAATCGTGCCGAGCAATTGCAAATTCACAGCGAAGGCGGGAGCATCGTAGCCAAGTTCCGCGCCGGAGAGAAGGCCGACGAAAATCCACGTCGTCAGCGAGCGCTGCGAAGTGGCATACGCCGCGATGAGAAAAATCGCCAACCAACGCAAGAGCGTTGGAACAAGTCCTGGCAGCGGCAGAATGTGAGCGCCGGCGAAGAGCGATGCTGCGATGGCAATCGTCGTGGCCACGACTGCGGCGGCAAGGAATTTGTTTTTCATCGGCACTCGGTGAAAGTTTTCATCGGTGCCGAAAGGTATGCTGGTTAGCCTCGCATGTCAATGGCGAGCGCGGGGAGATCTTCGCGCGGCACCAGAGCCACTAATTTACAAACAACTCGACAACCTCCAATCCTGTGCCGCGCAACAGGCGCTATCTTCGCGCGACAAAAAGGCCGCACATCCACACGCGACGGGCGCTACTCCACGCGCAGCGCAATGAGCGGGTCGATGCGTGTGGCGCGGCGCGCGGGAAGATAGCACGCTAAGAGGGCGACGGCCATCAAGAGCAACGTGATGCCCACGTAGGTTAGCGGATCGGTGGCGCTCACGCCGTAGAGTAGGTTCCCCGCCATGCGGGCCACCGGCAAGGCCACGATGATGCCCACGGCTGCCCCAATCAGAGCCAAAAGCATCCCTTGTCTTAGCACCAGCCCCAGCACCTGGCGCGGTTGCGCACCGAGCGCCATGCGCAGACCGATTTCACTGGTACGCTGCGCCACGGAATAGGCCAAGACGCCATAGATTCCAATCGAAGCGAGGATAAGAGCGAGCGCTCCGAAGAGGCCGAGCAATGCGGCGCCCATGCGTGCCGCCCACAGCCCCTGCCCCAGAATCTGCTGCACGGTCTGCGCGTTGGTGAACGCCAGATTTTTATCAATCTGCTGGACCCGCGCGCGCACGGCGCCGATCAGCGGTTCGGGATTGCTGTTGGTGCGAACGACGAGAGTGGCAAAAGGCGAGTATTGCTGGCGCATGGGAAGGTATGCGACGGGCTGGGGATCTTCGCCGATTTGACCTACAACCGTCGTTCCGACGACGCCGATAACCTGGAGCAACTCTGGTTCCTTCACGATCGCGAAGCGCTTTCCGAGAGGCTCCTGGCCCGGCCAGATAGCTTTGGCCATGGCTTCATTAATGATGGCTACGCGCGTGGTCTTTTCACGATCGAAATCCGTAAAGTCGCGGCCGCTGATGAGCGGAATACGCATGGTCTCGAAATGGCCGGGTGTCACATCGTCAAAGTTGACGAGGGTGCCGCGATTGCTGGGGTCGGTTTGTTCGCCTTCGCGAAAGATGGTGCCCGCTAAGCCGCCGCCGAACACGCCGTTCGAGGACACGGAAGCACTCACCACTCCGGGAACAATCTTGGCATGCTCCATGGCGTCGCGGAAAAATTGCTGGCCGTGATCGGCATCATAGCGCAAGGCACCTAGGTCGAAATTCATCTGCAACAAGTTCTGCGACTCGAATCCGGGATTGAATTGCTGTGCGTTTTGCATGCTGCGAAGAAACAAGCCGGAACCGACGAGCGCCACGAGGGCCAATGCAATTTCCGAGATTACCAGCAAACCGCGCAAGCGATTATGGGTCCAGCCAAGGGCACCACCGCGGCCGCCGGTTTTCAATACTTCATTGATGTCCGCGCCGGACGCTTTTACGGCGGGAATTATTCCGAAGATCAGACCGGTAAACAGGGAGATCAGCAAGGTGAATCCGAGGACACGGGCGTCGAAGGAAAGATCAATCGAGCCATCGAGAAGGAACGGCGGGCGGAACGACCACAACACGTTGCGACCCCAATAGGCGACGACGAGTCCAGCCAAGCCGCCGAGCAGCGAGAGCACAGTGCTTTCGGTCAGAAGCTGGCGGACGAGACGAGCGCGGCCCGCACCCATCGCGGCGCGAATGCTCAGCTCTTTTTCGCGTTTGGAAGCTTGCGCGAGCAGCAGATTGGCCAGGTTGACGCAGGCGATCAGCAGGACCAAACCGACTACGCTCATGAGCACGCCGCCAGCGAGAGAAAATTGTTTTCGTTGATTGATGCCCAGCGCCGATTCGTTCAAGGAAAAGAGTTCAACGGTGCGGCCCTTATTGTCGCGCGGATACTCTTTTTCGAGGCCGGCAGCGACGGTTTTCATTGCGGCGCGAGCTTGCGCAAGATCAACCTGCGATTTCAGACGGCCGACGATGGACAGCCAGCGGAACCGCCGATTAGATTCGAGATCCTTGAGCTGGCCGGTAAGCACATAATCACGCATGGTGATAGGAATCCAGAGCAAGTCGGGACGGCCGAGCGACACGATGCCCTTGAAGCCCGCTGGCGCAATGCCCACGACGGTGTACGGCGTGCCATTCAGCAGGATGGTCTGGCCGATGAACTTTTCGTCGGAACCAAACCGGCGCGCCCACAAGCTGTAGCTCAGAACCACTTCCGGGTTGCCGCCGATTTTCTTGTCCCCATCGGGAATGAAAGCGCGCCCGCGATAGGGCTTCACCCCCAGCACATCGAAGAAGTTGCCGCTTACGAGCGAGGCGTTCAGCTGTTGGGGCTCGGCCTGGCCACCCCAATTCAGCGGTATGGGAAAAGTGACCGTCGCCAAGCCAGAGAAAACATTGTTCTGGTCGCGGTAGTCCTCGTAGTTGGGGAGCGAAGTGCCGGTGAGCTGGAAGTTGGCATTGGCGTTGAACGTTATAGTATCGCGCGTGAAAAGCTCTGCGAGCCGGAAAGGCTCCTCGACGGGCAACGGATGGAGGAACACGGCGTTGATTATGGTGAAGATAGCGGTGTTGGCCCCGATGCCCAGGGCCAGCGAGAGCACGGCCACGAAGGTGAAGCCTGGGCTCTTCTTCAGCATGCGCAGCCCGCCCCGCAAGTCCTGCTGGAAGTTTCCAGCCATAGCGTCACCCCCGCATAACGGTTAGGACGGTCGGCGGAAACATTTGTTTCCACGATTCAGCCGTCTTGCTCGGATGCCAACGATCGGGATTCGCGAAGAATAGTGTGCTTATGAGTTCTTCTTCTTTCTTGGTGAAGAATGGGGGTACGCCCCGCATTCCATGCATGAATGTGAAAACAAAAGGGTTGCAAAATGGGTTCCACGTAAGTGCCGTGCAGCCGGGAAGGTCGTGCTGGGACTTGATTTCAATGTGCAGGTCAGGGAGGGCCTTGCCGATGGTATCGTAGAAGGCCCGCACGCCGCCGACGCCTTTGAAAGCAGTCGCAACCAACAGCATGTCGCGAAAGGCGGTTCCGGTCTGGGTGAATCCGGCGCTGGCCGCGTTCCAGTCGTGTGCGTTTTCCGCGGCAATGTGTGCGGCTACGATGCCGTGCTGACGTTCCGCTTGCTCTTCCAGAGTCATGGTTGGGGCCCCTACTCTGCGCTTACTTCCTCTATAGCACCGTTCCTGTATTCCTTTCAACACTGCGCCGTTTCAATACTGCGCACCTCGCCGCGTCCGCGTCCGGCGAGACCACTAATTCCAGTTTGACGACTGCAAGTAGAGTAGTATGGAAGTTGTAAGGGGCATTACCACTAGCAGTCGCTTCAGACTCGAAATACCTCGGGCCAATCCTCAGGAAGCCACTCTACCGCTAGGGCCAATTCCTTTACGGCGCGTCCCACCAGCATGGTGTTGGAAGGCGCATTGAAGCAGGCCATAGGGCCTGTTCGGCTTTGCGGAGCCGAGCAGGTGAAGTATGCACGACTACAGCACAGACGCTAGTGAAAGGAGGGTCGTTCCTCTTCTGCTCGCGTTGCTGGCGATTGCTTTGGCATGGGCCTCGTCGAGATTTCTTTCCGCCATTCACCTTTCGATCCCGTGGTGGGCGGATGCTCCGTCCAGCATGGCTTTTTATGGCGCACTCTACTCGGTTTTCGACAAGTACCTCTGGCGGAACAGCTTTGTGCGTAAATTGGGACTGGTGCGAGTGCCGAACCTGGAGGGACGCTGGTGCGGTTACCTGATCACCTCCTATGACGGCCATGCAAAGCGCCACCATCTGATGATCAACATATTCCAGAGTTGGACGCGAATCATCGTATACGTCACGACGGCCACGTCCATGTCACGCAGTTGTACGGCCGTAATTCAAATGGACGATCCGGAAGGCGCGGCGTTGATCTACCAGTACCAGAATCAGCCGCTTGCAGACGCGATGAAGACGATGCACATGCACTATGGAACGGCGATGTTGAGAATCTCGAGCGGCGAGAGTCTGACAGGAGACTACTATGCAGGGCGGGACCGGCGAACGTTCGGCCGGATTTGCTGCAAGCGGGCATAGAGAGTGCTAAGGGAAGCCGGCATAGGAAAAGTTGGACCAGCGGACGGGGCGCTCACGGAAATTCAAGCCGACGAAATAGCGGCCGTTCTTGGCGTGCCTGCAATAGACGACCTTCGCACGAGCCTTCACTGTATTCATGATGGAAGTGACTTCCACTTCTTCGCCGGGCTGCCAGGGACGCCTGGAGGCCACACAAGCCCCGTGCGGGCTGATATTGTCCGAGTAGGCCTTTTCCTCTTCCTTACCTTGCGGATGTTCCGGTTCCGCGAGTTGGACCACAACTACAACGGGGAGACGCTTCTCGTGTCTACCTTCGAGACTGTGATTGAAAAACATGTCGTCTGGACTGCGGTTGTTCGCTGGTCCTCACGGGCGGGCTGAATGAGGTAGACGCCAGCAGATTCCTCTCACTATGCGCCTAGGTGAACCGATGAAGAACTGGGCGTGTGGTGAGAGACGACCGGCCGACGTGAAGGAGCTGTTGTAAAGAATCTTCAGCCACCACGGCACTACAATTAGTTATCACTGCGGTGGTGCGGCGGCAATCGGGTATTGCATGTAAATAGCGGTACGCAGTATCCCCGCAGTTTTGGACTCCCAGGAGTAGCAAAAAAAGTTGCGAATTAGCTCATTTGGAAACCCTGGCTCTCGAAAACAGGCAAAGAGCACGGTTTGAGAGGGCCAGTACCGCGCCACCAGGAGCAACGGGGCTGGAAGGGTTCAGTCGTCGTCGCGCCGCCAAGGCTGCTTTTGCTGAGAGGCGACGGTGGCGGGCGTGGTGGCTTGAGCTTGTGCACTGGAGGAAGCGACGGCCAGACTCTTGGCGCTGGTTGGAAGATCGTCCATGGCGGTGGCGTGCTCGAGAACGCGGCGGGCGTATTCGGCGACGGTCTTCACACCAGCGGCATAGGCGGGGTTGGGAGTCTTGACGCCGCCGTTGTAAGCGCCAATCGCTTTATCGACGTCGCCGCCAAAATGATCGAGAAGTCCGCGGAGCAGCAAGCCAGCATAGGTAGTGAGGACGGTGTCATCCACAGAATTGAGGTCCAGCGTGCGGGAAGGCCGGAGGCGAGGAGGCAGCAAGCTGTAGTCGCGTTTATCCTTCAAGAAAAGCTGGTGCGCGGCACGCAAGGTTTCGCGCGTGATTTGCCAGATGCCAATGGCGTAGTTGCTGACCATGACGCGCTTGCGGCCACGGCGCAGAATGATGTCGTCGCGCTGAGCGCGCTTCTTCCAGACGGCGTGAGTAAGATCGCCGTTGACGTCCATGTAGTCGTTCTCCATGGCGCCAACGCCGAGGAAGTAGTCGAGCGGAAGCGAATAGAACTGGGCGACATCGAGAATGTCAGTGGCTAGCTGGGTAGCCTGTTCGCGTGTGAGCGGGCTGGGAGCAGCGTCGGCCCTGGCGAGAACGCGATTGTCGGTTTGCGACTTGAAGATCAGAAACTGGGCCAAAGCCGGGAGAAGCTTGAACGAGCTGAGTGATTCCAGCTTTTGCTCCGTGGGGACGCCGTACGCGACATCGAACATGTGGCTTTGCTGCTGGAAATAGTAAAAGTCCTTTTGCGTCCACGAATTCAGATCATAATGCTTGATCAGATTTTTGCCTTCGAGTTGCGAAAGGCGCGGGACGGCGGTGAGCAGATCGTTGTCGCTGACGACGTAGATTTTGTAGGACGGCCCCTTAGCGGTATCGAAGGCGGTCAGCAGGATGCGCGAGGTATCACCGCCATCGCGGGCTTCGCGGCCGCGCAGATATTCAAAATGCAAGAAGGCTTCTAGCTGATCGTGGAACGTGGCGACTTCGGCGGAGGCTACACCGGGCGCGAACGGCAGGACCAGCTGATGGCCCTGGAGTTTGGGCGCTGGAAGAGCGGGGTATCGCGGAGCCTCCAGATCCAGAGGCCAGAGGCGATAGTCTGTGTAAGCGCAGGCCGTAAACGTCAACAGCCCTGCCGTGAGGCAGAGGAAGTTTCTGACAAGTTTGCGGAAGAAGCTTCTGCCTGACATTGCTCGAACCTCCTTTCTTCTCAAATAGCGCCTGATCTTGCGTAATGACGTACGCCGCGTGTCCTCTACTTTATGTAGGATGCAACTAAGGTGCCAACGGGGACTTTGCATCTAAATATAAGATAATAAGCAGCTTACAAGATAACTGGCCAATAGATTGAGCTTGAAACTGTGCGTGGGCGTGTACAGACTACCACGGCGTGTGGCTGGCCGAAAGACCTTAGCTTGCCGCCTAGCGGGCTTTAGCCGCCAGCGCTAGGGGGTGACGCGGAGCATGGCGACAGCATGGGAGGGAACCTTGGCGGTGAACGTGCCCGAGGATTTGCCGAGATCCTTTTTGGCCCAGAGGTCGCGGACGGCGGCGGAAAGATGCGCGGGATAGCCGAGGTCTTCCCAGGAAACGGAGATGTCGGCGTCGGAGGCTCCGCGATTGAAGAGCACGACGGCGCGCCCACCGTCTTTCAGTTGTTTGGCCCACACTTCGGAGTCGCCGTTTTTGCGGACCCGGCGGCCCTGCATGCCGAGGGGATCCTGGTCGATAGCGAGGACTTCCTTGTTGGTGAGGATTTCCTTGATTTCGGGAGCCATGTTCTTCAAATCGTTTCCTGCCATCAGCGGCGCGGCGAGGATACACCACAGGCTGAAGTGGGAGCGGTATTCGGCGGTGGTCATGCCGCCGTTACCGACTTCCAGCATGTCGGGATCATTCCAGTGGCCCGGTCCGGCGTAAGACTCCAAGCCGACTTGCAAGTCCGCGATCTGCACAAAGCTCAGGCGGCCTTTCTTGCAATCCCAGCAATCGGAGATGTCACCCGTGGTGCGCCAGAGATTGCCAACGTCCGTGGCCCAGAGCCAGGGCTTGTTGGAGCCCCACTCGCAGAGACTGAAGACAATGGGGCGACCGGCAGATTTCAAAGCGTCGCGCATGGTGGAGTAGGCGGCCTGGGCGTTTTCCGTGTTGGTGTTGCACCAATCGTATTTGAGATAGTCGACGCCCCAGGCGGCGTATTGGAGGGCGTCCTGATATTCATGGCCCCGGCTGCCGGGACGCTTGGCGCAAGTCATGATTCCCGCGTCGGAGTAGATGCCAAATTTTAGGCCCTTGGAATGGACGTAATCGGCGAGGGCTTTGATGCCGGAGGGAAAAGTTTTGGCGTCGGCCACGATGTTGCCAGCGGCGTCGCGGCTGACTTGCCAGCAATCATCAATGACGACGTATTCGTAACCGGCGTCCTTCATGCCGCTGCTGACGAGGGCGTCGGCGGCAGACTTGACGAGATCCTCGGTGACGTTACAGGCGAAACGGTTCCAACTGTTCCAGCCCATGGGCGGAGTGAGAGCCAGACCGTTTTCGAGGGCGTGCGAGGATGGAACGCAAAGAAGAAATCCGAAGAAGATGGACAGCACCAGACAACTTGTTTTGTTCGCAAAATTTTCCATGAGATCCTCTCGGCGTATTCTCATTTTGTTTTTTTTTGGCATGCAACGATAGAACTACCGGCGCTCGCCGAGAGCGAAAAACTCGCGGCTGACGAGCGGAAGAACCACGGAAGAAGAGAAAAACTCTACGCGGTGGCCGTTGCCGCTTTTGCGGCGACTTCCGCCGTGTAGACAATGACGGCCTTTTTGCCACCCTTTGCGGCAGTGGCGTGGATGGAGTTCAAGTTAACTGCTTTCGAGGCGAGCCTGTCCAAACATTGCGCCAGCGCACCGGGCTTGTTGGGCAAATCGTAGGTTTCCGCGGGAGTTTCCTGATACGAGATCCTAGCGCCATCGAGGGCCTTCTTCGCTCGCCGGGCATCTTCGGCGATGAGTTGAACGGTGCCAGCCGCGCCCTGGGCGGTTCCCAAGAGAGAGAGAATATTCACCTTGGCGTCACCGAGGGTTTTCGCGATACGGGCGACCGCGCCGGGCTGGTTGTCAATCGTGATTGTGAATTGCTTGGTCTTGGCCATGTGAGCACCTCCTGCCGTGCTGGCGGGAGATTATACGCCGATGGAAGGAAAGTTGACGAAATAAAGAGGCGGCGCAGACATGGCTAGATTTGCTGGAGCTTCCAGCGGCCGCGCTTGAAAAGGACGACGCCGGCGGCGGCGATGGCGGCCTCCGCGACCACGATGGACCAGAAGACGCCACTGGAACGCATGTGCACGGTGATGGCGAGAAAATAGGCGAGAGGTATCTCCAACAGCCAGAAACCGAAGAAATGCACGATGGTCGGAGTGACGGTGTCGCCAGCGCCGTTGAAGGCCTGGAGCATGACCATGCCGTAGGCATAGCCGATGTTGCCGTAGCTGAGAATGCGCAAGCAGGTGACGGCCAGCGGAACGACGAGCGGGTCGTTGGTGAAGAGACGAATGACGGGCTCGGCAAAGATGACGAAGAAGATGCCAATGACGCCTAGGAAAATCATGTTGTAGAGGCCGGTGCGCCAGACGGAAGTTTCCGCGCGCTCGGGCTGCTTGGCGCCGAGATTCTGGCCAACGAGAGTAGCGGCGGCGTTGCTGAGGCCCCAGCTCGGCATGAGCACGAAGATGAGTATGCGAATGGCGATGGTGTAGCCGGCGAGTGCCGCCGAGCCGAAGATACTGACGATACGGACAAGGCCGATCCAACTGGTGTGGGCGATGGCGAATTGCAGGATGCCGGTGAGCGAAACGCGCAGCAGGCGGAGCAAGACACTGAGGTTGATGCGAAGCTGGTCGCGCAGGATGCGAATGCGCTCCGTGCCACGGAGGAGGCGGTAGAACTGATAGAGCACGCCGATGCTACGACCCGTGAAGGTGGCGAGAGCTGCGCCGGTGACGCCAAGTTTTGGGAAAGGCCCCCAGCCAAAAATGAGGCACGGGTCGAGGACGAGATTGATGATGTTAGAGACCCAGAGTAAGCGCATGGCGATGGCCGCATCACCCGCGCCGCGAAAGATGGCGTTGTTGAGAAAGAGCAGCACAATGGCGGCGCTACCGCCAAGGGCGATGCGGGCATAGCCGGAGCCTACGGCAACGACTTGCGGGGAAGCACCCATCAGCCGGAGCAAAGCCGGGGCGTAGAAGAGACACGGAATGCCGATAATGGCGGCGATCGCGAGTCCTATGACGATGGCTTGGACGCCCGCAACGGCTGCGCCGGCGGGATCTTTTTCGCCGATGCGGCGAGCGACCATGGCGGTGGTGGAAAGGCTTAGGCCGAAGCCGATGGCCATGACAAGGCTGAGGAGCGATTCGGTGAGGCCGACGGTGGCGATGGCGTCCGCGCCAAGACGGCCGACCCAGAAAACGTCGACGACGGCGAAAAGGGATTCCAGGACCATTTCCAGAACCATGGGAATGGCGAGCAGGAGAATGGCGCGATTGAGATTGCCGGCAGTGAAATCCTGATGCGAGCCGCGAAGGGCTTCGCGAACGGAACTCCAAAACGTGGGTGGCGAAGCGACGACAGCAGTTTGTTCCAATGACATATAGACCTTTACGTTCTGCGTGGGCGCTTCCCAGAATGCAGTCGCGCGGACGCGGTGCGGCAGTTCAATAATAGAAACAGGAGAGAAGATCAGATCCGCCGGGGCGGATTAAATGAGTACAGCGACTTGGGGGACGAACATGGGCGTTGTCCTTGGCGCTGTCTTTCGGTGACGACTGCGCCCGATGTCCGCATTTCTACGGACACGATTGGAATGAGGCAATTGTACCTTGAAGGCGTGGCCTATTACCAGGGAAATCAGTCAATGGAAAGGCTTTACTGCAGCTTGGCGTACTCCGCCTTGGCTTCCTTCAAGATCGGAAAGTCCGCATCGGCGTCTTTCCAGAGGGTGAGGAAATCTTGGTAGGCGGTGCGGCTCTTGGCGGTGTCGCCCTGCATCGCGTAGGCACGACCCAGTTGGAGGTGGGCCAGCGCGCCGATGGGTTCGTTGAGAACAATCCCTCGATGGTCGAGGATTTTCTGAAACTCTGTTGCCGCTTCTTTGCCTTGATGAGCGGCAAGATAGGCTTCTCCGCGCACATATACGGGATACAGGTTGGGCCAGTTATAAAAGTTAAGCGCCGGCAAACCCAGTTCATAGGGAGAAGCGGCCCCGAGAAGTACAAGCGCCTCTTGGGGCTCTGAACGGTGGAGCGCAATTTTTGCGCGAAGGGTGGGCAGGTAATTGAACTGAACAATCGTGGACTCCGGAAACCTGTTACTCAAATCATCCTCTAAAGCTTGCGCCTGGTCCGAATCCCCTGCAAAGGCAAGAGCCAGGGCCAAGCCGTAATCTATATCCCGCCCAGACGGACGTCCCTTTGCGAGAATCGCTTGCTGCCCTGCTCTAACTGTGTTTCCGAACAACGCTTCACGTAAGGCAGACACAGCATAGTAAGTTGCCGCCGCTTCTTTCTGCCCCGCTCGCCGCGCCGAATCTGTAGCCTGCCGTACGAACTCTCGTGCTTTCCCCAGATGCCCGAAATAAGCAGCCGTGTCAGCCTCCAATGCCAATAGCAAGTCTTCCTCTTCTGCTTTTGCAGCAGCACTCACTGCCTGCCGCGCCATTTCAGAAGTGTCGTCCCGATAGAAGGCAATTCCATAGAGAGGCGGTGCAAGACGAGAGTCCATACCCTTTGCTTGCGCCTCTTTCGCTGCAGCCTCAGCTTCCTCGACGCGGTTCAAGTATAGATATCCGAAGGCGACGAACCGGTAAGAAAAACTGTTGTAAGGATTGAGACGGCGCCATTCTCGGCTTGCTTTGAGGCCTGCTTCATATTGACCGAGAGGTCTTAAGCACAGCAGAAGGTTGCCGGGAAAGTCGGGATCGCGCGGGAACATCAGTGCGCCAACTTCAGCGCTGCGCAGTCCCTTCAAAAGGTCGCCGGTCCCGAAATAATAGTAAACTGCTTCGACGTTCTGTTTTTCCCGCTCACTCAGCCCTGCTCGCAACTCGAAGGCCTTCCGCGCGTTTTCTACTGACAAGGGAGTGTCAGTGGAATAAGCCATCTGCGAGTAAGCCATGGCGAAATTCGGGTCGAGTTGAATAGCTCGCTGAAAAAAGGCAACCGAGGTCGCCTCATCTTCGGTGTGCAACGCCAAATTGTAAGCTTGTAATGCCTCAAGAGAAGGGGTAGTCGCTTGCTCGAGGGGTGTATTGTACTTTTGCACCGTGCTTAGAGACTCTCCCAGTCTCCTTCGCATTTCCGAAGCGGCCTTACCAAGCGCATCGAGAACGTGGCTTTTGTCGTTCGCCTGCGCTTCTGTGCCCGCCAGCAGGTCTCCATTAACACAGTTCACAGCTTTGAGAATCAGAGTATATCGGGTGCCGATCAGCGCAATCGAACCCTCTAGTGCTGCCCCGCTGCTCGTCCGTTGACAAACTTCGCGCGTGATTTCAGGTGTGAGCCGCGTATTTGCCGGTCGTTCCATCATCATCAACGTTTGATGGATTCCCTCTTCAGACAAAAGGCTCAGGAATGGCGACTGGTGGAGCTGGACGGAAAGGCCCTCTCGGAGCGTTCCATCGAATACTGCATCTCCAGTCGAATTGGCGAAATCTCCAAGAACGATAGTGTCTTTCTCCGTAAGATGTCGCGCTTGCCGCGCGCGCCAAAGCAGTCCTCCGGCTGTTCCTGCGGCGAACACAACAATCGCCGCTACCAGGATCGTCCTCCTGCTACGCATCGCAGCGGCGGCGTTCACGCCCGTGGCAGCCCCTTTCGTTGCTCCGTCTCCCCCGGTGACCGGTGCGATGAAGCGATACCCGCGTCGCGGGAGCGTCTCGATAAATCGAGGGTTGTCGGCGGAGTCTCCCAGCGCTTCGCGCAGCTTATTAATCGCCGTGTTCAGGCTGTTGTCGAAGTCAACGAAGGTATCAGCGGGCCAGTTCTGATTGCGCAGCTCTTCGCGAGTGACTACTTCCCCGGGCCGCTGCAACAGGAGCGTGAGGACGTGAAAGGGCTGTTCCTGCACCTTGATTCGTACGCCCAGCTTGCGCACCTCACCAGCGCACAAATCTACCTCAAACACTCCGAAACGCAGGATTGCGGAAGATCGGGCTACTAGGGCCAAGTGTATCTATCCCAGATATTACTGCGAGTCTAACACCCTCCACCTGGATGACAAGGCTTAGATTAGCCAAAGCGCTAAATTACTCAAACAATAAACTTTAATCGTTTAGAAGCAATCAAGCCGCAATCAAGCTGCAGTCCATTGAGCTTCCTCCCGGCCAGTCCCAAGGTCGCCTCCAGCGCGCACCTAGAGGTGGCAAATGGGGCTCAGAATTTGGACAACTGTATTCTCGCTGACATTAGCGCAGTTGGCCTCGGGACAAACAGGCGCAAACCCAAAGCTGGTCAACACAGAGGCAACTCCATCGGAACCTTCTGCAAGCGGCTGCGCGGTCATGGGGGCTACTCCCGGACAAGAAGCCTTGGTAAGAGCTCAGATACGGATCATGCAACCCGAGGTTTATCCTCTGCGAGTTCTCTTTGTGCCGCACTGGAAGTACATTGAGACGGCCAAGACATTTCGCCTCCATGTGCCCGCCGGATACACCAGCGCCATGTTCACGCACTTGCCCAGCCGAAGCGTGTTCATCGACAACGACCGATATGTGAGCGATGAGTCCCTCGGATACTGGGTAGCGCACGAACTTGGACACTTGGCTGCCAACAGCGCCCGCGAGAGTGCCGCCGACAAAGGCGCCCGTGAATACCGAAAGCGTCTTAAGGACGCACGGAAATCAAGCGTGCATTGACTTGGAGAGCTTTTTAGGCGGCGGCGATGCGGCGGATGAGGTCTTCCTGCTCCGACTGGGATTCGGCGCCGATGGTGATGGCGTCGAGAAGATTGAGCCCAAGAGCGAAATTGAGAGCTTCGTCCTGGCGGCTGCGCAACTGCCCTTGACCGAGGATTTTCATGCCGATGATGCCTTTGCCCGCGGCGCGCATCTCGCGTATGACGCTGACGACAGTATTGGGATCGGAATCCATGAAAGCGCCTACGGGATTGATTCGAACGAGATGGACTTCGACCCAGGAAGATTTTGTTGCGGCGCGAAGCGCTTCGATGCTGTGACAGGAACAGCCATGAGCGCGAATGATGCCCTTTTCCTTGGCTTCGGAAAGCACATCCATTACGCCTTTGAAGCGCTCGGTCCAATCACCTTCGGTGAGGCAGTGCATGAGGCAAACGTCGATGTGATCAGTGCCGAGCTCGCGGCGGAAACGATCGAGATCGTCGCGAGCGGTGGCGGGATCGCGCGCCCACGTCTTGGTGAGCACGGTGACTTTATCGCGCGGAACATGTTGGAGGGCTTCGGCGACGTGCGGATGGCTGCCGTAAGAATCGGCAGAGTCAAAAAAGCGCAAGCCGTGGTCGTAGCCATTGAGGAGCAGGTCGGAAAGGCCTTTGACGCCGAGTGCAGTCTGGTGAGAATGATGACCGCTACCCACGGTGCCTGTGCCCATGGCGAGACGGCTGGTTTGGATACCTGTTTTACCGAGGGTCACAGTTTCGGAGGCGGTGAACTTACGCGGGAGAGCGGGAAGAGCGAACGTTGGCTGTGCGAAGGCGGCGGGATGGATCCAAGCAGCACCGGCGGCGCAGGCCGTGCGATGGATAAAATCGCGGCGTTTCATGCGGCCTCCTGCTGACCCGTTTGCGGGCCGGTCTACTCCCCAATGGACGCGCGAAGGGGCAATAGGTTACCGGGCTAAGCGAACCCTCTAGAGTGAGGGCCGCGGAACCTCATAGTAGAGGAACTGCACTCCCACACCCAGTTTGTCGCCCCTGGGCCCCAGCAATTCGACATGCGCGACGCGGCCGGTGAAGCACCATTCCGCCACGTCCTCTCCCACCACTTCGCGGGGCATTTTTAGGTGCACTTGAATCATCCCGCCTTCCGGCAACTTTCGATCCGTGGCGAAGTAAACCCCATGATTACAGATATTCATGGAGGCGGCTTCGTGCTCAGGGTCGGCGGTCTCCTGCATGGGACGAAATCTCAACGGGACTTTCATGATCAGACGGCGTGCAGCACGGCGCTCCTGTGCCGACATTGGTATCCTTTGGACCTGGGAATGTACCATTTTGGAATCAGGCAGGGCGCACAGACAGTTTTACGAATGCTGGCGCGCGGGGTCAAGCATTTTCTTATTATTCGAAAGGCGCTTCTAAGGGATAAGTACAGCTAATTCAGCATTAAGCGAGGAGCAGACCCCTGGGGATACGGACCCGGTGCGTCTCTGGCCGATCGTGATGTGCCCACCAGTCGCGCCAGGCGGCAGGATCTCTGCCGAACGAGGCGCCAGTGATGGTTCGCAGAGCAGCGCAGACCAAGTCCCGGGTTGCAGGTTCGAGAGAATCGTCATCGAGAAGATTCAGGAGTTCGGGAACAGCGGAGAGGCGTTGCTCGCCGGTCAGCATGCCGGAGCGAGCGAGGTTGGTGGCAGCACGTTCACGAACCTGTTTTGCGGGGTCGTGCGCCAGAATAGAAAGAAGCGGATCAATGGACTCCGTGGTGCCCAACATGGCCAATCCCTCGACGGCCCAGAAGCGCGTCTGCTGACTCGGATCGCGAGAATAACGAAGCAGCGTGGACAAGACCGTGGCGGGCTCAACTCCTCGATTGCCGAGGGCGCCGAGTCTCCATAGAGCCAGATAGCGAGCGGCTGGATCGTTATGAATTTGATTGAGAAGCTTTGCGAGACCCTGGGGCGATTTCATCAGGTTGTTGGCGATTAGATCGATTTCCACGGCGGCAACGCGCACGCGAGGATCGTTGGAGTCCAGCGCCGCAAGTACGAGATGGAAAAGGCGGTCGGTGTCCGCCAGATGGCCGCGCCAAGAAGCGAGATTTTTGTGGATCAATCCGAGAGACTGGTCGGGACGCTGAACGGCAAGCTCGAGAAGACGCTCGGCCTGCTGCTGGGGCGCCAAGTGACTTATGGCCTCGAGGTCGGCGTTGATGGCGCCCGGGGTGGAAGCGGGCACGAGGACGCGCGCCTGGGAGGATGCCGGGGCCAGTAGCATGGTGCTGCGGAACCAATTGGCTCGAGGAATTTCAATGCGCGCGACTTGATAGCCTGCGACAGTGGAGAGGGCGGCCAGAAAAATCATCAAGGACAGCAAGGAAATGTAACGAGGAAAGCGATTCGGGGTTGCCGAATGGAGACGAGCGGCCCGCTCTGTACGGGGAGCGGGGTTAGGGGCGCCGGGGATGCCTACGGTCGAGTCGTTCATGGGTCGCGCGAGCGCTCCGTATTCGGCGCACGCTGAATCACAGATTAGTTGTGGAGAGAGAGGCCAACAATGGTACGCGCGGCCAGCGGGACTGCCTTCTTGAGGTCAAACCCTGTAGGTTCAATACGATTGAAGCCGTTACTGGTACGCAACGCGCGAACCAATCCCGTACGGAAGAACAGGGCCCGAGAGAGGCGGCAAACACTGACGTCCCACAAACCATTCGGGATACAGAAGGCGTATCCCGAAGATTCATCCGGGATGCAAACACCGCACTTTGCCGGAGGTAGGGGGTCTGCTAGAATAAGGAGCTTGGTTTTGCGACATTTCGAGCGGGAAACCGAAGCCCAACTACAAATTTAAGCGGGAATAAAAATGGCACTGAAGTGTGAATTCTGCGGCAAAGCGCCGCATTTTGGAAATGTGATCAGCCACGCGAATAACACGCGGCGGCGGCGGTGGAATCCGAACTTGAAGCGCGTGCACGCGGTCGTAGCGGGCGTGAGAAAGCAAGTCCGTGTGTGCACTGCGTGCATTCGCGCCGGCAAAGTGAAGAAAGCCGCCTGAGCATCCAACCTTGAACCTGACCGTTGCGAACCTGCGTTCCGTGGGGCACCTGATGAAGCACTCCAGGGGAGTGAGGCGCGCCGCAGCGTGGCTGCCTTTGGCGGCGATGGCATTCGTGGCCGCCGCGGGCTGCAACAAACAAGCCCAGCATGCGCCCGACGTGTGGGCAATGGTGAACGGGAAAGAAATCAAGCGGGAAGAAGTCGACAAGTATTACCGCACGCGGGTGAACCCGGAGGGGCAGGAGCCGTCGCAGGAAGAATCACTTTCACAAAAACTGAACGTGCTCGATGAGCTGATCAATAATGAGATTCTGCTGGAAAAAGCGAAGAAGCTGAACCTGGAAGCCAGCGACGGCGAAGTGGAAGACAAGTTCACCGAGTTGAAGAGCCCGTACACCGAAGACGAATTTCAACGGCGGCTGAAAGATCAATCCATGACCGTGGAAGATTTGAAGCTCGAACTGCGGCGGCAGCTTTCGATCCAGAAATTGCTGAACCATGAAGTCGTGGCGAAGATTACCATCACCGACCAGGACATCTCGGATTTTTACGACGCAAACAAAGCGCAGTTCAACGTGGCGGAGCCGCAATATCACATCGCGCAGATCGTGGTGACGCCTCGTAAAGAGCAACAGATCCGCAACCGGAAGAACGACGACGCGGCCAATGAAGCCGAAGCCCAGCGAAAAGTGAAGATGCTGATGGACCGGCTGAACAGCGGCGCGGACTTCGCCCAATTGGCGATGGATTATTCCGAAGACATGAACACCGCCGGGACGGGCGGAGACCTGGGCTTCGTTCCGGAATCGGCGCTGAACCAGTCCGACCCGGCGCTGAAAAGAGTTGTTGTTGGACTGAAGGCCGGGCAGGTCAGCCAGCCGATTCCGGTCCAGCCGAAAGATGGCCCACGCATCCTGATCCTGAAGCTCATCGCGCGCGAATCCCCTGGGCTGCGCGGCATCGCCGAGCCGCAAGTGCAGCAAACCATCCGCGATACACTGCGCAACCGCAAGGAACAATTATTGCGCCTCGCTTATCTGGCGATCGCGCGGGATGGCGCACGGGTGTCGAACTATTTGGCGGAGCAGGTCATCGAAGCGGCGGGCAAACTGCCGGATGCGGCGAAAACCACCATGCCGCAGCGATCCATCGGACACTAAAACAGCTTATTCCCTTCGAAATGGGGAGTCTTCCGATTTCGCGCCGCATGAAGACTCTGGAAATCCGTTGAAATTCAGGCGATCACACAAAGAACTTCGCTGGCGTTGACGGGCTGGCCTTCTTTAGCCAGGATGCGCTCGACGGTGCCGCTCTTGGGCGAGCGGATTTCGTTTTGCATTTTCATGGCTTCGACGACGAGCAAGCCCTGGCCGGCCGCGACGTGGTCTCCTTCTTTGACGAGAAGACGCACGACTTTGCCGGGCATGGGCGCAAGGATTTGCTGGCGGCCTTCGGCTTCGACGGCGCCGTGGCGGCGGCCACTCCAGGCGCGAGGATTGATGACTTCGGCGGTGAAATCCTGCCCGCCGGTTTGAAGTTTTAATTTGCCGTCTGGAGACGGCGTCACGGTGATTTCGAAGGATTGGCCCTCAAGCAAAATGGATAGCGTGTTGGGAACGATCTCGACGGCGTCGACGGCGACGGGCTGGCCATCCAGTATTACGCGCCAGCCGAGACCATCGCGTTCTAGTTCAATGACGCGGGTTTTCTTTTCGGACAATGATGCGAGATGGGCTTCGTATTTCACGGCAAGCGGTCCAGTTGCTCGCGGCGGCCTTCGACCTTCCAGCGGGAGGGCTGGTCTGCCGAAGAGGCAGACAGAGAAGTCTGTTTGTCCGACTGGTTGGCCTGCCAGATTGCAGCGGCAATGGCAGCGGCATCGGAAGCAGCGCTTCGCTGCTGATTATCGTTGGCAGGGGATGAGGCGGGTCGCGGACGGTGGAGTAATTCGTCCAGCCATTTGGTGTGGATTTCGCCACGGAGAAAATCGGGCTCTTCCAGGATACGGCGGAAAAGGCTGGCGTTGGTCTTGATGCCGGTGACGGTGTACTCCTCGAGGGCGCGGCGAAGGCGGGCAATAGTTTCCTCGCGGCTATTGCCCCAAGCGATGAGCTTGCTGAGAAGAGGATCGTAATCGTTGGGCACGGTCCAGCCTTCATAGACGCCGTCGTCCAGGCGAATGCCGGGGCCGCTGGGGACATGGCGCGAAAGGATTTTTCCCGGCGATGGAAAGAAATTGTTCTCGGGATCTTCTGCGTACAGACGGACTTCCATAGCATGGCCGCGCGGTGTGATGGACTCCCAGGCGAAGGGCAGGCGGTGTCCGGCGGCGATGGCGATCTGGAGCTTTACCAGGTCGAGGCCGGTAACCTGTTCGGTGACGGGATGTTCGACCTGCAAACGCGTGTTCACTTCCAAAAAATAAAAATTGAGATTGGCGTCCACGAGGAATTCGACCGTGCCGGCGTTCACATAGCGGCCGGCGCGCGCGAGGCGCACTGCGGCCTCGCCCATCTTTCTGCGCAGTTCAGGCGTGACGATGGGCGAAGGCGCTTCTTCAATTACTTTCTGATGGCGGCGCTGCACCGAACATTCCCGTTCCCCGAGAGAGACGACGCGGCCGTGGGCGTCCGCGAAAATCTGGATTTCCACGTGATGAGGCCGGTCGAGATATTTTTCCAGATAGAGGCGATCGTCACCGAAAGCGTTCAAGGCCTCGGAAGAAGCATCGCGGAACGCGGCTTCCAATTCGGCGTCGCCGCGCACCAAGCGCATGCCTTTGCCACCGCCACCGGCGACAGCCTTCAGGAGAACGGGGTAGCCCATGCGGTGCGCCAGGGCCAGCGCTCCGGCGGGATTTTCGATGGGGTCGTTGGTCCCGGGAACGGAGGGAACGTCGGCGCGTCGGGCAAGCTGGCGGCCGGCAGTTTTGGAGCCGAGAGATTCCATGGCGTCGGCGGGCGGACCGATGAAGGTGATGCCCGCATCGGTGCAGGCGCGCGGGAGGGCGGCGTTTTCCGCCAGGAAGCCGTAACCCGGATGCACGGCATCGCATCCGGCGCGGCGCGCAACATCCATTAGCGTATCAATGCAAAGATAGCTTTCGCGCGAAGGCGCCGGGCCGATCGCATAGGCTTCGTCAGCCAGGCGGACGTGAAGCGATTTGCGGTCGACATCACTGAAAACGGCTACGGAGCGGATGCCTAGTTCGCGGCAAGCGCGCAGAATGCGCACCGCAATCTCACCGCGATTGGCGATCAGAATTTTCTTGAACATAGAAGATTTGAGGTGCGAGTTTAGCACGGAGGAAAGTGTACACGAGGAATCTGCGGAGCTCTTGTGCTTCGGCGAAACTAATTGAGTAGCCTCTTCAGATCCTTCCACTTGACGAGGATTATGTGATTTTCGTCCAGGGCTTTCTTGAATTCGGGGCTGGTAACGATGTCATAGTCGCGCTGGCGCCAGGCAGAACCGAAGTCCGGATGATCCAAAGTTACCGCTTGAAGTTCGGCATCGTCATGACCGAGATGGACGATCATTTCGCTGAGGCCGGGTTTCAGATTCTTCACGGCGTTGATATAGAAATCGCGCCACTCATTTGCGTGAATCGAGGGATTGGCCATGACCACGGCATCCAGAATCACGTCCTTCACGGAGAGGCTGGAGAAAAATTCGGCGGGCAAGTTGGGGAGTCGAAGGGCCAGAAAAGGCAAATTGTATTCATGAGCGACCTTGACGTAGACGGCGAAAAGCTCCGGTTTGGAGAACAGTACGCCCATGTGACTGTCCAGATGCGTGGGATGAATTCCGAGAGTGATGGCACGCTCAACCTGGGCGCGAATTTCGCGTTCGGCTTCCGCGGTCTTCAGACTGAGCGTGGCGGCAGGAGTCTCCGGCCACAAATAGCCGGAAGGATCGAAGAGGCTTGCGACTTTGTCGCTTGATGAGACGGGTCCCCAACGATAGGTTTTCCATTCGCTGGTGAGCGTGAGGTGCAGGCCCAGGTCCGCATCCGGATGTTCTTTCGCGTAGGAAGCGACTTCGGTGAGCCAGGCGCAAGGCACCATGATACTGGCGGAAGTAACGGCATTTTTGTTAAGCGCGTGAAAGCTGGCGATGTCCACGGAATGGGCCACGGCAAGATCATCGGCGTGGACGATGAGGAGCTTCGAATCTGCCGGATAGCCCAGGCGTTCGGCTACAGACTTATTCTGGGCGCGCGCAGCCCCCGTGGCAAAACATAGGAGCAAGCCGGCCATGGCAAGACTTCGAAGGCCCATCGGGAACTCCCGCAGTTGGATTTGGTGGTAAAGCGTAACACGGCAGTTGAATCGCAAAAAGGCGCAACATCATCGCGTGGGGGACTTTTCGTGCGAGGAGTCGTTTAATTTTAAGAACTCTTCACGAATGCGGGGCGGATGGTGTATACACGGAATCCTGCGCCACAAGATTAGGAGGAAGCCAAGATGAAACGATTCTACTTATTGCTCGCAGTCGGAGTTTTTGTGCTCGCCCCGGTGCGCGCGCAGGATTCCGTCATCGCGCCCTCGGACAATCTTGTCGTGGATGGCGTGCCGAAGATTCCGGCATCCATCGCCGAAACTGCGGGACGGTATGCGTCCTATCGGAACGCGAACCTGGCGGATTGGCATCCGACGAGGCGAGAAGTGCTGGTTGCCACACGGTTTGCGGACACGCCGCAGCTTCATCTCGTGAAAATTCCGGGCGGAGCGCGGCAGCAGTTGACGTTTTTCGCGGACTCGGTTGGCGGCGGGCGATTTCATCCAAATGGCGGGGACTACATCCTCTTTGCGAAGGATGTTGGCGGCGGCGAATGGTATCAGCTCTATCGTTACGACGTGGCCACGGGAGACGTGACGCTGTTGACGGACGGAAAGTCGCGAAATCTGCTGGGGCCGTGGTCATCGAGCGGCGAGCACGTCGCCTACATGTCCACGCGGCGCGCGGTGAAAGATACCGATTTGTGGATGATGAATCCTGCAGATCCGAAGACGGACCATTTGCTTACGCAACTCGCTGGCGGCGGGTGGCAGCCGCTCGATTGGTCACCGGATGACAAGAAAATTTTGCTGGCGGAAGAGCTATCCATCAACGAATCGTACTTGTGGCTTGTGGATGCGGCGACCGGTGAAAAGATGGAACTGACTCCAAGAAACACGACGGAAAAAGTTTCTTATGGCGAAGGACGGTTCAGCAAGGATGGCAAGGGGATTTACGTCACCACGGACAAGGATTCGGAATTCCACCGGCTGGCTTACCTGGATCTGGTGACGAAGCAGCCGCAGTACCTGACGACGAACATTTCATGGGACGTCGAAGCGTTCGATTTGACGCATGACGGAAAAATGATAGCGTTCGTGACGGACGAAGAAGGCGTAAGCGTTGTGCATGTGATGAACACGGCCACGAAGAAGGAGATGCCCCTGCCGAAGCTGCCGACTGGAGTGGTGGGTTCCCTGCGCTGGCATAAAAATGGGCATGAGCTGGGATTCTCAGTAAACAATGCGCGGGGGCCGGGCGATGTGTATTCGCTGGATGTGGCCACGGGAAAAGTGGAACGGTGGACGACGAGCGAGACAGCGTTGAAGACGGAGTCGTTTCCGCAAGCGGAGCTGGTGAAGTGGAAGAGTTTCGATGGAAAAATGATTTCGGGATTTTTGTACAAGCCGCCGGCGAAGTTCACCGGCAAACGGCCGGTGCTGGTGGTGATACACGGTGGACCGGAGGGACAGTCGCAGCCGACATTCCTCGGACGCAGCAACTATCTGCTAAACGAGCTGGGGATCGCGCTGATTTATCCGAACGTGCGGGGTTCGACGGGATACGGAAAGACGTTTTCGCTGATGGACAATGGCTTTAAGCGCGAGGACACTTACAAGGACATCAACGCGCTCTTCGACTGGATTGGGACGCAGGCGGGGCTGGACAGCGAGCGGATTGCGGTGACTGGCGGAAGCTACGGCGGACACATGACGCTGGCAGTCTCGACATTTTCCAGCGACCGGATTCGCTGCTCGGTGGATATTGTAGGCATGTCCAACTTGGTGACGTTCCTTGAGCACACGGAAGCGTACCGGCGGGACTTGCGGCGCGTGGAATACGGCGACGAGCGCGATCCGAAGATGCGGGAGTTCCTGGAAAAGATCGCGCCGATGAACAACATCGACAAAATCAAAAAGCCCATGTTCGTGATTGCGGGGAAAAATGATCCGCGCGTGCCGGTGAGCGAATCGCAGCAGATCGCCGATGCGCTGAAGAAACAGGGGACGCCGGTGTGGCTGCTGATCGCGAAGGACGAAGGCCACGGCTACCGCAAAAAGCCGAACCAGGACTTTCAGTTTTACTCGACGGTGGAGTTTTTGCAGGAATACTTGCTGAAATAAACCGGTAACATTAACATCGCATCCCCTTTGCTGCGCAAAGCCCGCTGAGCTTTTGGACAAGACCTGCAACTAAAGAGGGATGTTGCCGTGTTTTTTCTTGGGGTTAGTGTCGCGCTTGTTTTCTAAGGCACGAAGGGCGGTGATGATGCGCGCGCGGGTGTCGGCAGGCTCGATGACGGCGTCTATGTAGCCGCGTTCGGCGGCGACAAAGGGATTAGCAAAGCGGTCGCGAAATTCGGCGATTTTCTCCTGGCGAAGTTTTTCGCGCTCGGATTCGGCAGCCTTCGCCAATTCACGTTTGTAAACAATGTCCACTGCGCCTTCGGGCCCCATGACGGCGATTTCGGCGGTGGGCCAGGCGAAATTGGCATCCGTTCGGATGTGCTTCGAAGCCATGACGCAATATGCGCCACCGTAAGCCTTGCGTGTGATGACCGTGATTTTCGGAACGGTCGCCTCGGCAAAAGCAAAGAGCAGCTTTGCGCCGTGCCTGATGATGCCGCCGAATTCTTGCTGCGTGCCCGGAAGAAAGCCGGGGACATCCTCGAAAGTAATCAGAGGGATATTGAAAGCATCGCAGAAACGCACGAAGCGGGCGCCCTTCACGGAAGCATTGATGTCGAGAACTCCGGCAAGAAAAGCCGGCTGATTGCCGACGATGCCAACGGGCCGGCCATCCAGCCGAGCGAAACCCACGACGAGATTTTTGGCGTAGTGCTCGTGAACTTCGAGAAAAAATCCGTCGTCAACGATGGAATGGACGGCATCCTTGATGTCGTAAGGCTTCTGGGGATCGGCCGGAACGAGGGTGTTGAGCGATTCGTCGCGGCGAGCCGGAGTGTCCGAGGTAGCGCGGCGCGGGGGATCTTCCAGATTGTTCGAGGGTAGAAAACCCATCAATTCACGAATCATAGCGAGGCAGTCGGCATCGTCACGCGAGACGAAATGGGCCACGCCGCTGGTGGCGTTGTGGGTCATCGCGCCGCCCAGTTCCTGCTTGGTGACTTCCTCGTGCGTGACGGTCTTGATGACGTCAGGGCCAGTGACGAACATGTAGGAAGTTTCTCGCGTCATGAAAATAAAATCGGTGATGGCCGGTGAATAGACCGCCCCGCCGGCGCAAGGGCCCATAATGGCACTGATCTGCGGGATCACGCCGCTGGCAAGCGTGTTGCGCAGAAAAATATCTGCGTAACCCGCCAGAGAAGCCACACCTTCCTGAATACGCGCGCCGCCGGAATCGTTGAGCCCGATAACGGGGGCTCCCGCATGCATGGCAAGGTCCATGATTTTGCAAATTTTCAACGCATTGGTTTCGGAAAGAGAGCCGCCGAACACGGTAAAGTCCTGCGCGAAAACATAGACCAGCCGGCCATCGATGCGGCCAAAGCCGGTGACAAAGCCATCGCCTGCCGGCCGCTGCTCCTGCATGCCGAAATCGACGCAGCGGTGGCGGACAAATTTGTCCAGCTCCTCGAATGTGCCTTCGTCCAACAAAAGGTGAATGCGCTCGCGCGCCATGAGTTTGCCGGCTTTGTGTTCGCGCTCCCGCCGTTCGGGGCCGCCGCCAGCTTCCGCTTCCTCGGAAATGCGACGAAGCTCTTCCGTGCGGTCGCGATGTTTGCCTTCGGGAATCAAACCGCGCTCGGGCTCAGACAACTGGTCCTCCCTCGGAAGGAGGTCCCTTGGTGGCAAAAATGCGAACGGCGAGATGTGTGGCAATCCAAGTAGTTCCGAGGAGCAGCACCACGCCAAGCAGCAGTTCCGCGCCCATAGCGGCGGCGCGCTGGAGAGGAGATTCGAGCGACGTCACGTATTCCGTAGCCTTCACAAGAACGAACATAGCCCACAGGGTCAACGCCACGATAAGGACGGTGGTCACAACGGAAGCGAGAATCATCTTCATGCGATTGGATTGGGGCCGCCTCGAAGCGGCATGGAGAAGGATAGCGCAACCCGAGGGAATGCTGCACGCAGAAGGCAGCCTGTTAGCGGGAAAGCAATCAGCGCGAGCACTTCGAAGTTCAGCGTAAACCCGACCAATCATCCGCGACAAGGATGGAATCGCTGGGATTCGCCGCGTCATACTTGATGCTCGCGGGCTGGCCTGCCACGAGGCGTTCCAGACGAACCTGGCTCTCAAGACCGGTGATGTCCTGCGCGGTGTGATAGGTAACGCCAGAAATCAAGTAGCTGTAGGAGACGAACTGGCGCGGCCGCATGTCCTTCAACGGGCGCGCGCCGGAACCAAACAATCCCTTGCGCACCTCTTTCGATTCCGGCGGACACTCGACAAGATCTACAATCTGCCCTTCGGCAATGCGGCCGATCTGATTCAGATGCAGGCGGCGCTTCCGTTCCGCTTCTTCGGGATCCTCCGCGGGACGGAAAAACGCATAGGCGATCATGGCAAACGCGGCAATCGCCGCTCCGCCCATGGCCAGCACCACTTTCCAATCGGCAAGCAATTCCTTCAAGGAGCGGACTCCCAATCTAAAAGTAGGTGGGATTGCATAAGACACGAAGAGGGGCGCTCAGTACGGCGGACGTCTTCTCGATCCGCCTGTGCCCCACTCACGCGTATTCTACCGAATTCCTATAGAATACGTGAAACTACGCTGACGCCTGCACCGAATTGCGCAACACGCCAACGCCGGCAACGCTGACCTCCACCGTGTCTCCGGCAACGAGCGGACCGACGCCCGCGGGCGTGCCGGTGGCGATGAGATCGCCGGGCATCAGCGTCATCATGCGGGAAATCCATCGGACTAGAAACGCCGGCGGATAGATCATCAGCGAGGTGACGGCGGACTGCCGTCGCGCGCCGTTGACGTGCGTCTCGACCAACACATTGAATGGGTCGAGAGCCGTCTCGATGTGCGGTCCCACGGGGCAAAACGTATCGAAACCCTTGCCGCGCGTAAATTGAACGTCGCTTTTCTGCAAGTCGCGTGCGGTGACATCGTTGAGGCAGGTATAGCCCATCAGGAAAGAGAGAGCATCTTCGGCATCGCTGAGTTGCGAGCAGCGGCGGTTGATAACCAGGGCGAGTTCGCCTTCGTGTTCCACGCGCTGCGAATATTTTGGCAATGCGATCGCTTCTTCCGGGCCGATGATCGAAGAAGGCGGTTTGAGGAACATCAACGGCTCTTTCGGAACTTCGTTGCCCATCTCCGCGGCGTGTGCGGCGTAATTGCGGCCGATGCAAACGATTTTCGTCGGCTCGACCGGAGCCAGCAGCCGCACGTCGTCGAGGCGCGTAGAACGCGAGCCACGGGACCACGGCCCCCACGGCGCGCCGGAGATCTCAATGACATTCTCTCCTTCAATCAGCCCATACTGCGGCGAAGCAGAGCCCGAAGCGGAAGCGTCGCGGACCACGTAACGGCAAATTTTCATCAGTGTTTAGCTCGCGTGGTGGTTGGGATGAGAAGCATGCGCTTCACGGGCTCTCCAGATCGTCGTAGCAATCCAGGAGAGCGTGGTGAGAATCATGTATACCACGGCGCCCAGCATGAAAACCTGGGGCGTGCTGTGCCAATTGCTGAGCCCGCGAAATAGCAGGCAAAGCACGCGATAGCTGAAGCTGAAAATGAGCCAGCCAATAAGGCTCGAAGCCAGCAGATGCCCCGGCAAGCGCAGAAACCGAAACATGGGCACGGCCGCAAGAAAGCCGAGGATCGCGGCGGCGGCGATATTGCGCTCCAGGGCAAAGCGTTCCAGAAATGGCGCACGATTGGCAATCACCAGCCAAGCGGAGAAAACCAAAGTCAGGCAAACACCCACGTAAACTCCGGTACGGATCGCCACGTTGCGGAAAACATGGAACGAACGATAACCAGGCAAATGTGGATGAACCAACATGCGCTGCTGGGCTCCCAAGATCCAAGCAAATCGTTTAACCCTGGCTTACGGCGATGGTTGCGTGACGTCAACAACGACTGGTGCGCAGGGCGCGCTTTCATTCCCCGCGCGGTCTACGGCGGTCACGGTGTACCAGTAGCGGTGGCCGGGCTCTACAGACGTATCACGAACCGCAGGCGTGGGCAACAAATCCGGGGTGAGGGGCTGGCCCCTCGCGCCCTGCTGCTCACTTCTATAGACGCGATATCCGGCCAAGTCGGTTTCAAGATTGATGCTCCAGGAGAGATCAACAACAACCGTGCCCGGAGCAGAGCCCGGAAGCACAGTGGCGACGAGGCCTTGCGGCGCGGCGGGAGGAAAAATATCGCGCGGCGTGACCGTCACTGGTTGAGAATCAGAAGATTCCAGTTCGTTGCCGTCCATTTGAACAACGCTGCGAACCGTGTAGACGTAGGTGTGGTCGAAAACGACGGAAATATCACGGTAGCTGTTGGTTTCAGAAAAAGCGAGCAGCGCAGGGTGTGTTTCTGGTTTGCCTGGTGGAAGCCCTTGCGGCGGTGACGAAGAGGGAGCTTCAGGGTGAATTTCCGCCCGGTAGATTCGATGGCCGACGATGGTTGCTACAGGCTCCCCAGCGGCGGTAGCGTTCGGCACCAGCCAGGTCAATTCGACGGCTGACTCGCTGACGCGAGCCTCGACGGAAGCGATGGGAGCCGGAACCGGGTAAACACGCACGGAGACAACGTTCGAATCGGCAGATGCGCGTTTCTGGGAAGCACGTGTACGAACGAGGCATGCCACTATGCCGCCGGGATGCGATTTGATTTCTTCCGGGGCGATGGGGACAACGAAGTTCACACGGCCATCGGCCCGGTAATTCTCAACCAGGGCCCCGGGAATCGTGTAAACCACGCGAAAAGATTTCGCGTCGGCCGAGCCGTCTGGTTTAACGCTGCCCCGCAGAATCTCGATCGCGGGCGGCGCGGGAAGTTTTTCTCCGGAGATGGAGCTCGACGGGAGAGTAAAGGAAAGCTCCACGCCGTCCCCGGCCTGGTGCGCGGCAAGATCTTTGATCGCTGTGGGAACCGGCGGAGTTGGCGGAACGGGATCGCCGGGAGCGCCGCAGCCGGCCGAAACCAGAAAAATGGAAAAGAGAAAATGGAAAATGAAGAAGTGGGCGGGGCGTTTTTCGATGCAGGTTCTCGTCCCTTTTCTTTTTTCCATTTTCCAATTTCAGGAACTACAGGATGTAGCGGCTCAGATCCTGGTTCTTGACGATGTCCGCGAGCTGCTTGGAAACGTAGGCGGCGTCAACCTTCACGTTTTTCTTCTTGAGGTCGGGCGCTTCGAATGAGATTTCGTCCAGAACTTTTTCGAGGATGGTGTGGAGGCGGCGAGCGCCAATGTTTTCGGTCTGCTCATTCACGCTGGTGGCGAAGCGGGCGACGGCGGCGACAGCGTCTTCCGTGATGTTGAGCTTGACGCCTTCGGTCTCCAGTAGCGCGACGTACTGCTTGATGAGCGCATTCTTCGGCTCGGTCAGAATGCGGATAAAATCTTCTTCTTTCAGGGATTGCAGCTCGACGCGAATGGGCAGCCGGCCCTGAAGTTCCGGGATCAGGTCAGACGGCTTGGTCACGTGAAACGCGCCCGCCGCGATGAACAAGATATGATCGGTGCGAATCATGCCGTAGCGGGTGTTGACCGTGGTGCCTTCGATGATCGGCAGAATGTCGCGCTGCACGCCTTCGCGCGAAACATCCGGCCCGTGACCGGATTCGCGCCCGGCAACTTTATCGATTTCATCTATAAAGATGATGCCCATCTGCTCGGCGCGTTCGACCGCCACGCGCGTGACCTGGTCCATGTCCAGCAGCTTGTTCTCTTCTTCTTGGATCAAGTATTCGAAGGCGTCGGCCACGCTCATTTTGCGTTTTTTCTTTTGCTGGCCGAATATGCCGGAGAACATGTCCTGGATCTTGCCAACGTCCATCTCTTCGACGCCCTGGTTGGAGACGATTTCGAACGAAGGCATGGCGCGCTCGCGGACTTCGAGGTCCACCATCCGCTGGTCCAGTTTGCCTTCGCGAAGTTGCGCCCGGAGTTTTTCGCGTGTGCGTTGCGCTTGTTCGCGTTGAGCAGTAACCTCGGATTCCGGCGTTCCGGCCACGGGCGGTGGAGACGGTGGGAGCAAAAGGTCGAGTACGCGCTCCTCAGCGGCCTGCTCGGCGCGGTCGGCGACTTCGTCCAGTTTTTCCTCGCGGATCATATCAATGGAGGTCTCAACCAGGTCGCGCACCATCGATTCCACGTCGCGGCCGACGTAGCCAACTTCCGTGTACTTTGAAGCTTCAACCTTTACGAAGGGGCAGCCGGCGAGACGCGCCAGGCGGCGGGCAATCTCGGTTTTTCCCACGCCCGTGGGACCGATCATCAGGATGTTTTTCGGCAGAACGTCTTCGGCGATTTCCGGCGGAAGCTTCTGGCGGCGGACACGGTTGCGCAAAGCGACCGCCACGGCGCGCTTTGCTGCCGCCTGCCCCACGATGTACTTGTCGAGCTCCAGCACGATTTCACGCGGCGTCATATCGTCGAGGGCGGGAAGCAATTCCTGCTCTCCGGCCGGTTCGGCGCCGTTGCCTCCCGGGAGGTAAACCACTTCTTTTTCGGACTTGCTCGTCATGTATCCTGCTCAGTTCCTTTGATGCGAGAACGCCGCTTGGCGTGCCGGCGCGTCACCCCTAAAGCTCTTCGACTGTAAAGTTGGCGTTCGTGAAAATGCAAATCTCGCTGGCGATGCGCATGGCCTCCATGGCCAAATCCTTGGGGCTGAGTTTCGAGTGCTTCAGCAGCGCGCGCGCGGCGGCCAGCGCGTAACTGCCTCCGGAGCCGATAGCGACAATACCATCATCGGGCTCGATGACATCACCGTTGCCGGAAAGAATGAAAGTGCCCTTGCTATCGGCAACGATCAGCAGCGCTTCCAGGTGCCGTAGAGCGCGATCCTTGCGCCATTCCTTGGCCAGCTCGACCGCGGCCTTCTGGAGATTTCCGGAGAATTCCTGGAGCTTGCCTTCGAATCGTTCAAACAGCGTGATGGCGTCGGCCGTAGAACCGGCAAAACCGGCGACAACTTTGTCGTTGTAAAGGCGGCGCGTCTTCCGCGCGGTGTGCTTCATCACGTGATCGCCCATGGTCACCTGGCCATCGGCGATGAGCACGACTTTATTGTCCTTGCGCACGCACAGAACCGTGGTGCCGTGCATCTGTGCGTCTCCCCGGCTGTTTGGCATCCAAGCATTATAGCGCCGCAAAGCAGCAGCGCCAAAAGCACAGAAGTGCGAAAAGTTCCTACGGCAGGGCATTGCGCAAGCACCGCAGGCCGCGGCATAAAGAAACGTACCGGAAACACCTCCCAACCGTGAGGTTACGGCTGCGCGATCTCGTGGAAGGAGAGGATTTTGTAAGGCATAGTCGGCATCGCTGCCTGGATCCAGCAACTACTGTAGTAAATGCCATTGCTTACGGACGACGAGGTGAAGTCGAAGAAAGGGGCTACAGCGGGATCAGTACTCGCTAGAAACACTGCACCATTGAATTGGCCGTTACCGGCCTGATGCGAGTACAACTTGCCTTGCCCAATGACTAGAACAATCCCATTCCAGGTTGCGTCGGGATCAAACGTAAATGTTCCAGTCACCAGAAGAAGTCCATACCCTGTGCCGTGCCAGCCATTGAAGGTCAAATCGCCATTAATGGCAATAGTCATCGGATTAGAAGCCGACATGGCGGCCGGCATACTCGACTGGGTTGCATTCCCATTGACCACTACGTCCGCGTTTTCCATAATCGTCTGCACGAGAGTGTTTAGACCTGCCACCGTCTGCATATTTGGAGGTAAAGTTTCGTAATTGACATCTGGAGTTAAAGCCACGCCATTCGTGTAGTTGCCCCGCACGTCTTGAGCGGGTGGCGATGAACGAATTGCGGAGGTGATGTTCGAGTAACTCGAATCCGAATTGTTGGTATATCCGACTGCGTCTACGACGCCCGAACCTGGATTGCAGCTCCCTGCGCTATATTGATCATCTCCTCTGACCCAGAAGTTATTCGTATTCGGTGCGGTAAACTGCGCGTTGTTGCCATCCAACGTTAGCGCCGCGTTGAAATTCAGATTCAGTGGCGTGGATGCCACCAGGTACTGCACCAACTTTTGGCTGCCGTTTGGCAGCACGGCAAGCGCGGTGAGCTCCAGCACCTGCGAGCCAGTGGCGGAAATGTTCAGCCGCGTACCGTCATAGTACATCGGTGTCGTGGAATCGTACGGGGCAGAATACGAGGGCGCGACCAGCAAATTCAGCGATCTTTCGGAGACCGCGTTGATACGCACCCATTTATAAAGTGGGCCCGGGAAGGAAAGGCTGTTCAGCGGGCTAGTGTCCCAAACCGACGGAGTGCTAGGCGAAGGATTCGGAAGGGCGAAGCCGCTGCTGCCAAATTCCTGGTTATATTCGTTGTCCGGATAGGCAGAACTAGAATCCCACGGTGCCACGACTTCGGCGGGCAAGGGATTGATCACGTAAACTGGAAAACCCACGGCAAGCGGTGTTCCGGGGGAAGGCAAGAGACCCGGCGAGGTAGTCCCGAAGTAGTTGGGATCTTTCGGCTGAAGTCGACCACGCGCCTCTTCCAATCCGGCAAGGGCCGCATAGTACACACCGGTGGAGGAGCGATAGTTGCCGGCGAGCGCGGATTCTGTGCCGGAAGAAACGATCAAAGAGATGGCTACTACGCTGATCAGCAGCAGTATGAAGATCGAGATTAGAAGGGCGATGCCGTTTTCCCCCCGTCGCTTTCCTATTGTCCTTCTGGCTTTCACGTGAATTTTCCTGACCTCATTGATTGGGATTGATGCGTCGCCCGCGGCCGTTCAATTGTACAAGTCGCGGTAGACCTGTAGTTGCATCCGGCAGCGGCGCCGCAACAATCAGAGTAATAGCGACATCTCGAATGTTCGCCGGTGAATTGTCCGCTCCCGCAATAAGACAGGGCACCGTTGGAGGAGGTGGAGACGAATTATCGCAAGTGTAGGAAAAGATTGGCACAGGGCCTCCTCCAAAAATTCCAGGATACGCCGTTTGGCACTGCGGGATCTGCGGAGGACAGGCGTTATTCACAACATTTTGCACGAATGGCACAAGGACTCCGGGCAACGAAGTTTCTGTAGCCGGGTCGCGAGAAGGCTGCTTGTTGGCAACACCACGCATGAGGGTCGTTTTCCCCGGTGGTAGCGTGTAACGAATCCATTCAACCTGACTGCCGGAGTCTTGGGGATTGGGGTTGGTCTCGATGATGATATCGAAATCGCCTGGAGTGAAGCACGTCCCCCCGCCACCTGTTCCAATTTGACAGGGAGTTGGTACGGTGTACCCGGGACTCCACCCAAAAGGGAAGCTCGCGGATTGCATCGGAAACGAAGAAGAGAAGAAGGTAGGCGGAGGATAGCCGGCATCGTTGACGTCGCGCACCATCTGGTCCAGCCCGAGCCGCGCTTCTTGGAACGATGTCAGCACCTGGGACTCGGTCTGATAACGCTGCTGGGAAGACGTAAGCAGCGTAAAGGCCGCGCCGGTAATCAAAAGAAAGATACCCAGGGCCACCAACAACTCGATGAGCGTGAATCCGAACTGCTGGCGGGCACTGGACGCAAGATTCATTTTCCTACAATCGTATCGAGAGTGATCGGCTGGAAATAGCCGTTGCCGCCCACCTGCCGGACGCCAAGGATAAATCGTTTCGAGGAGGCCGCAACGCCATTCCCCGTGACGATCACGGCCCAGCGCACATCGTAGGTTGCGCCGCTAGGATCCGTGGGATCTTGGTAGGTAAACCCATAGCCATTCGTCGGGGCTGAGGGAGGATTAGGCGAGCTGAACACGATGAGTGTCTGGCCGTTGATGGTCGTAACAGTACTACCCTGCACAGCGTTGGTAACCGCTGGATTGCCGAGTTGGCAGATGTTTCCCAGCGTATCCGTGAATTGGTTTGCAGGGGGATTGATCGGCTGGTCGAGCATCTGATCCAGCTGGCGTTGCGCAAAAACCAGCGCCGAGGAATCCATGCGATTCCGGTAATTCAACAGGATTGAAGCCGGCACAAGTTGCGCGATCGCCACGAGGCCCACAAGCAAAATGATGGTGGCAAACATCATCTCGAGGAGGCTGAAGCCCCACTCGCTCTTGCAGTGTTTTCTGAATACGGACAGCATTCCCGTTCGTCAGTCCCCGGCGTTCCAATTACGTGATTCGCTTCCAAGGTCCTCCGGCAGGAGCGGTCCAAATCTGCGTCGATCCCGAAGGAAGCAGAACTACCGCTCGATAACCAAACTCGTTAGGATTGGCTGCGCCACCCACGTAAAATACATATACACCAGAGGTTAAGGTATTGTTCAAACGAACAGCTCCTCGCGCGTCAAATTGCAGCGGTCCAGGATTCGCGGGCGTGGGGGTTAACGCGCCCACGGCGGCAGTCATGGTAGTTGGAGTCGGTGGTCCCCCCCCCGGTGGTAGAAGCGTCACAAAGCCGCTGATCCGGACTTGTTTCTCGGTTGTGTCAAGGTTTCCGTCGTTATTGGTATCCGCCCAAGCAACCCAATCATTGCCGAACTGCGCGAGCTGGAACGGCACCGCTTTGTTCCGGCGAACCGCTTCGAACCGCGTGAACTTCAGCATGTCGGACAACCGTGCGGCCGTATCATTGAGCTGGTACGTTCGAAAGGAATGCATGAGGCTGGGAATTGCGATCGCCGACAGAATCATCAGGACAGTCAGCGAAACAGCCAATTCGACCATGCTGAAACCGCCAATGCGGCTGCGACGAGTACGAGAGCGTGTGGCACTCCTGAACAAGATCGTTGTCCTCATTCAAAGGCAAGATCAGCGATCCAGCCTATTAAGGGTGGTCCAGCGACCATTCTGATGCAGTTGCCATGCCAGGGACGACCGGACGCAACTGACTGCGAAGCATAGTACTTACTCGCAGTAGACCCTTACATTCTATGCCACGCGTCAAGAAATGGATAGAAATGTAACATTTTGCAACAGAATGATTGCAGTTTAGTTATATCAATCCTATTTGAATCTTATGGTAATCATACGCGGGAAAAGCTCTTTTTTGCTGGCCGTAACTAGTGTTATGTCCCATAAATAACTGGCATTAGTATTGCTGGGAATATAGGCATCTCCCGTGCACGATGGAGGTGCCTATGGCGATGGGACGGCCAAAAGCGACGTTAGTTTTAGATTCCGAACTGCACGAACAGCTGGAGAGCTTAGCCAGTTCGCGTTCTCTTCCGGCTGGGCTCGTGCGTCGGGCCAAAATTATCTTGCTGAGCGCTTGTGGGAAGACGAACGTGGAGATTGCGCGGCAACTGGAGACGAGCAAGGTAACGGTAAGTCTGTGGCGGTGCCGATTCCTCGAACACGGAGTGTCCGGACTCTATGATGAGTTACGCCCGGGCCGGCCACGCCCGATCAGCGACGAGCGCGTGGCGCAATTAGTGCGCAAGACGCTGAAGACGAAACCCAAGGATGGAACCCATTGGAGCATCCGGCAACTTGCCGCCCAGACGGGGCTGTCGAAATCGACGGTACACCGCATCTGGCAAGCGTTTGGCTTGCAGCCGCATCGGCAAAAACAGTTCAAGCTTTCGAGCGATCCATTTTTTATAGAAAAAGTACGGAATATTGTAGGGCTGTACTTAAAATCCGCCGGAAA
>WNGO01000455.1_pt1 | contig 57160 bp, 56 predicted proteins | sample 5400511 | NCBI WGS metagenome assembly WNGO01 (sample SAMN13153380, study PRJNA577476) | soil metagenome | isolation source: 20 cm soil or saprolite under Garry oak tree replicate 2 | place: USA:California | collected 2016-06-15 | reverse complement strand
TCCGGCAAGACGACCACGCTATACTCGGCGCTGTCGCGGATCAATCAGATCGACGTGAACATCATGACGGCCGAGGATCCGGTCGAGTACAATCTGCTCGGCATCAATCAGGTGCTGGTGCGCAACGAGGTCGGGATGACGTTTGCGGCGGCGCTGAAGGCGTTCCTGCGCCAGGACCCGAACATCATCATGGTCGGCGAGATCCGCGATCTCGAGACCGGCTCGATCGCCATCAAGGCGGCGCTCACGGGCCACCTGGTGCTCTCGACGCTGCACACCAACGACGCACCGTCCACCATCACGCGTATGGTGGACATGGGCATCGAGCCGTTCAACGTGGCGAGCGCGGTGAACCTGATCGTGGCGCAGCGGCTCGTGCGCCGGGTCTGCAAGGAGTGCAAGACCGAGCACGAGTACACGCCCGAGGAGATGCACGCCTTCGCGATCGACAAGAAGGTGGGCCCGTTCTTCAAGGGCGCCGGCTGCGACACGTGCGCCGGCACGGGCTACAAGGGCCGCCAGGGCCTGTACGAGGTGATGGCGCTGACGAGTCCGCTCCGCCGCGAGATCCTGAAAGGTGCCTCGACCGAGGAGCTGCGCGACCTCGCGGTGAAAGAAGGGATGTTGACCCTGCGCATGGACGGCATGCTGAAGGTCAAGAAGGGCGTGACCACGCTCGAAGAAGTCGTGAAAGAAACCGCTGCCGGATAAGGAGAGGAAGCAATGCCCATCAACCTCCGCGCGCTCCTCGAGGAGATGATCGAGAGGGACGCTTCCGACCTCCACCTGGTCGCGGGCGAGCGGCCGAAGATGCGGGTGGACGGCGACATCGTGAACTCCTCGAGCGAAGAAGTCATGACGCCCAAGGACACGCTGTCGCTCGCCTACTCCGTGCTGACCGAGAACCAGAAGAAGCGCTTCGAAACGGAGAACGAGCTCGACTTCTCCTTCGGCATCCAGAATCTGGCGCGCTTCCGCGGCAACGTCTTCAAGCAGCGCGGCTGCGTCTCCGTGGTGATCCGGCAGATTCCGTTCAGCGTGAAGACGTTCACCGAGCTGGGCCTGCCGAACGTGGTGGCGCAGCTCGCCGACCGGCCGCGCGGCCTCGTACTCGTCACCGGTCCCACCGGCTCCGGCAAGAGCACGACGCTCGCCGCGATGATCGACAAGATCAACAAGGAGCTGAAAGGCCACATCATCACGGTGGAGGACCCGATCGAGTTCATCCACCGCCACCAGGCGTGCATCGTCAACCAGCGCGAAGTGGGGACGGATACCAACAGCTTCCAGGCCGCGCTCAAGTATGCGCTGCGCCAGGACCCCGACGTCGTGCTGATCGGCGAAATGCGCGATCTCGACACGATTCAGGCGGCGCTCACCATCGCGGAGACGGGCCACCTGGCGTTCGCCACGCTCCACACCAACTCCGCCGCCGAGTCGATCAACCGTATCATCGACGTGTTCCCGGCGCACCAGCAGTCCCAGGTCCGGGCGCAGCTCGCGTTCGTACTCGAGGGGGTGCTGACGCAGACGCTGCTGCAGCGGGCGAAGGGACGCGGCCGCGTCATGGCCGCCGAAATCATGATCTGCACGCCCGCGATTCGCGCCCTGATCCGCGACGACAAGGTCCACCAGATCGAGTCGTCGATGCAGGCCGGGAAGAAGTATGGCATGCAGACGCTGAACGACGCGCTGTACCAACTCTATATGGGGCGAGAGGTCACCCGGGACGAGTGCTTGCGCGTGACATCCAAGCCCAACGATTTCCTGAGGTCCATCGGTGAAACTCCCCCGGACGAGAAGGACGGTCCGCCGGTCGCGGCGACGCCGAAGGGAGCCCCACCAAAGGTCGCCATGCGCCCGTGAGGCGCGGCGCGGAGGAATAAAGTATGCCGGTCTACGAGTATACCGCACGCAACATGAAGGGCGATCTCGTTCGCGATAAGATCGACCTCGCGACGCGTGATGACGTCATTGCCCATCTGCGGAAGAACCGCATGATCGTGGTGCAGGTCCGTGAAGCCAAGGGAAAGGGCGGCGGGCTGGCCGATTTCTTCAAGGCGGGCGTGAAGACGCGCGATGTCGTGATCTTCACCCGCCAGTTCGCCACCATGATCAACTCCGGTCTGCCGCTGGTGCAGGCGCTCGACATCCTGTCGCAGCAGACCGAGAACAAGGTCCTGGCGGACGTCACCCGCCAGGTCGTCTATGACGTCGAAAGCGGCCACACGCTCGCCGACGCGCTGCGCAAGCACCCCAAAGCGTTCACCGATCTGTACGTGAACATGGTGGCGGCCGGTGAAGCGGGCGGTATTCTCGACACGATTTTGCTGCGCCTCGCGGTCTTCCTCGAAAAGAACGACTCCATCATCCGCAAGGTGAAGGGCGCGATGATCTACCCGGCGGTGATTTTCTCAGTCGCCGGTATTGCGATCGCCGTGCTGCTCATCTTCGTGATCCCGACATTCCAAAACATGTTCGCGTCGGTGAACCTCGCATTGCCGCTGCCGACCCGCATCGTGATCGGCGCGAGCAACGTCCTCAAGAATTTCTGGTGGGCAATCATCGGCCTCGCGATCTTTGCGTTCGTCGCTGTGAACCGCTACTACAAGACGACGCCCGGGAAGCTGCAGATCGACAAGCTGTTGCTCAGCCTGCCCGTGCTCGGTGACCTGCTACGCAAGTCCGCCGTCTCCCGGTTCACGCGCACGCTGGGCACGCTGATCTCGTCGGGCGTGTCGATTCTCGACGGTCTCGAGATTACGGCGCGCACCGCGGGCAACATGGTCATCCACAACGCCGTGATGGAGTCGCGCGCGTCGATCGCGGGCGGCGAAACGATCGCGGCCCCGCTGCAGAAGTCCAAAGTCTTTCCCCCGATGGTGATCTCGATGATCGCCGTCGGTGAACAGACGGGTGGGTTGGACGAGATGCTCACCAAGATCGCCGACTTCTACGACGACGAGGTCGACGCCGCCGTCAGCGCGCTCCTCTCGCTGCTCGAGCCGATCATGATCGTCGTGCTGGGCGTGATCGTCGGCGGCATGGTGGTCGCGATGTATCTGCCGATCTTTGACATGGTGAATGCAGTGCAATAAACAGAGGCCGAGAGGCAAAGAGGCCGAGGGGCTATGAGGAGCGAGCTTGCAGGGCTTTGCCTGCTAGCTCAGTCCCCATAGCCCCTCAGCCGCTCGGCCTCTCGGCCTCTGTGATGGAAAGTCTTGCATTCTGCCACACCACCGCCAATAATGCCCCCCCATGCGCTGGCTCGGCGTCAAGTCGTCCGTCATCCCGACCGCCCGCGAGCTCCTCCGCCTGGTCTATGCGGGGCGGATGTGCTTGGCGATCGCCATCTATGTCACGACCGCCCTGAAGCTCCGGGTCGCGGCGCCGCTCGACATCCTGGTCACGTCCTTGGTCTTGGTCACGGCCAGCGCCGTGACGATCGCGTCTTACTGGCACACGCATGTCCGCCAGAAGCTCCCCGGCCCGACGTTCCTGTACCTGCAGGCGTTGTTCGATGTCCTGTTGATCACCGCTGTCGTCCACATGACCGGCGGCGCCGACAGCGATCTCGCCAGCCTGTACGTCATTCTCGTCGCAGTGACCGCCCTGCTGATGCCCCCGGCCAACGCCGGGCTGGTCACGCTGTTCGCCGGGCTCGCCTACTTCGCGGACGTGTTCTGGGGGCACCCCGGAACAGTCTCCGCCGGAGTCTGGATCCAGCTTGGAGTCTTTGTGTTGGTCGCGCTGGTGATGGCGTACGTCGCCAGCCGAGTCAACGTGATGGGCGCCGAGCGCGAAGCCCTCGCGGCGGAGGTGCGCCAGGTCCAGCTCGAGGCGGATGACGTGCTCCGCAATATCCGGACGGGCGTGATCACCGTCGATGCCGACGGCCGCCTGCTCTACGCCAATCCCGCGTCTGAAGACATCCTCGGGTTCAAGGCTCGCGAGTGGCTGGGGCGATCCGTCATGCCGGAGTTTGCCCGGCTGACGCCCGAGTTCTGGGCCGCGGTCACGTCGACCGCGCGCCGCGGCGTGCGTTTGATGCGGGTCGAGGCAACGGTCCATCGACCGGATCGCAGCTTCCCCATCGGCGTCACGACCACGACCCTCGACGGGCCGGTCGGCGCTCGGCCCCGTGTGTCGGCGATCTTCACCGATATCTCTGACTCCAAGCGGCTGGAGGAGCTGCACCTGCGCGCGGAGCGGCTCGAAGCGGTTGCCGAGCTGTCGTCGAGCCTCGCGCACGAGATCAAGAACCCGCTGGCGTCCATCCGGAGCTCGGTGGAGCAGCTGGGCCGCTCGTCGCGCGCCAATCCGGATGAAAAGTTCCTCGCCAATCTGATCGTGCGCGAAAGCGACCGGCTGTCGCGTCTCCTGTCGGAATTTCTCGATTTCTCGCGCGTGCGCGTCACCGAATGCCAGCCTATGGATCTGCACGTGGTCGCCGAGGCGGCCATTCGGCTGGTGCGCCAGCATCCCGATTGCGGCTCCGGCGTGAAGATCACGCTGGAAGGCGGGCCCACGCCGATGGAGGGGGATGAGGATCTGCTCCACCGCGTCGTCTCGAATCTCGTCCTCAACGCGGTGCAGGCCGCCGGACCGAAGGCGGCAGTGAAGGTCCGCACTGGACACGCGGCGGGGAATGAGCTGCCCGGCGGCGCCGGCATCGAGAACCCCGTGGCGCTCCGCGTGAGCGACAACGGTCCCGGCATCCCGGCCGATCTCCAGGAACGTCTGTTCGAGCCATTCGCCACCGGACGCGTCGGCGGCACGGGACTCGGACTCGCCATCGTGCAGCGCGCGGTGGAAGCACACCGCGGCCTCGTGCTGGTGGATACGAAAGCCGGTGGTGGAACGACGTTCACCGTCTACTTCCCGGCTGCCCGTCGGAAGGAGGAAGCCGCGTAATGCCAGCAGCTCCGTCTATCCTCGTCATCGACGACGAACAGGGCATCCTCGAAACCCTCCGCATCCTGCTCAAGAACGAGGGCTTCGATGTCACGATCGCGCAGGGCGGCAAGGCCGGGCTCGAGCAGCTCAAGAACTCGGCCCCCGACATCGTTCTCACCGACCTCAAGATGCCGGGCGTCACCGGCATCGAGATCCTGTCAGCCGTGCGCAGCCAAGACCCTGAGACCCCCGTCATTCTGATGACCGCGCAGGCATCGCTCCAGACCGCCATTCAGGCCGTGAACGAGGGCGCTTTCTACTATATACAGAAGCCCTTCTCGAACGACGACATGGTGGCGATCTGCCGCCGCGCCGCCGAGCACCGGCGCCTGCGCGCCGAGAACAAGCAGCTCAAACAGGAAATCCGCCGCCGCGAGCGCTCCGGTCAGGTCAAACCACTCGGCAAATCCCGGTTGTTCAGCGACGTGCTCCGGCTCGCCGAGCAGGTGGCGCCCACGGAAAGCACCGTGCTCATCCAGGGCGAATCGGGCACCGGGAAAGAGGTGATCGCGCGCTACCTCCATGAGCTCTCGGTCCGTGTCGAGGGTCCATTCCTCTCGCTCAACTGCGGCGCGCTGCCCGAAAGCTTGCTCGAGTCGGAGCTGTTCGGGCACGTGAAGGGGTCGTTTACCGGTGCGGTGCGCGACAAGCAGGGGCTGTTCGCCGCCGCGCGGGGCGGCACGTTCTTCCTCGACGAGATCGGCGAGATGTCGCCCGCCACGCAGGTGAAGCTGCTCCGCGTGCTCCAGGAACGGGAAGCGATTCCCGTCGGCGGCACCGAAGCGATTCCGGTGGACGTGCGGGTCGTCGCGGCCACCAACCGCGATCTCGAGGACGACATCAAGCGGGGCCGCTTCCGGACCGACCTCTACTACCGCCTCAACGTCATCAACATCCATCTCCCGCCCCTGCGCGATCGGCGCGAGGACATTCCGATCTTCGTGAAGGAATTCCTGAGCCACGTCGCGGCAGAGCGCACCGAAGGAACGAAAGCGCTGTCTCCCGAGGCCGAAGAGGTCATCATGGCGTACGACTGGCCCGGGAATGTGCGCGAGCTCGAGAATGCGTTGGAGCGTGCCGTCACCCTGACGAAGGGCGACGTCATCCCGCGCTCGGCGATTCCGGACCGGATCAGCGAGCGCAAGGCGGAGCCGCTCGTCGCCGAGCGGCCGCACAAGAATCCGTCGCTCGATGTGATCGAGCAGGCCTACATCACCTGGGTGCTGCAGAGCGAAGGGGGCAACAAGACCCGCGCCGCCGAGGTGCTGGGCATCGATCCGTCCACCTTGTACCGGAAACTGAGTCGCTACGACGGCAGCGAGAAAAAGTCCGATTCCGAGCCAACGTCGCCTGCCCCCCAGGCCCCAGGCCCCGGCCCCCGTTCCCCAGGCCAGTGATCCGGTTGGAGTGCGGACGCTGGAGCGACTCTCCGGTGCCGCCCGCTACAACCGCTGGATGTTCGATCGCCTGCGTCGCTGGGTAGGACGGCGGGTGCTCGAGATCGGGTCCGGCATTGGCAACCTGTCGGCGTTCCTCGCCGACCGCGAACGGCTGGTGCTCACCGACACGCGGCCGGAATACCTCGAGCGGCTGCGCGCGCGCTTCGCGGGCCACGCCAACGTCGGCGTCGAACGGCTCTACTTGCCGGACGATCATGGGTCGCTCGCCGGAGAGCGCTTCGACACAATCATCTGCCTCAATGTCCTCGAGCACGTGCAAGACGACATCGGCTCGCTGGTGGCGATGCGTGGACTGCTCGCGCGCGGTGGCCGGCTCGTCCTCCTGGTGCCCGCGCTGCCCGCGCTCTATGGCACGATGGACCGGGCGCTGGGCCACCACCGCCGCTACCAGCGCCACGCCCTTGCGGAGCTGCTCCGCACCACGGGCTACACGGTGGCACATGTCGAGTACTTCAACCTCGCGGGCGTGGCCGGGTGGTGGTTCGCCGGGCGAGTCCTGCGCCGCGGCATGATTCCGGCCGGTTCGATCAAGCTGTACGACGCCCTGGTGCCGCTGTTTCGACTCGAGCGGCTGCTCCCGTGGCGCGTGGGCCAATCGCTCATCGCCATCGGACAAGCGCCGTGATGCGGGAAGAACGCCGGTCACCCAATCTGTTGCTGTCGGTGATCATGCCGGCGTACAACGAAGCCGCCACGGTGGAAGCCGCGCTGCGGCGCGTCCGCACCGTCCCCCTCCGGCTCGAGATCATCGCCGTAAACGACGCCTCGACGGACGGCACGCGCCAAATCCTCGACGCGGCGGCCGAGCAAGGCATCGTCGACCGTGTGATCCACCATGAGAAGAACCGGGGAAAGGGAGCCGCGATCCGCAGCGGCATCGCCGTCGCGACCGGCGACGTGGTCGTCGTGCAGGACGCCGACCTCGAGTACAACCCGGCGGATCTGCCCGACCTGCTGCTTCCCATCCGGGCCCGCGAGGCTGACGCCGTGTACGGGTCACGCTTTCAGGGGGGCCCGCGTCGCGTGCTCTATTTCTGGCACTTCGTCGGCAACTCCATCCTCACGCTGCTGTCGAACATGTTCACCAATCTCAACCTCACCGACCTCGAGACTTGCTACAAGCTCGTGCGGACCGATCTGATGAAAAAGCTGCCATTGTCGTCCGATCGCTTCGGATTTGAAGTCGAGATCACGGCGCGACTGTCACAGGCACGCGCGCGGATCTGGGAGATGCCCATCTCGTACAGCGGACGCACGTACGCGGAGGGAAAGAAGATCACGTGGCGTGACGGTCTCGCGGCCCTGTTCCACATCCTGCGCTACAACGTCTTCGTCCCGGGCAACGCCCACACTTGGCGCTTACCGGCGCAGTAAAAGCGGGGCTCGTCACCGCCGCCGCAACGCTGGCGGTCGGCATTCTCGCATTGAATCAGGCGCTCGTCGGCGTGTTTTACGACGACGGGCTCTACGCCAGCCTCGCGACGGCGGTCGCGAGCGGATACGGCTATGTGCATCCCAATCTTCCCGGGATGCCGGGCGGCGTGCATTTCCCGCCCTTCTATCCCGTGGTGCTCGCCCCGTTCTTCGGACTCCTGTCTGTTCCGGCTGCGGCGCTGACGGCGAAAACCCTGAATGCGCTGCTGGCCGCCGCGGCTGCAGGACTCATCGCATGGCATGCCAGCCGATCTGAGTTGCTTGGACCCGGCCTGCCGCGGTGGGTAGCGCCGGCAATTGTTACGGCTGCCGCGGTTGGCATCCCGGTCCTCGCCACGCAGACCGTGCTGTTCGCTGAACCGTTGTTCGGCGTCTTGCTCGCCATCGTGGTAGTGCTGGTCGATTCGTTGCCGACAGAGCAGACGGGGCGGTGGCGGTGGATGGCGGGAGGTGTGGCTGCGCTGGCTCTGCTGACGCGCTCCATCGGCATTGCCGTCGTGATCGGCGCCGTCTGTTTCCTGCTCGCCCGCCGCTTACCCCTGCGAGTGTGGGCAAGGGCGCTGTTGCTCCCTCCGCTTATCGCCTTCCTGGCCTGGGGCATCTGGGTGGCGACGCACGCCGGCCGGATTGACGCGGCATTGGCGCTCGTGTACGGCACCTACGGTGCGCCGCTCAAGGAAGCAGGCTTCTCCGCGATCAGCGGCAATTTTCGCGACCTCTCGCGCCCACTCGAGATACTCGCGTTGGGCTGGATCACATTCCGACCGTTATACGTCCTCCTCGCCACAGCCGCGCTGGCCGTAGGGCTGTACGGCCTAATTCTGGTCTCGCGGCGTTCGGCGATCGGTTGGTCCCTGATCTTCTATCTCCTCATCCTGGCCGTCTGGCCGTACCCACCGGATCGATTCATCTGGGTGATCCTGCCCTGGCTCGCGCTGACCTGGACGGCAGGAGCGGCCGAGCTCTGGCGGCGTTGGTCCCTCCGCCGCGCCCGAATACCTGTCGGGCTGCTGGCTACGCTCGTCGCGGGCGGTTACCTCCGCTACGAGTTTCAAGGGTTCAAGGGTCGGTGGTGGGACAGTCAGGCGCGCGTGATATCAGCGAACTTCGCCGAGCTGCTGCCTGTCGTTCAGAACCTTCCTGACACGGCCGTTGTCGCGACCGACGATGAGGCGCTCGTCTGGCTCTATACGCGGCGTCGCGCCGTCCCGCTTTACCTCGAGCGCTATCGCGGTCGCGAATTGATCCGTCCGACGCCGGCTGAGCATCGCGCCTATTTCGAGCGTATGGGTGTCACACATGTTTTGCTCGCCAGCGCGACGTCCCCTTCCGCTATCGAGCTGCGAAGCTTGTTCGGCGCCTATCCCTCGTGGCTCACGGCCATCTATCGCTGGTCTGATGGACGCTGGCTCTTTGCCGTCAACCGTGGACAGTAAGGACCGCCGGCTCTACCTCGCCGTCATGGCATGTGCGCTCGTGCCATATGTGCCCGCGCTGTGGAACGGGTTCGCGTTGGACGATCTCTACATCATCGTATGGAATCCGCTGGTGCATTCGGGGCAGGGGGCGTGGCGTGCGTTCACCGCACCGTATTGGCCGCCCGATCTCGGCGGGCAGATGTACCGTCCCCTCCCGCTCGCCAGCTTCGCCGTGGACTGGGTCCTGGCGCGTGGGTCGCCGGCGTTGTTTCACGCGGTCAATCTGCTGTGGCACGCGGGGGTGGCGGTGATCGTCGCCGCCCTCGCCCGGCGCTGGGCGGATGTGCATGCGGCACTCGCGGCGGGACTGGTCTTCGCGGTGCACCCCGTGCACGTGGAGGCGGTCGCCAATGTCATCGGGCTCGGCGAATTGATGGCTGCGGCCGGTGTGTGCCTCGCCGTGTACGCCGCCGTCGTCCGGCAAAGCCTGTGGTGGAGCGGCGCGGCTCTGCTACTGGGATTGCTGAGCAAGGAGAACGCGGTCGTCGCGCCCGCATTGATCGTCGCGGCTTGGATTATCCAACCTGCTCCACGCCCGCCGCGGCAACGGATGGTCGCATTTGTTCTGAGCTGGTTGGTGATCGCCGGCGCGTACCTCGCCGTACGCGGCGTTGCTCTTCATCCGTACGCTCGCTTGCACGCGACGGCGCCCGTCTTCCTCGGCGAGAGCGCCATCGCGGGACGATTGACGGCAGTGGCGGTCTTGAGTGATGTCCTGCGCCTGCTCGTCGTTCCGCTGAAGCTGCGCGCGGACTACTCCCCCGCCGAGCGCACCATTGTGCGATCAATACTGGACGGCCGGCTCCTCATCGGCCTGGCCTGCCTCGGCTTATGGGCGTGGTTGCTCGTGATGGCCTGGCGGAAGCAAAGGAAGGTGGAGGCGTACGGATTGGTGTGGATCGCGATCGCGTTTCTTCCCGTTTCCAACCTGCTGTTTTCGACGGGGGTCCTCCTCGCCGAGCGGACGCTGTATCTCCCCTCGGCCGGCCTGGCGCTGGCCGCGGGTGCCGCGCTCGCGCGCCTGCCCGCACGCCGGTTCGGCGTCGCGCTCGGGCTGCTCGTGCTGGCTGGTGGAATTCGATCGGCGTTGCGCACGCCGGTGTGGCGTGACGATTTCGCCGTGACGGCAGGCATCCTCGACGACTCGCCCAATTCGTATCGGGGGTACGCCCGCATGGCCGCGGTTTACCAGAACCACCGGCAGCCGGCACGTGCACTGGTGACGCTGCGCGAAGCCACGCGGATCTATGACAAGGATCCCACCCTGTTCGTCGCGGGCGCCGACGCGGCGTTGACGCTGGGCAATTCGCAGCTCGCCGATTCGCTGCTGGCGCGCGCCGAACAGCTGTGCTATCGCTGCGCGGGTTCCTATCGGACGCAGGCGCTCGCAGCGCGCGCGCGTGGCGATTCGGCGGTTGCGGACTCCCTGCTCGCGCGGATCCCATGAAACGCGAGCTGCTGGTCGTCTTCGTCGCCACGGTCGCCCTGTACCTGCCGACCGCCCGCTACGGTTTTGTGCAGGACGATCGCGGCATCATCGTAGCGAACCCCGCCGCGCATTCGGTCGGCGCCGCGCTCGCGGCGTTCGACGAGCCCTATTGGCCGAGCGGAAGTGGCGCGGGGGGGTACCGTCCGGTCACGATACTCAGTTACGCGCTCGACTGGACGATCTCCGGCGGCCGGCCGGGCTGGTTCCACTTCATGAATGCGCTGTGGCACGGCCTCGCCGCTGCGCTGTTCGTGGTGGTGGTCGGGCGGTGGCTGCCGCCCGTCGCTGCTGCCGGCGCGGGCCTCATTTTCGCGTGGCATCCCGTGCACGTGGAGGCCGTCGCCAATTTGGTCGGCCGCGCGGAGCTGCTCGCGGCAGTGGGGATTCTCGGCGCCGTCGCCCTAGCGCGACGAGGTCGCTGGGTGGTTGCGGTGGCTTGCGCGGCATTCGCCATGTTCAGCAAGGAGCATGGTGTCATCGCCGGTGTCGTCATACTGCTGGATAAGTGGCTCCAAGCGTCTGACGACCGACCCTATCCGGTCCCGTTTTGGATGGCACTGGCGGTGGTCACGCTCGGATATCTGGCCGCCTGGTTTGCCGTCGGTTGGGTGGGAGAGAATGATGAAGCCGTCGCCTTCTACGGAACGGGGTTATGGGGACGGCTCGCGATCGCGTTGCCGGCTGTGCTGCACGCAGCCGGGCTGCTGCTCTGGCCGGCGTCGCTCTCCAGTGATTACGGACCGCAGGTGTTGCCCATGCGGTCCGCGATGTCATTGGCCGCGCTGTGGGGGCTGTGGGTCGCGGTCCTAGTTCCCGCGCTGGTCTTCTGGTGCCGGCGTCGCGCGCCTGCGATTGCATTTGCCGCAGGACTGGCCGCGCTGTCGTACCTCCCGACGGCGAACATCTTCTTTGCCGCCGGTATAGTTCTCGCGGAGCGCAATCTCTACTTGCCCGCCGCGCTGCCGGCGGCACTCGTGGGCTGGATCATGACGACGCTTGCCGCCCGGCGGGGCGTCCGGCCCGCTGCCGCCGCTGCTGGCCTCCTCGCGATGGCCTGTGGCGCCCGCTCGGTCGTGCGTCTGCCCGCCTGGCGGGACAATCGATCACAGGTGCTCACCCTGTTGCGCGATCATCCGGAATCGTATCGCGGGCATGCCTCCGCAGCCGCGGTCCTCGCCGGAATCGGTGATACGGCCGGAGCGCGCCGCCAATACTGGATCGCGGACTCGCTGTTTTCGAACGATCCGTACGTCTACGACGCGAACGCGATTTTTCTGATCGGCATCGGGGATACGGCGGCGGCCGTGCCGCTCATCGAGCGAGGAAAACAGTCGCGCACCGGGGACCGAATGACATTGCGCGCGCAGTTTCTCCTCGAGCTCGCGCGCCGTCATCACACGCAAGCGGCCGCGCTGGCGGACTCAGCCGCCAAGCGGTTCCCAGGCGAGCAGAACTGGTATCGCATGTTTCGACAATGACTTACGCATTCCTTGCGTCCGGCGTCGCGAGTTGCAAAAAGCCGGAGTTTATCAGTAGTTTTGAGGCGTCAGGAAAGCCCCACGGTCAGGTCTAAGTTCTGGCGACATTTGTAGTTCCGGCGGATTAGCTCGTTAGGGCACGATTCGTGCTTGATGGCCGCTCAGAATAACTGTGTCGCCCATGTCTTAGATCCTTACATGTAGATCCTTACAGGGGAGGTTAGTCCAGATGAACCGCAAGGGTTTTACACTGATCGAGCTTCTGATCGTGGTCGTGATCATCGGCATTTTGGCCGCGATCGCGATTCCGAAGTTCGCGAACACGAAGGAGAAGGCGTATCTCGCCTCGATGAAGTCGGATCTGCGGAACCTGATTACGGCCGAAGAGGCGTTCTTTGCTGACTCGGTGAAGTACACGACGGCGATCGGCGTGGGTGGTATTCAGTACGCGACGACCAGCGGCGTGGTTGGCCCCACCATTCAGGTGACGGCTGACGGCTTCACCGCCACGGTGTCTCACACCACGACGACCAAGACGTGCTCGATTTACGTGGGTTCGACTCCGCTGGCGCCTGCCAACAAGGAAGGCGAGCCGAAGTGCCAATAAGGCTTCTAGCCTGAGGCATCACGGAGCGGCGAGGGCAACCTCGCCGCTCTTTTTTTTCGTGACGAAAACGCCTCTCGCCGGGTCTTAAAGCCGCGTCCTGTGTCCGTGTCCCCAGAGGGAGGTCGTGCAGTGAAGAACCGGAAAGGTTTCACCCTGATCGAGCTTCTGATCGTGGTCGTGATCATCGGCATTTTGGCCGCGATCGCGATTCCGAAGTTCGCGAATACGAAGGAGAAGGCGTATCTCGCCTCGATGAAGTCGGACCTGCGGAATCTGATTACGGCCGAAGAGGCGTTTTTCGCCGACTCGGTGAAGTACACGACGGCGATCGGCGTGGGTGGTCTGCAGTACGCGACGACCAGCGGCGTGGTTGGCCCCACCATTCAGGTGACGGCTGACGGCTTCACCGCCACGGTGTCCCACACCACGACGACCAAGACGTGTTCGATTTACGTGGGTTCGACTCCACTGGCGCCTGCCAACAAGGAAGGCGAGCCGAAGTGCCAGTAGCTCAGTAGCACCCTGTAAGGATTAGGGGCGGCGGGATAACATCCCGCCGCTCGCTTTTTTCGTCTTATCTTGGGGTCCCATGAATCGCCCCAAGGCGCGGCTCAGCACGGAGCTGCTGTTCTATCTCACCTTCCTCGCCGCCTTCGCCCTCCTCGTCGGTGTGGCCACCTCGCAGCTTGCGCTCGCGATCGCGCCCGAGCGGGGCATCGTGCTGGTGGTCATTTTCATTGCCGCCGAAGTGGGCATCTTCGTGCTGTACGGGCGATCGCTGGTCACCCGGCTGGTCCTGCGCCCTTTGAGCCGCGTCATGGAGGCAGCCGATGCGGTCGCGGACGGTGACCTCGAGGCGCGCGCGCCGGACGCCGACACCCGCGACTTCGCCATGCTCGCCGAGCGCTTGAACCGGATGACGGACCGGCTCCTCGACGCGCAGAGCCAGCTCGTGCGCTCTGAGAAGCTGTCGAGCATCGGGCGCCTCGCCGCCGGCGTCGCCCACGAGGTCGGCAACCCGCTGGGGGCGATCGGGACCTATGTCGAAGTGCTGCGGCGACGCGGGGGCGATTCCGAGGTCATGGCTGGTCTCACGCGCGAGGTGGAGCGCGTCGATCGCATCGTCCGCAGCCTCCTCGACTACGCACGGCCGCAGGAGGATCCGCTCGTCCCCGTCGATCCCGATAAGATCGTGCGCGCCGCCTTCGAATTGCTCAGGGCCCAGGGCGCCTTTCGCAACGTCAGCGCCGATACGGATCTGGGGATCCAAGTGCCGGAGATTCTGGGACGCGCGCACGTGCTCGAGCAAACACTCGTGAACCTGCTGCTCAACGCCGTCGATGCGACGCCGCCGGGTCGGTCCATCGTCATCGGCTCTCGCCGCTGGGCGTACGAGCCTGGGCAGTCGCTGCCCAAACGCGCCAGCGACCTCGGCGACGTGCGCTTTCCGCGCGTGTCCGAGCGGCGCCCCGCGCGGGTCGAGTTCGCCGCCGGCCAGCCCGGCACCCTGATGTTCGTCGCCGACGCGGGCCCTGGCGTCTCGCCCGAAGACCGCGAGAAGATCTTCGAGCCCTTTTACACGACCAAGGAGCCTGGGCGCGGCACGGGGCTCGGCCTGGCGATCGTCGCCCGCTCGGTGCACGAGATGGGCGGCGTCGTGTGGGTCGATACGGCGCGAGAGGGCGGGGCCGCCTTCAAGCTGTTCTTTCCAATCGCGCTCCCCAGACTCCCCAGATGAAGCGCGTTCTCATCGTCGACGACGAGCCAGGCCTCCGCCAGAGCCTCGGGCTGCTGCTCACCGATGCCGGCTACACCGTCATTTCGGAGCAAGACGGCAAGCGGGGGCTCGACCGCGCCGTCGCCGAGGCGTTCGATCTGGTGCTGTGTGATGTGCGGATGCCCGCGATGGATGGATTGACGTTCCTGCGCTCCTACCGCCAGCGCGGCGGCAATGCGCTCGTCATCGTGATGAGCGCCTACGGCGGCGAAGACGCCGCGATTGCCGCGATGAAGGAAGGCGCGTACGACTATCTCCCCAAGCCCTTCCGCCCCGACGAAGTCGTGCTCACGCTGCGCAAGGCCGAGGAGCGGGAGCGATTGCGGCAGGAAGTGGCTGGCCTCAGAGCGCAGCTGGCCTCGGGACCCGCCGAGCGCGGTCTCATCGCCGAGAGTGCGGCCATGCGGCAGGCATTGGCGCTCGTCGCGCGGGTCGCCGAGCACAGCACGACGGTGCTCATCACCGGTGAGAGCGGCACCGGCAAGGAAGTGATCGCCCGAGCCATTCATCGCGCCAGCCCGCGCGCGAGCAAAGCCTTCGTCGGCATCAACTGCGCCGCGATCCCCGAGACCCTGCTCGAGTCCGAGCTGTTCGGTCACGTGCGCGGCGCGTTCACCGGGGCGACCGGCGACAAAGCCGGGTTGTTCGAGCAAGCGAGCGGCGGCACGCTCCTGCTCGACGAGATCGGCGAGCTGCCGATCGGCCTGCAGGCAAAGCTGCTGCGGGTGTTGCAGGAGAGTGAGATCCGGCGCGTAGGCGATGAGAAGACGCGCCGCGTGGACGCGCGCGTGCTGGTTGCCACCGCGCGCGATCTCGAGGCCGAGGTGCGCGCCGGCCGGTTTCGCGAGGATCTGTTCTATCGCATCAATGTCGTCGTGATCGAGTTGCCGCCCCTGCGCGATCGCCAGCACGACATCGCGCCGCTCGCGCGCCATTTCGCGGCTCGTCTCGCCCAGCGCTTCGGTCGGCCGCTCTCGCTCACTGACGATGCGATCGGCTGGCTCGCGCAACAGGAGTGGCCTGGGAATGTGCGCGAGCTCGAGAACGCGATCGAGCGTGCCGCCGTGCTTTCCAACCAGAAGATCCTGAACGCAGCCGATTTCCGTCGCGAACCACTCCCCACTCCCCACTCCCAAGGATCCGGGGAGGGGGGAGTGGGGAGTGGTACGCTCCGAGAGGCTGCTGAAGGCGCAGAGCGTGCTGCGATCGCCGCGGCATTGAAAGCGACAGGCGGCAATCGCCGCGAAGCGGCGGCGCAGCTAGGAGTCAGCCTGCGGACCCTGTTTTACAAGATGGACCGGTATGGGATCGGCTAGTGCAAGGTTTTGCACAACTGCAGGATTCTGCGGTGTTTTTGAATGTCTTGTGTCAACGTAACTAGTTGACGTAATTGATGTTACGTGAAGGCATAGAACATGTAATAGGGTCGCCGCAACGGAGGGCATATGGGTCGCAAAGGGTTCAGCCTCATCGAGATGATGTTCGTGTTCGTGCTGGCCGGGGTGATCATGGCGATCGGCTTCCCCCGGCTGAAGGACAGTCTCGAGAAGCAAAACATCCGCAGCTCGAAAGCGCTGCTGGCGACCTTGGCGGCGACGGCGCGCGGGACCGCGGTTCAGCGCGGCTGCAACGCCACGCTGAACATGACGACCGACAGCATTTGGGTGACCGCCTGCAGTTTGACGCCGCCTTTCAACGCCGTGCAGGTCGGCACGAAGAAGCTGGTGGGCGAAGAGTTCGGCGTCACGCTGGTTCCTAGCAGCGCATCAATCGTCTACGATCCGCGCGGCATCCGGTCGCAATTCCAGGCGACCTCGATTCGGATCGTGGGCGCGCACTACACCGATTCCGTGGTGATCAACGAGGTGGGAAAGGTGACCCGGCAATGAACATCACAACGAACCAGCGCGGCTTCACGATCATCGAGATCATCATCGCGATCATCGTGCTGACCGTCGGCTTGCTCGGCCTGGTGACGACCGGGGCGCTGGTAACGCGCATGATCGCGCGCGGGCAGCGCTCGGCGTCGGCCGCGGCGTTCGCGTCGCGGCGCCTGGAGCGGGAGCGCCCCAGGGCGTGCATCGATGCGCAGCGCACCCCCGGCTCGGACACGCTCTATCGTGGCGCTACCTGGGTGGCGATCAACCGGTGGGCGTTTACGGATGCCGGCAACAAAAACTACCGGCTCAAGATCGTGACGACGTACAAGACCATCAAGAATCGCGTGCGCAGCGATTCAACGGAGACGACGATCCCATGCGGCAACTTCTGACGAGCGTGCGCGCGCGGCGCGGTTTTACGATGGTCGAGCTCCTGGTCGCGCTGGTCCTGCTGGGACTGGTGAGCGCCGCCCTGTATCGCGTGTTGGTCAACAACCAGCGGCTCTACACGGCGCAGACACAGCGGATCGATCTGTCGCAGAACATTCGCGCCGCCACAAACATTCTGCCGGCCGAGTTCCGCCAGCTGGATGCGTCGGACAACGATATCACGGCGATGGGGCCCGACAGCATCTCGATTCACGCGCTGCGGTGGACCAGCTTCGTGTGCATTGCTCCCGTGCTGAACGGGACGGCGGCAGGGCGCTCGATGACGATCCGGGGCGGGCAGCCCGGTCAGCCGATGTTTTTCGGATCGCGCGGCATTCTGGTCGGCACAGATTCGATCAGCGTCTATCTGGACGCGGATCCGACGTCGCGCCTCGACGACTACTACGTGCCGGCGCGGCTCACGAACGCCGTGTCGGGGCCGGCGCTCTGCCCCGCGGTCCCGCCCGGGCTGGCGCAGCCGGGGACGACGATCACGTGGGACGGCAACTTTTTCGCCGGCAACAACGTGGCGGGGGCGATTCCCGTCGGCGCGCCAGTCTGGGGCTTCGAGCGCGTCACATACAGACTCTATCGGTCGCCGACCGACGGCCTGTACTACATCGGGTACGGTCCCACCGGCGGAGCCAAGCAGCCGCTCATCGGCCCGGTGCTGACCAACGGACTGACGTTCTCGTACTTCGACTCGACCGGCGCCGTGACGGCCCTGCGGACGCGCGTCGCCCGCATTGACATCACGGTGCGTGCGCGGACCGCCATCGCAGTGCGGCGCGGGGGAACAGCGCCCGCGCAGACGATCGTGGATAGCGTGGTAACGAGCGTTGCTTTACGCAATAACCGGCGGTGGTAGGGCCGTCGGAACCTATGAAGGAGCGAGCATGAAACGGATTCTGCGGGACGAGCGCGGTATGGCGCTCGCGGTTGCGATCTTCGCCCTCGTCATTGTCGGGGCCTTGATCGCGGGAGCGTTCTTCGCCGGCACCCAGGAGCAGCGGGTCGGTGAGAACCAGCGCCGCGTGCAGGCGTCCTTCGGCGTCGCCGAGGCGGGTGTGCAAGAGCGCGTCATGAGCTGGAAGCCCGATTCGATGAACAAGCGCGACCGGTACCCGGCGGACTCCGTGCCCATCTATTCGGTGAACGCGCCGCAGACCACGCCGGGTGGTACGGGTAGCTACTTCGGCTACAGCTACAAGCTGGGGAACAACGTCTTCCTCATCGACGTGACGGGACGGGATCGGGCCAGCGCGACCGGCTTTACTGCCGGCGGTGGCGGCGCGCGCCAGCGCATCGGCATGATCACCCGTCTCGCGCCGATTGACTTCGGCATTCGCGCGTCGCTGACGACACAGGGTGGTGTCAGCCTGACGGGTAACGCCACGGTCAGGGGAGAGGATCAGAACCCCGTCGGGTGGGCGAACTGCGATCCGACCACCGACACACTGCCGGGCATCCGTGACAACGGCGGGAACGTATCAACCGGAGGTAACGGCGACGTCACCGGCGATCCGCCAGTGGTGAACGACCCCGGTCTCGCCGCCACTGCGTTCACGCAGTTCGGCGGTGCGACCTACGACCAGGTCGCGGCGCAGGCGAACGTCACGCTGGGGCCCGGCACCTACAAGACGCAGCCGGCCTTTACGGGGACTGGAGACTGTGACAAGAACAACCTGACCAATTGGGGCGATGGAATAAACCCCGCCTCGAAGTGCGCGAGCTACTTCCCGATTATCCACATCGCGGGAACGGCCACACTGAACGGCGACCAGGGTCAAGGTATCCTGTTGGTGGACGGTGACTTGAACGTGCAGGGCTCGTACCAGTTCTTTGGTATCACCATCATCCAGGGCGACTTGAAGACGGCGGGTGGTGGTAGCACCGACGCCCACTTCTGGGGCGGGGTCATGGCGAAGAACGCCGACCTGTCGATTCAGAGCCTGAGTGGTCACGCAACGCTGAACTACTCTAGCTGCAGCATCTTATCCGCGTTGCAGGCGACGAGTCACATCTCGATGATGCGGCAACGCGGGTGGGTTCAGCTCTACTAAAAGTGGTCTAAGTAGAAGCAGCGGCAACAGTTGTTGCTTCGGCCTCAAGTAGGTTCGAGGCTTGACAGGATAAGGGGCGGGGCCTATTGTAGTTTGCCCTCGCCCCTTCTTGTCCCTCGGCCAAAAGGTGCACATGGCCCTTTTTGGGTTATTTGGTGGCAAAAAAACCTCGGTCGGGCTGGATATCGGCTCGGGCATCATCAAGCTCGTGGTCATTGACCACGGGGGCAGCGAAGCCGAGCTGACAAAAGTCGCGACAACCGAAGTCGCCGCGGATGCCATCGTCGAGGGTGAAGTCATGGACCCCGGCCTGGTTTCGGAGGCTATTCGGGGTCTGTTCGAGGCGGCGGGCGTCAAACGCAAATCGGTGGTGACTGCCGTCGGCGGCCGCGACGTCATCGTCAAGAAAATTCAGATGGACCGGATGAAAGAAGCGGACGCCCGCGAGGTCATCCGGTGGGAAGCCGAGCAGCACGTGCCGTTCGACATGGCGAACGTGGAGCTCGATTTCCAGATCCTCGATCCGGACGCCGAGGGGCTGCAGATGAACGTGCTCCTCGTGGCGGCGAAGCGCGAGCTCGTCGAAAGTCGCGTCGGTCTGCTCGGCGAGGCCGGACTCGATCCCTCCATCATCGACGTCGACGCGTTCGCCATTCACAACGCCTTCGAGCTGAACCATCCCGACGCCATGCAGGGCGTCGTCGGTCTCGTCAACATCGGTCACGAAGTGACCAACGTGAACATCCTCGAGGACGGCGTCCCCGTCCTCACGCGCGATCTCTCGGTGGGCACGCGACGGTTCCGCGAAGACTTGCAGCGCGAGAAAGGGCTCGCGAGCGAGGAAGCCGAGCGGGTCATTCAGGGCGCGTCGCAGCACGCGGATCTCGCCGGCTACGTGAGCGCGCGCGGCGAAGAGATCGCGGTTGGCGTGGAGCGCGCTGCGGCGTTTCTCGCGACCGCGTCGCGCAATGCTGGTGGATTGTCGCGCGTCTATACGACGGGCGGCGGTGCGCGCATTCCGGGGTTGAACGACGTGCTTGGCGCGCGACTCAAAGTGCCGATCGAGCTGGCCAACCCGGTGCAGCGCCTGCGCGTCAAGGATGACGTGTTCGAGACGGTCCCGGTGGACGAGGTCGCGCCGCTGCTCATGCTGGCGGTCGGCCTGGCGCTGAGGCGCGCCGCATGATTGAAATAAATCTAATCCCGGGAAAGAAGAAGGCGGCGAAGGGCGCGGGCTTCTCGCTCGCGATGCCGGACTTCAAGGCGCTCATCGCGCAAGTCAAGGACCCGTTCCTGATCATCGCCGTCGGCGCGTGGGTGTTGGTCGGCGGGGGCGGCGCGCTGCTCTTCATCACCGATCGCGCGCGACTAGCGGCGGCCGAGAGCCGGCTCGAGAGCATCCGGACGGAGAAGCGACGCTACGACATCGTCATTGCGCAGAAGCGCCAGGCCGAGAAGGTGCGCGATTCGTTGCTCTACCAGATCAACGTGATCCGCGACATCGATGCGGATCGCTACATCTGGCCGCACGTGCTCGATCAGGCGACGAAAGCGCTGCCGCCGTACACGTGGATCACGGGCATCCAATCGGTGACGGCCATCGTGGCGGCGCCGCCGGGGCAGCCCAACGGTCCGGTGACGGTCGAGCGGGATTCGACGGGCCGGCCCGCTGTGAAGGTGGCCATCGCTGGGCGGACCGTGGACATCCAGGCCTATACCACGTTCCTGCGCCAGCTCGCGGCGTCGCCCTGGTTCACCGATGTCACGCCTGCCGCGTCGCAGACGGTCATCGAAGCCGATCGGCCTGTGACGGCGTTCACGGTGACGGTCAGCTACAGAATCGCGGACTCGGTCTACATCCGTACGGTCCCGCTCGTGCAATCGGTGAGGTAGGGAGCGCCCATGGCGATGTTCCCGACCGACCAGCGGAGCCAGATCATGCTGCTCCTCGCCCTCGTCGCGCTGGCGGGGGGCTATTTCTTCTGGACCAAGAAGCATACGCCCGACGTGGAGCAGATCCGGTCGGCGAATGCGGAGTCCGACAGTCTCGAGCGGATCGTGGCGGCGGCGAAGGCAGACCTCGCGAGCGGGAGCATCGAAGATCTGCGGCGGCGCGTCGAGGAATATCAGGGCTCGCTCGAGTTGATGCGGCGGCTGGTGCCCGATCGCAACGAAGTGCCGACCCTGATCGACGATATCTCGACGAAGGCAAAAGTCCGCGGCATCACCCTGGGCAAGATTCAACCGCTCAACCCCGAGCCCGGCTCGCCGTTCGACACCTATCGCTACCGGCTCGAGGTGTACGGCCACTACGACCAGATCGGTGAGTATCTCGCCGACGTCGCCTCGCTGCCACGCATCGTCGTGCCGCAGGACGTGATCCTCTCGTTCGCCACGCCGGCCGTGCAGAAGTTGCTCGGCGACACGGCGGGTGCGCTGCTGCTCGCCGAATTCTCGATTCGCACCTTCGTCAAATCGGCGGCGCCGCCGCCCCCCGCGGGTAAGCCGGCTGGAGCTGCACGTGCACGCAGCTAGCCCTGGGCTGACAGCCATCGCGCTCGCGTTCGCCGCGGTCGCGCTGCCCGCCGCCGCGCAGCAGGCGGAGCGGCCAGGCGATACCACGGCCGCGCACCCGCAGACGTTGCTCCGCGAAGTGTTCTCCTACGAAGGCGGTGGGCGCGACCCGTTCATGTCGCTGCTCAAGTCCGGCGACGTGCGGCCGCTGATTTCCGATTTGAAGCTGACGACCGTCGTGTACGACGGGCGTTTTGCGTCGCGCAGTGTCGCCGTGCTGCGGGACATCACCAATCGACGCATCTATCGGGTGAAAACGGGCGACATCATCGGGCGCTTGAAGGTGACGCAGATCCGGCCCCGCGAAGTCGTCTTCACCGTGCAGGAATTCGGGTTCGAGCGGCAGGAGACGTTGTCGCTCGCCAAGCAGGAGGAGACGCCATGAAGGCTCTGTTGCTCCTTGCGGCCCTGTCCGCGGCCCCCCCCCTCGCTCCCGGGGCCCTTGCCGGGACGCCGGGGGTGGTGGGTGCCCGCGACGGGGAGGTGCGCGGGGTCAGTGTCCTGCCGGGCAGCGGCAAGGTCGAGATCGTCATAGACCTGCAAGGCGCCGCCGTCGTCCAGGACTTCACGCTCTCGAATCCCGCGCGGTTGGTCATCGATCTGCAGGGTACCCGGCTCACCGCTCCCGTCACCCTCTATGACGGCAAGAATCGCGGCGGCGTCCGTAACGTGCGCTACGCGCAATTCAAGCCGAACGTCGTGCGGATCGTCATCGATCTGGACGCGTTGAAGGATTATCAGGTCGAGCGCGCCGCCGGGCAGGTGCGCGTGCGCATCGGCACCGAGCGGACGGCCTTCGCGGCGTGGTCGAGCAATAGCGTCTCACCCACACCGGGGCGTGAGGCCCCTCGCCGCGTGGCGGAGCGGGCTGCAGTGGCCCCGCCGGTCACAGGCGGACCCGAGACTGCCGCACGCGTGACGACGCCGTCGCTGGGCCGGCCGATGTCGATCGACGAGTATCTCGCTACGCACCGCGCCGAAGCCTCCCAGTCGCAGGCTGCGCGCATCACGGTGCAGTGGGACAACGCCAGCATCGAAGACGTCATTGCGGGTTTCGCGGCGTTCAGCGGCCGCACGATCATTCTCGGCAAGGACATCAAAGGCAACGTCACCGCCGAGGTCAAGAATCAGCCGTGGGACCTGGCGATGAACGCCGTGCTCGAGTCACAGGGCCTGGCAGTGAAGAATCTGCCCGGCGGCATTCTCAACGTGCTGAGCCAGGCGGAGCTGGCGCGTGCCGATTCCACTGTGCCGATCACGACGCGTCTCGTGCGCGTGAACTACGCCAAGGCGACCTCGCTCGTAGCGTCGGTGGTCTCGATCCTCACCAAGCGCGGCAACGCGGTGGCGGACTCGACGAGCAATTCGTTGGTGATCACGGAGGTCACCTCGCGCATCGACGAGGTCGTGGAGTTCGTGAAGGGCCTCGACCAGCGCACGCCGCAAGTCTCGATCCAGGCGAAGATCATCTTCGTCGATCGTACCGACATCGAGCAGCTCGGCGTCAAGTACGACTTCGGCTCGACCACGCAGTTCTTCAACAAGCTCATTCAACGTCCCGATCCGCGAACGGCTGAGCCGGTCGATACCGATCTGGACGGTGTGCCCGACGCGCTCGTACCGAAGGAGAACTTCCCGGCCAACGAGAACATCGTGTCCCTGGGCGGCAACTCCCTGTCAGCGCTCGGCAACGCGGCCCAGGAGGTCGTCAACCCGGCGCTCGACCTCATTTTCTCGACCGCGCTCGGCAACTTCGATCTCACGGCGTTCGTGCAGGCGCTGCAGAGCGTCGAGCTCGCCGACATCCAGGCCGAGCCGACGATCACGACGCTCGATAACCGCCAGGCCGAGATCCTGGTCGGCGACCGCGTGCCGATCCGCGTCATCGACGTGAGCGCGGTGGCGGGCGGCGGCACGGGAGGTACCGTGGTGCCGCGCGCGACCGTGCAGTTCCAGCAGACCGGTATCAACCTCCGGGTCACACCGCACGTGACCGGAACGCGTCAGATCCTGATGGAAGTGCACGCCGAGCGGTCGAACGTGCGCCCGGCGTCGGTGGACATCGGGTTCACGTTCCAGACCCAGCAGGCGGATAATCAAATCCTGGTGGGCGACGGCGAAACGGCCGTAATTGGCGGACTTACGGTGACTGAGGTCACGGTGTCGAAGACCGGAATCCCGTTCCTTGTAGATCTGCCGATCCTGGGCAAGCTGTTCGGATTTACGAACCAACAGGAGAACCGGCGCGATCTGCTGATTCTGATCACGCCGCACATCATCGACGATCTCGTCTCGCCGTCAGGCCAGTAGGCCGCAGCGGAGAGCGGAGAGGGCTAGGCTTATGCGGCTGGTTGGCATCAGACGCGGTACCGCGCTGCTCTGCGTGAGCGCGCTCGCACTCGCCGTCTGGGCGTGCGAGACGGCGCGCCACATTGGCGGCATTCAAGCCGATACGCAGAAGCCCTCCATCACGCTCAGCAACGCCGCGGGCGACACGCAGGACATCGCCGGCGGTCTGCGCTTCAACGTGTCAGCGGTCGACAACCTAGCGCTCAAGAGCGTGGACCTGACGTTCAGCGGCGGGCTCATCGGGACGCTCGACACGACGTTCGTTGGCCAGGTCAAGACGTACGCGGTGGGGCGCCAGCTCACCTTCTCCTCGAGCTCGGGGGCCGGCGGCAACATCACGATCATCGGCCGCGCGACCGACGGCGCGGGCAACTTTGACGAAGACACGATCTCCATCTTCCTGTCGAACGTGCAGGCGCTCCAGGTCATCTTGATTTCGCCGGCACGGGGCGCCGTCGCGTCACAGAACCGTTCGATTCCGATCGAGATCCGCGCCACACAGAACTCAGGGATAGCGAAGGTCGGATTCCTGGTCGCGCCGCGGAGCGCGGTCAGTAACCCCACGGTGCCGCCCAACGATTCCATCGTGTTCCTGGGCGCGCTGAAGGACACGGTCGATTACACGGACACGCTGACCGTCCTCGCCGCTACCGGCACGTTCGACGTCATCGGCTTCGCCGAGGACTCGGCCGGCCGGCGCGGCTACACGAACATCGTCACGGTTACGATTCAGTCGGCGGCCAACGATGTCACACCACCGCTGGTGTCCCACTCGATCGGAGCCCGCGTCGAGGTGGACGACACGGTGATCGTGCGCGCCACCGACGCGAGCGCGATCGGCTGGATCGGCTTCCGCGTCGACACGGGCGGCGTGCTCCTCAAATTCGATACGATCGATGTCTCGGTCGGGAATCTCACCGACGTCACCCGGCGCGCGAGCCTCAACCTCGGCTCGGTGCTGCCGCCCGGCGTGCTGCCGCATTCGATCGTGGTGCGCGGGTATGCGTGCGACGCCGCCGTGGCGCACCCAACGCGCTGATCGACACCGTGATCGTGGTCAACGGGGTGACGGTGCCGCTCGCCGGCGCGTCGAGCATCGCGGACGCCATTTACAACGCCAACCTGCGCGAGCTGTACCTGACCAATCCCGCGTTCAATCGCGTGGATGTGTTCCAGGTCGCCAACACGGCGTTCGTCGCCGGCGGCATTCCCACCGCGGGTGGGCAGCCGTGGGGCGTCGCGCTCTGGCCGCATGACACGGTCGGCAATTACGGGGACACGATCGTCGTCGCCGACGCGGGCGGTACGTATCTCGCCATCATCAACGTCGGAGCGGGCGGACCGCGGCAGATCATCTGGCGCCAGGATCTCCCCGACTACATCATCCAGACGTACAAGGTCCTGCCGCAGGCCAACGGTGCGGTCGTGCACATCACCGATTATCACACGTCCGACTTGCCGCAATACGTGGCCACGGTTTGCCGGGCCGCCTCGGGCGGCTCGACTTGCCATGCCGATTCGGTATACGCGTTGTATTCGACGGCCCCAACCGGCGCGGAAACGCCGCCGTTCAATGGGCGGGCGACGCTCCGCATGGAGAAGTTGATCAACACCACGAACCCCGCCCTGAAGTTTGGGCATCTCTTCTGGGAAATCGCGACATCGTCGTACACGCAGGGGAGCGATACGTTGCGGATCGTGTTGACGCGGGGCCGCAATTTCACGAAGGTCATCCTCGCGGCGTGTGGGGGCGTCACCGTCCAGTTGTCCTCGATGGGACTGGGTGATCGGACGTTCGCGCGGAACTCCGGGAACTTCACCCACGCGTTCTTCGGCGAAGGCGGGAACGTGACCGCCTCATTCGCGCGCGTGATGGCGTACGATGCCCGCGACCAATTGGTCGAGGGCGCCTTCGCGACCTGCAGCACCGGCAACGGCACGACCGACGGGGGACAAGTCGACATCGATTTCGGGATGTCGCCGGGGCAGGACGTCAGCGACTTCATCGCCAATACGGGTGTCAAAGTCGTCTCGGTTGCCACGAACTTCAATGGTCTCACGAATGCCGTTCGTGCCGATTCGATCTACTATCTGGATCAGGACCTGCGGCGCAAAGTGACGTCCGCGGCACCCCCGGGACCGTCGCCGCTGACGCCCGGCATGGACATGAACTACTTCCATGACTTCGCGCCGACGGGGACGTGTCCGCCGCTCAGCACGTCGTGCGGTAACGGCACAGACAAGAACCAGCGCTTGATGTTCTCGGCGAGCCCGAGCGGGAATATCGATGTGTTCGACACGTATTTCGGGGCATTCCTCGGGTCCATTCCGGTCCGTGACCCGGTCATCGGGCCGCTGCGTGTGGCGCGCGATGCGGGCGGGAATCAGTTACTGTTTGGGGTGACGCCGACCGGGCTCCTCGTCCTGAGTCTGCCGGCGTTCACCAATCCGCTGCCCGTGCCGCCCCAGCACTGAGCCGGGCGCCGCCGGGCCCGGGTGCGTTGCATGCGAGCCCGACCCCGGTCGGGCTCGGCTGTTTATAGGCCTCACCCCCTGAGCCCCTCTCCCTGCGGGAGAGGGGGAACGTGAGGGGAGCATAGGAGACGAGGATGACTTTTCGGTTCACGACGGCGGGCGAATCACACGGGCGCGGACTGGTTGGGATCCTCGAAGGGATTCCCGCCGGGCTGCCGATCTCGGCCGCCGACGTGGACATCGAGCTGAAGCGGCGCCAGGGCGGCTACGGTCGTGGCGCCCGCATGAAGATCGAGTCGGACCATATCGAGTGGCTCTCCGGCGTGCGCGCCGGCGAGACGCTCGGCTCCCCGATCGCCATGCTCATCTGGAACCGCGATTGGGACCACTGGCAGGACGTTATGGCGCCCGAGGCGGACGCAGCCCCCGATCCTCAGGGACGCCGCCGGCAGGTGACGAGGCCGCGGCCCGGCCATGCCGACCTCGCCGGATCCCTCAAGTATGACCGCGCGGATGCGCGGGATATCCTGGAGCGGGCAAGCGCACGAGAAACCGTGGCGCGTGTGGCGTGCGGCGCAGTGTGCAAGAAGCTCCTGCGTGAGTTTGACATCGAGATCGGCTCCTATGTCGCCGAACTCGGCGGTGTCACTGCCCGTCCCCCGTCCCCCGTCCCGCGTCCCCTCAACGAGGCCGCGGACCAAAGCCCCGTCCGTTGCCTCGATAAGGAAGCGGAAGCCGAGATCATCCGCCGCATCGACGCCGCGAAGGCCGCGGGCGACACCCTCGGCGGCATCGTCGAAGTCGTTGCCCTGGGCGTCCCTGTGGGGCTCGGATCGCACGTCTCGTGGGACAGCACGCTCGACGGCCGGCTGGCGCAAGCGCTGATGTCGATTCCCGCCGTAAAGGGCGTCGAGCTGGGCCTCGGATTCGAGGCGGCGCGGCGCAAGGGTTCGGAGGTCCATGACGAGATCATGCCGGGGTTCGCGCGCGCGACGAATCGCGCGGGCGGGACCGAGGGCGGGATGAGCACCGGCGAGCCGCTCGTCGTGCGCGTGGCGATGAAGCCGATTTCCACCTTGATGTCGCCGCTCAAAACGGTCGATCTCAAGACGGGTGGTCCCGCGCAAGCGCAATCGGAGCGCTCCGATGTGACCGCCGTGCCCGCCATGGGGGTCATTGCGGAGGCGATGCTGGCGATCGTCCTGACCGAGGCAATGCTCGAAAAGTTCGGCGGCGATGCATTGAGCGAGCTGAAGCGCAACGTGGACGGCTACCTCGCGCAAGTGCGGGCGCGCACGCCCCGAGGGGCGGCGTCGTGAAACGGCACATCGTCTTGATCGGATTGCCGGGCGCGGGGAAAACGACGGTCGGTCGCATGGTCGCCGACCTGTTGCATACGGGATTCGTGGACATCGACAGCATCTTGATTCGCAAGGAAGGCAAACCGATCGCGCTGATTTTCGCCGAGAAGGCCGAGCCGGCGTTTCGCGAGATGGAACGAAAGGAAGTCGAGACCGCGCTGTCGCACGAGCCGGCGGTGATCGTGCCAGGCGGGGGCTGGGCGGCGCAGCCGGGTCAGCTCGACGCGGCCAAACCTCGCGGGTACATCGTTTATCTGAAGGCGCGCGCCGAAGTGGCAGCGGGCCGCGCGGAGCCGTCGGGAACCCGGCCCGTTTTGATGGGTGATGATCCGCTGGCACGTATGAAGGAGCTCTTCACGCAGCGCGATCCACTCTACGCCAAGGCGGATGCGACGGTACTCACTGAAGCAAAGAGTGCGGAAAATGTAGCTGCCGAGGTCGTAAAGCTTGCGCAAATGAGCGCCGGTTGGTAAAGATGCAACCCCTGACGTTGACCTGAGGTTGATAGGTGCCTGATAACGAAGAAGAAGTGAAACAAAAAAAGAAGAGAGCGCCGCGAAAGAAACAAGTCGCGGACGAAGCTCTCCCGACGGCGGATACTGAAGAAACCGACGCCGCTCCTGCAAAGGGCGGCGCACTCGTCATTGTCGAGTCCCCGACCAAGGCAAAGACGATCGGCAAGTACTTGGGTCGCGGCTACACGGTCAAGGCGACCGTGGGGCATCTCCGCGATCTGCCCAAGCGCGAGCTGGGCGTCGACGTCGAGAACGGGTTCACGCCGAAATACGTCACCATAAAGGAAAAGGCGAAGACCCTGGCCGAGATCAAGAAGGCGGCCAAGGCGGCGGATCTGGTCCTGCTCGCCACCGACCCGGATCGCGAAGGGGAGGCGATCGCCTGGCACGTGGCGTCGCAGCTGAACGGCGACGGCAACGGCAAGATCCGCCGCGTCCTGTTCCACGAAATCACGAAGGACGCTGTCCGTGAGGCCCTCGCCAACCCGCTCGATATCGACCAGCGCAAGGTCGACGCCCAGCAGGCGCGGCGCGTGCTGGATCGCCTGGTTGGCTACAAGGCATCGCCGGTGCTCTGGAAGAGCATCAAGACCGGTCTGTCGGCCGGGCGTGTGCAGACGGTGGCACTGCGGCTGATCATCGAACGCGAAGAGGAAATCCGGAAGTTCGTGCCGCAAGAGTACTGGACCGTGGCCGCCGACCTCGAGAAGGACGGCCAGGCGTTCCAGGCGCGGCTGCAGAAGCTCAACGGTCACAAGCCCGAGATCAAAACCGAACAGGCGGCGAAGGACATCGTCGCGGAAGTCGAAAAGCTGCCGTTCGTCGTGACGTCCGTCTCGACCGGCGAGCGTCGCCGCAAGGCGCCGGCGCCGTTTACGACGAGCACGATGCAGCAGGAGGCCGCGAAACAACTGGGCTTCTCAGCGGGCCGGACGATGCGCGCGGCGCAGAAGCTCTACGAGGGCGTAGAGGTTGGGGATCAGGGATCGGTTGGTCTCATCACATACATGCGAACCGATTCCGTTCGGGTCTCGGACGCCGCGATCAAGCAGGCGCGCGAGTACATCAATGCGCAGTTCGACAAGCGCTATCTGCCCGACGAGCCGAACGTCCATAAGGGCGGCCGCGGCTCGAAGGTGCAGGATGCCCACGAAGCGATTCGACCGACCGAAGTCGGCCTCAAGCCCGAAGACATCAAGAAGTACCTCGAGCGCGATCTCTTCAAACTCTACCAGCTCATTTGGCGCCGATTCCTGGCGTCGCAGATGACGCCCGCCGTATACGAGGCGACCAAAGTCGACTTCGAGCTGGCGAACGGGAAATTCCTGTTCCGCGCCACCGGCTCACGCGTGCTGTTCGACGGCTATCACGCGCTCTACAGCGAGGCGCACGAGGCCGAGGATGCCAAGACGCTCGACAGCCTCGAGCCGATTCCGCCGCTGAAGGAAGGGGATCGCGCGACCCTCAAGCAAGTCGTGCCGAGCCAGCACTTTACCGAGCCGCCGCCCCGCTACAGCGAGGCGAGCCTGGTGAAAGAGCTGGAGCGGTTGGGTATCGGCCGGCCATCGACCTACGCGGCGATCATCTCGACCTTACGCATGCGCTGGTACGCAACCGCGAAGGACCGTCGCTTCCAGCCGACGCCCCAGGGCGAGACCGTGTGGAAGGTGCTGAAGCGCTCGTTCCCGGAGGTCTTCGAGGTCGGCTTCACGGCGAACATGGAAAACGAGCTCGACAAGATCGAAGAGGGCGATCTCGCCTGGCAGGACGTGTTGGGCGAGTTCTGGAAGCCGTTCAGCATCGCCCTCGAAGCGATCGACATCAACAAGATCATCCACGAGGTGCACGATCTGTCGGGTGTGGAAGCCGAGAAGTGCCCGAAGTGCGGCACGCCGCTCGAGGTGAAGAGTGGGCGCTTCGGCCCCTACATTGCGTGCTCGCGCTACGCGTCCAAGGAGTGCGACTACTCGCGGTCCATCAAGAAGGACAAGGTGCCGGATCGCCCGTCCGACGAGATCTGCAAGGAATGCGGCGCGCCCATGGTCATCAAGACGGGCCGCTTCGGCGAATTCCTGGCCTGCACCCGTTACCCCAAGTGCAAGTACACGCAGCCCGTCCCGCTCGGCATCAAGTGCCCCAAGTGCGGCGTCGGCGACCTCGCCGAGCGTCGCACCAAGCGCGGGCGCACCTTCTACGGTTGCTTGCGCTACCCGGATTGCGATTATTCCACGTGGAATAAGCCGGTCGTGGTCCCGTGTCCGAACTGCGGCTTCGTCGGGATGGAAGAGATCAAGTCCAAGACCACGGGAGAAACGACACGCAAGTGTCTCAAGTGCGGGCATCAGATGCTGGTCGAGGAAGCCGCCCCCGAGGCCGAAGAGGTGACGACGTAGACGTCATCGGCGGCGGTCTCGCCGGCTGCGAGGCCGCCTGGGCGCTTGCCGAGCGAGGGCTGAGTGTGACCCTCCACGAGATGCGCCCCGTGCGGATGACGCCGGCGCATCAAACCGACGGCCTCGCCGAGCTGGTCTGCAGCAACACCTTCAAATCGGTCGAACCCACGCACGCGCACGGCCTGCTCAAGGCCGAGATGCGCCTGCTCCGGCGGGGGGGGGGCAGCATCGTGCTGCAAGCGGCCGACGAGGCCCGGATTCCCGGCGGCAGCGCGCTCGCCGTGGATCGCGTTGTGTTTTCAGCGCGCGTGCAGGAGCGTGTGCTCGGTCACCCCAACATCAAGCTGGTGCGAGGGGAGGTCACGGAGCTTCCCTCACCGGGCATCGTCGCGACGGGACCTTTGACGTCCGACGCACTCGCGACCGCGATCGCCGCTCGGCTCGGCGTCCAATCGCTCGCGTTCTACGACGCGATCGCACCGATCGTCTCCGCCGACTCGCTCGATTACACGCGACTCTTCAAGGCGTCGCGGTACGGCAAGGGTGGCGGCGACGACTACTGGAATGCGCCGCTCACGCAGGCGGAGTACGAAGCGTTCGTCGCCGCGCTCATCGCTGGCGAGCAGTACGTGCCGGGTCACGAGTTTGACAAGGTTCCATACTTCGAAGGCTGCCTGCCCGTCGAAGAGATGGCGCAACGCGGGATCGAGACTCTCCGGTTTGGTCCGATGAAACCCATCGGTCTGCCGGGTGACTCATATGCCGTGGTTCAGCTGAGGCAAGAGGACCGCGCCGGGCAGATGTGGAATCTCGTGGGCTTCCAGACGCGGCTGAAGACCGGAGCCCAGCAAAAGATCTTCCGGACCATTCCGGGACTCGGGGCAGCGGAGTTCCTAAGGTTTGGGAGCATTCACCGCAACAGCTACTTGAACGCGCCCGCCGCGTTGACCGCGCATCTCTCGGCGAAGGACGACCCGCAACTGCTCTTTGCGGGACAGCTCACGGGGGTTGAGGGCTACACCGAATCGGCCGCGACCGGCATGCTGGCCGGCATCAACCTGGCCCGCCTCCTTGCCGGTGAGGAGCCGCTCACCCCGCCGCCCACGACGATGCTGGGCGCGCTGTATCGCTACCTGCGGGAGACCGATCCGGCACGCTTCCAGCCGATGAACGCGAACTTCGGGCTGTTGGAACCCATGGCCAACCCGCCGAGGGACAAGTTCAAGAAGAAGGAAGCGCTGGCGGAGCGGGCGCTGCGAGAGATGGAGAAGTTCGCGAATGTCCTCTCCCCCCGGCCCCCTCTCCACGTTGTGGAGAGGGGGAGTCAGGGGGTGAGGTCATGAACGAGATCTCCGAATTCGTCGAGTTCCTGGAAAAGGAGCGCAACGACTCGCCGCACACCGTAAAGGCGTACGAGCGGGACGTCAGTGCGTTCGCCGCATTCTGTCGGGACTACTACGGCGGCCCCTGGACCTGGGCGGGGGTGGACCGGTTGGCGATCCGCGGTTTTCTCGCGGCCGAGCAGCAGCGCGGCGTCGGCAAGCGGTCGATGGCGCGGGCGCTGTCCGCACTGCGCACATTCTACCGTTTCCTGAATGCCACGCGGGGCATCGAAGTGAATCCGGCGCGGGCGGCGCGCACGCCCAAGATCGACCGCACGCTACCCGTGTATCTCGATCGCCAGGAAACCGACGAGCTGTTCAAAAGCGCCGAGCAGCGTGCAGGCGCGGGTGGGTTCAGGGAGACGCGCGATCTGGCGATCCTGGAGATGTTCTACTCGACTGGCATGCGTCTCTCCGAGCTCGCCGGGCTGAATGACGCCGACGTCGATCTCGTGTCCGATCAGGTGAAGCTGCGGGGGAAGGGCAAGAAGGAGCGGATCGTCCCTGTCGGCTCGCGCGCCACGACCGCCCTGCGGCGCTACCTGCGCATGAGGGGCGAGGGTCGGGCGCTGTTCGTGAACAGCCGAGGCAAGCGGTTGAGCCCGCGCGGCGTGCAGAAAGCGATGAAGCGCCTGTTCGAAACGATCGCGCGGGGAACCCATCTCCATGTTCACGCGTTGCGGCATTCGTTCGCGACGCACTTGCTGGACGCGGGCGCCGATCTCAGATCCGTGCAGGAATTACTGGGTCATGCGTCGCTCGGGACCACGCAAGTGTATACTCATACGTCAGTCGAACGGCTGAAAAAAGTCTATCACCAAGCTCACCCCAGAGCCTAACGGGAAACGGGAAACGTGGAACGGCAAACGTTGCAGCGCGTACATAGCACGACAATTCTGAGCGTCCGGCGCGACGGCAAAGTCGCGATCGGCGGCGATGGCCAGGTCACGGTCGGCGAGACGGTGATGAAGGCCAATGCGAACAAGGTGCGGACGCTGAAAGGCGGGAGGATTCTCGCGGGATTCGCCGGTGCCGCGGCCGACGCCTTCACGCTGTTCGAGAAGTTCGAGGAGAAGCTCGAGCGGTATCCCACGAACCTGCCGCGCGCCGCCGTCGAGCTGGCGAAGGACTGGCGCTCCGATCGCGTGCTGCGCCGGCTCGAGGCGCTGCTCGTCGTCGCGGACCAGGAGCACGGCTACGTCATCAGCGGCTCGGGCGAGCTGATCGAGCCTGATGACGGCGTGCTGGCGATCGGGTCGGGCGGTTCTTTTGCGCTCGCCGCGGCCCGCGCGCTGCTGGGCACGACCAAACTGGCGCCCGTGGAAATCGTGAAACGCTCGCTCGAGATTGCCGCCGAGATCTGCGTCTATACCAACGACAACATTACGGTACTCGAGTTATAAATGGCCAAGCTACCCGCCTCACCTCCAGAACCTCCACCAACCTCCACGCAAGCTCCACCAGCTGGGGAGGAAACGCTCCCCTGGTTGGAGGAGCTACCGCCGAAGAAGATCGTCGCCGAGCTGGACCGCTACATCGTCGGGCAGGAAGCGGCGAAAAAAGCGGTCGCCATCGCGGTCCGCAACCGCTGGCGCCGTGCCCAGGCGCCCGAAGAGATCCGGGACGAGATCATGCCGAACAACATCATCATGATCGGTCCGACGGGCGTCGGGAAAACAGAGATCGCGCGCCGGCTGGCACGGCTCGCGGGAGCGCCGTTTCTCAAGGTTGAAGCCTCGAAGTTCACCGAAGTGGGCTACGTCGGCCGCGACGTCGAGTCGATGGTGCGCGAGCTGGTGGACGTCTCGATCAACATGGTCCGCTCTGAGCGCGAGGATGACGTCTATCCGACGGCGGAACAGCGTGCGGAGGAGCGTCTCCTCGACCTGCTGCTGCCGCCTTTGCCTCCGGCGCCCTCCGGCGCGCCTCCGGCGCCCTCCGGCGTCCCGGGTGACCAGGGAGCCGCCGCGCGCCAGTTGTTCGTCGTGTCGTCAAAGGGCGACGTCCAGCCCAAGATTCCGGAGGCCGAGACCGAGGCGCAGGAGCGCCGCCGCCGCACGCGTGAGAAGCTGCGCCAACAGCTGAAAGACGGGCAGCTCGAGGAGCGCGACGTCGAGATCGAGGTGCAGCAGCAGAGTTTCCCGATGCTGGAGATGATGCAGCCGCCGCAGGGCATGGAAGGGCCGGACATCAACTTCGGCGAAATGATTCAAGAGCTGATCCCCAAGAAGAAAAAGCGTCGCACCGTGCATCTGCACGAGGCGCGCCGCATCCTGATCGACGAAGAGCTGAAGAAGCTGGTCGACATGGACGACGTGGTGAACGAGGCGCTGGACCGCGTGGAAAACCACGGCGTCATCTTCATCGACGAGATCGACAAGATCACCGGCCAACGCGGCCAGAGCACCGGCCCCGACGTGTCCCGCGAAGGCGTCCAGCGCGACCTCCTGCCGATCGTCGAGGGTTCTACGGTACAGACGCGTTACGGCTACGTGCGCACCGATCACATCCTCTTCATCGCGGCGGGCGCATTCCATATCGCCAAGCCGAGCGACCTGATTCCGGAGCTGCAGGGCCGCTTCCCGATTCGGGTCGAGCTCTCGTCGCTGACCGAGGCCGATTTCGTGCGCATCATGACGGAGCCGGAGAATGCCCTCACCAAGCAGTACGCGGCGCTGTGCGCGTCGGATGGCGCGACGCTCGAGTTCACCGCGGACGGCGTGAAGGAAATCGCGCGCATCGCGGCAAAGGTGAACGAGCGCATGGAGAACATCGGCGCCCGGCGGCTGCACACCGTGATGACGACGCTGCTCGAAGACGTGATGTTCGAGCTGCCCGACTATCCTTCCAAACACATCGTGTTCGACGGGCCGGCGGTGCGGGAACGGCTGCTGCGGATTGTGGAGGACGAGGACCTCAGGAAATACATCCTGTAGTGCGATTATGACTTTTGGCGCGCGGCGTGCCCCGTAACGGGCACGCCGTTCCATTTTGTGGGTAGCATTGCGGAGGAAAGCACGAAGTAGCGCCGACGGGAGGACTCTATAAAGCACCTGCCGCAGGTATTGGCCCTCGTCGCCGTGGTCGGTTGCTCCGCCGATCCCTTCTTCCCCAGTTTCGAGAACATGGCCGGCGATTACACGGCCCATGTCCTGTTGACGAGCGACAACGCGGGTGCTGTCGATTGGATCGCCCGCGGGGCGACGCTCACCTTGGGACTGGGGCGCGACGGCACCACGTCCGGTCACCTGTTCGTGCCCGGCGGAGGCGAAGGTGGGTCCGACCTGGATGCGGACATGGCCGGCGTGTGGCTGCTCGTCGGCGGCAAGGTCAGTTTCGGACAGACCGCCGACACATTCGTGCGCAACATGGACTTCGTTCCCAGCCAGGACCGCCTGTCCGGCGATCACACCTTCGACGACGGCACGCGGGTCAGGGTCGTCCTCACAAAGTAGCTACCGCTCAGCCTTGTTCTTCCCGGGGCCCCCGGGTAAAATCCGTCACACAATCCTGTCATTTTGACCTACGTTCCCCCTCTCTCAAGGGGAGAGGGGGCCAGGGGGTGAGGTGGCGAAGCGCGATTTCCTCCAGATCACCGATTTCAGCCGCAAAGAGGTCGAGCAGCTCTTCGACCTCGCCAAGCGGATGAAAGCCCGCGCCTATCGGGAGACCCCCCTGGCTGGCAAGACACTGGCGATGATCTTCGCCAAGTCGTCTACCCGCACTCGCGTCTCCTTCGAGGTCGGCGCCTACCAGCTGGGCGGCCGGGCGCTCTTCCTCTCCAGCAAGGACATCCAGATCGGCCGCGGGGAGCCGATCGCTGATACCGCCCGCGTGCTGTCGCGCTACGTGGACGGCATCATGATCCGCACCTACGACCACGCCGAAGTCGAGGAGTTGGCCCGCTTCTCCACGATCCCCGTGATCAATGGGCTGACGGACCTCACGCACCCCTGCCAGGTCCTCGCCGACCTCTTCACGGTCAAAGAGCACCTCGGCGGCTGGGAGGGGAAGCGGATCGCCTGGGTCGGCGACGGCAACAACATGGCCAATGCCTGGCTCGAGGCCGCCACCGTGCTCGGCTTTGAGCTGCGGCTGGCATGCCCCGAGGGGTTCGAGCCGAACATCGCCAGGTACGGGGCGGCGAAGAAGGATGGCTGCATCATGGTCACCGAGGTGCCCGAGGAAGCGGTCGAAGGGGCGCACGTGATCAACACCGACGTGTGGGCCTCGATGGGTCAGGAGGGCGAAGCCGAAGCTCGGCGCAACGCGTTCAAGGGCTACACGGTGGATGCGGAGCTGATGAAGCTGGCGGATCCGAAGGCCATCTTCCTGCACTGCCTGCCGGCCCATCGCGGCGAGGAAGTGACCGCTGATGTGATCGATGGTCCTCAGTCGCGTGTATGGGATGAAGCAGAAAACCGTCTACACGTTCAAAAGGCGCTGCTCGCCACTCTCATGTCATGACCCAGTCCCCAGTCCCGAGCCCCGAGACCCTGAAGCGCACCCCGCTCCACGACGTCCACGTCGCCCTCGGCGCCAAGATGGTGCCGTTCGCGGGCTTCGAGATGCCCGTCACCTATCCGACGGGCATCAACAGCGAGCACCGCGCGGTGCGCGAGGACGTCGGGGTGTTCGATGTCTCGCACATGGGCGAGTTCGAGATTACCGGCTCGGATCGCAACGCCTTCGTGCAGCGTGTCACCTGCAACGACGTCGGGGCTCTAAAGCCGGGGCAAGCGCAATACTCCGGGATTCTCACGAAGGACGGCACGTTCGTCGACGACTGCCTCGTCTATCGGTTTGAAGACAAGCTGATGATGGTGGTGAACGCCTCGAACATCCAGAAGGACTGGGACCACATCCTCGATCAGAAGGGCGGCGCGGACGTGCGGCTGCGCGACATCTCGGATGAGACCGCGCTGCTTGCCGTCCAGGGGCCCAAGGCCGAAGCACTGATCGCGCAGCTCACGAGTCTCGGCGTCGGGATGATTCCGTACTACCACTTCGCGCAAGGGAAAGTCGCGGGCGTGCAGTGCTTCGTGTCGCGCACCGGCTATACGGGCGAGGATGGGTTCGAGCTGTACTGCCGCGCCAGCGACGCCGAGAAGCTCTGGCACGCGCTCGTCGGCGCGGGACGCGCGGAGCCCGTCGGGCTCGGCGCGCGCGACACGCTGCGCCTCGAAGCGGGGCTGCCGCTCTACGGCAACGATATCGACGACACGACGACGCCGTACGAGGCGGGACTGAGCTTCATCGTGAAGCTCGAGAAAGGCCCGCCGTTCACGGGCCTCGAGGCGCTGAAGCGCCAGAAGCTCGAAGGCGTGGGGCGCCGACTGGTCGGCTTCCGGGTCACGGAGCCCAAGGCCATCGCGCGCCACGGCTATCCGGTCTTTCTGGATGGCACGCAGGTGGACATCGTCCGCAGCGGGACTGTAACCCCGACGGTAAATGCGGCGATCGGCACGACGTACCTCCCAGCCGATCGCGCACGACCCGGCACGAAGATCGAGATCGACATCCGGGGTAAGAGCGTGTCGGCGGAGACCTTGAAGATGCCCTTCGTCCCTCATCGCATTAAGAGATGAGAATCGGGATCCTCACGATTTCTGATCTGGGCGCCGTGGGACAGCGCGCCGATACGTCCGGCGACGCGATCCTCGACTGGGCCGCCGAGCGCGGCTACGACGTCGTCGTGCGCAGCGTCGTGGCGGATGAGACCGATCGCATTTCCGGCAAGCTCGCGCGCTGGGCCGATTCAAACGAGGTCGACGTCGTGCTCACGACGGGCGGCACCGGGCTCACCGAGCGCGACGTGACCCCCGAAGCGACCGCGGCGATTCTCGAGCGCGAAGCCGAGGGCATCGCGGAGGCCATTCGTACGGCATCGGGTCCTGGTTTTCCGCGCGCGTGGCTTTCCCGAGGCCGCGCCGGCACTCGTGGCAAGACGTTGATTATCAATCTCCCAGGCTCAACAAATGGCGTGAATGAAGGATTGGCAGTGTTGAATCAGTTTCTCGAGCATGCCGTGGACTTGATATCGGGCACGAAGACCACGCACGACGCACGACGCACGACGAACGATTCTCCCACGCACGTAAATGGCTGACCGAGTTCTGATCACCACCGACGATCTCGAGCACGCCGTCCGCGTCAACGCCGCGCTCGAGCAAGCGGGTTTCGATACTGCCATGGTCTCCTCGCTCGACGATGTGCGCCAGTCTGTGCGAGGCAGGGAGCCGGCGGCCATCGTTCTCACCGGCGGCCTGCACGAGTCGACCGCGCAGCGTCTCCTCGCCGCCGCGCGCGAGCATGCGATCTCCACCCTCGGCCTGGTCGAAGCGACCGATGAGGATCCGAACCAGATCGGCCGCGAGCTGGGACTCACGGGCTGGCTGGTGAAGCCGGTGGATCCGCTCGAGGTCACGGCGACGGTGCGGCGGCTCATCGAGCGGCGCCGGCTGCAACAGCGCACCGGCATCCTCGGTGAATCGGCCGCGATCCAGGAAGTGTTGGTCAAGATCGAGCAGATGGCGCCCGTCAGGTCTACCGTCCTGATCGAAGGCGAGTCCGGAACAGGAAAAGAGCTCGTCGCGCGCGCGATCCACGACCTCTCGCCACGTGGGGGGCGCGGCAAGGCGTTCATCGCGGTGAACTGCGCCGCGATACCCGACACGCTGCTCGAGAGCGAGCTGTTCGGCCACGAGAAGGGCGCCTTCACCGGGGCCGCCGAGCGACGTCTGGGACGCTTCGAGCTGGCAAACGAGGGCACGATCTTCCTCGACGAAGTGGGCGAGATGCCGGCCGCGACGCAGGTCAAGCTGCTGCGCGTGCTCGAGGACCGGAGCTTCTTCCGCGTCGGCGGCACGCAACCGATCCAGGTCGACGTGCGCGTGATCGCGGCGACCAACCAGTCGCTCAAGGAAGCGGTCACGCTAGGCACGTTCCGCGACGATCTCTTCTACCGGCTCAACGTGCTGTCGATCTATCTCCCGCCGCTGCGCGAGCGGCGTAGCGACATTCCGCTGCTCGTGCGCACGTTCATTGCCGAGTTCGCGAAGGCGCACGATCGCCCGTTCAAGGGCATCACGCCCGAGGCCTTGCAGATCCTCGTGGACGCGGACTGGCCGGGCAACGTCCGGCAGCTGCGAAATCTCATCGAGTCGATGGTCGTGCTCGCGCCCGAGGGCGAGATTCGCGCAAGCGACATCCCGCGCGACATCCGCGAGCGCACCCGCACGCTGCCCGTGCGAATCGCCGCGCCGCCACAGTCGCGTGAAGTCACCGGGCAGGAGCTCGAGTTCATCTTTCGCTCGTTGGTGGAGCTGAAAGTCCAGCTGGAAGACCTCCACAGACGGATCGAAGAGCGGCCCTCCGAAAGAGTTGAGGTTATTGAAGTAGGGCCTAGGGATTCGGGACTCGGGACCAGGCAGATCGAGCCAAGTCTCGATCCCCTAGCCCCGAGCCCCGAGCCCCCAGGCCCGGTTATTTACAAGCCCGGCATGAGCATGTCGGACGTCGAGCGCGCCGCCATCGATGCGGCGCTGCGCGAGACGCGCGGCAATCGCCGCAAGGCCGCCGAGACCCTAGGAATCGGCGAACGCACCCTCTATCGCAAACTCAAGGAATACGCGATAGATTAGCCCCCGCCCGAATACCCCCAATCCAAGAGCCTCTAGCGCCCTGCTCGGAGCTGCCTGGTGGATTTTAGAATCGACCCCGAGTTGTGCGTAGCATGCCTGGCATGTGTCCGGGTGTGCCCATCAGACGCGGTCGCGGTCGAGGATCAGAAAGTCTGGATTGTGGACGAGGCCTGCACCCGTGTCGGCCTCTGCCTTCCTGCCTGCCCTCACGAAGCCATCATCGCGGTTGGCGACGCCACCCGGGCCCTCGAGTTCGCGCTGGGGCGTAAGGCCGTGCTCATCCTGTCGGTCGAATCGGCGGCCTGGTTCTATCCCGCGACCCCCGAACAGGTCGTCAACGCCTGCTACGCTGCCGGCTTCGGCACCGTGCACCGCGGCGTGCTCGGGGACGAGCTGGTGGCCAAGCAGTACCTGGACCTCTGGGCCGAGGAGGAGTGGGGGACTGGGGGGACGGTGATTCGGAGTACCTGTCCCGTCATCGTCGAGACGATCAAGAACCAGTATCCCGAGCTGATTCCCTATCTCGCCCCGGTCGCGACGCCGATCGAGGCGGAGGCGCGCTATCTCAAGGCGTTGTATGGAGCCGACACGCCCATCGTCTATGCCGGCGTCTGCCTGACCGAGGGGGGCGACGATGTGAGTGCCGCCATCACCCTGGGCGAGCTGGAAGGGATCTTCAAGAAGCGTGGCATCCGGGTCCAGGACCAGGAGCTGTACTACAGCCGCATCCCGGAGGAGCGGCGCCGCTACTGGAGCACCGCCGGCGGCATGCCGCTCGAGCTATTAAAGGAAGAGCGCCAGTCGAGCCGCCGCTTCCGCAAGGTGCGCGGCCTCGAGGCGCTGGAGGGGATCGCCCGCGCCGTCGCCGTAGACCGCCTCGAGCTGGGCTTCGTGGATATCCTGCCGTGCGAAGGCTGTCTCGATCATCCGCTGCTTGGACCCCGGGACGAGCTGTTCCGGCGGCGCGCGATCGTGGGGGCGACGGAGCCGCCGCGCGCTCCGGCCCCGGTGCTGGCCGACGGGATCAAAGTCGAAGTGGGTTCAGCATTCGCGGTCGTCGTGAACGGCATGGGGCCATCGGACGAGGCGGTCGAGGACATCCTGGGTCAGATTGGCCTCGCGCCCAACGGCCGTCCGTGGGACTCGGGCGCGTGCGGGTACAGCACCTGCCGAGCGGCAGGCGGCGCTGGCGCAGCAACAGGCGGCGGTGGACGCGCTGACGGGGCTCGCGTCGTTCCGGGTGTTGCGCGACCGGTTGGCTTCCGAGGTGGCGCGGTGCCACCGCACCGGCGATCATTTTGCGGTGTTATTCCTCGATCTCGACAACTTCAAGCAGGTGAACGACCAGTTCGGGCACGAGGCGGGGAACGCGGTGCTCAAGGAGACGGCGCATCGCTGCAGCATCCATATCCGGTTGACCGACGTCGCGGGCCGCTATGGCGGCGACGAATTCGTTGTGGTATTGGTAGGGACGGGTGAAGAGGGCGCGCTGGGCGTGGCCGAGAAGATCCGCGCTGCGGTGCAGGAAGCGGGCGCCCAAATGGGCTATCCCGAGGGGCTGGTAACGGTGAGCATCGGCGTCGCCGAGTACCGGCCGGAGAACAAGGATGAAGACGTGCTGGTCGCCGCGGATCGCGCGCTGTATCGCGCGAAGGCAGCGGGCCGCAATCAGGTTGCCACGAGCGAGGAGGAGAAGTCTACGTGACGTCGGATCCTTCCTCGTCGGACCAGCCTGGTGTGCCATTCGGCACTGGCCAAACGCCCGATCCGTGGGGCATGAAGCGGGTGGAGAACCTGATCACTGGGTTGACCGGTGTGTTGTCGGCGCGCGTGGTCGTGACGCCGTTGGGGGAAGTCAGCGAGGTGCACGTCCTCACCACGAGCGACATCCAGCCGAAGCAGGTCGTGCGCAACATCGAATCGGCGTTGATGGCGCAGCTCGGGTTCAAGATCGATCATCGCAAGATCAGCGTGGCGCAGACCGCGGACGTGCGGCCGATCGAGGCGTTGCAGGAAGAAGCGATCACCGAGCGCTCCAAGCGCCGCGTGGTCGTGTTCAGGAATCTCGAGGTGCGGCCGTCGGAGCGCCCGCAGCGCGTGCAGGTGCGCGTGAAGCTCGCGTTTGGCGAGAAGGAGGCGCAGGCCGACGAGCTCGGGACCGACACGACGCGCAATCGCGTGGAGGCGGCGGCGCGCGCCGCGGCGACGTGCCTCGATGACTTGCTGCCGGACAACTCGATCGCGCTCGAGGGCGCGCAAATCATCGAGGCGTTCGATCGTAAGTTCGTGCTGGTCGCGGTCCACGGCCTCGGCGGCCGCGAGGCGCAGCTCCTGACGGGGACATGCGAAATTCGCGAGTCGGCGGAGCGCAGTGCCGTGCTCGCGGTGCTCGATGCCACCAATCGGTGGGTCGACGCCCGGCGCTAATGTAGTTCCCCACAACAACTTGGCATCTGGACCTGCCTGTGTGGCCTAGGTCACACCAGTAGGGACTTTCCCCCTCTAGCGGACTTTCCGTTTTTGCTGTATTTGGTGTTTCGTGGCTCCTACTACTACTAGAAGCAAGCGCTATTGGGGGACGCAGCGTGTTGCGCGCGTGTTACAGGTGACGCCGGCGACGGTTGCGAGCTGGATCGACCAAGGCCATTTAAAGGGCCATCGCACACCGACGGGCCGGCGGCGCGTAGCGTCGGCGGATCTTGCGGAGTTTTTGCGCGCGCATGGCATGGCGGTCCCGAACGAGCTGCAGGCCGCGCGTGAGCGGCCGGTGGTCGTGGTGGTCGAGGACGATCCCGGATATCTGAAGGCGTTGGTGCGGACGATCGAGCGCGACGCGCCGGAGATGGACGTCATCGAAGCGACGACCGGTGTGGACGGGTTGCTCGAGATTGGCCGCGTGAGTCCAGACCTCGTGGTGCTCGATTACGCATTGCCGGACCTGAACGCGGTGCAGGTGGTGCAGCGGCTGCAGGACACTTCCAAGCGGCTCACGGCGCCGGTGATGATCGTCACGGGTGGATTGCCGGCGAAAGCCGAGAATGATCTGCGGGGGTTGGGCGTGCGGGCGATCGTCAACAAGGTGGAAGGCATGGGGGTGGTTATCGAGGCGATGCAGCGTGCGTTGCAGGCTCGGAGCAAGGTTGCGTAGTCAGTGATTTCTCATTTCGAAAACAGGGGGCCCCTGGTCACCGCTAGCTAGAGCGGAGCGTAGCGAACAGTAGACGAGCGGAGCGTCGGGCACGCTATAGAGAGGCGTGCCACTCCTAGGCGAGGCTGTAACACTCGCTGGACCCAATAAGGGGGTGACGCTCAATGTTGCAACTGCTCGCTTTTCTGTTCACGGCAGTCGCGAAGTTGTTTTTCGCAGATGGAATGGTTGGACTCTAGCGGAATACTTGGGCCCCCCCGTCTCTTTTCAGCCCGTGGATGGCGCGATGAGCGAGCGAGTTTCAAAGCGGCAAGACTCTTTGCGCCTCTACGTGCTGACGGCGTTTTTGTCCGCGGTCGCGGGTGTTGTTCTATTCTTTCCTGATTGGTCCATTCCCAGCTCAGCTCAATCGCTGTATTGGAACGGTCTAGTCGCCTTCGCCATTCTCGCGGTCATCTGCGACTCCAGCTTCCTGCCTATTCCGCGCATCACCTCGGCAAACGTCCGAAGTTCGGTGGCATTCATTCCGCTGCTCGCCTCGGTTGTGCTGTTTGAACATCCCTGGCCGATGCTGATGAGCGGTCTGGCCGCCCTCGTTGTGGACGCGTTCGTCCGCCGAAAGCCAATGATTCGTGTCTGGTTCAACGTAGCTCAGTATATGCTTGCTGTGGGTGTCGGGGGTCTCGTCTACAGCGCCGCGGGTGGTGTAAGCGGGCTGCAGGGTTTTCAGTTTGGATTCCTGCCGTTTGTCGCGTTGGTGATCACATTTTTCGTAGTAAACCAAGGTAGCGTCGCTTTCGGGGTGGCATCGATAGGACAGATGTCAGTACTTGAGTCCTGGTCCAGAATTGCGGGCGGATCGCTCCCATACGATTTCATATCAAGTTCGCTCGCAGTTCTGCTAGCATTTCTCTACATCAGGCTTCAGCTCGTGGGATTGGCAATCCTCATTTTGCCGCTCTTCTTTGTTCGTCATATGTACCAGATGAACCTTCAGGTCGAGCGGGTAAACAGAGAACTTCTCGAACTGATGGTTAAGGCCATTGAGGCTCGTGATCCCTACACATCCGGCCATTCGGTTAGAGTCGCAGAGTATGCGCGTCAAATCGCACGTGAACTTGGACTAAACCCAAAACATGTTGATCAGATAAGCACTGCGGCCTTACTACATGATGTGGGCAAGATCCATGAGGATTTTGCGCCACTTCTTCGCAAAGCAGGTAGGCTTACGCCTGAAGAGCGTATGCTCATGCAGGCGCATCCCGTCCGAAGCGCTGACCTCGCAGGAACGATTGCAGAGTTCCGAGGACGTGTGCAGATGGATATTCGTAACCATCATGAGAATTATGATGGCTCCGGTTACCCTGATGGGCTCATCGGTGATAGTATACCCATCGGTGCACGCATAATAATGATTGCGGACACGATTGACGCGATGACCACGGATCGCCCGTATCGAAAGGCGCTCACCTTACAGAGGGCGCTTGAAGAACTCTCAAAGCATTCGGGCCGACAGTTTGACCCTAAGCTTGTGGAGCTGGTTTCAAAGTCTCCAAGCATACGACGTCTTCTTGGCCCGCAGTTGGTCGGTGATGTGCCACAGGTTCCCAGTATGAACGCGCCTTCTAGGACAGCTAGAACGGGCGCACGGGCAGCAAACTAGCGCGCTGCTCTACCGACCGGTCCCTTACCGCCGATCAGCTAAGGAACCCTTGTGCCTCGAGTAGCGCTCGTTTTCCTGCAGCCCCCCACATTTCGAATAGCTTGAGTTCTTCTTCGGTCTGAGTCGAATACCTTCCGTCCAAATGCCTTTCTAGCCACGCGCATACTGCCAAGGCATCAAGGTAGTACATGGGGACGCGGCTTCTAAAGAAGCTCTTACGGTCAAGGGCCAGTTGCCTTGCTGATTCTGGCCCGTCCTCGTGCAGGGCTCTGACAGCGTCGAGTTTGACGCTTAGACCACCTTGAACCAGTAGTTGTTGGGCGCTTCCGGTGAGCCCGTCAATCTCTCTTTTGATGGTGAGCGCCAGGGCGATATTCCCAGTCGCCAACGCTCTGCTCGCATTCTCGAAGAGGAAAACGACCGTCATGTACCAATCATCGTGTGTCGTGACCCACTCTTTTGCACGTTCCAAACAGTCGGATGCACGTTCTCGATCTCCTGTCAATAGGTATGCGTCACCAAGGTTTGCGTACGCAGTCACAATCTCTGGCTGGTTAATATTTCTTTTCCATAACTCAATGCTGCGGCGTCCAACCTGGATTGCGTCCTCGTAGCGTCCCAGCGTGGTGCACACCAGAGTCAAATTCGATAGGATGCGAGAAGCCCTTGAATCGTCACCGATCCGCTCGGCGATCTCCAAGCCCTTACGCAGGTGTCGTGATGCTTCGGGAAAGTTGCAGAGGAAGGAATAGCAACTGCCGATTGCGGTATGGACGAACGAAAGTTGCGCGAGATCACGCGCGTTTAACTGAGGAACCCGTTCCAACGCGAGCAACGCAGAACGAATCTCGTAAGTGTAATAATCGCAATACGCGATGGTCAGATAAGCGGACGGTATTTGCGTGCCCGAATCTATGATTCTCGCGGTTTCACAGCGCGTTTGGCGAATTCCCTCTGCGTCTCCGAGGTTTTTACACGTCCGGGCGTACTCCAGCAGCGCCTTAAGGAGAAGCTCCGCATCGCCGGTCTCCCTTGCCGCTTCCAAAGCTGTCTTGGCTGCTGCGACTCTGAGGCTTCTTGGTGATTTTGCTAGAAGAAATTCCGCATTGCTTACAAGTCTTGTAACGTCCGCCCTTTCACGAATAGTCAGGCAGCCAGATCGCAGGAGCGATTCAAGGACCGGCATCGCCTTAGACGCATTGGATCGGTCGAGAAGAGCCTTAGCAAGAAGCAGTTGCATTTGGTGGCAGAGTTTCTCGTCGTGTTGGTACGATAGAAGCGCCTCAAGGATTTGCTGCGCTTCCGCGGGGGCTCCCGCTGCGATTGCATCATCAGCTCCCGAGATCCCAAACGGCGCAGCCAACGTGGGCGCGCCACCGCGCAAGAAGTGCCAGCCAATTTCTAAGTTCGGAGCGTCGCCTTTTGGTTCGCGTTGAGACAGAAGGTCAGCAACTCTTGCGTGAAGAGTCTGCCGAATGGGAGCAGCAATTGCGTAATACGCTTGGGCGCGGATCAGTTCGTTCCGAAATTCTAGGTCCCCACGTATCTCCCGCAGAAGACCCTCGTCTCTTAGACGCGACAGAGCTTCCGCAGCTTGGCCTGGGGCAATATCAGTGGCGGCATAGAGGTCCAAAGCAGTCAAACGCCTTCCAAGTACAGCAGCCGTATCCAAAACAGCGCGAGTGATCGAATCCAGACGGCGTGACTGACGCTCAAACATCTTCCCAATTGCTCGAGGAATGCCGACCATGGCAGCGGGCTGAGTGTCGAGTGACTCTAGATCATTCAACAATGAGGTCGATGGATGAGCCTGCCACTCCCGAGTTAGTAGTTCTATTGCCAGGGGATTGCCACGTGCCGCTCGGAGAATGCGTTCGACAGGTGGATGAGCGCTGTTGGACGTGTTAGCGAGCCTGCAGACAAGCGCTTCTGCGGTTTCATTCACCAACACGTCAAGCTGACAGCTGATCAAACTAGAAAGTGCATCATCTGAAGTAAGTGCGTCGGCGGCCCGTGACAGACGCAGCTCGCTGATGCGACCCACCAGTACCATTAGCACCCGCTCATCCGTCAGCCTGCGAGCAACGGTATGGAGGATCGCAATGCTCGCGTTGTCCGCGGCATGTATGTCATCGACTACCAGCATTACGGGGCTATCGCTAGCGGCCGCGACCAATGTTTTCAGAAATGCGTCCGCTAGGCGCAGGGGCATCAGTTCGGGCGACCACTCCACCGGCTTTGGCACGCCAGGAAAAGCTTTCAAGACCTCCAAGCTGATGCGCGTCAACTCACTCAACGCCTCTGGATCCGCACTCCCAATCGCCCGCTGCATCGCCAGCTGCTTCACCAGCTCGCCCAACACCGCAAACGGCAGCTCGCGCTCGGCGTCATAGGCTTGCGCCCGCGCCACCACCGCACCGTCCATTTGACACGTCGAGGCGAAAGCGTTCACGAGCGTCGTCTTGCCGACGCCAGGATCACTCGTTACGACGACGATTCGTGGATTCTTGCGCCGCGCCTCGAGCCAGGCGTCGTACAACACGCTGAACTCTCGCTCGCGCCCGATGAGCGTCTCGGGCTCGAACCGACGGTCAGCCCGTTCTGGCGGGTAGCCAGCGGCATGCGGACCGGCGGCAGGTCGCCGGCCATCGCGGAGTAGATCCGCCATGCGAACCAACTCGGGCCCGGGCTTCGCGCCGAGTTCCTCCGCCAACTGGGCCTCGTACCGCGCGAACGCCTTGAGCGCACTGCTACGATCGCTCGCCCACGCCCGGGCCTCCATGATGCCGCGGATCCCCTCCTCGGCGAGCGGATCGAGATCCTGCAAGCGGGTGGCGTGGCGTTCTACGGTCGGGAAGTCGCCAATCCGCCGGGCGGCGTCCATTTGCCGCACGAGACAATCACGGACTTGCGGCGTCAGACGGGCTCGGTACTCGTCCTTCCAATCTTCAAATGGACGCGCGTCGGCAATCTCGAAGCCGTCGAGGAACGGACCGTCAATGCTCACGTCCCCAGCCGCCAGATGCGTCGCGTCGACGTCGACCCAGCCAGCGGCCAGACCCACAGTCGCGCGCTGCAGGAGCACCGCCTCGCGAGCGATTTTCGCTTTGATGACGGACAACCCTTGCGCGAGGGAATGATTGGCGTGTCGGGGCGGGGCGCCCGGCCACAAGAGATCGGCCAGATAGTCGCGGGTGAATCGTTTGTCGGGTTCCAGCGCGAGACGAACCAGCAGTGCCAAATGCTTGCGCGTACGAAACCGGACTTGCTCGCCGGCAACAGTGAACAAGGCGGGACTACCCAGGCTGCGCAGCACGAAGACGTGACTCACATCCACACGCGTTTTATTGATTCGTTTCAAGATTAGACCGGCGAATCAACCACGTGTCAACACGTTGATTTACTCGGTGTTGGGACCGCTATTGGGGGTTACCGCAAACCCCTGTCAACAGCTGCTTTGCGCAGCTCTCGGAAAGCGACAGTGAGCTCCGGCATCTGATGATTCGCGTTGAGTCCGCTGGGCTGTGGTAACAACCATAGGCGCGCGGGACCGAGCCGCTCCGGTTGCGGCCCGATCACCGCTCTCGGCCGCCCGAACGCCATGCGATATGCCCCGATGCCCACCACCGCCACCCACCCCGGCTGGAACCGCTTCACTTTGCGCTCGAGCCGCCGCGCGCCCGCGATGAACTCGTTCGCCATCAGCTCGGCGGCTGCAGCGGTCGCGCGCGCCACGAGATTCGTGATCCCATAGCCCCGCACGAGCAGCTCGCGCTCTTCCCACGGCGCGAGAACGCGATCGGTGAACCCGGCACGATGCAGCACCGGCCAGAACCGGTTCCCGGGCCGAGCGAAGTGGTGACCCGTCGCGCCCGAATAGAGACCGGGATTGATGCCGCAGAACAGCACGCGCAGCCCATGCGCGATCACATCCGGCACCGTGCGACCCGCCGCCCCGAGCACTTCGGCGCGGGTCGGACGCTTAGGGACTATCGTGCCGGCGTGATGGTGAGGTTGCGGTACTCGACCGGCCCATGATCCCCCTGCAGCATGATCGGCCCCGGTGTCCCTTCCTTACTATCCAGCGCGCCGCCCGTCGGCCCCGGAATCTCCGCCTCGCAAATGATCCGCTTGCCGTTCAGCACGACGGTTACGAGCCGGCCCACCAGCGTGATGTCGAGCGTCTCCCACTGGCCCGCGCCCTTCGCCGCGTTCTGATTGGGAATCAAGAAGCCGTAGATCGCGCCCAGGCCGCCAGTGGCTTCCGCATCTGCCTTGGTGACGACGGAGTCTTCGACCTGCACCTCGTGACGCCCGCGCAGATACACGCCGCTGTTGCCCCGCGCCGGGTACCGCACCTCCACATGCAGCTTGAAATCGGTGAACACGGCGTCCGTCACCAGATTCGCGCCGCCCTTGGCGTTCGTGAGCACGCCGCCCACGGCGCTCCACTGATTCGCGCCGCCGACGGTATGCCAGCCCGCCAGATCTCTGCCGTTGAACAGCTGGCGCGCCGCACCCCACAGCGGCGTGGCCCGGCGCAGCGCAGGCGCCCGCACCGCCGTAAACGGATACCGCGTCCCCCTCGGATCGGTGATCGCCCCGCTCAGACCGTCGCCCGCCACAGCGGCCGCGAACTGCACATCGGCGTCGCCCGCCTCCCACTGCGGCGGCAGCGAAAAGCGGAGCGTGTCGTTCGCATATGTGAGCCGGGAAATCGGGCGCACGCTCCCCACGACACCCACGAACCGGCCCACCAGCACGCCGCGGCCGGACGCGTGCACCTCGAGCCACGACGGCAGCGCACGACCGTCCGGCGCCGTGAACGTCAGATCCCAGGTTCCCACCACCGGCGGGGGAGCCGGCTCCTGCGCGGCAAGTGAAGCGGCGACACAGGTGGCAGCGATGAGGGAGGCGGTGCGCATTGGAACGCTCGAATGGTGGGATGTTGGGCAGATTATAGCACGCCGAACCTGGACGGCGCTAAGACGCGGAGGCTCACTCCAAACAGGCCCACCCAATGAAATCCGGCGCAGCTCCACGCAGGAGAGTGTAAGACTGGTAGCTGATCAGCGTGTCCGGCTGCGCGCCGTGGGGCGGCCAGACCGACGCAACCGAGAGCATCATCATCACACCGTTCTCGACCTTCCCGGACAACCGCAGCACCGTCGGCGCCGGCCCAGCCCAACTGACGCGCGTGACCCGGGCCGTGCCCTCGAAACGTCCGGAGCCGTCGAGCGGCAGGTTCGGTGCGACGGCCTGCGAGCAGACGAAGTCGAGCCGCATATAGGACCCACGGGCATCGAGGCCAATGAGGCGACCGCCCCATTGACCGCTGAGGCCCGTGTCGGGCTCGAGGAAACAACCGGCGAGGCCAACCGCGGCGGTGATCACACCGGCGAAAAGGAATGGTCTCAGCGGGGCCTCCGGCAAATCGGACACGGTCCCATCCGCGGCTCTTTGCCAAACGTGAGCAGCACAGGGCCGAGGGTGACGGTCGTGTCCGTGAGCTGAATCGTCAACGTCATGTTGCTGCCAAGAACGCGACCGCGAAACCGCGCCGGATGCATGATCCCCAGATCGACCGGATGCGCCGTGATGTTCTGCTCGCCGGGTACGTCGAACCGGCCCTCGGTTGGAACGATCTGCTGATGGATGTTGCCGTAGGTGCAGCCGATGTGGACGTGCGCGCTCGTGTCGTCCGCGATGAGTCCCGCGTTCTCGCCGCCCCACGTCCCCGCGAGATCCTTGGGAGGCCGCACGCCGGTCGGGTCGCACGGGCCCAGCACCGCCACCACGCTCGCCAGCGCCACGACAGTCCTGGTCAGCATCCCGAGATGCTCATCCGCACAGAGGGCCGCTGCGCTGGATCCAGGGAGCCCGGAAGTGGGTCGCCACGATCCGCGAGGGGAAGCGCAGGCTGACCGCACCCTCGATGGTGTTGGCGCTGTCGACGCTCGTTATCGTGATGCTGCCGCCCGCGGCCGATTGCGATCTGCCGGGCAGCGAGACGTACCAGGCGGAGGCATCGGCATTCGGGCCGACGCTCCAGGTGTGGCCGGCAAGTGCACTCACGGCAGGAGGCTCCCAAACCTGCACGCTCGCGTACGGATACGACGGCGCGGCAGTTCCGATCGGTTCACGCGCCAGCGTCACCACAAGGGTCGGCCCGTCGGCCGGCCCGCATCCGGTCGTCGCGGCCGCGTGCGACAGGCTCGACGCAGGACCGAAGAGGTCGCACGCCGCTAGGGCGGCGAGGATGGACAGATGCATCACAGGTTTGAATGGCATCGATTCTCCTTTCCAATCTACCCCGCCTCCACGACCTTAGGTCACATGCCCGCTTCGGCGGGATCTACGCGCTGATCTACTGGAACCTTGAAGCGCCGGTTGCGCACCTCTTCTTCAAGTAGGACCTTTGGTCGCCATGAACCTTCTGCCCATTCTCCTTGTGCTTGCCCAGCAGCGCCCGCTCACCGGTCTGGACGCCTACATCACGCAGGGGATGAAGGACTGGCGCGTCCCCGGCCTCGCTATCGTCGTCGTCCAGGGCGACTCGGTGCTCTTCATGAAGGGCTACGGCGTGCGCGAGCTGGGCAAGCCCGATCCCGTGACTGTCCACACGCGCTTCGGCAACATGTCCACGACGAAGGCCTTCACCGCGATGCTCGTGGCGATGCTGGCCGATTCAGGGAAGCTCGCGCTCGACGATCCGGTCCAGAAGCACGAGCCGGCCGTGCAGTTCGCCGATCCGTACGTCACGCGCGAGATCACGGTGCGGGACCTGCTCACGCACCGCGTGGGCTTCGGAGATCCGGACTACCTCTGGGGAACGAGTGGGCTCGATTTCGCGACGATCGCGCACCGCCTGCGCTTCGTCCCCACGCAGACGAGCTTTCGGTCGCGCTTTCAGTACAACAATGTCACGTACGCGCTTGCCGGAGATGTCGCGGCGCGTGTTGCCGGCACGACGTGGCAAGCGCTGCTCCACGCCAAGATCCTCGGCCCCCTTGGCATGACCGAAACCGTGGCCGATGCGGCCGAGCTCAAGGCCGCCGGCATCACCGACGTGACGTCACCGCACGGCATCGTGCGGGATACGGTGCGCGTGCTGCCCGCGGCGCTCGACGGCATCGACGACATCGCGCCGGCGGGCTCGATCCTCTCGACCGCGGCCGACATGGCGAAATGGCTGCGCTTCCTGCTCGACAGCGGTCGCGTGGCGGGGCGACGGCTCGTCAGCGCGCGCAACTTCGCCGAGCTGTTTCGGCCGCAGCAGACCGTGCAGCGGCCGTTTTATCCCACGGCCACGCTGACCAATCTCCATTACCAGGCGTACGGCCTCGGCTGGATCCTGCAGGACTATCGCGGCGAATTCACCGCGATCCACACCGGCAGCATCGAGGGACGCTCGGCGATCGTCGGACTGATTCCCAGCCGGCGCGCGGGCGTCGCGATCTTCACGAACCTCGATCACTCCGAGCTGCGCCACGCGCTGATGTACACCGTCTTCGATCGCTTCATCGGGCCCAGTACACCCGCGCACGATTGGAGCGCCGAGATGCGCGTGCTCTATCGACGGCTCGCGGACAGCTCACGCGCGGCGCAGCAGGTCGAGGAGAGCAAGCGGATCGCGAATACTCATCCGACGCTGCCGCTCGATCGCTACGCGGGCACGTACGCCGATAGCTTGTTCGGAACAGCGACCGTCGGACTGAACGACGGCAAGTTGACGCTGCAGGCCGGCGCCGCGAAGGGCCAGCTCGAGCATTGGCAGTACGACGTGTTTCGGGTCACGTGGCCGGATCCATTCTGGGATGCGTCGTATGTCGCGTTCGTGATCGATCCGGATGGAGCGGTGGGGGAGCTACGTGTCGTGGATAGCGAGCAAACCTATCGGAGGGTGAAGTAGTATGGAAATGAGGGTTGCTTAAGATGTTCGGAATTCCGGAGTGGGCGATCGGTGTTGGCGCGATTATGGCGCTCGTGGCCGTCCTGCAGGTGGCGGTAGCGCGGCTGCTTCCGCCCGGCTACCGCCGGCGCTCGTGGAGAGGCGAGACGCTCGCTGAATCAGAGGACGTGCGGGCGAGACTCGCGGAGCTCGACGATTTGAAACAGCGCGTCGCAGAGCTGGAAGAGCGGGTCGACTTTGCCGAACGACTTCTCGCGAGACAGCGCGAGGGAGAACGGTTGCCGCCGCCCGCCTAGTGGTGCCAATGCGGCACGTCACGCCACTTTGCCGCCACGAAGAAGTCCCCCGGTAGCTCGACGTTGCCGCGCCAATCGCTGTACTGCTCCTTCTGGATCACCTGGCCGCCATGCATGATCTCGACCAACACGGCAAGCCAGCCGCCCGCCACCGGCCGGTAATCTTCGAGCCGAATGTCGGCTACATCCGCGGGCGTAGCGGGATTCAGGGGCACAATCATCCGCACGACGATCAGCCGCTCCTGATCGATCCAGAACTGCGGTGACGTGGTGTCGCTCGCTGACAGGCTGCCGGCGACGTAGGTCGGCCGGCCTTCCCACGTCGTCGTATACAGCTTGGACAGATCGAACTTGTACGGTTGAATCTGCCGCAACGTCGTCTCGAGCGGCTGGTCATAGACGCCCGCGACGAAGGGGAGAAATGGATTTCCCGACGCCGCGGTGCGCGTGACCTTGCCGCTCCGCACGACATACAGCGAGTCCGCCGTGTAGACGACGCCATTGCCGTTTTTGGGATCACCGAAATCGATGCGCAGCCGATCGGGCGACTTGAGCGCCTCGTACCACGTCGTGGTGTCGGTCACGCCAGTGGGATGCGTCTGGATGGTTTGCTGCTGGAACGTGACCGTCTTGAACCATTTGCCGAGATACGCGGCGCGCATGCGCGCGAGTAACTGTCGACCATCTGTTGGGTTTTGCCACACGACGCCCGACACCACAACGGCCAACGAGAGGAGCGCTACTTTGGCTGCCAACGGGCCTCCTTGAGTAGCTGCGCGATGATGTCCTGCGCCGTCCGCCCCGCGGCCTCGGCCGCAAAGTTGATGACGATCCGGTGCGTCAGCACCGTCGGCGCGACCTGACGCAAATCGTCCTCGTCCGCCATCGGCCGGCCGTCGAGCGCCGCCCGGGCCTTGGCGCCGAGGATCAAGTACTGCGACGCGCGGGGCCCCGCGCCCCAGGAGATGTACTCTTTAATGAAAGCAGGCGACCCTTCCTCGGGCGGGCGCGTCATCCGCACCAGCGTGACCGCGGCCTTCACCAGCGCCTCCGACACGGGAATCCGGCGGACGAGGTGCTGCATCGCAACCACTTCGTCAGACGTCAGCGCCGAACTGACGTCGGCGACCGCATCGCCGGTCGTCGCGGCGACGATCGCCTCTTCTTCCTCTTGCGACGGATAATTCACGCGCAGCTCGAACATGAAGCGGTCGAGCTGTGCTTCGGGCAGCGGATACGTCCCTTCCTGCTCGATGGGATTCTGCGTCGCGAGCACGAAAAACGGTGAGGGGAGCCGATACGTCTGGCCCGCGGCGCTGACCTGATGCTCCTGCATCGCCTGGAGCAACGCCGCCTGCGTCTTAGGTGGCGTGCGATTGACTTCGTCGGCGAGTACGATGTTCGCGAAGACAGGCCCGCGCACGAACCGAAAGCCGCGTTTTCCGGTCGCGAGATCTTCCTCGATGATCTCGGTGCCGGTGATGTCGGAGGGCATCAAGTCCGGCGTGAACTGAATGCGGTTGAACGCGAGATCCAGCGTCTCGGCGACCGTTTGCACCATGAGCGTCTTGGCGAGTCCCGGCACGCCGACGAGCAGCGCGTGTCCCCCCGAGAAAATCGCCGTGAGAATCCCGTCCAGCACGTCCGTTTGGCCTATGATGCGCTGGCCGATCTGCGCAAGCAGATCCGCGCGCGCGGAGGCGAGACGCTCGAGCAATTCGACGTCGCCGGACACCGGGGAGGAGGGACGGGGGACGGGGGAGGGGTTCGGGGCCATTGCAGCCAAGGTAATAACACCCTACCCCTAAGCGCCACATAGCGTTGCAGGCGTGACGGTTTGCTTGCGAAAAATTTCACAAGCGTCTAGGTTTCCCGGCGCAACATGACTCCCGTGCAAAAAGACGAAGGGCCTGAAGCCAAAGGATACGGTCAGGGCTACGAGTACTTCGGGATGGCGCTCAACTTCACCATCGCCATCCTGCTGTTCGGTGCGGGCGGATGGTTCGTCGACGGCTGGACGCATACGCGGCCGCTGTTCACGATCCTCGGCGCGTTCGTCGGCGGGTTTGCGGGGTTTATGAGCATTTACTACCGCGTAAAGCGCGACACGGAAAAGGGCGGCAAAGGGCGGTAACGGGGCGCGACGTGAAAGCTTTGGTCATCCTCGTCGCTCTCGGTGTTGGGTTGGTCGCGGTAGCCACTGCGCTTGGTGGTGAGCCTGCGGCGATCGGGGGTGGAATCGCGGTTCTCGCGCAGCTCTGGGCTGTCGTTCTACTGAGGCCCAAGCTCCGAGCCCCTAACCCCGAGTTTATGGCCCGCTGGCTCGGCGGCATCGGGATCCGGTTCCTGGGCGTGGGGATCGTCCTGATCGTATCGCGGACGGTGCCGGCCCTGTTGGGGTACGTCGGTGTGCTGTTGCCGCTCTTGTTCCTGGAAACGAGGTTTCTCAGGTGATGCAGAAGCCCGATATCGGCGCGATGATCTTCCATCACACCGGCGACAGCCATGTGATCGAGCTGCCGTTCATCGGGGAGAAGACGCTGCCGGGTCCCTGGTACATCCCCGGCACCCACATCGATGTGTCGCCGACCAAGCACGTCGTCTTCATGCTCCTCGCCGCGTTCCTCGTCTGGCTCACGATCTGGTGGGGTGGGCGACAGGTCGATCGGCGCCACCGCGAAGGCAAAGCACCGGGCGGCATCGGCGCCGCCGTCGAGGCCATGGTCCTGTTCGTCCGGAACGACGTCGTGATCGCGAGCATCGGGCACGGCGGGGAAGTCTTTGCGCCCTACATCTTGACGCTCTTCTTCTTCATTCTGTACTGCAATCTGCTGGGGCTGCTGCCCTGGGGCGCCGCCGCCACCGGCAACATCGCCGTGACCGCCGGGCTCGCGCTGACCGCCTTTCTGACGATCGAGATCTCCGGCTTCCGCACGCTCGGTCCCAAGGGGTACCTGAAGACCATCGTGATGGTGCCGCCGGGCATGAAAGGCGTCGGCGCCGTCATCATGGCGATCATCATGACGCCCGTCGAGCTGATCGGCAAACTCGTCAAGCCGTTCGCGCTGACCCTGCGACTTTTCGCGAACATGACGGCGGGGCACTTCGTGATCCTTGTGCTCCTCGGCCTCATCTTCGTCTTCGGCACCGCGCCGGCCGTGATTCGCTACGGCGTGGTGGCGGGCTCCGTCGCGCTGACGCTGTTCATGATGTTTCTCGAGCTGCTCGTGGCATTCTTGCAGGCATATATCTTTGCACTCCTCACATCGGTCTTCATCGGCTTGATGCGTCACGAGCACTAACGACGCACGACGCACGACGCACAGACACTTTACCAGGGGAAGAAATGCACAACCTGCTCATGCTGCTCCAAGCCACGCCCGAGACGGCGCTCAACAGCAACGCGCTGCTCGGCGCCGGCATCGGGATGGGGCTCGCGATCATCGGCGCCGGCCTCGGCATCGGCCGCATTGGCGGTCAGGCGGTCGAAGCCATCGCGCGGCAGCCCGAGGCGTCGGCCGACATCCGCGGCGCGATGATCCTGACCGCGGCGCTGGTCGAAGGCGCGACGCTGGCCGCATTGGTGTTTGCCCTCCTCTTCAAGTTGGCCTAGTGCTGCTGCTGCTGCAGGAAGCGCATGAAGCAGGGGGAGGGGGGGCCGGGGGCCCGTTCACGATCAACCCCGGGTTGATCATCTGGACGCTGGTCGTCTTCGGCATCCTGCTCTTCGTGCTGTGGCGCTGGGGATTCCCGGTGCTCGTGAAATCGGTCGAGGAGCGCGAGCGCCGCATTCAGAAGCAGCTCGAGGACGCCGAAAAAGCGAATGCCGAGGCGCAGCGGCTGCTCGAGGAGCATCGGAAGCAGATTGCGGCCGCGCGGAACGAGGCGGCGGAGATCCTGGCGAAGGCGAAAGCTGTCTCCCAGAAGGAGCGCGAAACGCTGCTCGCCAAGGCGCGCGAGGAGTACGACGCGCTGCTCAGTCGCGCGCGCAAAGACATCGACACCGAGAAAGAGAAAGCGATCTTGGCGCTGCGGCGCGAGGCGGTGGAGCTGTCCATCGCCGCGGCCTCGCGGGTCATCGAGGCGAACCTCGACACGGAAGCCAACCGCCGGCTGGTCACGGAGTTCCTCGAGAGCCTCGGCAAAGCGGAGACGAAAAAGCGGTGAAAAGCGTGACGGTCGCGCGCAACTATGCCGAGGCGCTGTTCGCGGCCGGCGACCAGTACGGGCCCCTGCTCGACGCCGTCGCCGGGGCGATCCAGGCCGACGAGCGTATCGCCATCGTGCTCGAATCGCCGCGCGTGTCCAAGGCCGCCAAGAGCCAGATTCTCGAGAAGGCGCTCAAGGGCGAGGCCCCCAAGGAGTTCGTGCGGTTTCTGCAGGCCGTGATCCGGCGCG
>WNGO01000076.1_pt1 | contig 57398 bp, 103 predicted proteins | sample 5400511 | NCBI WGS metagenome assembly WNGO01 (sample SAMN13153380, study PRJNA577476) | soil metagenome | isolation source: 20 cm soil or saprolite under Garry oak tree replicate 2 | place: USA:California | collected 2016-06-15 | reverse complement strand
TGTTCGTGTACGCATTCATTTCGAGTATGTGAAAGGAGTAACATGATCTTCGATCTGGAAGTGAAGTACCAGGCACGAAAGCGTGACGAGAACGACAAGCTCGTCGATGATGGAGATGCTTCGGCGGCTCGTATCATCAGCGCGATGTACATGCCCGATGTCGAAACCGCTGCAAGAGTTGGGAACGAACTCGCAAAAGGTTTCTACAACCAACTCAAGAACAACGGCCTCCATGTCTGCATGTTGCCTTCCATCCTGATCTACGATGGCGACGGCAACATGATCGTCGAAGCATGGCCCGCAGCAACGCAATACTTCATCGAAAGGTAGGGAGATGGCACTCCCGCCGCAAAATTGGTGTGATGGTTGCGGTCATCAGCCAACATTCGTCCTGGTATCGATCAACAAGAAGTGGTATTGCATTTGGTGTCGCCACTTCGTAAAAGAAGGGAAACTAAAGTGCAACTCACAGGAAGTCAGAGGCATGAAATCGCGAACATCAGCAACTCTGCTGAAATCTGGGAAGAGCCAGAACTTTGGAACGATACCCTCGGAATAATCCCCGAAGGTTCTGTGGTGTTGACGTACCGCATTCCGTCGAACTACAACTATCACCACTACATCGAAGTGATCATCGAATCGAATGGAACGCGTCACTTGGTTCGCTGAATGTTTGACCTGAGCACAGATAACACTGTGTTCTCTCAAGCAATCAACGGGAGGTTGCAAGATGTTGAAAGACAAGGTAATCGAAGAGGCGGTTGAACTTGCTGATCGCTTCCCTGATATGTCAGATCAGGATATCTTCGAAGCATTGGAAGATATCCTGAGAATCCCGATCCTGTCCGAACAAAGAATCGGCAGGCTCGCAATCTTTGCCTATGACAACGGCAAGGAAGCAGCAGAGAGGAGCATCTGGTATTAAATGAAGACCGGAGACGATATCCAGATCGAAAGGTCAGATGGTTACAGTCGTTTTGGGACTTACCTCAAGTCCGACGACGAGTACATCTACATCAGGGGAACAGTCGGAGATGACATCGGGAAGAAACTCATGATCCCGAAGATTCACGTTCTCCAGATCACGATTCTCAGCACGAGAAGGGAAGGTTTCTAGATGCCGCGCGAAGGAGACATTCGTTTCGAGATTCTGTGGTATAGCGGAGGGCCAGAGCATGCGCCTAACCGCGTGATCGGTCGCGATTTCGTGATGCGCCACGATCTTACCGGGGCAATCGTGACAGCTTGCAACATGCTCAAGGCAGGACGCGGCAACAGCGAGCTTGCACAAGGTTTCTACGTGCATAAAGCAAGGGAGCAGTAATGATCATCAAGGAAGTAAAGCTCGATGGGAATGTCGCGATGGTTCCGCTGTATCGCGACGAAATCGAAGTGATGATAAGGATTTTGTCGAAGTACAACGGGGCTGACACAACAGCGGCATTGATGGCTCGGGATCAACTCAACGAAGCTCTCAAAGTCCTCATCGAAGAGGGGAAGTGATGATGACAGACGCAGAAAAAGAACAGCTTCTGGAACTAATCGCGGAGTACATCCAAGATACTGCCATCAGCGAAAGACTTGTCAGCGATTTTGCCGAAGAAGTCGCGATGAGCATGGACGTAACAACACAGAACGCCGACAAGTACCGCTACTACATCGAATCAACACTCCGCGACTAGATCGTTTAATTGAGTATTCGACCATCCACGCTTGACTACGGGAAACAGCGTCTCCAATCGAATACTCTACTAAGCAATCTAACGAAAGGAAGAAAAGATGTCTCAGGCAAATCCTAAGCATCCGAAGAGGAAGGGCATTGCGCGCAGGAAGAAGGAGCAGAAGCGCGAGGAAGCGGAAGCTCGCAATGCACTCACACCGTTCGAGCGCACCAGGGCATATCGCCGCCGACTTTCGCAGTAGAAAGGGGAAAGATGTTCACTGTTCGTGTTGTTTCAGCAACAGATCCGGGAAAGCCCGTGATGTCGCGCGAGAATCACGGTTTCACGAAGCGCGAAGCTCTGAGCTTCATCGATAGACTCGGCAAGTTGTCCACAATCTCGCGTTTCGGTCACCTGTACATCGTCACTCCGTCGAAGAAATAATGGACGAAAACGAGCTAATCCAGAGAGTCGAAAATCTTCTCCACTTGATCGACAAGATGTGGAGGGATGATTCCACACACGACGATGTTGCAGAAGAAGCCGAGGCTCTAAGAGCTTGGCTAAACGAAAGAGAGGGAAAATGAACGAGAACGACAGAGTAATCCTGCAAGATGCGCTGTACTGCATCAACTGTCTCAAGGATGATCCGAACTTCACGATCACTCATCCACAGTACGAATGGTTCACGAGGATCGAGAGCGACATCGAGACAGTTCTCAAGCATCACGAAGTTCTCGAAGGGATCTACACCGATTCCCTGCCGCAAGGTTGCTCGTTGTGTTCCGTCAAGAGCTTCCAAAACGCCGTTGATTCGGGTAATTTCACTGACTACGACGGTTTCGGAAAGCCCGCCAAGAAGATCAATGGCGTGATGAAGATGGCACAAGCCCACGTTCGGCCATCATCATGGACACGAGACATCTACGCAGACACAACACACATTGTCTGGTTCAACAGATAAGGAGGAGGGCATGACAAAGCAGCAGATCGAAACGAAGATCGCGAAGTACGAAAGACAGAAAAACGTTTTGCCGGCGGTCGGGAAAGCACTTCTGAAAGCAAAGAAATAACAGGGAGTAGAGCCGGATGGTTCACAATCATAGAGGTTCGATTCCTCTACGGCTCAATCAGCAATTCAACGGGAGTAGAAAGGAGGAAAGATGGGTCTGTATTTCGTTGCTAAGTACAACGTAGGGCAGCAATACGGAGGGCCAGAAGAAGGTGGCTGGTGGTATCACGCAGGAGTACCAGTCGAAGATTTTGAAGTCGTCAGTTTTACAAGCGAAGATGACGCGTTTGCCTACGCGCGTATCTTCAACGCGAAGGAAGAAGAGCGGCGCGGCGAAGAGAACGAGTATGATTACACAAGTGTTCTCAGCTATCGCGATGATTTCTTCGAGTATCGAGTCATCGAAGAATATCCGCCGAAGCCGTTTCCAGAAACGAGGCCACACTATGAATAACCTGCCGGAGATCGGTAGTGTCGTAACATTCGGCAAGAGGCGTGGACACATCATGGGATATTCCGTGGCATCGCGCCACGGATACAAAGAGAGGATGCAGGTTTTCGCACTTGTGGATCTTTCTCCGGAATCCCAGGGATGGCTGGAACTTGATGATCAGCATTCACAAGATACCTTCATCTCGGCCATGATCCTCAACATCGGTAACATCGACACCGTTGACGGTGTTATGGTGGAGAAGCCCGAATGAGGCTCTACATCGTAACATTCGAACTCGATGGTGAGTTCTGGTCAGAACCATTTATGGCCAACGATCACGACGACGCAGAGGAACAATGCAAAGACATAAATCCTCCTGAAGTCAAGATCATCTGTACTGTGAGGATTCCGTTTCACGTGATCGAGCGCGCGTATTACCTCGAAAAAGCGAGGCGCGCATGAGCAAAGTAATCTCACCAGATGGAACCGAGAAGGAGGTTAGGAATCTCGGATGGCTCCTTCGGCATGACGAAGATGTCGAATGGTTTGAGGTTCACCAATACTACCAATACTACGGCGATCGTCACGGAGTATGGGATTGCACGTTCTGTGCCCATTTGAAGGATGGTCGCAGATTCGTCACAGAATTTGCAAGTCGTGGTGTTCTGTGGGAGTGGCTTGATCGCCCGAAGTTCCAATGCTTGCCTGTACTGTGGTTTGGTGCTGTTGTACCGGCAGGAGGATTGGAGTATTATCGTCCTGATTTCATCAACTACGATTTACCGAAAGGAGTACGGAATGGATAGTGCAACTGAATACGACGAGCGGGTGGAGAATCTTCGGAGGTTGGAAGAGAAGATCGCTACACACGATGAGCAGGTAGCACTTCGTCGCGGATTCTGGAGGAATGCACTCATGGCGGGATGCGATATCCCGTATGACGCATACCGCGGGTCGCAGTACCACAACATCGCGCAACATCACTACAACGACGAAAGTGGCGAGTACGAACTGGATGAGAAAGAGACGGTCAAGGAAATCGCAAAGTACGTCCAGTTCTCGCGGAAGCACGGATACAAGGTCGAGAAGAAGTACACGGACGATGACTTCAACGTGTACATCGAGATTCCGGGAGTCGAAGGGAAGTTCAACCTCTATACAACACGGAAGGTCGTTTGCAAGAGGGTTGTCGTAGGTACCGAGGTAGTTGCCGCTGTTCCCGAGCATGAGAAGGAAGTCGTCGAGTGGCAATGCGATAAGATCGCATTCCTCAACGTGGAGGTCTAATGGCTCACGCACATTACGAAGAGTGGATCTGCTACGTCAGGATGCCGAGACTGATGGAACTACCAGAGAACCGGCTGCCACAGCATGGTAACGAGTTCAAGATGTTCCAGGACATTGAGAACTACGCGAAGTTGCGCATCGAGGCCGAATGGGGAATCAAGGGAGTTGATTTCAACATCGCGAAGGTCGAGAACGTAACGGATTAGGTTTAACCGGAGTACAGGATAAAAGCTGTACTCCCTTGAGCCTAAACCAAAGGAGGATAGATGGATCACTGGATCATGGTTTTCTGTGTGGTAGGGATTTGGGCTTGTGCAATGATCATATTGTACCTTGCAGTTAGAAGGAGGTAGCAATGGGTAAGCGTAGATTCTGGGGAAGTGTTCGCGGCATGAACACAACGGAAGTAACAGCATCGACAGAAGCAAGCCGCGGCGGAAGTCACGGAATCGAAGCACATGCGAGAGGTTGGGATTTCGGAATCAAAGTCGTCGGAAGGATCAACGAAGATGGCGAAGATGAGTTCGAGATTTGGACAACCGGAGGATCGTGTGATCCTTCGATCAAGAATCCCATCGCAAGAGTCAATGCGAAAGCAATCGCATGGCATCAAGATTTCTAACGTGGATCTTAGGATTCGCTTTTTGCTACTCAGTTCTGACACACAACAGACTCGGAGTAGGCTTATCTGGGATTCTCGGAGCAGTCTTCATAGTCATGGGCTTTGATTTCTCTGATGAAGAAGATTGAGGAATACAAGATCAGGATCGACGAACGTTACGAGATAACGTTTGATGATCTGATCAACGTCGGCATTAAACCACTAACTCCGAGATGTGAAGCAAGGCTCGCAAAGTTCGGCCCGCCGATGTACATTCGCGAGGAAATCGCTAGGAAACGTCAGCATATGGGCTATCTCTACCTGATCCATTTCACTATCCCATACAAGCACGCGAGACATTACCTGGGATTCACGAAAGATTTGCCGGCTCGTTTGATACAGCATAGAATTGGCCAGGGAGCTAATCTCATGCGAGTCATCGAAGAAGCTGGTATCCCATGGAAAGTCTCGAGGATTTGGGTAGGTGACAGATACTTGGAACGTTCTCTCAAGAATACGAGGAATGTCCCAAGACTCTGTCCAATCTGCTTGCAGGCAGAGCAGTACACGACCAAAGAAGATCAGAACATCGAACCCGACTACGAACTAAGGGAGGTTGAATAAGTGGATCTCTGGATTAGCGAGATGCTCATCCGCATGAAAGCGGAATCTTTCGTCCTGCAAAGAGAAATCAACAAGACTCCCCGCTGGAATGTAGTCAAGCGTTACATCTTGCTGGAAAAGCTCTACCAACTAGACGAGGATCGAGGGCTACTTGCCCACGTTCTAAACGACGACGAAGGGTACTAGATAATGGATCTATACGAAACTTACCTCAGAACAACTGAAGGTGAGACGTACCATCCCACTGATATCCGCGAAGGAATCGAACAGTTTTTGGGAGAGAAAGGATATCGAATCTCTTTCAACATCGAAGGAGTTGTAATCACACTCAGACGAGATATGCAGGTCGATGCAGATATGAGATTCATCGATAGCCAAGTCGGTGGGGAAAGTGTCAACTGTGCAGTAACAATCCGAGGTCATACAAGGGAGGCTGAATGAAGCTCACGATGGAGGATTCAAAAGGGCGGCCTACTCTCACTATCGAGTCAGATGGTGAAGGTAGATACAAAATCGATGGACACGGTTTCACTTTGCCTCGTGCAGCCGAGGATGCAACCAAGTTGGAAACCGACGATGGTTTTCACGTCATCGGTTTGATTCACCTGATGTTCAGCGTGAATGATTCACGCGAATATCTCACACGCAGACTAAAGGAAGACCATGCCACTGGAAACTGAAATCATCGGAGTCAAGGGAGAGATAATCCAGCTTACTTGGGATTTCGTCGCGCTCTCGATCATGCTCACTGTGGGATTGAGGGAAGGTGATCCTGATTTCAAGGTAAAACTCCTAAGGAACGAGGAAGAAACCAGAATCGGAGATTTGCCTATGGATGAGTGGATTGATTTCTCATGGCAACCAATCTACTATCTCAACACGAAAGCTCCACTGTGGAAGGTGGGTGAGCACAAAGTCCAGAACAACTACGAATTCAAGATCAACGACGAGAGAACCATCATCCTCCGCAAAGGTTACAAGCTCCGAATGCGCCGAGTTTCAAAGTAGGTCTTATGCAGCATATCTTCAAGTATGCTGCGTTGGATCTATCAAAGAAAGGAGAGGCATGCCAAAGAAATACGTGATTATCGAGAACACTCCTGGGTATTTGCCAGAGAACGATGATCCACTGACATTCGATAGCTACGCCGAAGCTCTGAATCATCTTGTGGAATACAACAAAGAGCTTTCAGAGGAATTCGATCCAGATGGATTTCCGACATACGAAGTCTATCCGATCGTAAATGGATGGTTCAAGTACGGCTTCCTCGGCAGCATCGGAAATCCAGAGTCGCATGATCTAGGACGTTATGTGACAATCGAGGAGGTAGAAGAAGATGGCACCGTATAACCCTCGTGATCTAACGATCAGTATTAGAGCTACTAGTAAATCCCATCTCGTTTACAACGGAGGGCCAGAAGGAGCAGTTTTCCCAGGATGGTTCATTTCCGTTCACGAGAACGAAGGTTACGACCGCATTGTCGAAGCTCAGATTTCTATCGATCAGCTTGTAGTCATCACCACGAAGATCGATGAACAAGTCGATGGATGGCCAGTTGAACATGGTATGAAAGCTTCCAATTGGCGCGTCACAAACGCTGCCAAGGCTTGTGATCGTGCGATGAGAGATGAGCTTCGTCGGCAATTAAAGCAGGCAGAAGATATTTCTGCTCGAATCCCTGTCCTCAAAAAGATGTTGGGAGAAGAATGAAATGGTATTCGTCGTGACGCGCCAGAAGAATTTTTACGATAGTGGTGCCCATTCCGTAGAGATTGCATATGGAGTGGATAACGTCTCGCCAGGGGCAATGTCCAACTTCTTCATCGAAGATTTCGCAGAAGAGGACGATCCGCGCGAGATTGCAGAAATAGCAATCATACTGCGAAAGCACTGGGCACGTATTCTCGGTATTCGTTGGTTCTCGAATTGGGCTGAGGGAATTCATCCACTACCATTCACAATCTCGGGTGCATCATCAATAGGATTATATCCGACGGTGAATGACGGTCTGACAGCAGCAGGACTTCGCAGATGGGCAAAGGAGATGTACGAGAAAATGCCGAAGTGCGAACACTGTGGTACTCCGACTGAAGACGAGTATCAAGACGAATTCGGCGAGAAGTACCCATGCTGTAGCGAATACTGTGCCGAAAAGCTATTCATCGACCCAACGGAGGTTTGATGGAAAATTACAAAGCATCCGATTATCTAAGACGTGCGGCGCAGATGCTTGATTGTGCAGTTCAGCTAACGGGCGATGAAACAACCGACGAGATTGACAAGATGGAATCTCGCTGCGACGAACTGGCTAATCTTCAGGAAAAGAAAGGCAACTGATGATAAAGGTCTGTAGAGGTTGCGGGCAACTCAAGGGTATCCCGCATTATGACGGAGAGCTTTGGAGGCTTTACCATCTTCTCGATGACGGTGGTAGGAAATTCATCGAACCTCTCGTTTATACCGGCGAGGAATTCGAGGATTCCTGGGACGACGAACACGAAACCAACTTCGCCATGGTAGCCATGGAAAAGAACATGATCGAACGTGGACTCTGTGGAGAGTGTGGTCGCCCCAATCTCGTCGGAAAGACCGAAGAAGATTTCCTCTCAGAAGAGGATGCCAGAGAACTTGCCGATATGTACGCAGAGATGGAAGCTGAAAGGAGAATGGGTGCCTGACCCAAAGAAGATCGTAAGAATCGAGATTGATGAGACAAATGATGTCACGTTCATCTTCGATGATTCCAAAGAGCATTTCTCAGCAGGTGAGTTTGCGCCTGGTTCCTTCATAGGGGATCATCTTGAGATGATCGAGTACGAGATTCAGGATTACAACTCCGAAGTAGATTTGTGGAGGAGAGATGACTAAAGAACCATGGAACGGTGATCTTTCACTCTTGAGAGAAGATCACATTACTGCAATGATTATCGACTTTGAGGAGAGAACAGTCGAGGTATATGCCGATAATCAATTTCGAGATCAAACAGGAGGACATTACGAATTGGTTGAGAAGCCTCTTCCGTTTGCCAACGTTTCACCGTTCGGACAGATTGCCCGAGGTCTACGTCGGATGATGAGCAATCATCTCAACGAAGATGCTCGTAGAAACTGACAAGCTAGTAGACACAGGAACAATCGCTGAGATGTTGGAAGTTCAACCATCGGCGGTTAGTAACTGGAAGAGTCGAAACATCGGGTTTCCAGAACCACACGTTCGTATTTGCCATACCGACTATTGGCTTGAAGATGATGTTTGGGGATGGCATTACAACCGAGTCATCAGCAATGACAATCGTAAGCGGCAGCGTATCCAAAAGTTACGCGAAGAACTAGAGAGGCTGGAATCGAGTTAATTCCACTTGACAAACGGCGCTGCTTGTGATAAGGTAAGTAGTCCGTTCAACACTACGGGAGGTTTTGAGTGATTGAATTGAGTCGGGCACAGACCTTAGGTTTGGAGAGACTCTTCAAGAAAGTTGATGTTGAGCTTCTAGGTTTTGACCAGGGCCAGCATCCGGGAGATGTTCACGTCAGACTTGTGCGAAAGACGGGGCAAGTCATCGATTTCGTGCTAATGGCAAATGGCAGAGTGAGGAAGAATGAAGTTGACGTCATTCAGCGTAGCAGTTTTGCTTGATGAAATCACGGCAATGGAACATGCCGGCGAAATCATCAAGGAACCAGCGAAGGAATGGCTGCGTCACCAGGAACAACGGAAGAAGTACGGATGGATCGATGCAGACTACACAGCTTTGGTAAGAATGAAGCTGGAAAAGGGAATTGAGGAATATCGCCAAGCTCTTGCCAGAGTGTACGATACGATGGGTGATCGGGGTCTAGCACAGTTCGATCCCTTACCAGATTCTGCGGGGAATGGAGAGGCAGTAAATGTCTGACGAGCTAAGTCTAGACGAAATCGAAGCCATCGAGAACGAAAAGCCTAAGTACCCTACGAAGCACAGGGAAGTGGAGGATTCCAAGTGGCCTAACACTTATCGCGAAGAGTTCCAGATAGCTATTCTAGAGGGGAGAGATGAAATCGAAATCAACGGAAGGAAATTCAGGATCATCTATCGTTCCCACAGATCAAACTACCTGATCAAGCCGGTCGAAGGTTTCGTACCACTAGCGGAGGTTTCTCAGCAATGGCTGGAAATGAACTCTCTCTAGATGAAATCGAAGCGATCGAGGCACAACCCGATCCTGAGCCAAGACGGAGAGTTTCTAACAAAGCCTCAGCACTACCGAGGGACATCATGGGATGGCTCAAGGCAGAACACAGGATCTTCGATGAAGAGACAGAAGGTGGAAGATTGGTCTGTACTGTCCCGAACCATGATGAATCACAACGTGACCGATCAAAGGGAGTCGTAGTAAAGATCGGTGAGAATTGGGTTTGCCGAATGTGCTTCCTCAATCGAAGAGACATCGATGGTTGATGCTGTATTCCATCATCTGTCTAACCTCTACAAGCAGCTAGAGGAAGGCTCGTCTATCGAGGATATGGACGGTGTGAACCTGAGGGTCTTTCGCGGATCATTCGTTCGTGCATATCGAACGTGCGCGATTGCTCAGTCGTACTACACCGATGTCCGTAAGTCCCTGATTAGTATGGGCTGCATCACAATGCTTCGGCAGGGAGCGCGTAACAAGCCGAGTGTCATCATCCTTCATAAGCCGCCAGAGTTGGGCGACTACGAAGTGGTGAAACATTCGGACTTGACACCGCGGCTTGACCCTGCTATTCTTGCTCAACGAGTCGATGACTTGGCCAGACAGATAGGAGGTTTCAATATACTAGAGGGTTTTAAGGATCATGAAGAAAGGCTCCGGGAGATGGAGTTGAGGATCGAAAAGATTTCGCAGGGCACTACCACACCTAAACGCAAGATCAACACCTAACGAAAGGAACACAGAAATGTCTAGCACGATTCAGGAACTGATGGCATCTGATGAGCTTGACCTCGATCAGATCGATGCAGTAACCGCAGGTGGTTCGGAGAAGGGTCTGTACGAGTCCAAGGCAGTCGAGTTCTTGGAGTCGGGTAAGCTCGGTATCCCGTATGCGTTCTCGGGTAAGCTCGGTAACTCGGTCAAGACGGGTTTCGAGACGGCTTTCGCGAAGATCGCGAAGAATGAGGCCGACGACAAGACCGGCGCGAAGAACTACAGCGACGAACTGGCCGATATGGCCAAGAGTGTCGAGATCAAGGTTCGCAAGCTCGAAGGAACCTGGACGGATGACAAGGGCAAGACTCGCGATAACGAGGGAGTCTTCCTGATCAACCAGGCTCTCGTTCGCGAGGCCAAGCGGCAGCGTGAGGCTGCTGGTAAGGCAACCGCAGAAGCCGCTGCGTAGTTCCGAATCCATGGTGAAAATGGAAGAAGCCCCTGAAAATGGGGCTTCTTCCATTTCTAAGGAGAAACTAAGTGATGGCTAATTCAGCTAAAAGAAGAAAAGCCAAGCATATGGCCTTGAGAGAAGCATCAAAGGTACTCCGTACCCTCAACTCAGGGCATGACGGGATTGAGTTCTCGATTTTAAGCAATCCCTATATCTCCGAAGATGAGAAACCTCTATTCAGAGAGGAAATGGATCTAATAGCTTGGAGACTTGAGCAAAGAGCCGATGACCAATTCCAAAGGAATCAGGAGATTTATCGTGCCAATAGTCCTTGTAGGTCTAGAGGAACATCAAGTAGATGATTCGCTCTATTCATGGTTCCTCGCAGAAGTCGTTCTCGAAGAACGGAGCATCGAAGATGTACTCACCAACGTCAGCAATCCCGACGATCAAGTCAAGCTAAATAACTACATCATCTACCGACTTCTGGAAGTAGATCCGGGATACCTCCATCCGTCAGGACACTAGTGGGAATAATTCTCGTGATCAGAGTCGATATGAATGATGAGTCAGACTTGGATTGGATTCGCGGAAAATGTGTCGCTGCTGTGGTGAATACAGTAGCCGAAGCCCAAGAAGAGAATAGACTTGACTCAACTTCGGTCGAAGTCTTGTGGGATACTGAGGAATCCGAGGAAACGTGAAGTAAATCTAGGCTTGACACAGTGACCTAGATTTGCTACAGTGACCTCCGCTCTACTCCCGTAGAAGCTGGCTGAGAGTCGGGGAGTTTCCGCAAGGACTCCCCGACTTCGGCTATTTAAGGGATAAAGTCTCACGATCCGGTGGTTGGATTTCCACGCGGTGTCGGGCCACCGGATCATCAGGCTTTCGCCCAAGAGTGAGAGCTTCTCCGGTTTTTAGGAGGATTTGTAAGCTAAACGGGAGGTAGGCATTCTTTCTAAGCTATCACTAACGGTTGTCGCCGTTTTTCTAGCAACCGTACATATAGCCCAAGCAAAGAATATGGTGATCCCGAAGAAGGCTCACCTAACGCTACATCAGAAGATATGGTGGCAGAAGCGAATCATACGACACGATAAATGGGTAGTCCATACGGCTAAAGTCCATAAGGCAAAGGTCGTAAAGTTCCATCGCGCGCAACTTCACTGGACAAAGCGCGAACTCCAAGAGTCGATGATTGCGCTAGCATCGAAGTACGTTTCATTGGCGGGAATCTGCGCGTCATGTTGGGAACGAGTTGCAACCTGTGAGAGTAGCCTTGGAACAGGGCACCCAATCTGGGACATTGACTCAGGAAACGGATTTTACGGCGGGTTGCAGTTTACCATCGATACATGGATTGGTGCAGGCGGCACAAGATTCGCGAGTCGCGCTGACTATGCCACTAGGGAGCAGCAGATTTACGTTGCATCCGGTCTTCCTCTTAGCAACTGGCCAGTTTGCGGCGCATCCTACTAGAGACTGGGGTAGCCCCAGATAGATGGAAGTATGTCCGCAATGTGGCGATTTTGTCTTAGAACTTCTACGGGATACGGGGTGGTGTCGTGACTGTTCGCCCAAGCGATGCGAACGTTGTGGCAAAGAAGTTAAGCTCGACCAAAAATCCCGGCGCTTGTGTTCATGGTGTCGAAGGATTGAATGGTTTGAGCGCAACTTCGATCTTATAGAAGAGTTTCTCGTCGTCGGATTCTCGATGTCCGAAGCGATTTGTCTCGTCAAAGATTTGAAGTTGCCAAGATGTCTCGTCTGTGGTGACGTGATCAATCGAGGACACTTCTGCCACAAAGAAGGATGTCGAAAGGCTTACCACAGATACAAGTGGAATCGCTGGAGTAAGAACATGACCGAAGAAAAAGCTCTACGGGAGGCAATAAAGTGATCGAATGGATTACGCTTGATCTAAGACAACGTCGTCTCTACGTCTATGACGAGAGACACACAATCATCCCACTAAGACCAGAACTTCAAGGGTTAGAACGTCTCTGGACACCAATTCCAGAAGGTGATGAAAAATCTTTGCGTGTCTTAGTAGAGAAACTGATTACAAGAACAAAGGAACAAACTCCATGACACAGACAAAAACGATAGAGCCGGCTGAGTTTCAGATCGAAGATATGGCCCATCTCGCCGAACGCGATTGGTCAGCAAACTGGTCTGAAATGGGATGCTTTAAAACATCAACTGTCCTATGGTTGATCCCAAAGTGGGCTAGAAAACTGGAAAAAGAATGCCCACAGGTCTTGATCATTACGACAAGATCGGGGAAGGGTACGTTCTGGAAGCATGGGCCGATCCAGCTTCCAGAGTACGAGCTATTCAACCTGAATGGCGGCAAGGTCAAGATGGTCATGGAAGGATTCGAGTTCGATATCGGAGGAATCCCAGATGACTACACACAACCGCGCATCTTCGTAGCTCACTACAACATCTTCACAAAGCGTAAAAAGAAGAAGAAAAAGCCAGAGGATGAAACGCAGCAACCGAAAACTTCCGAGGAAATTCTCGAGGAAATCCTAGATGAAGCTGCATCAGAGGCAAAGAAGGAAACGAAGATCGATGTTCTAGAACAGATCCATCAGCATAAGTGGGACATCATCATCCTCGACGAAGCCCACAGGATCAAGGGTCGTCGGACAGGATGGACTAGGGAAATCAAGAGACTCAAAGCTCCAATCAAGCATGTGATGACAGGAACAGGATTCATCAACAACCCCGCCGAGGTACATAGTCTCCTGAACTTCCTCGACAAGCATGAGTTCGCGAGCTACTGGCGATTTCGGGAGGAATACTGCCTAGAAGATTCGGTCAATGGATTCCGGAAGATAGTCGGTATTCAGCCCAACAAGATTCAAGAGTTCCGCGACCTAATGCGAAGTATTGGCCCGCGTCGCACGAAGCAGGAGGTATTCAAGAATCTTCCTGATCCGATCTTTAGCCCATACGAAGTCGAATTGAACCCAATCCAGAGAAGGATCTACGATGACCTCAGAGACTACCTCCAAGCCCTCGACGATGCTGGAGAAGAGATCTATTCGCCTAACGTTCTCTCAGCATTGCAACGTCTCCGGCAGATCTCAGTCGCAACTCCCAAAGTTGTTAGAGATTACTTTGATCCTGTCACACAAAGACGGGTACAAGAGTTGGAGTTTGTTGAGCCTTCGTCAAAGTTGGATGCGCTCATGGACATATTGGATGGACTCGAATGGGACGAGGAGCGTCGGGATCAAGTTGTTGTATTTTCCAACTTCAAAGCCCCGATTGAGCTTGCTAAGGTTCGGTTCGAGAAAGCAGGAATCTCCTTCCTCGAAATGAGGCAAGCAGATAGTGACCGAACAAGGTACCAGAAGTGGGCTATTGACTTCCCGAAGAAGGAACATCAGGTATTCATCTGTACGCTACAGCTAGGTTCAGAGAGTATCTCGCTCACTACAGCGACAACGTGCGTGTTCCTCGATCGTTCATGGAGTCCGAAGGACAATGATCAGGGAGTCAGCAGAGTATGGCGTCCTGGTCAGGAGTCAGTAGCCAACATCATCCACATCAATGCAAAGGACACCGTAGATGCCAGAGTCCTCGCCACCAACACCCGAAAGCAAGGTTGGTTTAAGCAGATCTTCGGATAGAATGCAGGAAGGTTCTATATGCACTTGTGCATCAGAAGGAGAACATGCGGAGATGCTTCTAAGGATCAACGCATCATTCCTGCTTGACTACGACCGACACTCAGACCGCAACAAATCAAAGCCAACCTCCGAGACATTGCGGAAGCGAGCAAACGTAGTGAAATTCGTAACGAAACGAACAAGAACTCCAGGATGATGAATTTCGATACTATAAAACCTCTTCTCGTTGCATTTGCAATGGATATCCAAGGCTGCGGCAAACCCGAAGCAGAATCTCTAGTACACGAATTTTGGTATGAAGGTGAGCCTTGCAGATACACCGGCGTCCACGAATGGACAGAAGAAAGCAGACCGAACTGTAGATGGTGTGGTGTCCCTCTAATTTCTGACTACGGGGGATAATGCAGCGAAGATTCGATGATCCGTGGGAACGACTACAACTGTTTCCGGTTCGTGCTTGTCCCTGTTGTGGGAAACTCGTCTACGATACAGGCGGCATTTTCTGTTGTCGCGTGCACGAAAAGATTTACTTCGGGCAGATAAGGAAAGATCGATGCCCGTCTACGTAGGCGTACCGATGTGGCCATACGGAAGAATGATTATGTGCCATATGTTCGCAACAACGAACGAAGAACTGGAACAAATGAGACGCAAACTCAGACTCAGGAAAGATTGGGAACAGAAGCCAAGAGAGAGTATCGGCCCACACTACGACATCGCTAAAAGCAAACGAGCAGAAGCAATCAGTCTAGGAGCGATCCCTTGCGACACAATCGCAGACGAAGTAAGAGCCTTCGAGGAAGTAGAGGAGGCCCGACATGAACAGAAATAAACCACTATTAGTTATACGAAGCCGTCGATGCCCACATAGGATTCGAGTAGGCCCACTCGATGATTACGGAGTTGAGGCTGATCATCCAGTACAATCAACATATTGCGATGAATGCCGAAGATTGTGGATTGCAGGTATCCATCCTGCGCAAATATTCAGGAGTCCGGCATGAGTAAGAGATTCAACGAGCTTTCATCCGATGAACAGATAGCGAGACTCCGCAATGTGATAGAAGTTCTCGCGAGTTGGCTTCTTTATGCACAAACAGGATTCGGTGATCAAGATGTCAAAGGAATTCATAATCTCATCGAATACGGTACAGTTACGGTAAAGGTAGAAGATGAGTAATTGCATCTGCAATCCACCGATACTATCACTCGATTGCCCAGTACACGGAAAGGACGTTGCTGATCTCGTCATAAAAGCCATTGATCAGGGTCACGTAATTCAGGAGCAACCACCGGGGCGTTGCGAGCTTTGCGGTGCCATCGAGGAGACTCGCCCTTACGGGCCAAATGAAGAGGAAGTTTGCTTCGATTGTGGTATGAAAGATGAAGCAGCGACTCGTCGCGCATTCGAGCGACGATTTGGAATAACAAATGAGTGAACCTAAAGGCCCACTAAACGCCGACTACTACCGTGAAATCTGGGAAGAGGAACGGAAGCATAACCGAACACTCAGAGATGAAATCGTGGAGCTAAAGAAGAAACTAGCCCGTGCGAGATTCCTCGCCGAACATCTGTTCCAAATGGTCGATCCACAAACATGGCGCGATAGTGGAGGAGATGATGGGCAAGGTCACTACGAAGGCGAGTATGCTGCTGCCCGTCTCGAAGAAGAAATCCAATCCTGGAAAAAGGAAACATGACACAAGAGGATGCACTCAAATTCGCATTTGCACTAGATGGACTCATCCGCTCTCGGACAAAAGGAGATGGTGGCGAAGAGTATGCAAGAAAGTGCATCAGAGGAATCGCCGAAGCCCTAACAGACAAGGAAGATCCTACCGAACAGCTAGAGAAGAAGCTCGAAACGCTAGCGATTCTTGCAAAGAGAGCTAAGAATGCTTCTGCTGCACCCGACTACGACGAAGAAGCAATCCGAGATGCACTTTGGGCACTTGTCCGTGCTGCTGAATGAACACTAGACTAGTCAGCATAACTCCAAATCCTGAGTTGTTGATTCTGTATTGCGCGAGGGTTTCCGCGGATCAGAGTAATCAATCAACAGGACTGATCAAATACTTGATCAGACACAAGCATTGGTCACCTTTCGAGATGGCTCATGCGGTAATGGAAATTCAGACTAGCAGAATCATCGCGGTTCAACTACTGCGCCACAGGTCTTTTAGCTTTCAAGAAGCAAGTCAGCGTTACGTCGGTGCCACGGCTTCCTTCGAGTTGGCTAAGGCTAGACGGCAAGCAGAGAAGAATCGTCAGTCATCGATTGATGATCTACCAGATGAAGTTCTGGACTGGTTCGATGAAGCTCAACGTTCTGTCTGGAATTTTACAACGAATCTCTACAACCAAGCAAAAGGTAGAGATATCGCGAGGGAATCTGCAAGGTTCCTTCTCCCCGGAAGTGCAAGGACGAAGCTCTACATGGCAGGCTCAATTCGATCCTGGATTCACTACATTGAACTCCGATGTGGAGAAGATGTCCAGGAGGAACACAGAGCTATCGCTATGCAGATCAAGAAAATTCTAGCCAAGGAACTGCCCGTGATAGCAGAAGCGATGGAATGGGATACGAGTCAACCAACGTAGACTGCTCAGAGATTAAGCCCTACGTCACTGAGCTTATTCTACGTTGTGGTAGCCCTGAGAAGGCATCCGACTACTGTGGTGTCGGGACTTCGACGCTCTACAGAATCCGCCACAGTTACCATTGTACGATGCAGCATAAGACGGCGGCGATGATTTTCGCTGCACTTGTCCGAAAACGCAAAGAAGATCGGCAGAATAAGAAAATCAGTGAAGAACTACTAAAAACGAAACGAGAACAGGCAATTCGAGAGGATCGCATCGGGCGACTGGCAGGTTATTGATAGTTGACATAGCCGCTCAAGTCTGATAGTGTTAATCCCTCGAAAGCCTACGGGAGATTGCATGAAAATTGAAGATGGTCTGCGGGGATTTGGGAAACTTCCCGAAGCACCCGACAAACTCAGCATAATTCCGATCCACGCCTCGGATCGGGGAACATTCAAGAAATGCCGTAGACGTTGGCATTGGTCAAGCCCCATGCGCGAGAATCTTGTACCTCGCGCAGAACTCGGCGGCATCTACCTACCTCTGTGGTTTGGCTCCGGTGTCCATTGGGCACTCGCGAGATACTACGATCCTTTCCTAAAGCGTGATCCCGTCGAGACATTCAAGACCTGGTGGGAACTGCAATGGAATGGTGGTGTCACTACAGAGGAATGGTTGCCTACCCTATATGATCGTAGTCCTAGAATCTTAGCAGTAACGAACGTACCTGAACTAGCACTCGATGAGCATACAGCTTTAGTCGATAGTCCGGTACAGGCATACAAGGTACGCGGTCTAAAGGACATCATCGGGGATCTACAGCAGGAAGAATTCGAGGAACATCGCGACCTCGGAATCGGAATGCTGACGTTCTACAAGCAGTATGCAGCAGAGCGCGACAACTTCAATGTTATCGTTGCTGAACATACGTTCTCGGTTCCAGTACGGAATCCTGATACCGGAGAGATACTGACTTGGGTAGATCATCGTGATGGTCAGGTTAAAGAAGTCCATCTCAGAGGAACTGAGGATGCTATCGTCCAAGATCGGGAATCAGGACGATACGGAATTCTAGAACACAAGACAGCAGCGAAGATTGACGAGGACTACTTCGCGAAGCTCGATAAGGATGAGCAATGCTCAACCTATATGTATGCAGGTCAGCGAGAAGCTGAGCATTACGACCTGCCATTTAGGAAGATCGACTTCGTGATCTACAACGCTCTCAGGAAGGCTTACCCAAAGCCGCCTACTGAGCTAAAGAACGGCATGTTCTCGATTGACCGCGCGAAGGAATCCACGACAGTCGAGATGCTCGAAGAGTTCATCGAAGATCGAGGCATCGGGATAATCGTGGAGATGGATCAGAAGCTAAAGAATTACGTCGATTACGTCAGGGAGGCAGGTTACGAGCAATTCGTCCAACGTGACCTAGTACACCGCAATCAGAACGAGATTACCTCTGTGGAAGTGCGGCTCTACTGGGAAGTCATCGATATGCTGAGCGATCCCAAGCTCTACCCGAATCCCACAGGGGAATGGAGTTGCCTCCGCTGTCCCTTCCGTGCTCCTTGCATCGCTGTAGATGATGGCAGCGATTGGCAAATGATGATCGAAGAGGAATACGAAAAGAACTGGAGCCGATAACATGACAACACAATTCTACGAATACGAAGGTAGTAGCGTCTACGTCTGTGAGAATTGCATGCAAGATGACCTGAAGAAAACAAGAGAAGGGAAACTCGTAGAAGACGAGGCAGTAACTCCAAACATGGTGAAGAGACTACCCGATCCCGAGCACAACGCCTATCAATGCGACGGTTGCCTCGCACAGTCCGAAGGATATGACGAAATGATCGACGAGTACGACGATGTATAACAGATTCAATCTTGATCTGGTGGATTGGGAAAAGATCAAGACAGTCGCAGAGATGGTGGAAGCTCGCACGATGAAGCGGAGTGATCTAGAATTCGGCCCGTTGAAGGTAACGATCTACGACATTCCAGGGCAGAACACTCTTCGCGTCGACTTCCATGTCGAAAATGACTAACGTGGAAGATGAACTAACACTAGACGAAATCGAAGCATTAACTAAACCAACACCGGAACCACCACCACAGTTCAAGTCAAGATATGAACCTCCAAAGCAATTCGGGCCTTTACGTCATTTCGACCAGGAAATGCGTTGTGCATCGAGGGGATGCGGAAGCTCAACGTATCACAAGGTAAAGGGCATACCGTACTGCATGATCCACGCGATGCAGGAACTCAACGTTATGGTCGTGAAACTGGAGCAAACACTTGACAGCAAGAATCGACACGCTACAGAGCAAGACTCGCAAACCTGAACTCAGTCCATATCTTAGTACCTTCTTGTATGGAGATTCAGGTGTAGGTAAGACGTACTTCTGTGGTACGGCTGCTGATCACGTCTTTACAGGGCCAGTCTTGATCATCGATTGTGAAGGTGGAACTGCAACTCTGAGGCATCGACAAGAGAACGTCGATATCATCAGAGTCAAGACGATCAAAGAGATCGATGAGATACATGAGGCACTCTTCTTCGCAAAGCCTGAAGAATTGAGGTGGAAAACGGTAGCCCTCGATTCCCTCTCTGAGATTCAGGACATTGATATGCGATTCATCATGCGGCTCACGAAGCAACACGATGATACGCGCGACGAAGAAGTGCCTGCCCCTCGTGAATGGGGCAAGTCTCGTACACACATGCGTACTTTGATCCGTGCATTCCGAGACTTACCGATGCACACGATCGTTACAAGCCTTGCTAATGAGAAGGAGGAAGAAGGGAGGCCCACACGAATCATTCCTAACCTTAGCGGCAAGGTAGCGAAGGAAGTCCCCGGATTCGTCGGGGTTGTCGGGTATTACTACAAGCACAAGACAGGAGACAGAATACTACAACTAGACTCAACTCCGAAAGTTCCATTTTGCAAGACACGATTCCCGGAACTAGGACAGATGATCACCAATCCAACGTTCCCTCAGATTTACGAAACGATCTACAACTCAGGAGGATCAAACGGAAATGTCGCCAGAACCGCTTAACCTTACAGAGTGGGAAGAGGTTTCCTACGAGGCAGTCCCGACCGGCAAGTATTGGTTCGAGATTATGGACGCCGAGGAGCGCGAGACGGCAGGGGGAGAAGGTGCAAAGCTCCCCAAGGGTACGCCGATGCTTTGGGTACATCTGCGCCTTACCGGACGTGTCGGTGAGGATTCTGGCCCTGATGAGGATTCGGCCTACTACAACAAGCGTGTCTTCAGCAACATGGTTGTTCCTCCGGCTGACTACGATCCGAAGAAGAGGAAGATGATGAACGGTAGACTCGTCAACTTCTTCAAGGCCGTGGGGTATACCGAGGAAGAGATCACTTCCGGCGATTGGGAGCCTGATTACGACGAACTGTACGAGCGCACAGGCGTCGTTCAGATTCGCAAGGAAAAGGACAAGCGGGATTCGTCTGGACAGACTTTTGCCAACTCAGTCCAGTCATTCTTCCCGATGGAGTCTGTGGATTCCAACGCTACACCTGGACTCATCTAGTTAGATGCACCCAGTAATGTATGCACTACGGCATCATGCAAGTTCTCTGGAACCTTTGGCAATGGAACTCTTCGCTGCCATAACTCTGAAACTGCCCGAATCGAAGTGGGGTACGCGGCGTGGCGGTGCGAATAGCAATTATATCGTAATGCCAGATGGTCGCAGATTCTACTTCAAGGGTATTCTACGTCCGGATCTTGGCATCGAAGTCAGAACCAAGATCCAAAGCCCAGCCTTCACGAAGTTCACTACACGTAGTCAAATCTGGGCATGGGTGGAGAATCCCTGATTTGAGCTAGATAATAGGGGGAGAGGCTAGACCTCTCCCCCTTTTTCTATGTCGGCAACAGAAAAAGAACTCCTAACAGGTTTCTTCTCTTGGCTTTTTCAAGACCAAGAGGGTTACCTGTGCCTTGCTACAGCAGATCCAGATAAATCGAATTTCCAGCAGAAGTTCTTTGTTTGGCCGTCCGAAGGTTCCCGTGTTGAGGATTTCCTCCACGAGAATGGAAAACGAAAGAACTGCTGGTTTTGCGTCAATCTTCTCAATGCACGCGAGCGACACAAAGAACATTGCCTCCCTTGCAACTACGTTTGGGCAGACCTTGATACAGCATCACCGGCTGACATTAATCCGCCGCCAACATTCACGATCTTGTCTAGCCCTGGACGATATCAAGCCCTGTGGCGCTTGGAAAAGAAGGTACCGGCGCATATTGCAGAGGATTACTCGAAGCGGATAGCATACCTCTATAATGAGAATGGAGCCGACAAGAGCGGTTGGGATCTTACGCAACTTCTGCGAGTTCCCATGACTACCAACTTTAAGTACGAGGGAAGACCCACAGTTCTCGCACTTCCGCCGAAGATCGGTGCTATCTCAATCAGTACCTTCGAGGATATCCCGCAACCCGAGACAACTAAATCAGAGGTCGGAGAAATCCCCGATGATCTGCCAGACTCCGAGGAAGTTCTCGTAAAGTACCAGGAGTACCTGGATGCGAGCTTCTTTACGATACACGATCTAGAACCAGCCGAAGATTGGTCTGGAAAGATGTGGGCACTTCTGCGTATGGCAGCAGAAGCTGGAATGGGTAGAGAAGAAATGATGGCTGTTGGACTAACGGCCAAGTGCAATAAGTACGAGCGGGATAATCGACCTATTCGACATCTTTGGGCAGAAGTCGAAAAGGCTCACGGTATTTCGGATCACATGGCAAGTATCGCGGCGCGTGTCGATCCGTTGATGATCCCCGACCTCATTCCACCGAATGTCGAATACACCGAGACATTCATAGACAGATATCTGCATTGGGCGGAACAAGCCACAGATGCTACACCTGTCTACCATGAACTCTCTGCGGCAATTCTCCTTTCTGCGGTTTTGGCAGAACACGTCGAGTTTAAGCCATCTTACGCGCCACAGGGAATGTCTCCGAATCTGTGGGGACTGGTTCTCGGAGAGTCAACACTGACTCGCAAGACTACGGCTATGGAAATGGCAATCCACATGCTTAGCGAAGTCGATCCCGAAGCTTTGCTAGCAACCGACGGGTCTGTAGAAGGAATCCTCAGTTCAGTCTCTACTAGACCAGGAAGGGTAGGAGTATTCTATCGAGATGAAATCTCAGGACTCTTGGACGGAATCAATAAAAGAGACTACCTCGGGGCAATGCCAGAAGCATTTACCAAACTCTACGATGGAAGCACCCAAAAGCGAGTGCTCCGCAAAGAGGAAATTATCGTCCGTCGTCCAGTGTTCATATTCTTTGGGGGTGGTATCCGCGAAAAGACGTACTCGCTCCTGTCAGAGCAGTATGTTACTAGCGGATTCTTACCAAGATTCTTGGTCGTATCGGGAGATAACGACCTATCCAGAATCAGACCTACAGGCCCACCACAGGTAATCGGAGTAAGTGAACGCGAGAGGCTATTGAACCATCTAAGGGACTTGAAGGAAGCGTACATGGCGGGACAATACATGAGGATCGCCGGACAAGCAATTGATCTTGGTAGTACAGGCGATGCTCCGCGTAAAGAAGCGATACTCTCGCCCGATGCTTGGACACTCAACGCTGAAATCGAGATGAAGATGGTACACACGGCGGCGAATCACTACAGTTCTGACCGCGCTCTCCCTACCTTCGAGAGATTGTCTCGTAGTATAACGAAACTCGCGATTCTCTTGGCCGCATCGAGACAGACCGATCCCGGTGGTTTCTTCCCTGTAGAAGTAGAAGACATCGTTAACGCCGCACGATTCGTCAAGAAGTGGGGTCAGTATTCTATCAGCCTCATCTTCGCAGTAGGACGGACAGACGAAATGAGGTTGATGGATAAAGTCCGAATCATGGTCGCACGTCGCCCAGGTATCTACAGATCGGATATCATGCGGGCGCATCATCTGACCTCACGCCAGGTTTCGGAAACAATGCAAACATTGATCGATCGCGGAGAGGTCGTAAGGAAACGTCAAGGACGTAGCGAGCAGTATTGGCTCGCCAACTAGGAGGAACGAATGTCCGAGATTGATTTCTTAAACAAAGAGCGCGAACTCAATCTACAATTAGAGAAAGAGCTAGAAAAATGGAAGAAGATGGAAGTCCACCCGATGCAAGCTATCGGTGTAGATGTCATCCTTCTCGACGCAAGATTCCATGCACTCATTGATATGCTCAGCGAAGCCGGAATGATCGACAAAAACGAACACCATCTTCGCTCACTCCGAGGACTACTGAGAGTTCTGAGTGAATGGCGTTCAGAACTCGAAATACAAGTAGAAAAAGCCAAGAAAGCCAGGTTGAATCGCATCTACGGTCAAGGCGGAAAGAAACTCCACTAATGGGAATTTGGATTGTAGAAGAATTAGCATGCCCCGCGTGTGAAGACGGCTACATTTGTCTTCATGGTGATGGTTGCCTATTGGACGAGATGGCTGCCCGTGCTGCTTTTGAACTTGCTGTTCTTGATCTTCTAGCCCTAGCATTTCTTTTGGATCGTCAAAGAACAGTCCATCCGGAGCATAATGGTCATGAATGAGCTTCCACGCATCCAAGCCGAATTTCGGTCGAAATGCGCTACCTGTGGTGAATGGATAGAAGAAGGGGATTGGATCGTCAAGAACGATGACGAAGAGTGGATTCACGAAGAGTGCAATGAGTGACGAACATCAACTAAAATGTGATATAGAGCGTGAAGATGCTGTAATAAAGGCGATGAAACGCGATTATGTTTCAGGCCGTTGGACACTAGAACAACTAGAAAAACTGATCGAGAACCGTTTACAAGGTCGAACTCCGGTTGATGCAGAAGGATGGCCGCTCTACTATGAACCATCTCTACTCGACGGAACAGAGATGTTCGCACCATGACTGACGAACTTTCGCTAGAACAGATCGAAGGCATTGAGCAAGAGCAACCTCTACTGTGGGACGTTTCAAAGCGGAAGCATCCTCTCGCAGAATGTGAGACTTGCCCACTAATCAAGGCAAGATGCGCGCCGACTACAGGGCCGGCTGATGCCACAGTAGCAGTCGTATCAAGATCGCCAGGCTACTACGATGCTCGCGCAAAGAAGCCATTTTCAGGGCCATCTGGAAAGATCCTCGATCATCTACTCGGACTATACGGAGTGAAGCGAGATGAAATTCTCACAACGAATGTCGTCCTATGTGAATTCGATGGTACCCCGCCGAAAGAAGCAGTTGCAGCCTGTAAGCCAAGACTTGATTCTGAAATTGAGAATGCCAGAACAGTTATCGCAGCGGGATCAGAATCTGTTACGGTACTTACTGGACGGAAGAGTTTGGACGGTGCCAGAGGTTACACGCACGAGAGACAACGCAATGGGCATAGACAGCGTATCATTGCAACTAACAACCCCGCTATTGTGCTTAGAGACGACTCTACATTCCCGAATCTCGTTCGAGATTTCAGACTTGCTCTTGCGCCTCTACCCCAACCCAGATTACCCGATGTAGACTGGACAAATGATATCGAGGAAGGGCGACGTTGGCTCAAAGCCATTAGAAAGCAGAACGTTAATCTGCTCACCTTCGATATCGAAACTCTCGGTCTTCGACCTTCTGCTGGACTAGTTGCTGTCGGATTCGCAGATAGCGGAGATAAAGCGGTTTCCATTGGGGAACGACCATGTAGGGACAAGACTACTTATCAGGACTACATCGCACCGCTCATCCAAGACCACAGGCTCTTAGCTCATAACGGCAAGTTCGACCTACGAAATTTTAGAGCTAAGGGAATCAAGGGTATCCTCGAAGAAGATACAATGCTTCTCTCATGGGCACTCGATGAACGCTCGGACGAGGGGCAAGTCCACAAACTAGAGTATCTTCTCATGGATAACCTCAACTGGCCAAATTATGAGCCGGAAGTAGTGAGGCAATGGAAGTCCACAGTGAAGCGACTAGAAAAACAATTCAGGTACGAGGAACTCGATGAACTTCCAATCCCGGACGAATTGTACTCATACAATGCCCTCGACGCTGCTGGAACAGCCTTGCTATTTCCGATACTCAAGAACCGCGCGATTGAAGATGGAGTGTTCGAGCTTTACCGGCGGTTTCTCATCGAAGCGAGTGAAGCTCTACTACGAGTAGAACTTCGTGGGCTGAACTACGATGTCGAGGGCGCGCTCGATCTTCTTGAAGATAAGGTATGGCCTCGGCTAGAAGAACTAAAAGCCGAGATGCAGTTGATTGTCGGAGATGGTAGCTACAACCCGCGTAGTAACCAACAGAACTCCGCGCTGGTCTACGACAAATGGCGCGTCGTTCACAATCTTCCGCTAAAGAACGATAGGACGGTCGATAAGAGTGTATACACCGAGATCGCGGCTGGAAGATTTGTTATTGCTCTTGGACGGCCGAACGATAGTGACAGTTTGCCCGTCGGAGGCACAAGCGAAGGAGATTTACGAGCAAACGCGAAAGTTACTGCTCAAAGATGGGCTGAAAAGTTCAAAGATTACCAAGGTCTTGACAAGCAAAGATCAACATACCTAGAAGGTCTAATCAAACGGGCGGTCGCCAATGGCGGAAAACTCTTCACAGACTTTAAGCTTCACGGTACTGCTACCGGACGGCTCAGTTCGAGTAATCCAAATCTCCAAAACATTACACGAACAAAAGAAGGACTCCCCGATATTCGATCTCTCTTTGTGGCAAGCGAAGGATGCACTCTCATCTCAGCAGATTATTCCCAAGCAGAGCTTAGAACAATTGCCCGTCTCTCTGGAGACGGCTCGCTTGGCCAAGTTTATGTTGACGAGCGCGATCTTCATGCTTTTGCCGCAGAGCGATTCTATGGTTCTGGGTTTACTTACGAACAGCGAAGCATAGCCAAGAACATGAACTTCGGAGTCGCCTACCAACAGAGCGCCGACACTTTCCAGGAGAAACATGGGATTCCGAAAGAAGAAGCCGCAAAATACATCGAGTGGTGGTGGAAAGAATTTGCGGGTGTTAGAGAGTGGACGAACTCAGTCTCGAAAGAGGTACTCAAAGGGGAAGTCATCTCGCCTTTCGGATTTAAGCGACGTTTTCACCTTATCACGAAGGAGAACCGGAACGCGTCCATCCGCGAAGGAATCAACTTCCTCCCACAGAATATCGCTGCATGGTTTACTAATTACGCTCTTTGTCGCCTTGTCCTTGACCATGACCTTCCTATTGCTCTTTCAGTTCACGATTCCATTATTGCTGATTGCCCTAGCAGCATGGTTAACGACGTTGTGCCTCTTCTCATTAGTGTGATGGAAAGTGCTCCGAAAGAAACGCTAGGTTGGGATTTCCCATTTAAGGTAGAGGCACAGATCGGTCAACAATGGGGAAAATTGGAGGACTATGAAGTTTCGTAAGAGAGCCATCGAAGTAGAGGCAGTTCAGTTCACAGGCCACAATGACGAAGAAATTGGAGCTTTCGTTGGAGATGCTGGTATCGATCCTGTGGACACTAGGCCAACTTGGCTTATCCACACCTTAGAAGGTGATATGATAGCCAGAGTGGGAGATTGGATCATCAAGGGCGTAAAGGGTGAATTCTATCCATGTAAACCCGATATCTTTGAGCAGACTTACGAGCGAGTAAATGATCCCAACAAATTAGGAGCGTTGGATGACCACGTATGACAGCACACCAGATACACACGACCACATCAATAAGGTAGCAAATTATCTGGATTATGTTGCCTATCGCCTACAGATGCGGGGATCAGAACACGACGCTTCTAAGTTGGAAGATCCAGAGAAATCGGGATGGGACGAAGCAACTCCAAAGCTCAAAGAACTTACCTATGGCTCTGAGGAATATCGTCAAGTTCTTCGAGACATCAAGCCGATTGTCCAGCATCATTACGCGAACAATAGGCACCATCCGGAATTTTGGGCCGCAGGTATCGATGGTATGAGTCTACTCGACGTGATCGAGATGTTGTGCGACTGGAAGGCCGCATCCCTACGTACAGCACAGACTCAATCATTCATCGATAGTTTGGAGTATAACAAAGAAAGATTCGGAATCTCCGACCAGCTCTACCATGTTCTCGTCAATACTGCAAAGGAGCTTGGCTTTGATAGAGAAGCTGTCACTAGCTGATACACGGCCTGGAGTGCTCATCGACAAGATCAATGAACTCGTCGATGCCGTCAACAACATCAACGGACTTATCGAATTATCGGAAAACATGGCGAATCCTGAGACGCCCTCGGACGGTGCCCCGAAAGTCGGCGCGGGCGGCGATGATCAAAGAGGCTAGGATGCCTCTCCCCGTTCACCTGAGCCACGGAGAGACGATCCTAGCCCGTTTGCGACCTACCCGTCGCGCAACCGGCGAGGGGCTGAGAACGGCTCCTATGGCCTCAGAGGGGTTCTAGGATCGCCGAATGTTTGGGATAACTCTCGCACTTGATCCAGGTATTACGACCGGGCGAGCTTTGGCAAGGATCGAGGATGATAAGCTACTCGTCTCCTGCCACGATGCCATATGGTCACATAGAATGTGTTTCGATTTCATCGAGAAACTCAAGCCAAGACACCTAGTAGTTGAGACTTTCGAGTACCGGAATGAGACGCGCGACAACCTCGAATTGTTCTCACGAGAAATCATCGGAGTCGCTGCATTGACATCTCAACTGTGGCCAATGGAAATCATCTACTACCCACAGTCGGCAGCGCAAGGAAAAGGATTCTACTCCGATCAGAAACTCAAAAGTCTAGGTATCCACGACGAACGTAGCGTACATCGTCGTGATGCACTAAGACATCTACTCCATTGGTGGACATTCGGAGCAGGTTACCAATTCAATCAGAAGCAGAAGATAGTTCTAGTCGGAGAAAACGAGCTACTGAAATAAATTTATGCTATCGATAATCTTCGGAGCTAAAGCACAAGTTTTCGTGGGATCGGTCTGTACAGTGATGGCTGTCTCACTGTGGGCTTTCTACACATTCTTCTCTAATCCGACAATCCGCGTAGTTTTCCACATCAGCATGTTCTTCGGAGTAGCTGCGACCTATGCCATTGTTGCTACTGGATTAGGATTTCGCGCTACTGAACGCGTCGAAGAGCAAGTTACTAACATTGATGTAGATATCAAACCCGAAGATGAGACATAGGTTTAGTGGACTACCCTGTAGGAGAGGTCGAGACGACAAGGTAGTCCACCAAGCCTACGGCTTAACCGTAGGAGCTACAGGAACTACTCCAAGCAACGCCTTTGCTCTACCATGCCGAATGATGGCATCAGCGATCATCCATGCAGCCGGCACGATGATCGCGGCCAGGTCTGTAATGAGCTTGGCTGTATGACCATCGACTGTCTTGTTTGAGAGGAGCAGGCCGATAACTGTAGCAATGACACCAAGAATCTGAGCAGGAGTGATATCAGGAGTCTTACCGCCGATCACCGTACTGAACATCATTCCCCCTTATGGAATACCAGCTGTGGATTGCAATACTTTCTTGCAATTTTGTTTTGGAGCTATTGCATTCACTACAGTGATGCTCTGTTTGACTTGTATACCGATTAGCTTCCTCGCTTCCGGATTCTTCTTTTTAAGACTAGTAGCTTGAATCAGTAGAGCATGGACGGCGTTATCATGCCTACTGTTCGTAGTCTTACAATCATCAAGAGATTTCAATCGGCGTTGATCCTGGATCTTCTCGCCGAGTCGCGCAGTTTCATTAGTTCTGTTGCGAATCTGGATCGTGAGCCAGGTATCTAAGACGCCTAGCCCAAAGATGATGGCTGTCAGGACGATCCAGATGATGATTGTAATTCTTGTAAAATGGTTGTAGTTACCCGCGATTTCGTCGATACGATCGCGCGTTTCTGTGTCTTTGCGACGGCCTGCCTCAGTCATCTGCCCTGCTCCCTATGTTTCTGTTAGATACATTCCCCGAGGGTGTGTTCTTCCGAAGAGTATCCAGAACACTTCTGTAAGCACCCAGAAGGATCAGCGATACAGCCGCAGAGAACAAGTATGCAGATTCTCTTCCCGTAACTGCCCAGAATACTGCCGCTCCAATCAAAAGGAGCAATCCGATAATTTGAATGAATTTGGGCGGAAGATGACTGTGGCCATTCATCAAGCCCCGTTTTCTAGGGTTCTTGAACTCTCACAAAGACGACATTCGCTTGGGATTTGTCTCGGTTCCGACGCATTACTTCTCCACCATTTGACTGGTTAGTCAATGACGTATTACCTTCGATGGCTATCCAGATGTTTCCGTCACCTCCCTCGAAAACTCCAACATGATCGAACTCCCCATCTCGCGACCAGTCATAGCAGACTAGATCGCCAGGTTGCGGAGAACTTGTAACGCTGAGTCCGTTCTTACTAAGTCTTGCATCGCTCACGATGTACGGGACGTAAGCGTATTTAAATTGACGCAAGAATGATTTGCTAGGAAAGGGACTCGTTTGATCACACCATGTCAGAAAGATAGCACACCATGGCACGCCGTTTGCCTCATACCAGACACCGTACTTCTGACGATTGCTTCTAGGCGGCGACTCTTTCATCCCAATCTGAGTTTGCGCTTTGGCAAGCCGATTCTTCGCTGAATTTCCCGCAGGTAGAGGAACTTGAGTCTTGCCTTGGAATTTGTCAAAAGCAGCGTTGATTAATTCAACAGATCGAGCGTCCATTGCCATTTGCCCTGCGTTATCGAGTCCATCAGGGATTACAATACTTCTCAGGCAATCGAACGTATCCTTCCCAACGTTGCCCGTTGACTGGATTCCCATTTGACGTTGGATACCTTCGACGCCAGAATCCCCGACCATGCCTCCGGCTTTACCATGTGCAAAGAGATTCGAGTACGCTTGATCGAATGTCTGCCATTGCCATCTACCTGCCCTAGAGATGGTTCGCTTGTATGCCTCTACATCTGGCCCATCGATCGAAGGATCATAAGCCGAGGAATCAGGTGGATATAGAGGTCTTGGGAATCCCTTAACAGCTAACTTAGCTGCTGTAGGATACGCTTCTTCCCACCACTCTGTCATTAGTCCCTCGTAGGTAGTTGAGGGGGCAACTCAATGCCCCCTCAAGTTCTATTCGCTTGGCTGCGGAGCTTGTGTGTTTTCGTCTTCCTCCGGTACAGGCGGAGGTTGCGGTTGATCTGCCGGATGATCGATGGGCTGATCCTGAATCATCGGTGGCTCCTGTGGTTCCGGATTCTGCGGTTCCTCAGTCATTGTTTCACCCCCTTTCTAAAAGACGCCACCCTCAAAGGCGTCTACTTTGAGGATCTTGAAAATCAATTCGCAGAAGATTCGGCTATCCCAGTCATCATCGGCCACACCACTTGGAAACGACTGATAAACCTGGAAAGCGTACCCTGTATAGGGTTCACCTGTTGCACCGAGTTGATCCCAAAATGTCAAACTCGCTTGTGGCCGAGTTTCGCTCCAATCCTTCGAAACAAATGCAGCATGTGTATTAATCGGGAAGTCGGATCGATAGCCATAGGTCATGTTGGTCGATGAAGATGCATGGGCTGTCCATCCGACGCCTGGCGTTCCGCTACGTCTAAGAACATTGACATCGATCCACTTGTCGTCAAGCCAATCAGGAATCAGCAATGAGAACGTAACTTCGACAAGCGGTACCTTACCCGGAACTACGAAACTTGGGCAGTAGACGAAGCGGTGACTTAGTGGAACACCAGCAAGATCGTTTCCTGTACTCAACTTATCGACGGCAATGATAGGATCTGGATAACCAGTCCAGTTTGCCTGTTCTTCCCAATGAACGTAATTCCAAGCGGCTGGATGCGGGGAAGTTGCCAAGCCAGCAGGGTACGAGTAGTCATTAGGCTCGAACGGTGGACTACTAGAATTGCTAAAATAATCAATGAGTAGTGGTGTCGCTGTACCTCCTCCACCACCGCCGCCTCCTATGATGCTCCATGTACCGTCTTGGTACTTATAGGCACTTCCGTCTGTACCTAGAGCAAGCTGACCTTCTACTGCATTGAGAGGAAATTGGGCAGGATCATAGACTGGTACTGTAGGCTGCGCGCCATTATCAATTCCCTTGATCTGCGCTGCAAGATCCCTAACAAAATTCCAGACACGATCCCATTCTTCCCGTTCAAACTTCTTCTCTGCCATTAGCCTTCAGCTACTCCCACAGTACCTTCGTAGATTTGTTCAAGTCCGAAGATTACCTGCTCGTCTCCCTCATTTGAGACAGTACAGTCCATTTGGACTACTTCTTGTGGTGAATCGATCTGATGGGCAACAAGGTCTTTGTTGATCCAAATAGCCGTACCACAGTGGACAGTATTCCAGAAATCGGCTAACTTGTCGGGATCAACGATCAGTACGACTTCATGCTGTGGATTGAGCATTCGCATGAATTCTCGCTTAGTGCGATCTGTTCCAGCACTTTGCGTTGCCGTACCCAAGTCGAAGTCATTGTCCAATCTATAGTAAATTGCCTGGTTAGCAGGAGCACCTAGCGCCGAACCAATGAGATTCTGGCCAATTCCTTGACCATGACCGAAGAGATGCGTCGCATCCGGGCCTGCATTGGAGAATGTCAAATCGATGATCGCATTGGAGTGTGCATCATCGATGATGTACGCTGCTAGACTACTATCCGTTGCGACTCCTGGATTGTATCTAGTCGGCGAGTAAATCCGAAAGAGTCTGTCCTGGGTAACCTCGTACATGAAACCTGGGTAGACTTCACTCAGCGTATCGATGAATTGCCCGAGATAGCTCGTATCTCCTAGAGCCATCGAGAACGAGGTCGCGATACCCACAGGATGCGTATGGATATAGTCGAAGCTGATATCCAAAGAGTTCGGCCTACCAAAAATCTTCTGAGCAAGCTGCCAGATAATCTCCGTAACGTCAGCACTATTTGTTTCGTAGGCGATACCCATAGCCGGCGATCCGATTTGATAATCGAATCTGTGGCCTAGCCGTGGGTCATACGGAAATTGTCGGCGCTCGATGTAGTGGTACCAATCCTTGCCGAAAACTGTACAGAAGTCATCATTCAGACCGACGCTGATTTCAGTGTGCAATCCACCCATGATCCTCTGGCCACCGCGAACAAGATGGAAATTTGTCCTATACGCGCCGATAAAATCATGGGTAATCAGATCACTTCGAGCTAACGAAACCTCGTACTGCATCGTATGGGGCGGCTTCTTGTTGAACGTGAACTGTAGGTTTTCAGGAGCAATAGTGTTGATTACTGTCCCATCATGTTCAACATGCTCCACTGTCCAGAGTTCTGCCATTACTTGAGGTAGTAGTAATTTCCAGTTGTCATCCCCGTGAAATACCCCTGTGGCACCGACCAGGTGATCGAAAGCGAGCCTCTTGACGGAGATAGTCCTTCCATCGGGATATCTATGTCACCGTCCACAGAACAATTGGCATGTGCCACCTCAGTCATCCCGGTTAGCTTAATCTCTAATGCACCTAACACTAGGTCAATAGCAGGGACAACAGTTGGATTGGGAAGAATCGTATTCATGATGAGAAGTTTGGTAGCCGTGAAATCCACCGAGTTCTGTTCGAGAATCTGGCCGTCCATGTGAACGAGGATGCCGCCTGTAACGAACTTGCCAGGCCAATCGCCGGCTCTCTGAGATTTGGGCCTATTTGCCTGACGATTAGCATACTCGAACTGGACATGGTTAAGAGGGATATGATCCGTGTTGAACTGAAGACGTACTGCTGAGAGATTGACGAAATCAAACTGATCGAGCATTAGTGTCGATTCCTCATGTGGCTACGAGACTTCCTGAGCCAAGTTGAGTAGTCCATTCCAGGACTCGCATGGTAGTGGTAATGAGTCGGCGCACCTGCGGTAGCTACGTGTCTACCACCAACTGTCGCACCATGTGGGGCACGATGGGAAGGTTGCGGAGCTACCCGCGTTCTTGGTCTAGCATGCCGAGGATTGCGAGGTTGTCCTGCCACTACCACAGGGTCAATAGCTGCCCGTGGTCTTACTCTAGCTGTATGCGCGAGCCGGGGAAACAGACTGATAGCAAGGTTCCTGAAGTAGTTGGAAAATTCCGCAGTATGTTCGTCCATGCCGCGCAAGATTGCCTTCATGATGTTAGATCCTAGTGAATGCCAATGCCTAAGTGTGGCATTCATATCACGTCTCGAAGCCTGCGCGATGACTCGCTGAGATACGCGGAATACTTGGACATAGCGTTCAAATTCTCTCGGCTGCATCCCAAGCAATGCGCGGGCCTCTGGAAGTGCATCTGGCCCCATTGCCTGAATTTGCTGGATCATCTCGAAAGGTGCGCCGCGTCTACGGAGTTGCCTGAGAACACGCTGCCATTGCCTGAACCTAGAGAGCATGGCGCGAAGATCCCGCAAGTAATCCCGACCTGTCGGCTTGTACCCGTATTGCATGTTGAATTGCATCCTTGGGCCTTGGACAACCGGGCCTTGGAACAGAGTACCGAATGCCTGTTGATTCTGCTGCTGCATCTGATCATAGCTAGAACTCAACGTTCCCGCGATCTGATTAATGGCTTGCCGAGCAGCGTTGATTGTTTCCTTCGTATGACCCTTAATCTTGGTCTTTGCCTTCTTCATCACAGAGTCGATGCTAATGAGGAAATTCTGAGCGGTAGACATCTGGATTGATGTAGCGGCATCCTGCATCTGTTGGAGAGCAACGTTATATGCCTTGATGTCCGCGAACCTGTGGCTACGAGCAGCAATACGAGCGAGTTTGTTAAGATTCCGAACCTGGTGCATGACTTGTGCATCCGAAATCTTCTGGACATCTGTGGCCATTGCCTGCTGATCTTGCGTAGCAGATTGGGTTATCTCATCCATTGCCGCCTTCCATGCGCGCCAATTGCGAGTATTCGGTGCTTTCTCGAATATTGCTCTCAACCGTGCTGCATTGAGGGTCATACGGATAACCTGAGCATCGGTCAAAGTACCGATGTCTTGGGCCATCTGCTGTTGACTCTGTGAAGCCTGCTCAGACAATGCCTGTTGTGCCTGATAGTAGGCTTTCCAGTTCTCAATACTGGGACTTCTCTCCCATGCAGCACGAAGCCTCGCTACATTCCGAGTCATTCGGAAAACATCTTGATCACTCAGGACTTGAACGTCCTGTGCCATTTGCTGCTGTCTTGCAGTAGCTTGGGCGGCTAGATCCTGTTGTGCCCGGTAATAGGCATTCCAGTTAGCCATACTAGGAGTGCGTTCCCAAGCAGAGCGAAGTCTCTGAACAATCCGAGACATTCGCAGAACCTGGCGGTCAGTGAGAGTTCCCTGATCCTGTATCATCTGTTGCTGCTTCTGTGTAGCTTGGTCGGTTAGTGCTGTTTGCGCCTGCCAATATGCACGCCAGTTAGAGAGTGTTGGACTTCTTTCCCATTGTGTGCGAAGAACGTTCACATTGCGAGCCATCTCCATGACGCGCCTATCAGTCAGGGTTCCTACCTGATCCAGAGTCTGCTGCTGATCTTGAGTTACTTGCTTCTGGAAATTCCTGAGAGCAGTATAGTACCGCTGCCAATTAGCGAGATTTGGCGCTGTCTCAGCAGCATCGCGCATCTCGTTGAGTTGTCGCAATCTCTTTTGTGCTTGCCGAGTAGTCAATGGGCCTGTCGTAGGTATTCCCACAGGTGCAAGTTCAGGTGGTCTACCGGGCTTAGGTAGCATCCTATTCGAGAGATAGGTCTGACTTGCGATCTTCTCTGCTTCGATGCGTCCTTGTCTCAGAGCACTTGCGAGAACCATTGCTGCGTTGTCGCTATCTCCGAGTCGCTTGTGCATGATACGAAGAATCTCTGCGAAAGATCGACCTTCGTTGACCATTAGCGCGACATCATGTCCAAGTGCCCGACCCATTCGATTGATGTCTCGATTGCTCGCGACTCTTCGCTGAGCATTGAGAGCTACCTGCTGGAAATGCTGGACACCATCAGCCATTAGCTTGGTGATTGTGATAGCTGCAATGCCTATTGCGACAAGTGGATTGGCCATTCCTGCCCTTGCTGCAAGCCGCCAAGCTATATAGGCAGCAGTTAGGTCAATGATCGCCTTCGTCATGCTACCTGTGACCTTCGCGGCGATTGGCATAGCTATGACAAACAATCCAAGACCACCCATGAATCGGAGCAAGCCTACCCGAGCTAGTCCTACTTCTTCCGCGGCGGCACCGAAACCACCAGTGAATCTCGTCACGAATGGGAGCAATGTCCTGATTGAGACGACCAACAAAGTCAATGATCCCAATACAGCTATCAACGTTCCGCCAACTAGCAAACCAACGGATACCAAAACTGCAAAGTCACCGATGATCCTCTTGGTATGCGGAGAGAGGTTGTTGAATCCGCGAATGATCGGCGTGATGAACTGACCCATTCGACGGAATGCGGGAATGACCGAGAAGCCGATTTCAATGGCTGCTGCCTTTAAGGTATTGACGAATACTTGCCATTCAACACCAGGAGTACGGCGCATTGCATTGAAGCTCCGCGTAAGCTCGAAGCTATCACCATGGATCTGCTGCAATCGCTTATCAAGTTCGGCTGAGTTCCGAATCAACTCGGTAAATGCACGCTGAGCTTGAACTGTTCCCTGTGTACCTGAAATCTGCTTGAAGAACGACTGAGCATTGACGCGACCCTCGCGGAGGCTGACGATCATCGGGTTCATACTCGTACCGAACTGCCGGATGATCCGATTGAATGGAAGCATCGCACCGGAAGCATCGCGAATCTGGATACCGAACTGCTTAGCTCCTTGAGCAAAGTTCGGCCGTCCAAAGAGTTCCATCAAGCGTGCGAGAGATGTTGCGGCCATTCTCTGCGATGGCATGAGCCTCGTCAATTCTGCGAAGGCTGCATTCATCTGTAAGAGAGATTGCCCTGCGTTCGAGAATGCAGGAACCAACTGGTTCATGCTCGTCGTGTATTGCTCAACATTTAGCCGACCGAAGCGAACTGTGGCAAGTAGCTGGTTCATTGCCTGTTCTGGAGTACCTACGGCTTTGCCGAAGTTGTTTAGAATCGTGATCCCGGCATTGACGACATCATTCAACGGAGCCATGCCTGCTACCGACGTTTTCTCGAATGCTTGCATCATTCGATTCGCACCCTGCGTATTCACGTCCATCGAAGAGAGGATATCGTAAAAACTCTTCGTCATATCCTCGCTAGCAGCAGGGAACTTCTGCATTTGTTGAAGAACTGCCTGCTGGACTTGGGTAGAGTTCCGCTGAATCTGCGTAAACGTCATTCCTGACTGTGTTGCCGCAAGAGTGGACTGTTCTACGAAATGTCCAGCGGCAATCGCCATAGCTCCTAGAGCCGCTGTCGTTATCAGTCCAGTCATCTGCATGACTCGGCCAAAGTGCGTTACTGCCCTAGCACCTGTGGTGAATCTCTCCATGTTCGTCCGAGCCATCTGTGCATTGACTTCTGCTAGCTGAACATTCGTGAGTTCTAGTTGACCAGCAGCAATTCTCGCCTGTTGTGCGAGTTCAATCTCCTGTGCTCCAACGGCACGAAGTCGCATCTGCAAATCTTCGAGAAGTCTTATGTGCTGTGATTCGGAGGCTTGAACCTGGCGCTCTCTTGCAGACAACTGTGCCCAGGCATCCTGAGTACCTGCGAGTTGCGCGCGAAGCTGCGCCTCTTCTCTAGCAAGGTTCGATCTTGCCGCACGGAGTTCGTTGACTTGCCGAAGCTGGATCTCTTCTGTGCGTCGTAGATCCTTCTCTACGACGTTAAGCTCTCTGACGGCCTGCTTAGCGATTCTCGCGCCTTCTGTAGCTTCTGCGAATCGCCTCTCGGCAATTGCGGCGCGCTGATTCGCAACCGTTGGATCACCCTCGCCTGCTCTAGCCATAGCTGCGCGTTGTGCTGCAATATCGCGCTGTAGCTGAGCCTGCATTGCGGTAGTCTGAGCGCGTTGTGCCCTAAGTACAGCTTGCGACCGAGCCATACCAGGTTCTCGTGTAAACTCGCCTGTTGTGATATCTACCCGACCCTTACGCAAAGCTGCGATTGCTTCCTGAGTTCGCAACATCCTTTGCTGAGCTTGAAGGATGCGAGTCGAAGCAGTATAATCCTTGTCGTCTAGTCCAAGGATCTGAGCCTTAATCCGTTCTTCTTGACGGAATAGCTGATTAGATCGCGCTACGATCCCGGCTCTCCGCAATTCTAGACCTGCTGATCGGTCTGTTACGGCTTCTATCTGATGATTGATACGGAGTCTCGATTGTTCCAGCGCAATCCGACGTGTTCCTTCGGCACCTTCCATCTGTGCCAATCGTAGGGATTGTGCTGCCGCGCGATTGGTAAGACTAGCCTGTCGTCCTGCAAGGTCACGTTGACGCTGCAAGTTGCGGATATCGCGAGACACCCTACCAATAGCTGCGCCGGCTTGGTTCTGAGCGCGTACAATCAGCAGAAGTTCGTGAGAACCGATCATTGCTTAGGTGGAGGCTCGCGCCTCATCTTCTCCATTTGGTGTTCCTCATCTTCATGCCGAATCACCATTATGATTTCAAACCTCTCCATAGATCCGTGAGGTTGATCCATTAGTGAACCCTCGAAGGGCAGGACGCGAAACTCCCGACTGATTGAGTAGACTCTTAGCCATTTGGCCGCATCCTCAATTTCGTCGGGAGTAGGTTCGCGTCGATGCCCTTTTATGGTGTTGAGCCAGTTGTCGTCGAGGGCGATTCGGCAGGCGTGGTAAAATCCTCAGGATCGAACTCGTCCTGATTCAGCTTGTCGATGAGGCTCTCGATTTCTGAGCCGATCCTCGGATCTAGGACGGCAAGAGTCATCTTGATCATCCGTTCCCCGAAATCGAGCTTGTTACCCTGGTCATCTTCGAGGTTGTGGTCTACGATGCAACGCGGAAAGTCGTGCTGACGCGAGAACTCGTTGAGAATGTCGATCTGCATCTTGCCAATATTCCCATTACCCTGCGTCATTTCCTGCGTGTATCGCAAAGCACGATCACGTCTCTGCAACATCTCACCGAATGAGAGTTGCTTCAACGACACGAAGCCACCAGGCAACGATCTTAGATCGTACCTAATGGCTTCTGTGGATACTGTTGCTCTGGGCATTAGCTACCTCTCCTTGAGCTAATGTTGAGTTACGGAAGCGTTACTGCTGACTTACACTCGATCTTGTAGGCACTTCCACCAGCGATGCCAATTGCACGACCATCCACAGCGGCCATGATCAAATCTGCCATTGCACCTAGAGCTACGTCATAGGTGTTGTAAACAGTTCGATAGGCCGTAATGCGGAATGCTTCTGTTGCTGCTGCAAACGACGCGCCTCCACGCAATGACTCGAAACGGATTGCGCGAGTTGCAGCAGCTACCATGTTGTCGTATTCGGTTCTGTTGAGGAAATCGAGTTCCGTCGAGTATGTTACCTCTGTCTCGTGGAACGCGATGTATGTTGCAGCCCTTGACGCGACAAGTCGGTTCTCTGCCGTTGGGTTGTGGTTTGTCGTGAAAGTGAAGCCGTTGAAGTTGACATCGGCTGCTGCGAATACAGGAGTTAGTCCACTAGCCGCAACATAGACCGAATGTCCAGCAGCAGAGAAGAGATGTGGATCAACCCATGCGGGTGTACCCAAAGTTCCAGCAGACTGTTCACTGAGTCCGAAAATGTTGCAGGTACTTACGAGGACACCGTTATCGATAGTGTACTCGCGGCTACCTACCACACATCCCGCGTACCCGAAGCCAACACCATTACGAACGATCGTAATGGATAGAGTCTTTCCGGTGGCAACGGCAGCTTCCGACGAAGGTACCGAACTAAAGATACCTGTCGCGTAAGTTGTCGTGTGCCTCGTAGCCGTCATGAAGTATGGCTCGAAGTTCGGATCGACCTCCATCCGAATATCGCCTTCAACGTGATAGTACGACTGAGCTACGTCAGAGACGATGACCTGCTGACGAATCTGAGGCGAGAAGTAGCGATCCTCGCGGTACTGTAGTGATTCCGAGAGAATCGGAACCCATACTGTACCCACAGTTGAGGGATTCTGGTAAACACCTGCAACTGCCTCGATGGATACTGCCATCCACCCACCACCACCAAGTCCAGCAGGCATTAGGCTTCACTTCCTTCCGGCGGTGTTGGACTCTGTTGTTCTTGTGGCGCTTGTGGTGCTTCCGGCGCTTGAGTATCCTCTTCTTCTTCAGGAGGTTCATACGTCTTGCCTTCTTGCCCATCTACTGTTACGCCGGGGTTGTTCTTTAGAGCATCCTTGATGCTCATTCCCTGTTCTTCCTCGAATGCAGCCACAGTATCCTCGTCAATCTCTACCGCATCCCCACCGTTCGGGAATCTTCCAAGACCTGCGATAGCGATTTCTTCGCCCTCAGGATACTGTGGCAGGTTGATCGAAAGCTGAACCATTTTCACGCTCCAAACCGCTGTTGAGAACGAACTTCCATGACCATCCTCGTCCCTACTACAGCATCACCTTTTGGGCGAGGAATGACGCCCGGAACTTGGTCACGAATCCAAGCGATGATGACTTGTTCTCCCCAAGTCATATCTTGTTCGAGAAGGTTCTCGATTGCTGTGACGAGTAGCAGATCCTCTTCTGTTCGCTTGGAATGCGAGATTGTGAGGTTTGCATGGTAGACAGCGAGAAATATCTCCATGATGATCCCAAACGTGTGAGTAGCATGAAAGTCTTTTGATCGCCCACCAGGAGTAATGACAACAGCAGGATAATTGCCAATAAGCCGATCAGCAAACTCGACACTAGCAAGACCTAGTTCGCCTGCTCCAAGTTCGAGTTTATCTTTGACATATGCTGACGCATCTTCCTGTGTTGTGATCATCTCGTCGGGAGTATGGATCTAAGACCAATTCTCGGGCCAAAGAGTGGAGTATGAGGCTGAGCTACTCCACGCGATGACAAGATGATGTCCATGCCCTCTACTGCCCAAGCATCGAAAACTTCTACGACCTTCTCGGCTGCCTCATCACTTGTCCAAAGGAACGGACGTTCAGGCATTGGTGCATTGCCTTCTGTGCGACCGTAGTTCAAGGCCGGCCAGTATGGGGGAAGATCGTTCGGGTTGTACCACAGATCATTCTCTGTGATGAACCATGCGAATTGCGATGTAGCTGCGTCGAAAAGCTCCTCCGTCTTGCGAAGAATACCGATGTTCTCAGACTGTGCCTTGGGAGCATAGGACGGTGCCCAATCTGCCCAAGGCCCATCCGGGCCTTCTTCCCTTTCGAAATGCTCTCGGATATCGTCTGTGAGTATCTGATGAGCACCGACGAGTACCGGAGTCATATCATCAAGGTATCGGCCATATTGCGCGATTCTACTGGCCATTGCTTGAAGTGCTCCGGGGCTTGCGTCGTCATCGACAACCCATTCGAATTCGAGAAATCCCACATCTCCTGCAAGGGCAAATTCACTCAAAGCTCTTGTCCTCGCCGGAAGTATGGGCCTGCTGCTCTTGTATCGGGATAGAAGTCTCCACTTGCGAAGTGTCCTTGAACAATTGCTGTATCCATTTCCTCGAACTGCATCTTCCCATCTACGATCTGTTGCAGGAAAGACATCGCTTCGTTGTACTTGTTCTGTGCGAACGTCGGATCTTCTAGAGAGTCTTCCGAGTACAACTTGCGATATGCGAATGCTGCAACGAGCCTCGCTACAATGGCACGAATCAGTTGTGGAGTGCTATCAGGATCAAGCCAGGTAGCGAGAGTAGCGCGAGGAAGGACACCAGCTAGCGTACCTCTTACGATCCTTTCAGCATCTAGCTGGAAAGGATCGTATTTGGCCTCAGCTACCTGAGCCTTGTCCTCAGGTAGCTGTTCGTTGATTTCCTCTAAGCTAGCTAGTGCCACTTACTGTGTCTTTGGGACTTGTCGAAGAACTTGTAACTGTCGTACCTTCGGGAGTTACCTCACCTGTTGTAGGAGTCTGCTGTGCTCTGCGCTGCCTCACGTAGGCATCGACCAGTTCAGGCGATACACCGTAAGTTGACGCAACCGTCTCAGAATCCGCAAGTCCCTGCGCGATGAGCGTATTAGGTGACGTAAGCGGATCTTGCAACTCCGGAGGAAACGGATACTTGCGAACAGCACCGCCAGCAACGAGTTCCTCGAACTGTTCATCCGAGATGTTGAGGCTTGATGCACTAACCTCATCACCTGGACTAGCATAGAGATCGTTCTTCTTACTACCATCGTCGTTCTTCTCTTCACCATAGAGAATACGCGACCATGCGTAGTAGGTATCGTCATCAGCCATTACCATGCTCCTGTGCTAAATGCGTTCTTGATGAGGTATCCAGCAGAAGAGTTGACGACCTTGAGGTCGTACTCCCAGGTATCACGGAAAAGATCGGCCTTCCTGTTCTCTTCCCGCCAACGATCGATCGGACGTAGATCGCCGCTAGGCTGCGGGTACACGAATGTCTTGCCGAATGTCTGGACATTCACGCCATCAGCGTTATCGACGTAGCCGATCCAGATGTCCTTGCCCCAAAAGCTAGCGAGAACCTGGTTGGCCTCGACATTGTCGGCAGCGTTGTAGACATCATCCATGACACCGATTTCGACTACGCGACCCTGGAAGCCACTGAGAATCCGCCAGGCATTCTCGATGGCAAGCGAGAAGTTCTGGTACCGTGCCCGAATGCGCGGATGACCTTCGATCCATGACACGCCCATCTGAGGAACGAGCATGAGATTCGGCGGAAGTCCTGTCTTACCCTGAATAACACGAGTAGCTGTCTTGATGACCGTCTCAGGATCGGACGTTGAGGCCGTTCCTCCCGTATAATCATCGAACTGTTGTGCCCCCGCGAGCGTAGTCGTGTTTCCTACGGGGTAGGTCGCGGTATTGCGAACCAGATCCGCGATCTTCTTCTCATGCTCACGATCCAGCGAGCCGACGATCAACTCTACTGCATCAGTTTCCGGGTTGATGTCCAAAGCTCCGCCGAATGTAGCGTTACTAAGGCCACCCAGGGACGCCAATTCGCGACGTTCCTCGTCGAGTACCGGACTCTGGAGCGAATGCTGAACTGTCTTGAATGTATCCACAGACCACTTCCGCCCGCGGATTTCATTCGCAACAGTTCCAGGCTCACGGCGAGACTGGAAGATCAGGCGGTTAGACCTGTCGAATACGCGATACTGTCCCGACTTTGTACCAACCCTCGACTGCGGCATGACGATATCGCCGAAATAGTTGGCAGGACGCCAACCAACTGCGAAGTTGGTAAGGAAGGGATCGATGTATAGGGTATTAGGATCGTACATCTATTCTCACCCCTTCCTATGGAGACAGATGTCCCGTAGTATCGATGTTGACAGAAGCACGGTCACCGGCATTTACCGCTCCTTGTCGGAAGTTTCCGACAACCCGCTCACCTGTTGCTGCATTGTGGACGCGACCATCGGCCATTAGTCCAGCGAGTGCGCCAACAGTACAAGCACCGCCCGCTTCCCACTCGGAAGCTCCTTCAACTCTGATGGATGCTCCCTTACCGCGGTTGATTTCGGCTACAGTCACGCCGAACTGAGCTACGCCTGCAATCACGTCAGTAACTGCGGCAACAGGGACTACTAGCTGTTCGGCTGAGAACTTGACAGCGCGATAGATCGTGATTGCTCCACCAGCGTCGTAGCCCTTATCGAGAACAAAGTTACCGTGTGCCATTACTGCCGCCTACCTGGAAGAGACTCACGATAGCTCTTGTAAAGATCAGGATTCTCTTCCGTGACCTTCGCTGCTGCCTGTGTAGCTGTCATTCCTTCGTTTTCCTCCATCGCCTTTGTGACGGCATTGGAGAATGCCTTTGCTGCTCCCTGACCTGTCGGGATATCGACATCCGAATTGGGATGTGCCACACTTGATCCCGATTCGCCGAAATCAACGACGTGCCCCTGTTGACCCGCAAGAGTCAGAATCTCTGAGACATCGTTGATGTTCGCCCGACCTTCTGAGAACGACTTGTGCAATGCTTCCAGCTTGTCGAGTACGACCTGCGAATATCCCTTACCTGTGACCTTACCCTCGGTATCGCGGATATTCGCGAACGACTCCGAGAATACCTTTGCTTCCCTCGCGCGATCCTTCGTCTCTAGTTCGGCGAGCTTGCGGGCTTGCTCGGGGTATGCCTCTGAAAACGCCTTACTCTCGGAGTGCATCTTGGCTGCTTCGCGAATCGGGGTGATTTCTGCGACAAGCTGCTCGATTGCACTCTCGATGGTGGTTTCAGAGTCAATCCCAAGAAGTTCCCTAAGACGTGACTCGTCCACACTATCCTCCGCGATCGTTATGCCCGGAATGCCGGGCGGTGTATCGACGCGACTACCACTATCTGCCGCATCATCGTCATTTCTCTCGTCGAGGCGCTCAGGTTGCCCAGGTTCTGCGTGTTCCTGTGGAGCACTCTCTCCGGTTGGGGTAACATCGTCGGCCAATGGCTCATCCTCCTTCGGAGATACTACACTTCCGGCAGGTTTCTCGACCATCAATTCCGAGAAGTTCAAGGGAACCATACCCTTGACCCAAGGTTGATTCGTTAGTGCCCCTCCCCTGAAAACGAACTCGAATGATTCCTGAGTCTGTGGATGAACCCACTGATCATAGTGCTCGCCAGAATGATACTTCCATTCCTTGTTATCGATCTCTTGTTTGGCGATTTCAGTGAATTCCACAAGACCCCATAACCCGTCGAGACTCGGATCAGTATTGTCTTTCCTTACCTCTAGCTGACGATACCATCCAGCAGCCTTGGAACCTTTTGCTGCATCTAGTCCATGTTCGTAGCTGAGCGCGATTTCTTCGTTGTAGAGTTTGTTGTCGAAGCTCATTTTGAGAGCGTTAGCGATGCTTGGATCGATTGTTGTCTCAGTGAAATACGGATGATCCCAACTATCGAAGGGATAAATCTGAACCCAGAGCTTGTTATCGTCGATCCACTCTGGATCTGAGAATTCTTTGAGATAGTTGACGATCGGCTCGCTCATACGCTTAGCCTCTGGGACGTGGACGTAAAGAGCGCGCTGTTGGGCAACTGCCTTAGCTTTGCTGACGTGACAGCGCCCATTGACTGCTCCTGTGACAGTATTCTTAACTGCCCAGGGCTTCTCTGCTGAACATGCTTTCTCATCCTTCACTACTCTCCATGGCATCGTTCATCAGTCTCCATCGTTCTTCAAGCCAGTAATCTACGAACTCGTAGATCGTGATTCTTTGGTTCTCTTTCCATTCCTCCCAATACCCCTGGATTATGAGATCACAGTCCTCCATCGTGTAGGGACTGGCTTGCGAACTCATGGTTTACCCCTGTGTTGGAGCCTTTCCCATGTTGCCCTGCCCACCACTAGTACCAACTCCACCTTGTTGGCCCTGTTGGTTCTGTTGCGGTTGGACGGGAGCAGGAGCAGGACGAGCTTCGAGTTTGAGAGGCATATCGAGAATCTTGCCTCTGACCCAATTCTCTGTTGCAAGGTCGGGAGTTAGGATTTCCTGGTTAAACATATTCGCGAGAGCAGAAGCGAACATCTGCAAGTCTCTCGATTGGCCGATGCTTCTAACCTTCAATAGCGGAATCCGATCGACGTTCGAGAAATTCCAGCGAACGAGGTTCGGAATCACATACATATTGAAGCAGTCGCAGATGAACTCTGCGGTGTAGATCAGAGCTTTGTAGAAAACATCTGTCTGTTGTGACGCTGTAGCTCTAGATCCACTCTCTGTGAAGCCCTGCATCATAAATTCTGCCATGACATTGAGCATGATCGCGGTATCATGGTATGATGCAGATTTCAGAGCATCGACTAGCTGACCTTCCGGCTTTGCGAATCCGATCTCATATCCTGGTGGAACCAGAAAGAAGGATCGCTCATTCGCGCGAATGTTCTGTAGAAGTTCGGTAAGGAACTTCTTATCGTCCTGAGTATAGCCAGGAGGTAGGGTACCGTAGGGCACGCCAACACCATGTCGTTCCTTCTGAATGGCATCGACGTTGTAGAGATGAGTCTTGTAGAACCAGTGGGGATATGCTGATCTTAGGATGCTATCCCCAAAGTAGGTATCACTATCTCCGAATGCGAAGATTACTGCTTTCGAGATATCTATTCGCTTCTCTGTTGATTTACCCTTTGAATCAATCGCATTTTGGATGACAGTCTTTGGCCCACCATTGTCATCTGTCTCGATGTCCTTGATAGTCAACGCAGGACGGTAGCCCAACTTCTTAAGCATGATGTAATTCTTCGAGTTAGCATTGGCACGTCTCGGACGCCATTGTCTACGCTCGTAGACCGGCTCGAAAATGGAGAAACCATCTTGGTACATTCGGAGGACTCTGTTGAGAACATACGTCCAAGGAGTTGATTTCATCGCTTCCATCAAGTTGAAATCGATGAATTCAGCGATATCTAGCTGTTGTGCGTCATCCTCTTCAGGATCGACGTAATAATCAGCCCCAAGGACGTTTACCTTCGTAGTCGCCAAAGAGACGCGCGTTACCGCGTCAGTTCGCGCCATCTTAGTAAATGTTCTCAGACTTTGCTGCCGGCTGCCCAATTCAGGGACAAGTTCTGCGATTCTAATGTTGATCGCAGAACCAAGCTCCTGATCGAAAGCAGGCGGAGCCGCTTGGTCACCATTGGCATTGTATGAGGTACTAGAAGCCAACGTTTTGACCTAACGTAATGTTCCGGCGAGTATGGAAGAAAGTCTCAGCTTCCGTGCCAAGTTGAGAGGTATCATACGCATCCGCTAGGCTTGTTCCTGCTCCAAGGAAGAAGAACTGAGAAAAGAAGTATCTTAGGGCATCAGGGCCATGATCGTCGAAATCTACTTGCCCCTCTTTCGCGTTCTTCTCACCTTTTGCCTCAATGAAGCGAAGCCCTTGGAGTTGCCGGATTGTTTCATAACATGAGCGATCAAGGAATACCTTCGGGCGACCGTCTCCCTGGATCTTCATCCATCGCTTTACTGTTTCGATCCCGTTGAGCCATCCGATTTCCTGTGAGAATACTGCTCCGATGATCAGAGCCAGTGTAGCAGCCTCATCAGCACCTCTAGGGTCACCAAACCTACAATCAACATGATAACCGTCCGGGTTCTCACGAGTCTTTAGGTACTGCCCATGTTCCCAAGTTGTTTTTCCTCGCACTTGATATTCACGCCACACGTAAACATTGTCGGATGGATCGACCATGATGTCGAGACATACGAATGGATCATTGAAACCATAGTCGAATACCTGGAAGTTACGCCACATAGGATTGTAGGTAATGTCCTTGACGTGTGTTTCTTCCGAGAACTCGTCGTAAATCTGTCCCTGGAAGGTCGTGAATAGAGCAGCATATTCCTGCTTCCACCAAGCTTCAGAAGCTCTACGCTTGATGCGTTGCAGTTCTAGGTTCGCTACACCTTGTTCATCTGGCTCAGTGTTGATCGGATACTTGATCGTATTGAGCCATGATGGGTAACGCCAGGAATCGTAGTCAGGCTCTCCTGGATGCTGACCCAACTGCCACAAGCCTTGAACCCAGTTAAATCCTCGTGGAGTCGTAGGGAAACTCGCCCATCCCAACTCATCTGAGAGAGCAGGCTCGATATATGCCTCCCACGTCTCCAAACTGTGACGCGCCGACTCACTCATAATAACACCCGACAAACCTTCGCCAAGTAGTGAGTCTTGATTCGTAGCTGAGACACATTCGAGAACAGTTCCCCAAGGGAACTCCATTCTCATATCGCCTTGCTTTGGGTTGTATGACTTCTTGATTCTTCGCGCCATGTTGAGCTTATCGAAGTCGCAGAACGCTTTGTAGATGACTCTGAATTCCTTTTCGGCGAGTTTGTAGGTAGGCCCAACAATCCAGTAGCGAACATCCGGAATAAAGCAGGCTTCGACCATATCTACCGCAGCCATCGTGGATTTACCGAAACGTCTGCCACAGATCGGGATTCTAAACCGACCTTCTGAATCATGGAATGCCTGTTGCGCCTGCGAATGTGGCTTATATTTGATCTTCTGCCACAGTGTCTCGCGAACGATCGGAGCTTCACGGCGCACAGAAATCACACGTTCTCAAACGACGCCATTGTCCACAATTCTCACATACACCATCAGCCTCTATCCATTGTCTTGCTTTAACTTTGTTGTATGTCGTAATTCCGTCATCAAGAACGATTGTTCCATCTTCATAGGCATAGATGACGCCGCCCGGAGTCCAGTCATCGATTTCGTTGGGAGCTTCGCGCCTCATTCGTTAACATCGAATTCAAACGGGCCGAGTCGCGGAATCTCCGGCAGATTGTCGAAGTACACGAACAATTCATATGTTCCATTCGTGTATCCGTCGGGAGTCGTATCAACAAGACAATACAACGTCATGCCGATGACTGTGGCGCTTAGTGCGGTAAACAGGTACTCCGTACCGCCTTCTCGCCGAATATCGTATCTAGGAGTCAAGGTTTCGAGGTTGCTGACGTTATTCAGGCGATCCTTGACCTGCACGATGAGATGTTCAATCGTGCCCTTCGGCAGTTCTACTCTTTCACCTGTGATCATTTCCAGAACCTTTCAGAGTATCTGCGAAATGGAATCTTCGCGATCCAGGAACGGAATACCTGTGTTACACTCCACTCCTTGAAGGATGCTGCGATGAACCGTCGATATGCTACCGCTGAGTATGCTCGACCTTGCATACGTGCGATAAGATCAACGAAGAGTCGGGTAAGTTGTCGGACGGCTAGAGTAGCCGACGCAGTAGCAGTTGTCAATAGCGAGACAACGGGGGATTTCTCGACCACCGCCACAGATGTAGCAACTGCTGTACGTGATGTTGTGAGAACACGCTCGACTATCGGATTCATTACCACAGTAGACCAGATCGTGTTGGCAATTGACGAAGCGACCGTAGCCACTACCACAGATGTAGCATTAAGGCTCCTAGTAACGCTAGGAACCACAGAGGATGTGACGTTTGTAGTCGCGATATCGAGAATCCTTCCGATGTTTCTGATCACTCGCGGCACTACCACAGAGGTCGCGGTAATCGTTCTAGTAACGGAACGGGCCACAGATGCCACGACCACAGTGGTAACAGTCAGCGTCTTACTCGGTAATGTAGCGATTTTTGCGCTGGTACCCACAGTAGCTGCAATTGTCCGCGTGACAATGTTCGCCCCGCGCTGGATTGTTGCAACAGTCGCGGCACTACCGCTGATGGTACGAGATACCTTGCGAACCATCGCCGGCGCAGTAGTTACTAGCGCGATTAGCGAACAAACTATCAAAGAATTGATCGTTGCTTGGACAATGACGCTTGATGCCAATGACCTTACGAGACTACGCCCAACTCGCGGTATAATTGTCACACTTGCGACTAGTCTCCTTGACGTTGTGGTATCAACGTCAGAGGTTGTAGTTACTGCGCCGAACAGCGTATGAGCAGCGTTCGTCACTCTAGTTGTTGTTACAGTTACGCTAGCTGTCGTTGTTCTTGCGACATTCCTGATCGAAGTTGCCACACTACCCACAGTTGCAGAGAGTGTGATCCCTCCGCGCGTGATGTTTGGAATTCCCGTGGCACTAGCGGCTATTGTGTGCGATACGTTGCGGATCGTCTTTGGTACTGCGACTGCTACCGCGACTAGCGCATGAGACACGCTAACTATCCGACTTGCCACAACAGCAATGCTTGCGGCTAGAATTTTCAGGGCAGTTCGTACAACTGTCGCGGTTGCAGTAGTAGTTGCCGAAAGTGTCCTCGATGATACTCGTCTAATCGCTCCAATTGCCGTTACTGTGGTAGAGAATGTACGTGCGCTCGCAACTGTCCGGGAAGCCACAGTTACCACGGTTGTAGCTAACGTTTTCAAGGGATTCCTGATCGAAACCGCTGTACTGCCCACAGTAGCAGTCAAGACCTTGACGGCTGAGCGGGAAATCGTTGCAGTTGTTCCGACTACTGCACTCAGAACTCTTGTTACGACCAATCTTGCGGTAATCGAGGCAACTGTTGTGATGCTGGCAGACAATGTACGAATTGGCTGCTTTATGATCGCGGGTGCAGTTACTGTGATCGCATTCAGGACTTTCGCCCCGGAACGTGTGAGCGTTGCAACTGTTGCCCCAACTCCTTGGAGTACCTTCCCAGGACTTCGGATAACAGTTGCCGATGATATAGTAGTGACATTGAGGATTCTCTGTGGTGTCCTGCTAGCTGTCGGATTTCCTACTACAGTCAAGGAAAACGTCCGAGATGGTTGCTTGACTACCTTAGGACTACTGATGATAGCAGTAGGTACGAGGATTCTAGTCGGCGCTCGGACTATGCTCGGCGAACCTACGACTGTAGGTGCTAATACCTTCGTAGGGTTATGAATCAGTACGGGTGATCCCACTACACTTGCAGCGAGCGTAGCAGTTACCAAAGCTCCTGTCGAAATTGTCGGTACATAGAAAACGTCTGTATCAGCAGGCCAGTAGATCGTCGGAGCAGATAGAGCAGGGTAGTTGATTGCTGATCCAGCATCGCCAAAACCATGGATGGTTGCCGCATCTGCGTCGGAGAGTGTACCAGTACCAGCAGCTACCCAAAGAACTTCAGAATCGATGATAGCCCCTGTGCTACTAACAAAATCATCACCAATAGCGAGATTACTACCTGCAAAAGAGCCAGCTCCGCGTCCTCCGGAGGTAAAACTTGAGCCATTGTACGAAATATTTAAGTTACTGGCATTCCACGAAAAAGTGGCAGTTAGGACATCTCCTTCAGAGGGAGACGAAGAGGGAAAAAGAGTTGCAAGTCCGACTACACTTCCTCCAGAAATATTCTGGATTCTTAAGAAAGGAGTAGCGCCAGTTGCAAAGATTGCTAAGAAGAAGTTGCTGCTGTCTGCTCCAAATGTGAATAATCTACGGCTAACACTATCCACAAGAAAACTATGAGGCCGAAATCGAAGGGAAATCCAACCTTGCGAAACTGACAACAACCTAGCAGGAACGTTAACATGACCGGCCGCTCGACTCGCAGAAGCTCCATTGGTCTCGATATAGGGAGTTGCATAGGGCTGTGCTTCGAATTGGACTCCATCTATATAAAAATCGTAAGGGTAAGTATTCGTGCTAAATGCTTGGTCGTTAATATTTATGGAAGCAAAAGCTGCATTACTTGGACTGGTTGCACTAATTGAATCACGTCGCCACGATCCATTACCAGTCAGAGTTCCGCTCGTACTGATAGAGATTATTGCAAGAGCAGATGTATACCATGTGATTTCAAGTCGATATTTTGAAGAACTTTTAATAAAAGCTGAACATATATAACTAGAAGATGGATTTACAGCGATTCTGTCAGATAGTGTGTTCTGATCTGCACTCGGTACAAGTAAATCCATACATGCATTGCCAAATTTACTATCCGTAGTTATACGTGTACCATTAGACCAACCAGTAATATTACTCTCAAATCCGCCGTTAGGAACGAGGTTCGTGCTACTGCGCCATAGACCGTAGGAACTATCACCACCAGGCTTGACAAAGGTAAAGATTGGATTTCCAGTACTAGGATCCCAAGTAGCTCCACTATCCGTACTTCTTTTAGATGTACCATAAGAAGTACCAGTTTGTGCGCTGACCGCAATGTAATTAGTTGAATCCGTCGATCCACTACGATGTGCGGAGAGCCAGTAAGTCGTGCCCGCCTGCAATGTTACGTTAGTAAAAGAAACCATCCAGGTTTGATTCCCCGAAGAGGGTGGAGACGCTTCTGAAAAAGATGTAGTTGCTAGAAGTGAACCGGGGAAATCTGAACTATCTGAATAGATTTCAAATATGAGATTATCAGTTGGCGAACCTTCCTTACTTATCATCAAATGCAAATCGAGTGAGGACGCTGACGTTGAGATACTAGAAACAAAAGATTGGGCTTGCCATACATTGTTGGTATGAAGTAGGCCCCAAGAAGTATTACCAGGAGTTGTTGGATCGAGGTAGCCTGCTATCGTCTGATTATAGAGGGCATCGCCATCTCGCCCAATAACGCGTGTGGCATCGTTGATTATTCCCCCCACAGGTGCGATTTTGAACCCTTGGGTACCGACCCAACTCGGGAACCTTCTGTTTCTGATTCTGGGAGGTACTCTTCTAAAGACAGTCAAGCTAGCGCCTCAATAGAGGATTGCGCGCTCTGCGTCTGTCTGTGTAAACCAACGACCGTGGAGGAGCATACTCGACTAGCGCGCCCATGAAATCAACAGCAATTTCTGTTGTCGCGTTAGTTCGTTTACCAACGCGAAGGACAGGACTTGTGCCCTTAGCAACAGCGGGGTTATAGACAAATTGGGCGGGCGGAGCTACCCAATTCCAGTTTGTAGGGAAGGCACCAGGTGCGAAACCAGTCCAGCTAACAGTCGAAGCAGCACCAGCATTTGCCACTGGATTAGAAACAAGCTGAGCCGCCGCAGTAGCGTTTGCTCCAGAAACGTTCCAGATAGGCTGGACAATGTTCACTATATCAGTCGCACCGACACCAGCAGTCGTATATGTCGTAAGGTTCGCGTCGTAATTGCCCGTTGTGTCTTTGGTTATATTATGAAGTTGCGAAGTATTTGTACCAGTTGCAGCACCAGCAGGAGGAACGTTATTTACTGCGTCCCAAAGATTTGTTGTTCCACCAGCACCAGCTACCCAGTTTGCACCGCGAGCATTATCGGGGCTAATTGGGAGTAGCAGGACTACCTTCCCCTCACCTGGCCAAGTATTCTGTGCTGCTCCAGTATTGTCGTTCACTGCTAGATCATCTACGTAAAGGACGCTATTGGGCAAACCCGAGCCAGGAGCAGTACACCAGCCACAGTTGAATACTGAACCTGGCGATGCAAAGGATGTCGATCCGCTCCATGCTGCGAACCTAGTACCATCAAGCCGCGCCTCTGCTGCTGTGTAGATTGTGACAGTACCGCTGATAGTAAATGACATTTCGACACAATGCCAAGCATTGTCATTTACCACAGCAGTAGAATCACCTTGTGCGGCACCACCAGCGAAACAACGTAGAACTCCACCCGTAAAAATGGTAATAAAGGGGGCGGAACCACCCATTATTTGTGGCGAAATACCGCCCGGCACTAGTGTTGTCCGGATGTAAGCGCGCATTAAGTATGTCGTGTTTATTGCAAGCGTAACATTCGTTCCTAAATGTGATGTTACGTTAGCCGCACTATCACACTTAAAGCAAGCAGCACCCGATCTAGCGTTAGCTGTATCTCTTGTCGGGACATTGCCAGTTCCGTTAACCGCAGTCCAGCCCATGCTAGAAGCCCATGTAGAATCGGCAAAGGCTGCTGCCATACCTTCAGCACCATCGGTACGAAGTCTAGACACCGCAACCGCACCCAAAGGCACAAGGCTTGATTACACCAGTATCACGGCACATCTTTGGTCTGTTCTCGTAATCCATGCAGAGCCGTGTTTTGAAGTTCCAGTGTTTACACGACAAGTAGAATTCGTTGGGATCTGGCTCCCATTCAGTGAATCCCCATTCACGATGACAATCTCTCGCGTAATCTGGGCCTACCCAGATCAGCATGTCACGGATGTATTCCCCATCCGGCACCTTTTCCGGTTCCTTCGATAGTACCTTGAGGACATCCACAGGTAAATGGAAACATTCGCAACAACGTGCGAGGCATTCGGCCACAGGGCTTACGGGATCAGCCACAGATTAAGGAAGCTCTCTGACGTAAATCACACCGGAACAGAGGATCGCATCTGCGGGCGTGCTGAGAAGTCTAAAGACCAATGCCTCCGGATTGGCAACCATGATCCTATGCTCGGGTGGTGGTAGCCAAACGTAAGGGATTCGAACATTCCATCCATCAGGGTGGATTGTCCTTATCGTACCCGAAGTGGTCGCTACTCCAGTGTCATTCGTTCTTCCTGTAAAAGACGCGGCAGTATCGTTCACTTCCACAGGGCCTAGGGTCGTAGCTGTAGATGCCGCTCCACCCGTACCCACAGTAACGGCAGTTGGGAGTCTATCTATAACGACCCTCAGCAATTCTTCCTGCGCATCGCCGGCGTCTGCTGTACCCCCAACATTATTGAGGTAGATAGCCTCAGCTACGCACATCTTATCCGCGGCAGGCTTGATGTAGAACAAATCTTGCGCGGCCGCGATTGAGACGTTCTCGAATACAAGGCTGTAGAGCCTACCTAGACCGATCATGCTCTTGACCGATCATGTTACTTGCTCTTTCACTGTAAGCTGCAAGGAATCACCGCTTACTAGGTTGATCACGTTCATGGTCGCAGAGACAGACATATTCCCCACAGTAGAGGCGTCAAATGTCCCAGCCTCGTCGATGGCCCTTCCCGTAGTAATCGATACTGTCCCTAAGGTCTGGTAGGTATCGCCCGTTTGTGTCGTAGTAACGGTAGATTCCGTGCCAGCAGCACGAGTTTCGACTTCTGTACTGAGTGCCACATCAGCAGCAACGGCTGTTCTCGCGGCTCCTGTAGCCCCTGTGCCAATTCCGATATACCTCGGAGACGTAGCATAGGTTCCAGGAGTAGTTCTGAGACGATCAGCGAGCATTGCCTTGCCTTTGTTGGACACCACAGTTGCCACGCCAAATGCCATTAGATGCTCCTAGTCCTCTATGGGATCGTTGAAGATGTGCCTCTCATTGGCTTGAGCCTGCAACTCTTCATTCAAGACCGGGTCAGGATCATACCCAGCTACCAGTCCTAGTGGGAACTCGTCCCCGGCTTTGACGGTATACCCGAGTCTTTTGGTCAGTATTGCAGCATGTTCTTCACCCACCACCACAGTGGCATGGACTTCCACGCGCTTCTGTGGCATTTCAGGCTCTAATTTGACTTGCCTGGCAGTTCCGATGGATGGTGCGGGTTGTGCGTGGCTTATCTTGGTGCTTTCAGCCAACCCGACGTACCTCGTCCTCGGTTACGACCAGTTCGCCGCCTGTCCATTTGGGGTCAGCGTAGTCTTCTGGGTACTCACTGGGATTGAAGTTGACCCTGAGGTAGGTGTGCTCATCATTGTCGAAGGCAACGATCTCTCCCTCGGTATTCATGGTAGGTGCCGCGGAATCATCCGCTGGTGAAATGTCACCATGCAAGATTGCGACCCTATCTCCGACCTGGAAGCGATGCATCTTGGACTGCTCGGGTGGTTGCTTGGTGGGTTCGGGCGTCTCGGTCAAGTTGGCTCCTTCCTAAGCTCTTTGAGCATCTTCTCGAACTCCGGCTCGGTAGCAGAGGCATCCTTGCCGAAGAAGAACTCGAATGCGAACTTAATCGCATTGAGACGTGCTGAATCCGAACCATGATCCGCGATGTCTACGAGGTTCCTCGCGAAATCCGGGATGCGATCACCGATGACTTTCTTGGCTACCTGGCGAACCTTCTCGGGATCACCAGTAGCCTTTGCAATCTCGAACTCTTGCTCGATGGCCTCGTGCCATCCCTGCAAACTCTTAAGGTATTCGTCGGGATCGTCAGGATTAAAGCCCAAGGTAGCGCCTCCTTGGAAAGTGTGAGAGAGATGGAAGGATAGTACACTTCCGGGAGGATTGTTGTCTAGTATAGTGACCAAAATGACACTTCGTTCGAAAAGGGCGAAACATTGAGTCCAAAATGACACTTCGTTCGAAAAGGGTGATAGTCACCGCAAATTACTTGTGCTGGCAAAAGAATGCTTCCAAAATCATAATGCCCTGTAAGCTCGTGGGAGCCATTCTTAGACCATGGATACCCTTCTAAGGTGATTCCCTTATATCGCGCTAGGATCGTCTTAGGATCGCTCCTATGACGTTACAGGGGTATGTGTGCAGGCATCCCTCCCGCTAGCCTCGCGTTAGCCTCCCCGATGTTAGTGGCATATGTCACGCCATAGCGGAAATTCCCGCAAATTGCGGCTACTTGTGTGGTCAAGTATGCTTGACAAAGTCGGGCGACAAGAGAGGATGTGTCCATGAACGTCGATTGCACCCCCGGAGGGAACCAGGGATAGCCCCCTGCCCAACGCGTGACCCATTGCAAGGGTCGCGCAACGTTGCCGAATCTCTCGTGAGAGATCCAGGAATGTGCCGCGGCTACAACGCGGCTAGAGGATCAGGAGTACAGGGGAGAAGGTAGGCGGAGGGATGCAGGGACTCAGGCACGCGGAACCCAATTAGGGGTAACGATGATCTAGTCGCATCGCCGAACCAGCCGAGATGAATCCGGAGTACCCGCGGATACGTGGGGAAGGATGAACGTGAGGCTAGGGAAGGGGAGATGACGCTAGGGATTCGCTCGAAAGGGGAAAGTGATCTACGGATGCCACCCCGCTACAACCCTCAACATTCACCCCTGATTCTTGACCTAGTGAAGCCTCGCGCGTCCATCACTCACACATCACTTGATCTACGGGAGGTTTCATCATGGGTTCGTTTCTGTCAGCACTCATTCCGGTCGAGGCTATCGACCTGGAAAACTACGTTGCCCTACCTTTGGGTTCGGCAGGTGAGGCTTTTATGTGGCTCACAAGCTTGATCGACCGCGGTACGGGTTCGGTTGGGTTCGTCAAGCGTGACGCGGCCATCATCGGCGCATTGAAGCGCGCACTCCTGAAGTATGACGGTGTCCCCTTCGAAGTCCCCGAATACCAGACGCGGAAAGAAACCGTGACAGTCGACGGTAAGACAAAGACTGTCACGGTGCGCGAGAAGGATGCCGAAGGTCGCCCGATCAAGACCTACGATCCGCCCGCCAATCGTCGGATGGGCGCAGTCTTCGCGGCGCATCACTCAAACGGCGCATCCGTCCACATCGATCGTCTGGACGGGAACGATGCAGTATCGGCAGACTCGCGCGAAGTTGTGCGGGTTACCGTCCAGTAACACTGTTCTACCGCGCGAGGTTTCACTACGTCAACGGAAAGGGGGAACAGAATGGGCAAACGTGCAAAAAAACGCGCGCAGGGAGCCAAAGGAGAAGGATTCTATGACGGCAACGTCACGAATCCTTACCGCGGGGTAGCAGGAGGCTTCCGCGCGGGTAAGCGGAAACGCGGCTCTAGCGTTGTCAGCGGTAACGCGAAGTCTCGGAAGGTTCGCGCGGTATCGGGGAACGTCACGCGCGAGATGCTGGAATCCGCGCCGCATGGCGCGATGGCTCGCGTTAACTCGCGCGGTATCGCGAAGATCCTGCATTACAACCTACCCCCCGAGAATATCGGGGGGTAGGTACCCGACCACCACCACAGGATGTCTGTAGCGAAATCGAAGTTCTCGATTTGACTAGAGATTCTCTGATGGAATGAGCGGAAGTTTTTTTTTTCAGGTAGGGAGTCTCCGAAGAGTCTGGGAAATGAGAGCATTTTCCAAATCTGGATCTTCCCAATAGTGGAGGAACCAATAACGCAGAGCTTCTCTGATGATTGGCTGGCGTTTTTGATTTGGATGATGTTTTTCGATCATTTCTTCAAAATCGCGATCTAAAAAGAGGGTATACTGAGCCATTTTATGTTCCTTCCGGTTGCAATTCCAATCGGATACAGTATACTACAATCAGATTGCACTGGCAAGTTTAACACCACACGCCTCTATAGCACACGTAGGTACTAATGGACACCATTCTCAGAAACCGCTTGGCTAAGCCAAATGAAATAGTGTCTATAGGTATCTATAGCATACGTGTGTGAGTGTGTATGTATAACTGTACGAGATACTTGCGACCGAAAGTTCCGAAAAACGCGCGAATCCTCTTTTGTTTCCAGAACTGCAAACGCAAACCATCGACTAGGAAAGAGTAGACAACAAATGCCCAACGAACCCGACAAAATCCCCGAACTCAACGACCTTTACAAGATCCCCGCGGCTCTAGCAGGTCTAGGGCTAGGACTCTGTGGTTTGGGGTGCGGCATCTTCGTGCTGCTATTCCTGCTCTTGTTCGTGTACGCATTCATTTCGAGTATGTGAAAGGAGTAACATGATCTTCGATCTGGAAGTGAAGTACCAGGCACGAAAGCGTGACGAGAACGACAAGCTCGTCGATGATGGAGATGCTTCGGCGGCTCGTATCATCA